>Ga0116162_10000164_pt1 | contig 54868 bp, 59 predicted proteins | sample AD_UKC105_MetaG_FD_89875 | JGI IMG/M metagenome (GOLD analysis project Ga0116162, IMG submission 89875) | Active sludge microbial communities of municipal wastewater-treating anaerobic digesters from Hong Kong - AD_UKC105_MetaG | ecosystem: Engineered > Bioreactor > Anaerobic > Digestate...
CCGCCTGGTACCTCAGCCACCTGATCCACAAAGACGGCTGGGGCAGGATGGGCTTCTTCGGATACGACCTGCAGGACCAGTGCGGTCCCACCAACGTCTTCAGCTACCAGGGCGACGAGGGGAGCCCCCTCGAGCTGAGAGGCGCGAACTATCCGAACTACGCCATGAACGTCGGCTACCAGGGCGAGTATGCAGGCATCTCCAGCGCCGCTCACGCGGGCCGCTTCGACGCCTACGCATGCAACCCCCTGATCAAGGTCTGCTTCGCCAACCCCGCCCTCCTCTTCACCTGGGACGATATCCGCAAGGGATACGGAATGGGTGGAGCCAGAGAGTTCCGCGCGGCCGGCGAGAGATCCCTGGTCATGCCCGCAGTGTAGGCGCGAGCCTGCACACCCTTTTTTCTTTTTTTCCCTGGATTTTGCGTTCGCCATTCTGGATCCATTTATGGATGCAAAGACGCCCTTCGAATGCTTTCGGAAAAGAGCACGTTCACGGTTAAATGGCGAGGGAATCGGGCAGCATCGATTTTCAGATTGATTCAGAAGTATAGGGGTCTCATCACGAGGGCGCCCGGGGCGAAACCTATTCCTCCAGCGCCTTATTCCTGATCAGCTCTCGGATCTCTCCCTGGTTCCAGGGCAGAAATATGACCCGGCGATCTCTCAGGACTTTGGGGGGTCTGAAGGAAGAATCATCGGTCAGGTTTAAGGCCACCAGAGGTTTGCCCATCTTGAGGCTCTCTCGAACCTCCCAGTCGACCCATTCGCAGTCCTGGAAGGTCTTTCCCACCAGGACTACGACCATCGAGGAGGCCTCTATCCTCTTTTTGATGCAGTGTCGGACGTAGGCTGCGTTCTCGGTCTTGAAATGGACCTTCAATGCGAAGTCGATGAAGTCGAGGCGAGGATCGATCTCTTTGGCGGCGACACAGAACTTCCGGACCCGATCGGAGTCGTCGACCCTGAAGATGAGAAAGGCCCTCCTCCGGGAGAGCAAGGTGTCTGGCTTCGAGATCTCCCTTCTCGCCATCTCCTCCAGCCGCACCAGAGTTGATGGTTTCGGCTCCGGCGAATGGACTTCCGAATCGGCTATCTCTATCATCTCGTACTCCGGGCTTAGCTCAAGTTTCCCTCCAGGGGATCGACGGCGGCCTTCCTCGCCGTGCAGTTCTTGCAGATTCCGTTTCTTCCAGGGTGGCAGCAGAAGGTCTCCTCGATGGGGAGGCCGTACCATTTGGCCATGTTGCTGATGTCGACCTTGGTGAAGTTGATGAGGGGAGTGAGTATGGTGATGAAATCTCCGAAGGCGGAGTTGATGGCGAAGTTGGCGTTGACGAGGAACTCTTCGGTCTGGTCCGGGAAGAGGTGGTCTTCATCCGAGAGCAGGGCGATGGCCACGATCTTTATCCCCCGCTGGTAGGCGTAGGAGGCGGCGGCCATCAGGGACATCAGATTTCTTCCCGGAAGGAAGGCCTTGATGTAGCTCGCCTTGCACTCCCCGTTTACGTCGGATTCTATCGATCTGCAGTAACCTCCCAGATCTATCCGTTCGGGGGCCGCAAGGTCGCACTTTTCGAACACCCTCCTGCACGCCTCCCACTCTTCCTCGCTGGATATCTGTCCGAAGTCTATGAAGATGGGATGCTGCTCCTGCCTCTCGTTATTCAGGATCTTGCACATCACCAGGGAATCTATATCTCCGGAGACGATGGGAACCACTGCCATTTCTTATGAGCTCCTAATCTTGAGGACCATGGGGTCCATAGCGAGATCAAATAATGAAGCTTCAACTTATTTATCTTCACCGGATGGGTCGGTCCCCCGGTGAGAGAGAGGATCGGGCAGGGGGATCGAATCCCCTTATTGATGGGGACATGCCCAAGCGATTCGCAAATTTCTAATACAAATGGAGCATTACCTGATAATATGTCCAGAAAGGAGAAGGTGGTATTCCTCTCTGCTCACAACTCCGCCCGGTCTCAGATGGCTGAGGGGCTCCTCCGCCACCTCTACGGCGACCGGTACGTCGCCTCCAGCGCCGGGGTGGACCCCTGCGAAGTGGACCCGATCGCGGTGGAGGTGATGGCAGAGAGGGGGATAGACATATCCCGGCAGCGATCCAAGAGCACAAAGGAGCTGTGGCGCTCCGCCTTCGATGTGGTGGCCAAGATCCGCGACTTCGATACCGAGCCCTGCCCCCTCTTCCCCAGCGGGAGGTGGAAGGCATTCATCCCCCTGAAAGATCCCCTGACGGTGGAGGACGCGGAGGAGCGGAGGCGGTCCCTGAGAGAGGCGAGGGACGATATGGAACGTTGGATCGTGGAGATCTTCGGAGATGAGGGCTTCAGAAAAGAAGATCATTGAAGGGCATTATACGATCAGATCCCTATATTTCTCCAGAAGGTCCATCACCCGTCTGACCTCTATCCCCTGGGTTCTCGTCTCCTCCAGGAGGGCGGAGTAGATCCCCTCGTCTACGATCCGGGGGATGGGCCGGCAGCTCAATCCATGGAGCATCAGGTTGAAGCACCGGGCCTCGGCCTCCGAGATCTTAAGGGCCCGGTAGTCGCCGCTGTGATTCCGGCGGAGGAGGTCCTCCTCCCGGGGCAGGTCCAGGGCGAGCCTGGCCAGGGGCGTTCCCGGTATGGGCTCGGCGACGCTGGCGAAGACGTCCTCCAGCATGGCCTCCTCCATGAAGTCGAGGGTGGCCTGGTAGTCCTCCTCGGTCTCTCCGGGGTAGCCGACGATGAAGCTTCCGCCGACCTTTACTCCGCATCGGTGGGCCAACTCCACCGCCTCCAGGTTTTTATCGGGGCTCGTCCCCTTCCTCATCGCCTTGAGGATTTTTTCGCTTCCCGACTCGATGCCGAAGAAGACCCAGCCGACGGTGTACCTTCTCACCGCCTCCAGGATCTCCTCATCGACGAAGTCCACCCTCATGTCGGGGACGGAGAGGTTCTTCGGGCCCAGGATCTCGGCCAGAGATCGGAGAAGCTCGATGAACGCCACTTTGTTCACCTCCTTCCCGTAGCCGAATAATGACCCCGTCCCCCCGCTGACCGCCACTCTGGAGATCCCCATCCGCTTCATCTCCCGGACTTCGGCCAGGATGTTGGGCAGGGACCGGGAGCGGATGGATCGTCCGAAGAACCGGGGGACCTGGCAGAAGGTGCAGCCCCCCAGGCACCCCCGGTGGGTCTCGATGTAGACGTTGGCGCCCCGGACGTTCTGGTCTTTGAGGTCGTCGGGGATGAGGGGCATGACGTGGTCGAGGTCGCCGACGGGGACGGGGTCGGTCTTGACCACCTCTCCCTCCTCAAGGAAGGCCACCCCAGGGATCTCGGCCGAAGCACCCTCCTCGACCAGATCCGCCACCACTTCTTCTCCCTCGCCCATCACCACGCCGTCGACCTCCAGCTCCCCCAGGACTATCTCGGGGACGAGGCCGACGGGTCCTCCGACGTAAATCTTGGGGCAGCGTCTCGCGAATTCCCGGATCTCGGGGTCGATGAGCTGGGAGGTGGAGAAGAGGCTGAGGAGGGTCACCTCTCCGGAAGGGTCGAGGTCCCGGGTGATCCTGACAGAGTGGCCCCGCTCCCTCAGGATGCCGCCGAGGACCAGGGAGCCGTAAGTGTAGATCTTTGGGGATACGATCGTCGTCTTCATCCGGATCACCGAACCCATCTCCTCTTCTCCTCTTTCTCCGTTCTCTTCGTCTTCAGACCCCCAGGGCGTTGATCTCCTCGATCAGCTCGGTGAAGGCCTCCACCTCCACCTCGATCACCTCTTCGGGGGTCATGCTGATGGACATCTCGCCGTCGACGGTCAGCCGGTCCGGTCCCCGTCTTACGAGCCTGGAGACCCCGTCCCTGGAGAGGACCTTTCTGATCTCCGGGTCGAAGGCCATCGTCCTTCCGGGGAGGATCACCGTCTCCTTTACCGTCGAGAGGTCCAGGTCCAGAAGGTCCTGGATGGTGATCAGGCAGCCGATGTCCTTATTGACGGGGACGACGTTGACCAGGTCGCCGAGCTCCGCGAATATCGCCGAGAGGAGGGGGTGGGCGACGGAGCTGGTGATGAGGGTCGCGCCCTTCCGGACGGGTGGGAGCCGCCTGATCTGGTCGGTGTGGTGTGCCAGGGCGAAGGGCGACCTGGTGGTGGGGTCCCAGAGGGGGGTTCCCGCCACCCGAAAGGAGAATTTGTCGTTGGTCGTGGTGACGATATCTCGAAACTCCTCCACGGGGTGAGGGACGACCCCGGGGATGATGGGCTCGTTTCCCAGGATCAGGCCCTGCTCCCTCTCGTTGGCAAACCTCATCAGGATCAGGTTTTTGACCCCCATCTCCTCCAGGTCCCGGCAGGTCCGGTCGAGCTCGGGGCCGTCGTTGACTCCCGGTATGAGCACGGAGGCGGCGTAGACGTCACAGCATTCGGCGAACTTGCGGAGGTTGGCCAGGGCAGCCTCAGGGTGTCTGTCCTTCATATACTCCCTTCGAAGCTCGGGGTCGGTGGAGAAGACGGTGAAGGAGACCTCTTTCACTCCCGCCTCGATCAGGCCGTCGGCCTCGTCTCCTCTGGTGAAGCCTTTGCCGCTGGTGTAGCCGAGGTGGATGGGAACGCCCCCCTGTCCCACCATCCGGGCGAGGGGGAGAAGGTCGGGGTAGCAGCTGAGGTCGCCTCCGCCGCTGATGGTCACCTTATCGGGCTTCCGACCGAAGGCCGCCCCCGCCACCTCCATCGCCACCGTCGCCACGGGCTTGAAGCCGGGGTAGGCCTCGGCGATGGCCCGGGAGCAGTAGTCGCACCCCTTAGAAAAGGGGAGGCACCTCTTGCACCCGAAGGGCTTCAGCTCGTTCGGCTTTACTCCCTTGAAGTAGCAGTAGCTGCAAAAGCCCTTGCAGTCGAGGCCGGGCCTTCCGCCGACGTCCGCCAGTATCTCCATCCAGCAACTCTCCGCTCCAAAGATCTGGAGCGGGAGGGTAAAGCCTTTGCGGGATGGTCGGGAGATCGAAGCTTGCGGGAGAGGACCGATCATCCCCTCTTTATTTATGGAGGGCGCCAGCCGTCCCGCCCCCGGCGCCGCGGGACGAGGGTGGCGGGGCTGTGGCGGGATGGAGACCCGGGCGCCTCTGATTTTGCAGAAATGGTGATGACATGCGGCGTCCTGAGGCCCGCACTGGCGGCTCCCACTGGCGGTCCGGCCGCTCCTCGCCCCCTCCCACCACCACACCACGACCACCACGCCGCCTGTCCGTCGGCCCGTGGCATCTCCGGCCAGGAGTCGAGGAGGTCGCGCAACACTCCGTCAATTATCATGATCGATGGTTAACAACTTTCCGGAATCGGTTTTGTATCCTATATTTTGTATAAATCAAACTATCGCCCGCCGTGCTCATCCGACGACCGGCGGAAGTCGCCGGGGGACCCCCGCCCTCCACCGGCCGCGGCGCGGGGCGGACTGTCGCTCCAACCGGCGGCCCCGGCGGCGGGAGGGTCGCGAATATCCCTCGATATAGCGAGATCGGGCGATGGGCTCTTCGCCGGGTGGTAAGGGAGGGAGAAATCTTCAGATTGGCAAAATTTGGGGGGGGCATTTTTTTGGGGTGTGCAACCTTTTTCTGCATGAGATCGAGAATGTCTCAAAAATAAGGTTAAGTCAAATTTAAAAGAAACGCCCTGGCGGTGGCGCGAACATGCCCCGCAGCTTGTTCTGGGGCGCGCCGGAACAACTCGATTTATCGCCGCCAATCTCAGCTCACTTTCGCCCTTATCTCGGCGATGGCGGTCTTGATCTCGGCGATCTCCCCTTCTATCTTCGCAAACCGCCTGTCCATATGGTCCTGAAAGTCAGATCTCATTCCGCGGATCTCTCCGATCGTTTCGTCCTGTCTCTCGATCATTGTGTCCTGCTTTTCCAACATCTTCTTTCCTATGGCTAGGTTCTCCTTGCTGACTGCCAGGTTCTCCCTGCCAAGTGCAAGGTTCTCCTCGCCGATCTCTATGCTTCTGTAGAGCAGGCCAACCGCCAAGTCGAAACGCTCCCCCAGCTCCTCCTGCCAGTCTCCTCTCAGAATCTGGAAGTAGGGAAACTCGCCGGTCGCCTCCGACCATCGGACCTCCAGGTTTCGGACCTGGATCGGCCCTCTCTCCACCTTCAGGCCTGAGATGAACTCCCTAAGGGCGCCTTCTTCACCTTCGGCCACGATCCTGACGTCGTAGGGCTTCTGGTTCTCCACGGTCCCCGAGAGGCCGAGGTCCTGGGCCATCATCTCTACGTGGTCCCGGAAGCCGACCCGCTGGACGCGTCCGGAAGCGATGATCTCGACTCGCTGCATATCTCACCAATAGTAGACTCTTCTGCCATGTGAGGATGTCGGTCGGTGCCCGTCCGCCTTTGAGACCGGCTCTGGTCTATTTGCGAGCCAGCCGCGGGCGGCGCCCACCGGGCGGCGTGGTCCGGTCGCCCCTCCTCCCGCCACCACACCACCACCCCGCCCCCCACGCCGTCGGCCCCCGTCTGCCCACTGCATCTCCGGCCGGGAGTCGGAGATGTCGCGCAACGCCCCGCCAATTGTCACGATCGATGGTTAAAAACTTTCCGGAATCGGTTTTGTCTCCTAGATTTAGTATAAATCAAACCATCGCCCGCCGGGACCATGCGAGGACCGGAGGAAGTCGCCGGGGACCCCCGCCCGCCACCGAGCGCGGGCGCAAGGGCGGGGCGGACTGTCGCACCAAAGGGCGGCCCCGGCGGCGCGAGGGTCGCGAATATCCCTCGATATAGCGAGATATGGTGATTGGGATCTTCGCCGGGTAATAAGGGAGGGAGAAATCTTCAGATTGGCAAAATTTGGGGGGGGCATTTTTTTGGGGTGTGCAACCTTTTTCTGCATGAGATCGAGGATGTCAGAAAATGTATAATATGAAGTATGACAACTTCTCTCCCTCATTCCACGTGCTTTCTGTTGCCTGGAAGTTCATGGACCGTGCCGACTTGGCCATTGTTGGAGGCCATATTGGACGATCTACTCTATCTCAGCCCCGAACCGATCGCCGTCTCGAAATAATCTTGATTGAGTCCGAATATGACGAATACTAACTTGGCAACACCTGACTCGATCGCTCCATCAACATATTGCAGGAACGGCTTTCCCAACTGGGGCACACTTTTGGCTTCGAAAAGGCGAGGGCCTCACCCTGTTCCCTCTGTCAGCCGACGGCAATATCGTATGCATTTTGAACATTTATTTATTTATTAGTCTGAACCGCTCGATCAGGTCCTCTCCTGACGATCTGATTGGTGAGACGTCGACCCAGAGGTGTAGATCTCTATAGGGTGCTGTGAAGTTGCCATCTTTGTAGAGGAGGAACTCAAGCTTCTGATCCTCGCCTGGATCGTCCAAGGCGTAACTTATCGGCCGCTCCCAGGTATCATTGTGGTCCAACGTCGCCTCCATCTCTAAAATGGTGGCGTTGTTGAACTCGAGATCCATGGTGTAGTTCACAATGGAATACTCGTGGTTGACTATCCCAACGATCAAGGTGCTATTCTCGCCTTTGACCACGTTTGTGGGGTAATCGTAAGCCATACCCTCCGGTCCCAGGATATAGAACTCGGTAAATTTCTCGCCCTGCTTTGGGGTGACGATGACGTAAACCAGGGCCAGTATCGAGCTCATTATCGCTAAGATGAGTATAATCGTCAAAATCTTGTCTATCCTGCTCGTCTCCTCCCTCTTCATCTCCTCCCTGATCGATTCGAGGCTCTGCCGGAAGGGGATAGAAAACCTCTCTTCTGGTGGAACCTGCGTCCGTCTCAAGTGGGCTAGGGCCAGAAGGACGATGGTGAACGTGGATATTGATACGACGACGGGAGTTAGCCTTATCCCCCACGGGGTGTAGTTGAGCCCTAGTCCGATCAGAGGCACGACGGCGATGCTCAGTCCGAAGCTGAGGGCGACCCGTTCAATCCCGTCCAGGTCGTCCTTCCGAGGGAAGAGAGCTGCGATCAGGGCGTAACCTGGCAGAAATAGTACCATTACAAGGCCGACGGGGACTCGGATGACGGGCAGATCGGATAGCTTCGGCAACAAGGTGAAAACCAGAGTTAAAATAACAAGAGCCCCAACCAATATTAGGTCTGCAGGTACCCTGTTCAGATCGCCACTGTTTTTTATGTTGTCAGCTCCTCCACCTCAATTTTCGATCTGGGCTAAATATAAGTATTCTTATCGATCTATCCATGTTTTATGGGTTTCGCAAAAATGATGCTTATATGCTTTTCCCTCCTCAGCCTGGGCGTTTATCAAGCTCAAACCTTCGGGTCAACGCATCATGCGAGCGACCCTGACGACGGAAACTGGGTCGAGCTACGGGGAGATAATTCCGTATTAGTGCCAACCGTTACGCTCAAAAGACCAAACGTCAGCTGGACCTACCCCTATGGCGTCCATCCCGTCTACGGCCAGAACCAAATGATACGGAGCACCTTCTTCGGAGCCCGAGATCTGTCAGGAACAGTCAACGTTACATTGGCCCAGCTCCATTATTCGAGCTTCATGGGAGTGGTAGGGGTCCTAGACGGTCCAGTCGCCATCGCGGACGTCTTATATACCTTCGGTCCTTTCACGCTCAACGCTTCGGGAGACGCTTCGTTTAGCCTTCCCGGAGCGCCGGCTGGCATCTACTCGTTGTACGTTATCGACGTGAACTCGTCTAAGGTTCTAACGGCCTCCCCTCTACTTGTCACTGAGACGGAGATCAAGGTTGAGGCGCCGCGAGAGATCTCCGCAGGCGATCTGCTTCCCCTCAGCGTCGAGATCGAGAACGAGTCGGACGGACGGCCCCGGGTTGTTGGGGCGTTCATGTTATCGGATCGGGACTACCGGGCTTTGGCCCTTAACATAACCGGAGACGGTACCATCGAAGGGACCCTGATCGCTGTCACCTGGAATGGAGATGCTTTTGAGATCCGGGGCGGTTTCCATCCGAGCTGGGACTTATTCTCTAATTTGCTGATGATCTTCCCCGAAGATAGCGCGGCAGCGATCCAGGATTCGGTCGATGGCGACGCCGACTTGTATCTTATAACCGAGGACACCTGGGCGGCTGGAACTTACGTTCTGACCTGCTGCGTAATCTCGGAAGGGATCGTCTTAGGACTGAACCAGACGGAGGTTGAAATAGTATGATTCTGAGGATAATCGCATTTCTTCTGATGTTGGTGGCGCCGGTGGCCGCCTTCGACGTCTCACCTCAAAATCCAAGCGCTGGAGAGGATGTGACCATAACGGGCACCGCCTCTCCCGGTGAAGATGTGAGGATCCGGTCGAGCTTCGAGATGGACATCCCCGTCAAGGACGGAAAGTACGAGTACGTCGCAAATGGTGTACAAGTGCCCCAGAAGCCAAACAGACTCTCGGTGGTGGCGAGGAACGTCGCCACCCTTACCGCCGGGGTGAAGATGGGGATCTGGATTACGATGCCCGTGACTACGCGAGGAGGAGTCGCTTCGGTATCAAAGTCGGACGTCCCTCCCGGCAGGTACACCCTCAAGATGTTCGGCGACGCCATGACCGGCGCCTCCATTGTTTCGATCACCGTTGATGCTGAGACCACCGTCGCCGCCGATTCCAGTGGCGAGTACGAGCTGGTCATGGACACTTCGGGAGTTCCCGAGGGGGAGTATCGTATCCGGGTCGGGAGCGAGGAGAAGGTGGTCAGTATAGGCGTTTCTCAGGTTGAACCGAGCCTGACGGAGCCGTCAGGTGTCGGCTCCGGTGGATCGTCCCTCGATTCCGGAGCTGGCAGCGATGAACGCCGCTCCCTGCCGGTTTCGATCCCGGACCCATACTACCGGGAGATGAAGAAGGCAGATGCAGATAACACCGACGAAATTGTCAGGTACATCAGCACCGCCAGGAATCTAGCTGCTGACCTCGACGTCTTTGAGAAGGCGGCCTTCTATGAGCATTATCTGACCGGACACGGTTTCAACGTCTCCTTCGCTTACGCCGCGAACTTCAGCGACGAGGGTCGGGATCACCTCTGGTTGCTGGTGACGACCAAGAACGGTGAAGTATTAGATGTCGACCCATCTTACATGGAAGTAGGGGCCGCATCCCTCCTACCCCTGGAACCGACTTACTTCCGATACGATCAGAGGTTCGACGATATCTACGATGCGGCCGAAGGAGTGGGCGTCGAGCGGCTGGCCTGGTGGACCGACGATAGTGCATGGGGATCGGCCGCTCAGTCCGAGGCTTTCGAGGAAGTCAACGTCTCATCGGAGCCAGTTGAAGAAGAATCCGTCGAGGATGAGGGCCTGATATCAAAGATCCTGGGTTATCTCAAGTGGTGAAGCCTTTACGGACGAGATGAAAGTGGACAGCAAAATCGCGAGCTCGAAAAGAAGAGTCTGGGAGCCCCCCCCCTCAGACCTCGTGGTAGTTATGGGCCTCGCAGCTCTTGGAGCTGTGTTCACTTTAGTTATGCCCTTCGCGGACCTTCCCCTCCGAGCACCCGTGGGGTTCGTCCTGGCCATATTCCTCCCAGGTTACGCCTTGATGGCGGCCCTCTTCCCCCGCAGGGGGCTGAACAGAATACTTCGAACGGTCCTGAGTTTGGCGTCCAGCCTGGTTTTGGCCCTCGCGATTGGCCTCGTCCTCAACTTCTCGCCTTGGGGGTTGAGGCTCGGTCCGATGGTGGCGTTCCTCGTCCTCTTCACCCTAATATCCGTCGCGGCAGCATATTCGAGGAGGATCGAGCTTCCAATCGAAGAGCGGTTTGCAGCAGGTTTTGTCTGGGATGCCAAATCCGTCTTCACCTACAGGGACCCGACCCTGCCAGCTTTGCTTATAATCGTCGCAGAGATGCTCATATTCAAAGATCACATCGAAGCCGGGATCGCCGTCCATGGTATGAACCTAGTCGCTCTTGTCTTAACTTCGGCTTTCGTCGACCGCAGGACTCACCAGGCTCTGATCCTCCTTCCTCTATTCAGGCTGGTGAATGCAGCGATACCCATATTCTTCCAGCTCACCCTCTACTCCTACGCCCTCGTCTACGCCCCCATGTTTCTACCCATCTACCTGATCTTGAAGAGCAGAACTTTCAGCCGCCAGGAGATCGGGATCACCTTCCGCAATTTCTGGGCTTATTTGCCTTTATCGATGTTGATCGGCCTTCTCTTGGGATGGATGGAGTATCGCGTGATCCATCCGGAGATGCTGATCCCCCAGGCGGACGTCAAAGGGGTGATCATTCTCTCGCTGGTGATGATACTCTTTGTGGGCTTGGTGGAGGAGTTCATCTTCAGATCTGTACTCCAGACCGCCCTCATCGATTGGCTGGGGTCGGCAAAAGGCCTTATTGCAGCAAGCCTCCTCTTCGGCTTCATGCACAGCAGCTACGGCCTCTATTCTGAGATGGCCTTTGTCACTTCAGCAGGATTGGTCTTCGGCCTCATATTCTTGAGGACAAGAAGTCTGCCATTGATCACAATCATTCATGGTGTGACCAACATATCTCTATTCTTGATCGTACCCCTGCTCATTTAATTTCTCTGGTGACCCAAGCCACAGCTTGTTGAAGCATTCTTCAACGACTTCCACGAGGAATAGATTGAATCGAATCGCTGGACTGAAATGATGCCATCGCTCAAAGTACAATCCAAGTCTAAAGATTTCACGCATCTGAAAAGAACAACGGCAATATTAAATGTATCAAGTTTTATAATAATTTATCGAATTTGACACGTCTTCAAAGGATCTCTGCCACTTTGAAGACTACGATGGCGACAAAAGCCACCAATAAAGGCAAGACCGCCAGATTGAAGGACAGGGAGAGGCGCCGGTTCCAGAGCTTTGACGCAGACAGGATCTCAGACGCGCTGAGGAGAATGATGAGGCAGATCACCGATGCCACGCTGACCTCCGCTAGGCCGATGGTGCTGAACATGGTCACCGTCGACGACATCATTGAAGACATCGTCGAAGACATCATAGATGATATCATGATCGTCCTCTTCTTCCTTCACTGCAACTGTTGACAAATTCGTCCACTTTGAGATCCGCTCAACTAGGCTACTATCACAAAGTACTTAACCTTTTCTGACCGTGCGGGGAAGGCAGAAGTATGGGAGGGTTTTGGAATGAGATACCATCGGGAATTTGTGACGATTCTGATCCTCACGATATTCGCAGGAGCCACTGGATCAGCCAGTGAATGCTGCTATGAGGGCTATTACATAAAGAACGAGCAGAAGCTGGAGCAGGACGTAGAGGGAGAAGGATTTGTCATGGTCTACCAGAAGGTGAACACCGAATCTCTCCACCTCTCCAATTACCTCCACGGAAGCGGCACCATGGACGCGGCGTTCCTGATCAACTCGAACCAGACCAGCTCATGCGGAACATGCACCCAGGACCGGGACACGCTCGTTTACATTGATACCAAAGACAAAGGAGATGGTTCTGTACATGCGGGAAACATATCGTTCCTGGAGCAGAACGAGATGGTCTACTCCCCGGTGGCCATGGCTTATGGAACAGGATTTTACGCGAGAAATCCCATAATCTTCAACTCCAAGCTGAAGGAGAGGACCGAGGCCAAGAACTACAATGCCGCAGCATGTAGTGATGGTCAGGGTGTCTCCATGCTCCACCAGATCGAGTACGCATCTGCCTTCAATAAGGATATAGGAGTCGAACTCAAGAACCAAGAGAAGTGGCCTCAAAAGGGCTACAGCTCCTCTCCCGTAAAGGGGCTCAGCAGCACCAGCATGAAGATAGAGGAGGATGTCACTGAAGGTCAGGTTCATATCGGCCAGCTCTTGACGAAGTCTGGCGCAGATTGCAAATCCGTTGATGCCTGGAAGAACCCCCTGATCGAGATCGATGAGAACTATATCGGCACCTTCAAGATCACCAAGAACATGGAGATCTGCACCAGCTGCTCTGGGTCAAAGCCGAGAGAGGACTGGCTCTCCTGCTGTATAGGAGGCTATGGCTCCATGGAGGACTACGACAAGCTCTGGGGCGAGGAGGAGATCTTCGACTGCACCTGTCGCGAGAAAGCCTGGGGAGAATCCTGGAACGACACCTCCAAGGAGCAGCCTCTGTGATCCAGATGTGAAATGTCTAGAGGTGTCGGCCGGTTCGGCCCAGCCCCCCTCCGTCAGATTATTTTTGCTGAGGCCTATTTTTCTTCTTCTCCATATAATCGGAGTCATCTTGCCCTTTTCTTCCCAAAAGTTAAAATACCATGGCATTAAAGCAGAATCAAGATACATTTGATGTGTAAGGAGGGAAAGAAGCTGAAATCCAACGGTTTAAAGGGAATATTGGCGGTACTCTTGTGCGTCTTTTTGCTATCCTCCATAGCTCTGGCGGAAGAGATGGAGACCGAATATCTTCACTGGAAAGGAAACAAGCTCTATTCTGAAAGAAACTATGAGGAAGCCCTCGGCTACTTCGAGCGGGCCGTGGCCCAGGACGCCAACTACACCGACTCCTGGCTTTACATAGGTCACACGCTGAAGGCGCTCAAGAATTATACCGAAGCGATCACATCCTACGAAAGAGTTCTCGTCCTCGATCCCAACAGCTCCGCTGCCTGGGATGGAAAGGCCGGTGCTTACGCGACGCTGAACGACTACAAAAATGCGACCGCCTCCGAGATTGAGGCGACGAGGCTGAGCCCGGAGAGCAAATATTACTGGTATAATCTCGGCAACTACCAGCAGCGTCTGGGGAATTTCAGCGATTCGCTGAGCTCCTTTGATAACGCGACCGCCATAGATCCGAGCTACAAGGAGGCGATCTACAGGAAGGGGATATCCATCATGGCCACGGGTGACCCCGAGGGTTCGATACAGCATTTCGAGGCCGTGATCGATATCGATCCTCAGTATTATCAAGCCTACAACGCCATGGGTCTCGCCCTGGAGGCTGGTGGCAAGTACGAAGAGGCTCTCGAAAGCTACGAGAAGGCCCTGGAGATCAATCCCAACTACTCCCAGGCCAAGATCAACAGGGTCCACGCTCTCATGAAGCTGAAAGACTACCAGACCGCCATGGAGTTGTTCTTGACGCTGTAAAGAACGGCAGGGGGGGCGGAAACCTTGCGCAGCCAAGGGATCTGCCCCTGCACTTTTTTATTCGATAGAGAGGCCGCCTATCTCGATCTCGTCGAGGCTGAAGGAGCCGTTGACCGCTTTCGCATTTATGGAGTAGTTTCCGGAGGGAAATCCGGTGGTGTCGATGCCGAGGCTGAACTCGCCCTCTATGATCAGCTTCTTCTCCATGGTCATGGTCAGGTTCACCATGGTCACGTCGTCCAGGGCGTCGCCGAAGATTTTGACGTGGTAGCTTCCGGGCGAGATGAGGTCGGTCTCTTCCGTGGCCATACCTTCCTCGGATGCCTCGACCTGGGTTGAGACCCAGGTTCTGATCCGTTCTCCCTGGGGCTTCTTGAGGCCGATGTTCAGGTTCTTCACCCCTTCGGCGGTGACGGTGAAGTTGTTCGGCTTGTCGGGCATGAAGATTCCAGGGAGAGTGTAGGCGTATCCGGTCTTCGAGCCCGCGACCTCAATCGGAGTCGATATGGGCGGGATGGTTATGTTCACGATGTCGTAGCTGTACCTGCCGGAGTATACGGGGGCAGCGTCCTCGACGGTGAAGGTCAGGAGAAGCTCGCCATAACCGGTTCCCGAGATCGTCTTCTCGGATCTGGTGGGGTCGGCGAACTCCGACGAGTTGTACGCCCCGGTCTGGTAGGCCTCGGGAAGGTGATCGCATATTTGCTGGCCCGCCGGGGACGAGCCTGAAGAGAGGACGACCTTCTTGAGCCGGTATGGCCCGTCCATCCCGCTCGTCTCGATCGTCTTGCCGTCGAACTCCAGGATCATGGTCTGGTTTCCAACCTCGAATCTTCTGTGATCTATGGACCAGACCACCTCAACATCGCCGAGGGTGTAGAGAAAGCCCATGAGGCTGTACTCGCCGGGATACGTCACTTCTACGCCCGCCTCTACGATCAGAAGGTCGTACAATCCGTCGCCATCTACGTCGACGGCTCGGTCTTTGTACTCGCCGGAGAGGATGGCGCCATCATCGCCCCAGGCTCCCGGGATGAGGAGAGCTGATAATAGCACTAATTCGAATATTTTGCCGGAATAGGAACTCAATTTGATCACCAATGCCATATTTCTTGAAATGCGTAACAACATGCCGGCAGAAAACGATTTCGCAAAATCAACTTTAGAGAGATCGGATCAATAAACGGTGTTCGCGGGAATTTTAGAGAGGTCGCCATACCCCCATTTCAAAGGTCGGGTATGGCGATGTTCTCCTGGCACACTCCATTCTGTGAGGATCAGTTTCAGAGGTTGATCTCGGATTGGCCGGTGTTGGGGCAGGTGTGCTCGATGGGCTCGGTTTCTACATCCTGGGAGATGATATCATCCGGGTTGGTTATGTCTCCACCCGCAGCAACCACCGTGGTCACCTTGTTGTCAGCGGACTCGGTGTAGTCAATTGTGGTGTAGGTCTTGGTGCCGTCCTGGTTGTACTCTATTTTGGTGGATTCCATCACCTTTCCCGCTTCGTCGACGGTCTCAACCGTGTTCGAGGCGACCTTGCCGGCCTGGTCATACTCCGTCGTCACCAGGGTCCCCGTCTCCGGATCAAAAAATTCCTCTTTCACCACGTTCCCATCGGGATCGGTCATCCGTTTTAAGGTCTTTCCCGTTTCCGGGTCAGTATAGGTGGTTACGGTGTATTCGACTCCGTCGATCGTTTCGGTGGTCTCCGTCGGCGTAAGCTCGGTGAGAGCCTCCACCTCTTCCGGCAGGTCGTCCAGCACCTCTTCGGCAGCGACTGCTTTGTCTATCGCATCCTCGCCGGTCATCGCCGTCGCCGTCGCGATGCAGGCCAGGAGGAGCAACAGAGTTATTATGGCAACTCTTGAGGATCTCATCTCAGTCATACCTCCCTATATCCCAATAGCACTTGAAAGGAGTTTAAACCTTTTTCAGCATAAATAAATTTCCCGCCGTGTCTCTGAATGGGCTCTGTAATTGCGAGGGTCCCTGGAATATCGATCCTGATCTGGTGGGTTCGACCGCGCAAGCTCAGCTTCGGCCGTTCGAGGGGCGTCTGGCGATCTTTTTTGCCGCATCGAAGGTTGTAGGCCACTTCTGAAAGCTCAAGTGGACAAGGTACAGGAATCCGAGGATTTCCGGCATGAGTACATCCGGGTATTCGAGACCCTGCATCAGCATCTCCAAGTAGCCGAGGACGGTCAGATCCGGATTTATGGGGAAGCCGCCCAGGAGCGGCCAGAGGAGGATCGTCGGCGTAGCCCAGATGGAGTCCAGGACGAGGTGGACGAGGACGCCGAAGGAGAGGGAACCGAGGGCTCGGCTTCGAAGGATCGTCGCCAGGGCGGCGAGGACCAGGAGGAAGAGGAGGGTGTGGGCGTAGATCCGGCCGGTGCCCATCGCCCCGTAGATGAAGTAGCCGAGGGGCTTGTCGATGATGTCCGGCAGGAGGGATCCGATGGCCACGAAGGACAGGTCGGGACGGAGGCCGAACCGCCGGGAGAGGTTGGCCGCGGCGAGGGTTAGCCCCAGGTGGGCGAAGACGAGCATCAACCACCATCAAAATCCAAGGTTATTTATAACGTTTATGGTAGCTGCCTTAAGATTTTTGCTCGCGGGCCTTGGGTCTCTCTTCGGTCTCGCCCGAACCGGTGCCCCATGCGAAATCCGGAATGCGGTTCCTGGCCGCCCTTTTGCGGGCGCGGCCAGCCCAGCCCGAACAGCCGGATCGCACCCCCTGGGAAGAATGGGAGGCGAGGTTCGTGCCTTCTATGGCGAAGGGTGCGTAGACGAGCCTTTTGACGACGACGCTCCCGACCTCTGGCGGTCCAGGACGAGGCGCAACAGACTCCAGCTCGTCGTCGGACTCCCGGACCTGATCCAGCCGTTCATCCGGAGGACTATCGTCCCCGTCATCTGCGGCTTCGACTTCGTCTATTGATAAGTTGATGCGCACCTGGAGCCTGGCATAATTATGCTCTTGGGGAAAAAGAGAGGCCTCGTTTCCAGTAGAGCTTGCTGGCAGGGGTGGTGTTCGCGTCGGAGTCGCCGTTCTCCCCGTCGTGGGGCGGTCTCTGGGGGAAAGGATGTTGAAGGTCCTGGTTGGTGCTCAAAGGTTTTCCGTCTCAATCATCCTGGTCATGCGGATTTCTCCATAAAGTGGCATCTTGAATCTCAAAAGTGAGCAAGGAAGCGAGAGGGGACCCGGCTTGTGCCAGCAGCGATATCGGTCCTGAGGTTGTGGTAGCTTGGATCTCGCTCCCGGCCCAATGGGATGCCGGAGAGGTGGAGTCGAAGCATCTTTAAAAGTAAGATACGATCTAAATCACACGGGGCGATGAGATGAATATTAAAGTAATATTCTGGCTGCTGTCGCTGTTTCTGTCCCTGGCAATGCTGGCGGAGCCGGTCGGGGCGGACCAGGTGGACGATCTGGCGTCAGATTTGGAGCGCGGAACCCTGACCGATCGATCGAAGGCTGCAATCGCTCTCGGAAATATAAATGATACCAGGGTGATCGAACCCCTGACTGCGGCTCTTGAAGACGACAGCTCCATCGTCCGCTCCAATGCCGCCTCGGCTCTGGGGAGGATCGGCGATGCCGGGGCGGTTGACCCCCTCATCGAAGCCCTCCAGGACCAGGACCCCTGGGTTCGATCGAGTGCGGCCAAGGCTCTGGGCAAGATCGGCGAGGAGAGGGCGGCCGAACCGCTCATCGATCTATTGAGGGATGAGGACTCGCGGGTCCGTTCCAGCTCGGCAGAGGCTCTGGAGAGGCTGGGTCAGATGACCGCGGAGCACTGGCTGACCACCCCAGAGGAGTGGACGGACTCAGGGAATGATCTCGCCAGACAGGGCGAGTACGATGGAGCGATCCTTGCCTTTGACAACGCCACCAGAATCGATCCGGAGAATGCGGCGGCCTGGAATGGTAAGGCCGCCGCTCTGAGGAGCCAGGAGAGGTATGATGAAGCGCTCCAGGCTTATGACGAGGTGATCAGGATCGATCCGGAGAACCTGGGGGCCTGGAACAGCAAGGCCGCCCTTCTCAGGAGCCAAATGAGGTACGATGAAGCGCTCCAGGTTTATGATGAGATGATCGAGATCGACCCGGAGAACCTGGGAGCCTGGAACGGCAGAGGGGCGATTCTCACGAGCCAGAAGAGGTACGATGAAGCGCTCCAGGCCTACGATGAGGTTCTCAGGATCGATCCGGGGAACCCCGGGGCCTGGAACGGCAGAGGGAACGTTCTCCGGAGCCAGGAGAAGTACGACCAGGCTCTGGAGGCCTTCGATGAGGCCCTCCGGCTGGATCCGGCGAATGTGGCGGCCTGGAACAACAAGGCTGCGGTCTACAGGAGTCAGAGGATGTACGAGCAGGCTCTCCAGGCTTATGATGAGGTGATCAGGATCGATCCGGGGAACGTCGCGGCCTGGAATAACAAGGGCAACGTTCTCCGGAGCCAGGAGAAGTACGACCAGGCTCTGGAGGCCTTCGACGAGGCCCTCCGGCTGGATCCAGCGAATGTGGCTGCCTGGAATAACAAGGCGGCGGTTTATAGGAGTCAGGAGAAGTACGACCAGGCCATCCGGGCTTACGATGAGGTTCTCAGGATCGATCCAGAGAACGTCGGGGCCTGGAATGACAAAGGAAACGTTCTCAGGAGCCAGGAGAAGTATGACCGGGCTGTGGAGGCCTTCGATGAGGCCCTCCGGCTGGATCCCTCGAATATAGCGGCCTGGAATAACAAGGCCGCAGTCTACAGGAGTCAGAAAATGTACGACCAGGCTCTCCAGGCTTACGATGAGGTTCTATGGATCGATCCGGGGAACGTCGGGGCCTGGAACAGCATAGGCCATACCCTGAGGGCCAACAGGAACTACACCGAGGCCATCGATTCCTTCGACCGGGCTCTGGACCTTGATCCCAACAGCTCCGCGGCCTGGGATGGGAAGGCCGGCACTTATGCGGCCCTGGGCGACTATGAAAATGCGACCTTAGCCGAGGGGGAGGCTGCGAGGCTGAGCCCGAACTCCAAATGGTTCTGGTACAGTCTGGGGAGCTACCAGCAGCGTCTGGGCAATTTCAGCGGGTCTCTGGCCTCTTTTGAAAGGGCGACAAAGATCGATCCGGAGTACAAGGAGGCCCTCTACAGGATGGGCATATCTTCCATCGCCATGGGCGATCCCTCGGGTTCGATGAGGTATTTCGACGCCGCGATCGAGGTCGATCCTGAGTACTATCCGGCCTACAACGCCAGGGGGCTGGCCCTGGAGGCCGGCGGCGAGCATGAGGCGGCCCTCGAGAGCTACGAGAAGGCCCTGGAGCTGAACCCCAGCTACAGCCAGGCCAAGAGCAACCGGGTGCAGGCTCTGATAGAGATGGAGGATTACCGGGGGGCCATGGGATCGTTGGTGAGCCTTTAGGGCAGAGGCTGACGGGGTATCCAGAGATTCCCTTGCATGCGGAAACCAGCCTCCTGGAGGACCTCATCCAGCGCGCCCATCGCTTCGCACTCCTCGATGAAGGCTTCCGCGGCCTCTTTGAGGGAGAGCTTTGCTTCATTCAAACTCTCTCCAAAGCTGGAGACTCCAAGCTCCGGGGCGAGGCCTACATAAAGATCATCATCTCGGAAGAACTCGGCCCGGAATATCAATCGCTGAGTCATTCTATCAAATCCGTCCTGCTCGATCAACAGCTCTCCATCAATAAATGCGTTTGGAGGGTGGGGGGAGAAGCGGCCCCTCCATCCCCGAGATCCCTCAGGCGAGGGCCGGGGTTTCGCAGGCAATGCGCCGCCCTCCCTGTCGGTCGGGCGGTGGTGCGGGACCAAAGATCGCGAATCGCCGATCGCGGATCGCTGATCGCGGATCTCCGCCTCGTTGGAGCCCGCGAGCTCTTGCGGATCTCCGCCTCCTATCGAGCGGCCCGCCCCAAGAGATGGAGTCCTGCCCATGCAAGCTCTCCACTCCATCCTCCGTCGCCGATGGGCTTTCGCTTCCGCCGGCCGTCCGGGCTGGAGTCGTTCGTCGATGCATCGATGCATCCGATCTGAGCCGTCTTAAAATTGGACCGGACTGAGGCCAAGGAACCAAAAGGCTTATTTAAGGCAATTATCTCAGATAGCTTGGAGACTGCCTCAGATCTCGATCGATCTTGAGGCCGCCGACCGAATCGCCAGCTATCGAATTGATTCCATGATAGGAGAGGCCGGCGAACGGGGTGGATATTATCAAACTTTTTCATATTAAGTTTTGTATATGACCACTCAGTTTTAAAAATCCCCTTACATTCAGCTTCCGCCTCCAACTCAGCCTCAAGACATCTCCATCGAGGGAGCCATCGGCCATGACCAAAAAGTACGCCATAACCGGGGGAGCCGGGTTCATCGGCTCTAACCTGGCCCAGGCCCTGGCCGATGGAAATGAAGTGGTGGTGGTCGACGACCTATCGGCCGGCAAGAGGGAGAACCTGGCCGGGCTCGACGTCGAACTCGTCGAGGGGAGCATCCTGGACCTCGACCTTTTGAGAGGGGCCTTCGAGGGGTGCGCCTCTGTCTTCCACCAGGCTGCCATCGCCTCGGTCCAGAGGTCGGTGGAGGACCCGATATCCACGAGCCGGGTGGGGGTGGAAGGGACCCTGAACGTCCTCGTCGCCGCCCGGGACGCCGGCGCCGAGCGGGTTGTCTTCGCCTCCTCGGCGGCGGTCTACGGTGACTCGCCCCACCTCCCGAAGCGGGAGGATATTTGATTTATCGGTATATGTAAAGCCTTCAATATTCGGATCAGATTATTATGGTTGGTAAATTAAAATCGCTTTTTGAGAGCAGGGGTCCAATAAGGAAGATCGGCGTGCTGGGCATGGGGTACGTGGGAATCCCGGCAGCGGCCCTCTTTGCAGATGCCGACGAGTTCGACCTGGTATTGGGATTTCAGAGGGACTCGAAGACCTCCGGGTACAAGATAGAGATGCTCAACCGGGGCGAGAGCCCCCTTAAGGGCGAAGAGCCGGGCCTAGAAGACCTCCTCAAGAAGGTGGTAGACGCCCGCAAGTTCGTCTGCACCTCTGACTTCTCTCGGATTCGAGAGATGGATGCGGTGGCCCTGGCGATCCAGACGCCGTTTGCCAACCCCAAGGACCTGGAGCCCGACTTCAGCGCCCTCAACGCCGGAATCCGGAACGTGGGGAGATTCTTGCAGCCGGGAGTGCTGGTGGTGCTGGAGTCGACGATAACTCCGGGGACCACCGACGGGATGGCCCGCGAGATCCTCGAAGAGGAGTCGGGGCTCGTCGCCGGGGAGGATTTCGCCCTGGCCCACGCTCCTGAGCGGGTGATGGTGGGCCGGCTTCTGCGAAACATACGGGAGCACGATCGGATCGTCGGCGGGATCGACCCCGTCAGCACGAAAAGGGCGATGGAGCTTTACTCCCCGGTCCTGACCAAGGGGAAGATCATCCCCATGACCGCCAGGGCGGCCGAGGTTACCAAGACCGCGGAGAACACCTTCAGGGACTTGCAGATCGCGGCCATAAACCAGCTCGCCCTCTACTGCGAGGCGATGGGGATCAACGTCTACGACGTTCGGGCGGGGATCGACAGCCTGAAGGGCGAGGGGATCACGAGGGCGATCCTCTGGCCTGGGGCGGGGGTAGGCGGCCACTGCCTGACCAAAGACACTTATCACCTGGAGCGGGGGGTCAAGATCGGGGATGGCTATCTGGACTATCCCGCGGGGGCGGAGTCGATCTACGTCCTGGCGAGAAGGGTCAACGACTTCATGCCCAATCACATGTTCAACCTGACCATGGACGCCCTCCGCCGGATCGGCAAAGGGGCGGAGGGCTCCAAGGCCGCCATTCTCGGATGGGCCTTCATCAACGACTCCGACGACGCCAGAAATACCCCGTCGGAAGCGTATCGAGATCTCCTGGTCAGGGCTGGGGCTGAAGTGACGGTCCATGACCCCCACGTAATGGATTATCCTGGGGTGAACGTATCTCATGACATTTCGTCCGTCTTGAGGGGCGCAGATATAGTCGCCATCATGACCGGCCACTCCGACTACTTCAACCTCGACCCGGCTCAGGTGAAGGATCTTACCGAGAAGAATCATCCGGTTATCGTGGACGGTCGGAACGTGGTGAGACCCGACGAGTTCATTGATGCGGGCTTCATCTACAAGGGGATCGGGCGAGGGGACAAGAACGGGCACGATATTCGATCGCATTCATAAATCTTTTTTGGAGGCGTTTGATGGATCTGGGAGTGGTCGGCACGGGAAATATGGGCAGAAATCACGTCCGCATATACTCCGAGCTGAAGGACGTCGACCGAGTCTTCGTCTACGACGTCGATGCGAGGTCTTCGGAGAAGGCGGCAGAGGCCTTCGGGGCTGAGGTCTGCGGTTCCCTGGCGTCTTTATTTGAGTCGGTGGATGCGGTCAGCATCTGCGTTCCGACGAAGTATCATTTCGATACGGCGAAGGAGGCGATAAAAAGCGGCGTCCACACCCTCATCGAGAAGCCGATCGCCTCCACAGCGAAAGAGGGCGAAGAGCTCCTCAAGATCATCCCGGAGGATCTGGTGGTGGGCGTAGGCCACATCGAGAGGTTCAACCCCATCATAAGAGAGATCAAGAATTTGATCAGCCATCCGAAGTACATGGAGATCAGGAGGCACAACCCCGCCTCCTCCCGGATAACCGATGCGGGGGTGGTGATCGACCTGATGATCCACGACATCGACATCGTATGGAACGAGCTCTTCACCGGCTATGACGGAGCCGAGATGTACTCGGTGGGGGACGGCGACCTCTACAAGAAGGTGGCCAAGCTCGACGGGTGCGTGGTCTCGCTCTCGGCGAGCAGGGTCGCCTGCCGGAAGATCAGGACGATCCACATCGAGGAGGAGGGGGTGACGATAGAGGGGGACTTCATGAACCAGGAGGTTTACATCTATCGAAAGCCCGGCCGGTACGCTGAATCGAACGGGAGGTACTCCCAGGAGAACATCATCGAGAAGGTGCTGATCAACCGGGTGGAGCCGCTCAAAGAGGAGCTGAAGACCTTCATCGAGTGCGTCAAGGCGGGAAAGCCCTTCCCCATAACGCCCGCTCAGGCGGTCCTCAACCTGAAGATCGCAGAAAGCTCGGGCTGGTCTGGCCAGAACGGCAGCTGAAGGAGCTAATTTGAGGTTTGGGCATAAACCGTCGTCCTACGAATATAGACTCTAGGTGATGATGTGAAGATAGCATCCGTGGTGGGCGCTCGGCCCAACTTCGTCAAGCTGGCCCCAGTTTCACGAGAGATTCGGAAAGAATTCGAAGAGATAATAATCCATACAGGGCAGCATTATAACTACGAGCTGGACAAGATCTTCTTCGACGATCTGGGAATTCCCGCGCCAGATTATCACTTATCGGTGGGCTCTGGCGGCCACGGTTGTCAGACCGGAGAGATGATCAAAAGAATCGAGGACGTTTTGTTGAAAGAAAAGCCAGATTTGGCCTTAGTCTTTGGAGATACGAATTCTACCTTGGCCGGTGCTTTGGCAGCTGCCAAGATGCAGATCCCTGTGGCTCATGTCGAGGCTGGCCTCAGGAGCTTTGATCGGAAGATGCCGGAAGAAGTTAACAGAGTTCTAGTTGACCACTGTTCTGATATGCTATTCTGCCCTACACAAAGAGCTGCAGAGAATCTGAAGAGGGAGGGAATTACAGAAGGTGTTTCTCTAACAGGCGACGTAATGGTGGATATATTTAGGGATTGCATCAAAGTTGCAGAGGAGAACTCTAGAATTCTAGATGAGTTAGAGCTAGATCCTGGCGAGTATTGTTTAGCTACAGTTCATAGGGCATCTAATACAGATGATCCTTCTGTTCTTGGTGGCATCATTGAAGCGTTCGAGGAGATCGGCAATGTTGTTTTGCCTTGCCATCCTAGGACAGAGAAGTATCTTATGAAATACGATTTCATTGATCGTATAAATAATACTAGGATTATTAAGCCAGTTGGCTATCTAGATATGCTCGCGTTGGGATATAATTCTGCCAAAATACTAACCGATTCGGGAGGGTTGCAGAAAGAGGCCTACATGTTGGGGGTTCCATGCATAACTCTAAGGGAGAATACCGAATGGGTAGAGACAGTGGAAGATGGTTGGAATGTGCTCGTAGGTTCGAAAAAAGAGAGAATCGTCCTCGCATCAAAGGCATTTTGCCCTAGAAGCACAAGGACAGACGTATTTGGCGATGGAAATTCAAGTTTAATAATAAATAGAAATATTATAGAGAAACTGAATATATAAGAACGTTTGTATCTACTTTAAGGAGGAATTGGGTAAATGAGCTACAGGGACAGAACCGTTGGAGTTGTCGTCCCAGCTTATAACGAGGAGCTGCTCATAGCAGATACATTAAGCTCAATACCCGAATATGTCGATAGAGTTTATGTAATCGATGATCGTTCTGAGGATCTCACTGCAGATATCGTTAGGGATTTTGCAACGACTGATCCCCGAGTTACGTGTGTCAGCCATAAGATGAACGGCGGTGTAGGGGCTGCTATCGTTACAGGTTTTAAAAATGCTTTGGACGATAGAATAGATATCGTTACCGTGATGGCAGGCGATAACCAAATGGACCCGACATATTTGCCAAATCTAATAGACCCTATCATCGACGATGAAGCCGAGTTTACCAAGGGAAATCGATTAATTTCCGGTTACTGGGAGGGTATGAGCCGCTGGAGACTTTCAGGAAATTTCATGCTTAATCTTTTAACAAAAATCGCTTCGGGGTATTGGCATGTTGATGACCCACAAAATGGATATATCGCAATATCCAGCAATAATCTGAGTAAGCTAGATCTGGATAAGTTGTATAAAGGTTACGCCTTTGAAAATGATATGATGATAAAAGCTAATATAGCAGGAATTAATTTGGTTAGCGTACCTATTCCTGCTAAATATGGGCGTGAAAAATCAAAAATTAAATATAAAAAATTCATACTAAAGACGAGCTTATTCCTCTTTGCCTCATTCATATGGAGAGTTTGGAAAAAGTATTTGACAAAAGGGCATCCGATTGGAGTACTTTACTTGGTTGGATGTTTTGGAATTCTGCTGGGGATTCTGCTGCTAATAGTCGGAAAGTGGGATATCCTTTTGATAAGTATCATAATATTTATATCGTCCTGCTTTTGGGAGATGATCGTGAGCAGGCCATCAACTAAAAAGAGGTCATGGGGCTGATTTCGATTGAAAGTTGGAGTATTTCTAAACACGCCTGCTCAAGTCCATTTTTATAAGAATATAATTAAGTCTTTATCCAATAATGGTAATGAAGTATATCCTTTAGCAAGAGATTATGGTGAGACTATTCAATTACTGGGTGAACTCGGTATAGACCATTATGTATATGCTAGGCCCAAGGTTTCAAAATACAGAAAGATAGTCGGTCTACCTAAGGACGTTTTATGTGCATATAATTATCTCAAATCGTTACATGTAGATTTGGTTACTGGGTTTGGAGTATATGATGCATATACTTCGTTTTTGCTGAGGGTGCCTTCGATAATTTTCAACGACTCGGAGCCTCTTGCTAATATGAAATCTTATATGATTCAATTCAAATTGTATATGCCATTCATTGATGTGATGATTACACCTGAATCATTTAGGCAAAATATGGGCGATAAGCAGATAAAGATCAACAGCTATAAGGAAATGGCGTATCTACATCCCAACTATTATCAGCCTAAGAAGGACATCTTCGGGTTACTGGGTGTAGATGAAGGGGAAGATTACTGCATATTGAGGTTTAATGCTTTCGATGCTGTACATGATTTATCTGTTAGAGGCTTTAGTGATGCGGATAAAATTGATCTTGTAGAGGGATTGAATAAACATGCTAGAGTATTTATTTCATCTGAAGCCGGAGTTCCAGTTGAATTAGAGAGTTATATCACAAAGATCCCCAAAAGTAGGATGCACGATGCCATATATTTTGCCAAGCTTTTGGTTACGGATACTCAGACCATGGCAACTGAGGGTGCCTTGTTGGGAACGCCTACTATTAGGTGCAATAGCTTTGTGGGTGTTAACGATATGGGTAACTTCATAGAATTAGAGAATGGATATGGCTTAATGTTTAATAATAGCAATTCGCAGAATGCCATTAAAAATGCGTTAGAGCTAATAAAGCAGAAGGATATTAAAAACGAATGGCGAAAAAAAAGCGATCGTTTATTGAGCGAGAAAGTCGACATCACACAATTCATGTCCAAGTATTTAGAGAATTATCCGAGCAGCTTACAGAATTCCTCGAACAACTCTGATAAATGGCGTCACTAGATATCATGGAGTATAAAAACATGTGTGGAAGTTACGTTTCTCAAAACATTGATTCTTTATATTCTTGGATAAAAAAAGAGAACAGCAATGGATGGGACCCATACGACGGATTAAATAGCAGTATTACTAAGAGTATTGCTCCGAAATCATTAAAAATAATATTTATTCAAATGAATAAATTTAGCCCCGTAAACCTACGACCTATTCTCCAAATAAAAAAAGGATTAGATTTAAAAGGTATAAGCATCATTGCCCAAGCCAACTATAGACTGTTTAAAATAACGAATGATTATAAATATCTAAAAGAACTTCAATATTTAACTTCGATTATAGTTAGTAATTCGTTATACGATAAATATGAATTTCATTGTTGGGCAAGTCATTATTTCCCGTACATGGCTACGGACAAGAGCGAAATGAAAGAAATTTCTCCAGATATTATAGGCACTTCGCAAGCAATAATAGCTTTACTTAACGGCTATGAATTATTAGGGGAGCAAAAACTAAAGGATGTTGCATTTAATGCGAGTTCATCTTTGATTGAACATTTTGTAGGGAAGAATTCCCGTGGTTTATTTCTAAAATATACGTTGGGAGAAAACGACAAAATTGTATTAAATGCCTCGGCTCAAGGTTTGGAGGCATTTTCATATGTTTTAAATTTTAATAAAGATAATGCCACATTTAATACCTGTGAAGCGCTAACAGAATTTTTAATGGAAACACAAAATGGAGATGGCTCGTGGATATATAGCATATATAAAAATGGAAAAACACGAGTACAGCTTGATTTTCATCAGGGGTACATTCTTGATGGCTTGCTATCATTTATAGAATACTCTAAAAATGAGGATGCACTAAACGAATGTATAAACGCCGGTGCAGATTATTATAGAAAAATGTTTCAAGACAATGGTAAAAGTTTCTATCGATATCCGATGCGATTTCCAGTAGATATCCATAATCAAGCGCAGGGGATTATCACATTTTGTAGATTGAATTTTATAAATCAAAATTATCAAGATTTTGCTAAGAAAATAGCTTCGTGGACCGTAAATAATATGCAAGATCCCACTGGATATTTCTACTATCAAAAATGGCCGTTTTTTATTAATAAGATTCCCTATATGCGATGGTCACAGGCATGGATGCTTTTGGCCTTGTCATATATCCTAGAACAAGCTGAAGATAGTGATAATAATGAATTTATATAAATTATATTATATGTTGCCCCCGGGGGTACAGACATTAGGAATAAATTTGTATGAATTCAATGAATGGAAACTGAGAAGAAATAAAAAATTTAATAAATGGTTGAATATACTTCTCGATTCGGAGCGGTGGGATAAAGAGGAACTAGACGCCTATCAAAACAAAAACCTAAAAGCTATTGTTAATTATGCATATAAACATGTACCTTTTTACCATAATCTATATAATGAGTTGGATATAGATATATCAAAAATTAAATGTTCCGAAGATCTTGAATTGTTGCCGATAATATCTAAAGATGATATACTTCGAAGCTCAGGACTATACGACACAAAGACTATGGAACGTTTTGTGATACGATATACTTCAGGAACAACGGGTTCTCCACTAAAGGTTAAAATATCTGAATCGTCAGATGTTCTCATCAAAGCTAATGCATTTAGAAGGGATCTTTGGGCCGGATATAAGGGGGATCTAATTGCAAGGTTTGTAGGGGACAAACCAGTAAGAAATTGTAACGGTAAAAGTCTTTATCGGAAGTCATATATAATGAATAGATGTATTTTTCCTTCATATTGCTTATCGATGGACACGCTGCCAAATATCATAAATACATTAAAAAAACTAAAAATAGAGATGCTGCAATGTTATCCTTCAACTGCCTATATAATCGCAAAATATTTGCAGATCAACGACGAATACCTTCCTTTGAATGCATTATTATACTCTTCCGAACCGATTGATAACTTTAGCAGAGAGCTAATCGAAGATAGATTTCAGACAAAAATTTTTGGATTTTATGGACAAGCAGAGGGCGTTATTTCAGCAATTGAGTGCGAAAAGGGGGAGTATCATCTTACCATGTTAGATGGAATATTAGAAATTATTAAGAACGAAGAACGGGTATACTCAGGAGAAAAAGGTTTTACAATCGGAACCTCATTGCATAATTATGCAATGCCCCTAATAAGATATGCTCTTAATGACTATACAGGCTACATAGATTATGATATGAATACCGATTCTCTATGTGGCAGAACTTTGCCACGCATATATCCAATTGAGACAAAATTAGAAGATTTTATTGTAACATCAAGCGGTAGATTCTTTACCCCCCCCAGTATAATGGCGCTTATGAAAAATAGACAAAATATTATAGAGTCTCAGATTATCCAGAAGGATATCGATTTTGTCTTAATTAGGTTAGTGGTTTCAGAAACTTATAATGATTTAGATGAGATGCATCTAAAAGAATCATTTATAAGGCTCTTCGGAGAACAGGTGTCGATTCAAGTTGAATACGTATCGTCTATACATCCATCTGCATCGTTTAAAAAGCAACGAGTCAAAAGTGAATTAGGACGTGAGTATATTGAGAACCTCTTTCAAAACAATAGTCAGATCTAAAGTTCTTATCATAGGTCCTTATCCTCCGCCATTCGGGGGAGTGGCAACATTTGTAAAAAATATTTTGATTCAAGACGCATTACATGACGAGTATGACCTCCATTTATTTAGAACCGGGAAGCGCAATAACACAGATTCATTCCTTTGGCAAACACTTTCAGAATTATATTACTTATTAAAATTCGTCTCATTATATAAAGTTCATTTTAAGCTTATTCATGTGCATACTGCTTCCTATTGGAGTTTCTTAAGAAATATTCCATATGTTCTAATACCCAAATATTTGTGGAATTGTAACGTAATAACTCATATACACGGGGCAAAATTCCATTTATATTATAGAAATAGTCATAAACTACAAAAATGGATTATAAAGTATAGTTTAAATGCTTCGGATTGTATTATCGTTGTTTCTTCCAGCTGGATTAGCATTATAGATGACATATGCGGAAATGATAACAGCCGTATTTATGCAGTCTCGAATGGTTTTGATAGCAAAATATTTTATCCTATTTTAAAAGAGGACGCAAGGGAAAAACTTAACTTACCAAAATATAAAAAAATAATACTCAATGTAGGTCATCTAGAGGAGTATAAAGGGCAATCATATTTAATCGATGCTATAAAGGAAGTCGCTAGCAAAGTGAATGATACACTCTGCTTGATTGTTGGGTCGGGTTCTCTAAGGGATATTCTACAGGAAAAGATAGAGAAATCGAATCTTCAGAACCACATTAGGATTATGGGTAATACTAGTCCAGAAGAGCTTGCACTTTTAATGAACGCATGCGATGTCTTCGTCCTCCCGAGCTTGAACGAGAGCTTCGGAATCGTACAGATTGAGGCTATGGCATGCGGCAAGCCTATAGTGGCTACTATAAACGGAGGCAGCGAGAATATTATTAGATCGGATGACTACGGCTATTTAGTAGCACCAATGGATTCGTCGGATCTAGCAGAGAAGATTGTTTCCGCTCTTGATAGGGATTGGGATGCAGGCAAGATTACGGATTATGCCAATAGATTTGAATGGAGGAATATCGCAAGAGAGGTTATCTCTATTTATAAGGTAATTGAGAGGGAAAATGGCCCAAAACGTTAGAGGTTTTGAATCACACAATATTATAATATCATGTATTGTATTTATCTTGCTGTTAAGAAATGTTATTATTCTTGGCCAATCTATTCCTATTGGGTATTCTCTTAATATTTATTCGCAATTGCCGGATTCATATTGGCATTCATCAATAATTATTTATTTTCTAGCGTCTCTGTTAATCTTAAGCGATAAAAAAATGGCAAGATTGGCTGCAATCGTCTTTCTATTATTAAATTTTACGACAAATTTTGCCATACCTTTTGAGTTAGGCTATCATAATTATGGTCGCTGTGACGAGTTGACCCATATAGGCGAAATTAGAAATATATGCTACGGTGGGCATGTAGATCCTATAAATATATATCCAGCAACTCATATTATTTTTTCTTTCGTTTCATTAGTATCTGATATTGATCCAACAAAAATATCTTTCTTACTATCTGCATTTTTTTCGATAATGTTTGTTATTGGTTTATTCGTATCTGCAAGGTTTTTCAATCAAGGTGGTGTGAATAATAACTATCTACTAATTTGTGCATGTTCTATTTATTATTTGGGTTTTTATCATTTCTCAAATGCTCCAAATTTTATATTTTTTTCTTTAATACCCACGTTTTTATTTATTTTATATACCTATATGTATCGCAGAACAGTATCTACAACTTTAATATTAATTGTATTTATCTCCACGATTTCATTAGGCCATCCGTTCATATTTTTATTTGTGGCTTATACGCTATTATCTATGAGTATAGTAGGAAAATTAAACGATTGTGACTACAATCTGAATATAATAATGGTATTTGTTATTCTAATATTCATGGCTTGGATATTATACAATTCTGCAGCGCTACACTCATTTGATAAAGTATTATCTGCGTTTATTTCAGGTATTACACAACCAGTTACTTCATCTGGCATAGAAAAAATATCAAAAATAAATCTTCATGGATTGGATCTTATGAAGTTAATTGTAGTATACTATGGCCGCTATATCTTGCCTATTTTATCAATAGCTATTTTATTTATATATCGCTTAACTAGGCGTCTTAGCCTACAATACGACGAAATATGCAACATTAATCGTTTATGCCACCTATTAATGTTATTTGGAATCTTTGAAGTTTGTTTCCTAATAAATCCTGTAATAACACATGGAGTCGATCGAGTAACAAATCTAAATTATACTGTTATGGCAATCGTCCCATTATTTGCGATTTCTTTAAATCATATAATTATAAAAAAGTATTCTATTCAAATGGGATTAGTACTAGCCTCACTTATATTGACTCTAACTTTCGCTTTAAGCCTATGTAGCTTGCTAACCTCACCGATGATACTTCATCCCAATATGGTCACTACTTATAATGAGGTTTCAGGCATGGAATGGTTATTTGACCACAAGGATAAAGAACCAATATATGATATATTTGGTGACTTGGGGCAAAGATATTCTTACCTACTATACGGAATGTCAAGCACGAGTCAACGCTTTAACCGAGATATTTTATACATATACGAGGGTAGAATTAAAGACCATTTTGATTATACTAATCAAGTAAATATTTATATAAATGATGGATATATTGTGATACCGACATTTGCCGAAATCGTGTATCAGACAATTTGGGTGGATGTTGATCGCTTTAACAAATCAGACTTCGCTAAATTTGAATCAGATACGAGCGTTGCCAAAATATATACAAGTTTGAATATTAAAATTTATAAAGTATGACTCGCCTACCTGCAGATATGTTGCTGGGAGGGCTGCGGCATCAACAAATATATCCTTATCACAGAATATCACGCGGATGACTTTTAAGATAAATTCGCATAAATTGAACCCCAAACTCCGGAGCAATTATAGTGGTGAACCCAAGTGATAATACTTATTTGGCCAATAGATGGGCCACTGGATATCGATGGTTAGTATCAATCTTTTGGTTCAGCACTATAATAAACATGCTCCCTACCCGATAATCAAAAACTTGATACCTAGATTTGGCCCGCATGGTTATTAAACTTGCTGAGTTTAGGATTGGAAGTGTGAGATGACCAAATATGAGAGATGATAAGGATGATGCCTAATCTACCTAAGGCGGTTAATAGAAATCCTTCTAATACTAAGAAGGTAAAAAATGCGCTTTTCTTAATAGGGCGTTTCCCCCTTGTGCGTCTAATCAGCAGGCCGTTGTATAGAGCTGCGTTAAAGCATGATGCGAAACACTCCGATCCCGTTGTGGTAGTGGATGGAGGGTTCTATATAAAAAGAGATCCTAGATCCCTCTGCATACTACGAGATCCTTTTGGGCTCAGAGGCTTTGATCAATATATATATATGAACCTGAAGTTAGGCAGGCAATAAGGGAGATTTTAGGAAACGGCGGTATCGCCGTTGATGTTGGGGCTAATGTCGGCTACCATACCGTTTTGATGTCATCCCTCGCCGATAAAGTGATCGCCATAGAACCCGAACCCAATAACTTGGAGCTTCTGAAATATAATCTCGAGAGAAATACCTGTGAGAATGTGGAGATTATGCCATGTGCAGCATCTAATATATCTAAAAACTGTAAACTATATTTGAATCCGGAAAATACTGGTGGTCACAGCATCGTTGAGTCGCACGATGTTTACATAGACGTCCGCGCTATCAGACTCGACGAAATCCTCCCTCTCGGTCCGATCCGGCTTATCAAGATGGATATCGAGGGTGGAGAATATGATGCCATATTGGGCTTAGGAGATCGTCTGAACGACATCGATTACATCATATTTGAGTACCGAACAAGAGAATTTTGGGATCCAAAACAAATCTTGGTTGGATTTGATATATCGAGGTTGAATACATTCAATTATCTGGCACGTCGGCTGGATTCCTAGACACTCAGCATATTGAAGAATAGAAATATTAGAACTAGTGTGCCGACGATTTGGTTCTTCCGGCTGAAAGAGGTTAGATGAGATAAAAACCATTAATAAAAATTTATGCGGATAAGCGAGATACGCAACATTCATTCCATCATATAAACTCTTCCTCCCTCGCTATGTAGCATATCACGACAACTATGATCGCATGGGTTATCATCCATCCATACCCAATCCCAATAATACCGTACCGATGCATGAATAAATAGCTCAAACCAAGCAAGAAGCCGCATCTGATGGAGTTCAGCTTTAATATGTTTTCCACCCTCATCCTCACGTTTTGAATAGGGATAAAAAGCGAATATACTGAAACGAGGAAGCTCGACAGAATCAGTATCCTCAGAAGGTCGAAAGCTTCCACATATTCCCTGTTTAGGAGTACCAAAAGTCGGTCTCCGAAAAGGAATATAACAAGCACTGTTGGGATCAAGAGTGCTAGGCATGCTACACTAGTTCGCATCACACACATCTTCAGACCCTCTCCGTAGCTTCCCTCAACGAAGAGAGAAGTGCTTAAGGAGTTAGGTATAATCAGAACAAGGTTCGCAATAGCAAAAGCTATGTAGTACTTTGCTGTTTCAGACTCACCAAAAGTATTCAGGACCATAAGGGGAAGAATCAGCGTAGGTGCTATGGAGAGAATGTTTGATGCAAAGTTCCAGGATGTGAACTTAAACGATTTATGGACAAATTTCATATCGACTTTAGGTCGGATCGCTGCAATATTTCTTCGAAATACTATTAAGGCGAATAGCGATGCCACTAAAAAGGAGAGTCCGTAAGAGCTGAATATACCGAAGGTTCCAAGGAACATCAGGGGGATTAACAAGGGTATCCTCAGAGCCATGAATAAATTCTGGAATAAGTAGAATTCCGCATTTCTATTGGCATAGAATGCCCTTCCGGTTATGGCTGCGACCGAGTCCACAACACCTACAACGAGGAATGCTAGAGCATACCAAGTATCTTTCAAAAAAATCAGAGATGGCGAAAGGTGTTCAACTAGTAAAATGAAGGTCGCACCCACCACTATAGTGGCAATTGTGGTAACCGCGAGGCCCGTTCCGAAGACTTTTGTCTTATCGTTGGTAGGGAAAAAACGGATGATTGAATTGTCGAAGCCAAGTCTTGAGAAGAGGACAATAAGGCCGATGGAGGATATCAAGGCGATAGCGAATCCAACCTCTTCGACGTTGTACAGCTTTGCTGCTATCATCCAGAAGAAGAAGCCGCATCCAGCGTTGAAGATGCTAGTGAAGGCCATGAATAACGAATTTCTATATAGGGAGTCCCTAGTTAATCTCGCAATATTTAATTGAATATAGTTCATAATAATCCATGGAACAGCTCTTGTTTGGAGCTTGTTACGCTATTTAAAGCATTCTGCTCGGATTCCCCACCACCGTCTCCCCATCCCCCACATCCCGCGTCACCACCGCCCCTGCCCCCACCACAGCCCCCTCGCCGACCACCACCCCCGGCAGGATGACGGCGTTGGCACCGATCCGAGCCCCCTTCTTGATAACGGGCCCTATAAGCTCGGCCCCCCTGACCATATACTTGTCGTTGGAAGTGACCGAGCAGGGGCCCATGAAGACGTCATCTTCGAGGGTGGTGTTGGTCGTGATGTAGACCCCGGTCTGGACGCTGACCCTGTCGCCTATGGTGCAGCTGCCGTCCACCACCGAGCTCGTCCCGATGAGCACATCGTCGCCGATGGTGGTCTTCTCCCGGATGAGGACGTTATGGCCGGTCCGAAACCGGTCCCCGATCCGAACCTGGGGGTAGATGACGGTCCCGCTCCGGATGATGGCCTCATCTCCGATTATCACCGTCCCCTCCTCGGAGCCTATGATCACGTTCTCCTGGATGACCGAGCCCTTCCCGAGCCGGACGTCGCCCCGGATTATGGGATCAGACATAGCCGTTTACCGCCCGTAAGACCTGCTCCCTCTCCTCATCGCTTAGGGCCGGATGGACGGGGATCGAGACGACCCTTCTGCTCGCCTCCTCTGCTCGGGGGAAGGACTGGCCGTTGTATTCTCGCATCAGGGGCTGTTTGTGGATGGGGACCGGGTAGTGGACGCCGTACCCCACGCCCTCTTTTTCCAGGTGCCTGGTGAACCCGTCTCTATCCTCCACCTGGATGGTGTACTGGTGGTAGACGTGCTTGCAGCTGTCGGGGACGATCGGCGCTTCAAGGTTCAGGTTCTCGTCATAATACCTCGCGTTCTCCCGCCTCTTCTCGTTGAACTGGTCGATCATCTTCAGCTGAGATAGGCCTATGGCGGCGGCGAGGTTGGTCATCCGGTAGTTGTACCCGAGGATGGGGTGGACGTACCTCTCGCTCTGGCCGTGGTTTCGGATCATCCTCGCTCGCTCCGCGACCTTTGGATCTGAGGTGGTGATCATCCCTCCCTCGCCGGTGGTCATGTTCTTGGTGGGGTAGAAGCTGAAGACCCCGACGTCCCCGATGGACCCGACCCGTCGGCCATGGTACTCGGCGCCGTGGGCCTGGCAGGCGTCCTCTACGACCAAAAGGTCCCTCTTCTCGGCGATCTCCATGATGGGATTCATATCGCAGGGGAGGCCATAGAGGTGGACCACGATTATCGCCTTCGTCTTCTCGGTGATCGCATCTTCGATCCCGTCGGGATCGAGGTTGTAGGTCTCCGGGTCGATGTCGCAGAAGACCGGCCTCGCCCTCTGCATCAATATGCTGGTGGCGGTGGCGATGAAGGAGAAGGGGGTCGTGATCACCTCGTCGCCTTCCCCTACGCCTAGGGCGGCGAGGGCGGTGTGCAGGCCGGAGGTCCCGTTGCTGACGGCCACTCCGTAATCGGTGCCCACGTACTCGGCGAACCTCTCCTCGAACCGAGCCACCGTCTCCCCCTGAGCCAGAATCCCGCTCTCCAGAACCGCCCTGATCTCGTCCAGCTCCTCGCCGGAGAGAATAGGCTTTGCTACAGGAATCATCAGGTCAACCTCAAATTCAAAGCATCAGATTTATCGTTCGCATTCCCCGCATACAACCCGATCCCGAAGGGATCGGGCGCACGCCATCCGAGAGCCCTCTCCAAAAGAATAGAACATTTTGACAACTGTTGCAGGAGCGGCAGACCGCCCCCGAATGACCACCCGCGCCTCCTATCATGGGATCAATTCGGCCCGTATGGCTCCGCCAATCGGAAGGACGACCGCCCTCTCCGGGGCAGACTCTGCGCCACAGCTCAAATACGTTTCGATCCGAGGGCGAGGGTGTACGGTCCCAATGCAAAAGCGAGGGTGTGGAGTCCTGATTCAAGCGCAAGGGTGTAAAGTTCAGATCCGAAGGTGAAGGAGCGGTGTCCTGATCCAAGCGCAAAGGTGTATAGTTAAGATCCGAGGGTGAAGGTGCGGAGTCCTGATCCAAGCGAGAGGTTGTATAGTCCCGATCGAAGCGCGAAGGTGTAATCCCGATCCAGGCGCCCAGGGTCCTCCAGGCGGCGGCCCCCGAATGAGACGGCCCCCCCCTTTTTGCGGAAGAGCGGTGGCCAGCTATCGGTTCTGCCATCCCGAGGTCGAAAGGCCGGGAGCCAGAGGCCGCCGGTCGGGATCGATGATGAAAAGAGCCTATGCCCCGGCCCTCAGAGGATCCCCTTCTCCCTCAGGGCCGACAACACCCTCGCCGAGATCCGCCTCCATCCGGTCGAGGCGGAGGTCGAGGGAGGGGCGGTCGATGGGCTCCGACCGCGCCCGGCGCCCCCCAGCTCTCTCCGCCACCAATCGCCGGCCCCCTCCAGAAGTACTGGATCCGACCAATCGAAAAGGCCCACGCCCCAGGTTGATCCGGATCAGAAGAAAAAAAGCCCTCGGGATATCCGTCGGCTCCGCGCCCGCCCCCCTCCCGGCGGGATCCGTCCACAGCGGTATCCGTCCACGGAGCCGGAGGGGCCCGCCGATCCTTCGGGTCGGGCAGGATCGAAGATGGGGGAGCGTTGAATCGGTCAGAGGATCCCCTTCTCCCCCAGGGCCGACAACACCCTCGCCGCGGTCCCGCCTCCATCCGGTCGAGGCGGACGTCGAGGGCGGCGGCGAAGGAAGGCGGACGTTTGCGGAATAGCGGTGGAAGCTTTAGGTTCAGCCATCCCGAGGTCGAAAGGCGCGAGGCCGAGGCTGCCGGTCGGGGTCGAATATGAAAAGAGCTTATGCCCCAGCCCTCAGATGATCCCCTTCTCCTTCAGGGCCGTCTCGATCCGCTCAAGCCGCATATCGATGTTGCCCTTCATGTCGGACCGCAGCCCCCGGACCTCTCCCGTCGTCTCGTCTTGCCTGTCGATCATCTGGTCCTGCTTATCGATCATTATGTCCTGCTTGTCGAGCATCTGGTCCATCTTGGAATCGATCCCCTTGATCGCCATTATGGTCTCGTCCTGCTTGTCGATCATTATATCCTGCTTGTCGAGCATCTGATCCTGTTTGTCGAGCATTTTGTCTTGCTTGTCGAGCATCCGGTCCATCTTCTGCCCCAGATCGGAAAACCCGAACCTTGTGACGTCTATCAGCTCTTTGAGGAGCTCGGCGGACCTGTCGAGCCTCGCGTCCGTCTCCAGCTCATCGACGAGCTTTGAGAAGGCCTTGAACTCGCCGCTGGCATCTTGCCGCTCCACCTCGACATCGTATACGTCGATGAGGGCGTTTTTGACCTTAAGGGCGGAGGCGAACCGGTCCAGTGCCGCAGCATCTCCCTCGGCGACGACCTGCACCCTCCCGTCGGGGAGGTTTCCAACCCACCCGGTGATCCCCATATCCCGGGCCAGGGCTATGACCTTGGACCTGTAGCCGACCTTCTGGACCTGCCCCGAGACGAAGATCACAAACCGCTCCATAGATGGAGGTCTGGGGCTTATTTTGATATAAGTCTTCTCGTCCCCGGCAGGAGAAGGGGGGAGGTATCTTCTGGCCTCGGGTGACGTGCCGGGGAGGTGGCGTCGAGGGGAGACGGTTGGGAGTGAGAAGATTCGGGGAGAAGGGAGAAGGAGAGAGGGCCAGGGAGCGGGAGGCGGCCGGCTCGGCTCCCCCCGAGGGCGGCGGCGGAGGAAGGCGGCTGCCCCCGAATGAGACGGCCCCCCCCTTTTTGCGGAAGAGCGGTGAAGGCTATCGGTTCTGCCGTCCCGAGGTCGAAAGGCGCGAAGCCGAGGCCACCGGTCGGGTTCGATGATAAAAAGAGCTTATACTCCAGCCACTCAGAGGATCCCCTTCTCCCTCAGGGCCGACTTCACTTCGCCCAGGTCCGCCTCCATCCGGCGGAGGCGGACTGTCGAGGGCGGAAAGGCCGGTGGCGGGATTGCTGGGGCGCCGCCATTCCCACCCCCATCACTCCCGACGCTCCCGATCAATCACCAGAATTTATAAATCAATGGAAAACCTCTCTTCTGGATGGGATGATAGCCGCGAAGCCAGGATTAAGAGAGATAAAGTCCAAGACGTCGGATATCGGGCCCTACTCCTCGACCTCGCCCTGGAGCTGGGGATCGAGAGTTTACCGCCAAGGGCAAAATAAATGGTGGATAGGAGGTTGTATCCGTTCCGGCGGAAAAGGAAGATTCCATAAAGGAGGCGGTCTTTCTGTGAATAAGGCACAAAGCGAGTATGACCATATGACCCTGATCGAAAGACGCATCATCTATTTGTCTGGAGCGAGGTTGCGGGAGACGGATAAAAACAGATCTGCTATGGAGAGGCAGGATGCGATCAGGAGAGGTCACCAGGCCACAGCAGGATGGGATAGCGTCTCACAGATCAGGAAGTGGCGCGAGGCTCGATGAACGTACTTGACGCCTCGGTGATCCTGAAATGGTTTTTGGACGAGGAAGGGACTTCCCAGGCCCTCAGGCTCCGGGAGGAGTTCTACAGATGAGAACGTGAGATAGTGGTTTCCGGATCTCCTGTTGATGGAGGTGGCCAATGCTTTGAGATATAATCCAAGCTTCACCGCCAAAGAGATCAAGGAAGCCATTCAGACGCTATTTGATATCGGAATCGTGATCATTACACCAACATATTCTCTTCTGGCAAAGGCCGTCGATCTGGCAAAGACCCTCGATGTAACCTGTTATGATGCCGTATATCTCGCTTTGGCGGAGGAGATTGGCTTTGAGTTCATCACGGCCGATAAGAAGTTCTGGAATAGTGTGGCTGAAAGAGAGGGGCCAACGCCATCGGTCATACTATTGACGGACCTTGATGAAGATTCCCCGAGATGAGTCGCATACTGCCCAACGTGACCATCGTCTCACTTTTTGACTGCCATACTGGCAGCAAGAGCAGAGAATATACAAAACCTAGGATATAAGACCGCCCCGATCCATCACTAAAATTGGAGCCATAAGACTGCCTTCCGATCCTGGACCGAAGTCACGACGGACGGCTTGATCGCTGGAACAGAAGCTCAGTCGAGCATCAGCGAATCAAATCGGCCTTCTCCTGTACCGCCCCAATTCCACGATCACTATAGCCTTTGTCAACTTGCTTTTCTCGATAGAATTCAGGAAGTTCTTCAATTCTCGGTTCAGTTCCTTCGCCGTGAACGTATAGGGGAACCTGAGAACTATAGCCCCAGGATGATCGGGATACCTGAGCACCTCTCCAAAATCGGTGTCTCTTGTCACTATGATCCTCTTTGTTTTGATGGCATAATCGATGATATCCTGATCCTTTGCTGCCCTCATACCAATATCTCTGACGTCCTCGATATCGTAACCCAGAGATCTGATCAACTCTCCCGTCGATCGGGGCATATCTGCGTCGAGGAGGAATTTTGGATCAGGCATAGGCGCCGATCTCTTCCAAAGCTACGATCTTCGCCGCATATCCCAGGGAGGCCAGTATATCCTCCTTTTCTATATCGTACTCGGACGCTATTTCTGCCGGGTCCATCCCACCGGCAAGAGCTCCCAGAATCAGATCTACGGGAACCCTGGTCCCTCTTATGATCGGCTTTCCGTGCCTCACTTCGGGATCGATGACTATCCTATCTTCGAACATATCCTACCTCACCGAATTGAAATCCGCAAAGCTTAATCCCTTCTTCTCTTCCATCCATACCTTATAACGTATCTCTTCCAGATCTTCCAGCTCCTCTCTGCCGATGGCCAGAACTTCTCTGGACTTTTAGAAAAGCGCCCATGCCAACCCATCCACCTCTCTCTTTTCCAAGGTTAATATCTCCTGTCAAATGGTGAGCTCCACCTCGCCCGCGGGGATTGGCCTGGCCAGGAGCTTTCCCTGATGGAACTTCTTCATGACCACGTCAATCTTCCTTGATACCTCGGGGGTGAAATAGGCCTCGCCGCAATCATCACAGATATGGGCAGGGACTTCCTTGATGGAGATGATCTCACCCTCCACCTTGACCAAGAACTCCGTCTTGCCCTTGAGAAGCTTCCCACCGCAGAGGCTGCATTTATCTGGGATCATATTGATCAGAGTCTTCTTTTCTTGTAATTCATCCATTTTTCTTCGTCAGGCATATATATTGTGATTATTCTGGCGTGGTCTTCGCACTCTGCTACCACAAGATGAAATGGAATATGTTCCGAAAACCCTAAGATCAAATGGGAGGGACAAGGGTGACCATCTGCATATTCTTCAATCACCTCTCCATCAACGACCATTTTCCGCATGTCCTCGGTTGATATATTCCTCTGAAACATCCTAGCTGGCGTGATTTGATATGAGGAACTGGTCCCGTTCAATTAAGGATCTTATGCAGGTCAGAGTAGAACTCATACTCATACAAGGTTCTTGAAGGGCTTTGTCGCTGGAGCTATCCCATCGGGCAGAGGATCTCCGTGCTCAAAGATCGATTCGATGAGATTTCGAGCCACGTCCTGAGCTATCTCGACGGTATCGGATATCGTCCGTCCCTGGGCCACCAGTCCCTGCAGATCGTCGCTGGTCGCAAGATACATGCCCTCTTCCAACTTTTCAATCTTCAAAGAGACCAGATATTCAACCAACCCGCGTCACCTCAACAGAGAAATGGAGCTATTACCTGATAAAGCTGATTATAGCTCCCAGCTGAAAGCCCTAGACCGACATCCTGACATGCGAGGCGCAATAACGTCCAAGACTGACGAGGATAGAACATCCTGAAAGTCGCAAGAATGGCAGAACATCTCTCGAATCCCACCCGCGCCTCCTATCATGGGATCAATTCGGCCCGGTTGGTTCCGCCCATAGGAAAGGCGACCGCCCTCTTGATGGCAGTGGTTCTGCGCTACCGCTCAAATACGTTTCGATCCAAGGGCGAGGGTGTACGGTCCTGATCCAGAAGCGAGGGTGTGGAGTCCTGATCCAAGCGCAAGGGTGTAAAGTTCAGATCCGAAGGTGAAGGTGCGGTGTCCTGATCCAAGCGCAAAGGTGTAAAGTTCAGATCCGAAGGTGAAGGAGCGGTGTCCTGATCCAAGCGCAAAGGTGTATAGTTCAGATCCGAAGGTGAAGGAGCGGTGTCCTGATCCAAGCGCGAGGTTGTATAGTCCCGATCGAAGCGCGAAGGTGTAATCCCGATCCATGCGCCCAGGGTCCTGCGGCCGGGTCGGGTCCCCGGAGGGCGGCGGCTGGGGCGGCGGCGGCCCCCGAATCAGACGGCCCCCCCTTTTTGCGGAAGAGCGGTGGCCAGCTATCGGTTCTGCCGTCCCGAGGTCGAAAGAAGCGAGGCCGAGGCCGCCGGTCGGGATCGAATATAAAAAGAGCTTATAACCCGGCCCTCAGAGGATCCCCCTCTCCCTCAGGGCCGACAACACCCTCGCCGAGATCCTCCTCCATCCGGTCGAGGCGGACGTCGAGGCTCTCTTTCAGGTCGGACCGCAGCCCCCGGACCTCTCCCTTCGTCTCGTCCTGCTTGTCGAGCATCTGGTCTTGCATCCGGTTATTTTTGTCCATCATTGGTGAATGCTCCCCTCCCTTAAGGGAGGGGTTTCTATCGGTACCTCTTACTACCCGCTCAAACCCCTCTTTGGTGACCTCCAGCAGCTCTTCGAGATATTTTATCCATTCATCCAGCCAAAATTCGTCATCCCTTTCAGTTAAGGCCAGATGGAAGTCATCGAGATCTCCATGTGGATCAAAGCGCTTTATCTCAACGCACGATACCCAAAAGAAGCTGTTTTCCATCTTCAGGGCTTCGGCGAACCTCTCCAGGTCGGCCTCTTCGCCCTCGGCCATGACCTTCACCCTGCCGTCGGGAAGGGTCTGGATCGTCCCTTTGATCCCCAAGGCCCTGGCCATCGTGACAACCCGGCTTCTGTATTCATATTTTTGGACATCTCCGGAAACCCAGATCAAATAACCTTCCATCAGCTGAGCATAGTAGCGTATTTTGATATAAGTCTTCTCGTCCCCGGCAGGAGAAGGGGGAGGAGGGATCTTCTAGCGTCGGGTGACGCGCCGGGGAAGGTGGTGGCGGGGAAGACAGTTGGGAGTGAGAAGATTCGGGGAGAAGAGAGAGGGGAGAAGGAGAGAGGGCCAGGGAGCGGGAGACGGCCAGACCCGCTCCCCGGAAGGCGGCGGCTGAGTAGGCTGCGGCCCCCTCTCCCTCGAGGGCGACGCACAAATGCGCCCGATCCCGAAGCTCGGCGGTCGGAGTCGGCGCCATCCCGGCGGGCAGAGGGCGTCCGTGGGCAAGACGCTGGCCCAAGGGGCTAATCGATAGCCTACTAAAGATCGCCTACGATTCCGGGGCCGCAATCACGAAGGACGGCTCAATCGCCGGGACAAAGTTCATGAGATGAAGAGATAGCTCCAGAACTCTTATATCGATTCGGCCCCCCTTAGTATCTTGATGAGCGTAACCGCTTCCGAAGAGGTCGATCCCATAATTCGCAGGTCCTTGCAGAGGGAGATTGGACTCCTGGAGATGAAAAAAAGGCTAACCGATGACGAGATCAAAGACTTTGAGCGAAAACATGGGATGGACTCAAACGAGTTTCTGAGGGCATTTGAAGATGGTGAGCTCGGTGATGCTCAAGATTGCTTTGAATGCTGGGGACTGCTCAGGGGGCGGACTGCGATCGAAGATGAGCTGAAGAAGGCAAAAATGGTGTTATAAGATGGGAGTGGTGTAGCATGGGTGAGAGCGTTACGGTGGAGATTGATAAAGCCACTTACCAGGAATTTGAACAGCTGGCGAGATCTCGAGGAACAAAGCTCGAAGAGAGCCTGACTGAGGCCATACAAGCTTACCTCGAGCAGAAAAAAGCGTATATGAAGGATCCTTTCTTTCAAATAGGAAAAGCCGGTCGTTCGGGCTTAGGGGACCTTGCGGAAGCCCATGATGAGTATCTCTATGAATGTGATAGTGAGGGATAATGTCCAAAAGCATCTTCATCGATACGGGAGCTTTCTTGGCCCTTGAGGATGAATCGGATAACCATCACGAGGACGCTATTCGCTTTCGGGATAGAGTTCTTCTCCCAGGAAACTACGAGTTCATCACCACTTCCTATATTTTAGACGAAACGCTGACGCTAATTCGGAGACGTTTGAGCATCTCTGCCTCTATCAGTCTCTCAAAGAAAATGAGAAATAGCCAGATTGTGAAGATTCTATGTATCTCCGAGGAAGTTGAGGAGAAAGCACTCGATCTTTTTGAGAAATACGATGATAAGACCTTCAGTTTTACAGACTGTGTAAGCTTTGTGATAATGAGAGATTTAGGAATACAGGAAGCGTTTACGTTTGACGAGCATTTTTTACAGATGGGATTCGTACGACGACCCTAATTCATGAAACTTAAGCTCTGATCTATATAAAACCCGAATAGCCGACAGGTCTTCTTTTGTAAGATTTTCTATAAAAAATCTGTTTGATATCCCACCAGCCCTCTTGGACGCTCGAAATCCTCGAAAGGGCGATCGCCCTCTCGATGGCGGTGGTTCTGCGCTACAAGTCAAATACTTTTCGATCTATGGGAAGGGGTGTGATGTTCGGATCCACGCGAAGCCTGTAGTCCCGATCCATGAGCCCAGGGTCCTCTGCTCGACGGGACCGGGAGCAAATATCCCTGGAACGCCGAACAAACCGAGTTCAGGCCTCTGCCTCTTCCTCTATTTTTATGACGATCTCTTGAAGAGGCTTCGATCTTATCAGCTTTGAGGCGTTGATTATCTCGATTCCTACCATCTCGCCCTTCTCGCCATGATCGATCAAGACGCCACGATCCACCTCGATGGTATCAACTATCTTGTTCTCCGAGAAGTTTAGATATAGAACATCATATTTTGGATCATACGAAATCTTCATCAAGATCATCTCGAATATTTCTGAATTTTTGAGGTGCTATATGCGCTTATTACAACAATAGCATCTTTCTCATCTTCACATATAACCCTTAACAACTTTCCCCCCATCAGCTTCTGTGCGACTCTCCGCCTTTCGTCCTCAAAATCGAGATGGTCCGGATTTCCGATCGTCTCTTCGACAGCCTCTGGCGATATGCCCCCCTCTTTCAGACGATCCGACGCCCTTGGACTGACATCCTGACATGCGAGGCGCAATACCGTCCACGACTGACGAGGATAGAACATCTTGAAAGTCGCAAGAATGGCAGAAGATCTCTTGAATCCCACCCGCGCCTCCTACCATGGGATCAATTCGGCCCGGATGGCTCCGCCCCTCGGAAAGGACGACCGCCCTCTCGATGGCAGTGGTTCTGCGCCACAAGTCAAATACGTTTCGATCCGAGGAGGAGGGTGTACGGTCCTGATCCAGAAGCGAGGGTGTAAGTTCAGATCCGAGGGTGAAGGTGTGGAGTCCTGATCCAAGGGGGCAAACTACCCCCCCTCTAAAGAGGGGGTAGTTTACAGCGTTATCCCGCGTCGACGGCAATACTCTTCAAAGGTGATGCCCTGATCCTTGTTTTTGAGAAGATATTCGTATTCCCCATCCACGCAGGCCGCCTCACTCCGATCAACTTCGCCCTGAACCTTCTTAACCTCGACGGCACCCATTTTCATAACCACCTTTATTATCATTCTTATTTAAGTCGATTTGATATATACGTTCATCGGCGACATCTATTCATCGGTAATCGGTGTCGCCAGACCTGGAGAATGCATTGGTTACGTATATCGTTCTTTCGTCCTCCTCAACGAAATACCGCAGCCTATGCCTCCCCACTCGGAGCCGGTACATTGGAGGAGATCGAAAACCTCTCAGCTTCTTGATATCGACAAGGGGCCTTGATCGATAAGGATTCTTCCTCAACTCCACGATTCCCGATCCGATCTTCCTTATATCATCTTCGCAAAGCTCATCCAGGTATTTCTGGGCCCTCGGCAATATGATAAGTGTATATGTCATCCCGTTGCGGTCTCCCTCTACGGTGGCTCTCTTTCGCAGTATAGCTCTCCTTTCTCTTGAAGATAACGACGGCAGAACCGGTGCAGTCAACTTGCTTCATGAGGATGATGGTTAAAGGAGATGGTGCCTGGCGAGGCCAGACCTTCAATGATAGGTCCAATTCGCCCCAAAAAGACGCGTCGAGGGCGGCGGCGGCCCCCGAATGAGACGGCCCCCCTTTTTGCGGAAGAGCGGTGAAGGCTATCGGTTCTGCCGTCCCGAGGTCGAAAGAAGCGAGGCCGAGGCTGCCGGTCGGGTTCGAATATGAAAAGAGCCTATGCCCCGGCCCTCAGAGGATCCCCTTCTCCTTCAGGGCCGAGAACACCCTCGCCGCGGTCCGCCTCCATCCGGCCGAGGCGGTCGTCGAGGGCGGAAGGGCCGGTGGGCTCCGACCGCGCCCGGTGGCGGGATTGCTGGGCGCAGCCGCCCCCATCCCGCTCACGGCCGGCGCCCCTGATCCATCACCAGAATTTATAAATCAACGGACAACCCCTCTTCTGGATGAGATGAAGCTCAAAGCCAGGATTAATGGAGAAAAGGTTCACGACGTCGGCTATCGGGTCTTCCTCCTCGACCTCGCCCTGGAGCTGGGGATCGAGAGGTTTGCCGCCTACAACAGAATCGATGGAGGGTTGGAGATGGTATCCGTCATGGCGGAGGGAGACGACGACCAGATCGCCGCGTTCCGAGAGCTGATCGCCTCGAAGAGGCCAAAAGACGCCAGAGTATCCGATGTTACAATCGAAGACTATGATGGCAGGATCGTCTCCACGACGGACTTCATGCACATCATCCAGGTCCAGCAGCTCAACAAGGGCATACCCGCCATCTTGCGAATCCAAACGACCCAAGAAAAGATGCTGGAAAAGCAGTGCATGATGCTCGATAAGCAAGACCAGATGCTCGATAAGCAAGACACTACAATATCTATCCTCAAAAATATCAAAGAGGACACCTCCGAGATAGGTGCCATAAAGGAAGAGGTCTCAACTGCTCGATATGAGGCACGCCGCGAGAGAGAAGAGATCATATCAACCCTCAAAAGCGGCAGCCTGGAGGAGAAATATGAGCAGCTCAGCCGGGAGATCGCCGAGATTAAGGCCGCCATCTCAGAGATTAAGGGCAATGGTTAGCTTGAGCTCGACGGTCGGAGGCGGCGCCATCCCGGCGGGCAGAGGGCGTCCGTGAGCAAGATGCGGGCCCAGGATAAGAAAAGATAGATAGTGATGTCCGGGCGCGAGATCGATCGACAATCGGATTTCTCTCGCCTCTCCCTCTGCATGCCTCTCAAACACCGGGTCACACACCTCGCGGGCGGCGATCTCCGCAAATCCGATCCTGAAGTGATCGGGCGCCCCCCTCCCCGGGGCGCCCACAAAATTGAATCCTTCAAACCCGAACGACTCAGAGCACCGTCACGCTCTTGGCCAGGTTCCGGGGCTTGTCGGGATCGAGCTTCTTCTGGACTGCAAGCTCGTAAGCCAGCACCTGCATCGGTATCGCCTGGATCACGGGGTTCAGGTCGCCACAGTCGGGAACCTTGATCCACCGATCGAAGACGGGATTGTTCCAGTCGGAGACTCCGATCACCATCCCGCCCCGGGCCTTCACCTCCTGAGCGTTGGATACGATCCTATCCTCGTTATCCCGGGATACGAAGACGAAGACGGGGGTGCCTTCCTCGATCAGGGCGAGTGGCCCGTGCTTCAGCTCGCCGCCGGCGAAGGCCTCAGTGTGGATGTAAGATACCTCCTTCACCTTGAGCGCAGCCTCGAGAGCAGTGGTGTACTGCAATCCCCGGCCGATCATGTATATGTGGTCCTTTCCCGTCAGGTCCCGGGCCAGCGCCTTCAGATGATCCCTCATCGACCTCGAGGTCAGGTTGTATACGTCCATGTAAAGGTCCTTCACCTTCCGGGCACATGACTCCTGATCGCCGTTTAAAGCGCAAGCTAAAAGCCCCATCATCACGACCTGGGATGTATAGGTCTTCGTCGAAAGAACGCATATCTCGGGTCCCGAGTTCATCAGCAGGAGCTCGTCGGCCTCCCTGGAGAGAGAAGATCCCATGACGTTGGTTATGGAGACGACCCTGCTCCCCCGCCTCTTGGCGGCCCGGACCGCCTCCAGAACGTCTGCGGTCTCCCCGGACTGGGATACGGCGAAGACCAGGGTCTTCTCGGTCAAAAAGTGATCGTAGTTTTCAAACTCCGAAGCCAAAACCACGTTTACGTGAAGCTTAGCCACCTTCGAGAAGAGGTAGCTTCCGGTGAGACAGGCGTGATAGCTCGACCCGCAGGCGATGAAGAATACCCCAAACCCGGACCTCACCATCTCGGCTATCCTCTCGACTACCGCCATATCCTGGACGCAGGCCCTCTGGATCGTCTCGGCCTGCTCTGTGATCTCCTTGAGCATGAAATGGTCGAAGCTACCCTTCTTCGCCTCCTCGAGGTCCCATCCCACGGTGCTCACCGGCCGGCTGACCTCGTCCCGATCGAGGTTGGAGAACTTGACCCCGCTCTTATCCGCCACCACCAGGTCTCCGTTCTCGAGGTAGACGACGTCCTTGGTCCAGTCGAGGAAGGGTGCGACGTCAGAGGCGAAGAACGTCCCGTGATCAGATAATCCCACCACCAGGGGCGAATCCTTCCGGGCGGCCACGATCTTCTCCTCGTCCTGGTGGACGGCCAGGACCGCAAAACTTCCCCTGAGCTCCTTGAATGCTTCGACGCAGGCATTCTCAAATGAGGACCCGTTCCGGGACGACGCAGTATCTGGCATGGAGCCTATGCTGGTGAGATCGTCCTCGATGAGGTGAGCTATCACCTCAGAATCGGTGTCGCTTGAGAACCGATGCCCCCTTTCAATCAGCCTCGTCTTCAGCTCGAGATAATTCTCGATGATCCCGTTATGGATTATGGCGATCTCGCCATTGCAGTCGGTGTGAGGATGAGAGTTCTCGGCGGTGACCGCCCCATGGGTCGCCCACCTGGTATGGCCGATCCCCACATTCCCCTCAGCCTCTTCCAGCCGGAGCCTCACTTCCATGTCGTCGATCTTGCCCACACCTTTCCTGATCTCAACCCGGCTCGAGACGGTCGCGATCCCCACGGAATCGTAACCCCGGTACTCGAGGTTCTTCAGCCCTCTAGAGAGTATAGGCGAGGCCTTTTCGGACCCGATATACCCAAATATCCCGCACATTCCATCCCATCTCCAAGAAATCCCCGTGGGCTATTTATACAATAAATAATTTTTTCTTTATAAGATCATATCCTCGCCCTCCAGGCCTCCTATCATCGATCATCAAATCAGCGCTGGGGGCGTCCAATTATAACTAGAAGAACCTCCGCAACGCCCAGTCGGGGATCCTGGCGTACTTCTGAACAATTTTGACGAAAAGCTCTTCTTGCTGGTGGCGATCCATGCCGTAGACATCATCTATTTCGTATTTTTTCATATCAAGAGCCATCAGCCGGATCTGGGCCTGGGCCAGCTTGAAATCCTCCTTCAGAGAGGTGATGATGTTTACGTAAAAACCGACGCTTCTTGGCTTCTCTGAAGAGAGGTTCTTTACGAGACCGCATTCGGTGCAGAATGGATGGGGTTTGAGGCCGCATTCGCGCCCCTCATAATAATGGGTCATCCAGACCTTCTCTTTGGTCCCGCAGCTTACGTGATCACATTGACCTGTCAGGAAAATCCCTCCCAAATCAGTCGACCTATTTCTAACAGATATTGACTCTGAAGTAGAATGGCCAATGATATTTAAAATGATCGATCTTTTAAAGAAAAAAACATTAGGAAAATATGATTTATGATAAAAGCAAAGTGATATTGAATTAGAACATCACTAGCAAAAGATAGCATGGGACTGAAGACATATTTATATAAATATCAATAAGAATTAATAACCAATAATACTTGCCGACTGGGTTAGGGTCCGCATAGTAGATAAGGACTCCGGCCTTTGAGCAGATTACAGAACTCGGACGGCCTCTCCCTCCCTCCTGAAGCCTGATCACACCTCATTGAAGTCGCTTACCCGATCGACGATGTAAAGGACGATGTGCTTCAAAGATAGGTCTACGCTGGTCCTCCTTTCGATGGCTGGGTATTCCTTTTGGACTTCGGTGCCATCTGGTAGCACCGCCACCACGGCGACGGTCAGTTTCAAATCATATAGTCCGCTCTTGAGCGGCGTTACATCCCAGGACCATCGCCCTATACTATCGGACTCGGCATCAAGATCCAGAGGGATGATCCGGAAGTTCTCCCCTTCGAGGTCAGACCTCAATGACGCGTTGAGCTTCGCAATCTCCAGTTCCGGCACCCCACGACCTCTGAGCTTTGAAAGCAGCTCCTCCTGGAAGCCCTTTGCGATGGCCGCATCAACCGTCTCAGAGACGCCGACGGTCATATCCTTCGGCGAGTAGAATGATATCGTCCCGAGTTCGAGACCTTCAAGCTCCGCCTCCACCATCTCCGTCAAGTTGAGCTCCGCTTCTGGCTCAGCGGTCTCCTCCCCCATAATCTTGCGGAAAGACTCGATGATCTCGTATTTCCACCAACCTCCTGAACTGCCGCCTCTTATCGGAGATTCGGTGCCATTTATTGATCCCACGACTCCAGTATCATTGTCGATAGGTTCTATGGCCATTCCATCGAGGGGAGCCTCCACCGGGGACTGGGCTGAAACCTCCTCTTCGGAGACATCGGCAGGAGCCTCGTCGATCGGCTCCGCCTCTAAACCGGACTCTTCATGGGGCCTAGAGACGGGGTTTTCTTCAAAATAGGTTTCAGCTGGGGATATCATCGATTCCGGTTCTGGCTCGGTTGGTGTTGCAGTCAACTTTTCTGAGGCTTGGATCGGGGTATCTGATCCATCGTCCTCGAAGTCGGAGGCTTCAACTTCTTCTTGGATCAGCTCGCCGATATCAATCTCGTCTTCGGCGGCTTGACCCTCACGATCGAGATCGAATATCGGAGCCTCCATATCTGAAGCCGTATCGTTTCTGGCTCTGTCATTGGATCCGATATAGTCGTAGGTCTCGACCGGCATGGATTCTGCAGTTTGTTCTCCCTCTCCAGAAGGCTCTCCCACGATATCTGCGAGATCTCGGGTTGAATCATCGGAAGGAGGTTCATCGTCGTGGCCGTTTTCGGTCAGCTCGTTATCAAGAAACACGTTTTCTTCGGAATTTATCAGCTCCAAGCCCTGATAGTTGCCGCTGATGAGGTTGTCCACGACGGTATTGTTATCCGAAGATTCGAGGACGATTCCAGACCATCGGTTATCTTTGACGGCGTTCCCAGAGATGACGTTCTTTGAGGAGTCCTTGAGATATATGCCGCGCCAGCTGTCCTGGACCAGGTTGTTCTCAAGGACGTTGCCGCCAGAAGAACGGATAGCTATACCGGTCCAGCTGTCGCGAACGTCGTTGCCGATAATCACGTTATTGCTGGATTGGATGTCGATCCCGATCCTCGCGTTAATAACTACAAGATCCTGGATCGTGACTCGGTCGGAGTCTATTGATATGCCAGACCCGTCGCCACCAGCGTCTATTGCGGGCTTTAAGCCTCCCCTTTCCTCGCCTTTGAGGGTGAGCTGCTTGTTGACCACCAGGTTCTCTTTGTATACGCCGCTTTGAATCGAGATGACGTCCCCTTCGTCAGCGGCATCCATCGCGGATTGGATCATTTCGCCAGGAAGGACCGAGATCGTGGCTCCTGAACCGATCGCTCCGGAAGAGAGGATCGCGACGAAACCCAGAATGACAGGCACGATCGGACGTTCAATTCGGGTCAATTCGATCACCGCCCCATCCAGCCAAGAAATTTCGAGGCCGTTCGGCGTATTCGGCCTGGATTTATCCCACCCAATTTTTCGCGAGAATCGGCTGCAACAGATCTACAGCGAGACGACTCATCATCCAATGCTCGGAGGAGATGATCCGTGGCTTTCGGGTCTCTGATCTCGCCGAGAGCCCAAAGAGCACCGACTCGGACCGTTGGATCCTCATCATCAAGAACCTTTATCAGCGAATCTATCGCCCTGGGGTCCCCGATCTCACCGAGGGCCTGAGCCGCGGCGGACCTGACCCGCCAGCTCTCGTCTTCCAGAGCCTGGATGAGGGGACTCGTCGCCCTGGGATCGCCCTTGCTCCCAAGACCCCAGGCAGCACACCTTCGAACGCTTTTATCCTCGTCCAACAGAGCTTCGACCATGAGATCCACGGCTCGTTCGTCTCCATTCTCTCCGAGCTCCCAGGCGGCTTTCGACCGCACCCTGGGGTCTTTATCCTTGAGAGCATCGATCAGAATCTCAATCAGGATTGGGCTGTCTGCACCTCCGAGGAGACTTCTTCTGTCGTTGGGATCTGGATATCTATCCTCTCTAATCCAAGCCTCTCCACTTTCGCCCATAACCATCGTTCCTATTGATTGAAGCTTCAAGTAATTTACCCCGTAAGCAGTCTTCGGGGTAAATCAGCAGGATGCCCAAGATTTCAATCTTGGAAGGCGGGAAGAATATTGCTGATCTTGAGGCTGCTGTAAATAGCCCAGCAGGTATGGCATTTTTCTGCTTAGATTCCAGAGCTACGGAAAGTCCCTCTCCTTAGGGTATAGGGTGGTTCTTCCTCTCGACCAAAGGGAGGGCGGCACCCTCTGCAATAACCGCTGCATCGCTAGCAGACGATCATGCCGAAAGAAAGCCACGATCCAGAAAACTATTCGTCACGGAATTCCTCCCACCGGGAGCCAGCTACCGCGGATCCTCCCTCCGGGCAGATCGATATGTTGCCTTATTGTCGAAAGCCTCCATGAGGCGAGGTGTCAGGGCTTGCCAGGACGATCAAAGGTTATGCCTCCCCCTTCGGCCAAAAAAGAGGTATATCTCTGTCCTTAAGCTGCCTTGATCTCGGAGATGTTCTCCTTGATTTCGGTGACCTCCCGGCTCAGCAGCTCGTACTTCTTTTCGAGATCTTCGAGGGTCGTCTGCCTTGCCAGGGTGGATACGTCATTTTTGATGGAGGATACATCCTTTCTGATGATGGAAGTGTCTTCTCTAACGCCTTCCAGAACGGTCAGGGTTTTTTCCTGCTTGCTGATCATTATATCCTGCTTGCTGATCATTACGTCCTGCTTCTTATCTATGCTTATAATGGCGGGTATGGCTTTATTTATCTGTTCAAACTGCAGGAACTGCATGAAGACCACAGCTTCGGTGACCTCTCCTTCAAACTCCTTCACCTCTATTTTATCGACTTGAGCGTGGAGAGGAGATGCAGATTTTACGAAGTCGACGTACCGATCGATTTTATCTTCAGCTCCACCGACCCGAGCCACGACGCTCTCGCCGACGTTGAATGCGAAGACCTTTCCAATCCCCATGGTCATGGCGTTAACCAAAAGGAACGCTCTGTAGCCCACTTCAACGACTTTGGTGCCTCTTATTATGATCTCGATCGTCCTCATTCTGAATCTCCTTTTATCTTATCAGTATTTTATCTTTGGGGGGCGAGAGGCGCTTCCCGGAAGCACCCCCCTCAATATGGCTTGACAAAAGATCCAAGAGCTTGTCCACATTGCTGGCGAGAAAAACCATGATCCGGAAAACTATTAGTACCTTGAAATAGACCAGAAATACCGTGGCTCAGAAAAGGCCCTTTCACGTGATGATCATCCCGACCTTGGGCTGCCCCTCCAGCTGCAGCTACTGCTGGAGTTCCGACGAGAGCTCCCCCATCATGACCATGGAGACGGTGAAAGAGATCGTCGAGTGGCTGAAGGAGTTCCGGGACGACCCCGTCACCTTCACCTTCCACGGCGGCGAGCCCCTCCTGGCCGGGGCCGACTTTTATCGCCAGGCTCTGGCCCTGATCACCGAAGGCCTTCGGCCGGGAAAGATCGCCTTCGCCCTCCAGACCAACCTCTGGAAGATGACCCCGGAGCTGGCCGAGGTCCTGGCGGAGTACCGGATCCCCCTCGGTTCAAGCCTCGACGGCCCCAGGGAGCTGAACGACCTCCAGAGGTCCGAGGGCTACTTCGACAGGACCATGGCCGGCTACAAGGTCGCCAAAGACCACGGCCTCTCCGTCCAGTTCATCTGCACCTTCACCTCCTACTCCATCGACTTCAAGGAGGAGATATTCAACTTCTTCTTGGAGAACGGCCTCACCCTCAAGCTCCATCCCGCCCTCCCCTCTCTGAAGAGCGACAACCCCGACAGGTGGGCCCTGGCCCCCGAGAGGTACGGCGACCTCCTGGTCTACCTCCTGGACAAGTACCTGGAGAACATGGACAAAATCGAGATCAGAAACATCAACGACCTCTGTCGATGCGTCTTCACCGGTCGGGGGACGGTCTGCACCTACGTCGACTGCATGGAGGACACCTTCGCCGTGGGCCCCGACGGGAGCATCTACCCCTGCTACCGGTTCGTGGGGATGCCGGAGTGGGTGATGGGCCAGGTCAGCGACCGCCCCAGCCAGGAAGCCCTCAAAGGATCTGAGGCCGGAAAGAGGATGCTGGAGTTCAAAGAGCGGGTGGACGAGGTCTGCAAAGGCTGCCGCCACCTCCGATACTGTCGGGGCGGATGCCCCTACAACGCCATAGCCCCCTCCGGCGGCGAGCTCCTGGGCGTCGATCCCCACTGCGTCGCCTACAAGAGGATCTTCGACGAGATCACCGGCCGGTTCGAAAAGGAGATCTTCGGCTCCCTCGGCGCCTGCATGCCGACCCCCCCGTCGGCCTCTGGCCAGGGCGGAAAGCCGGGGATGACGGCGCTGATCCAGAAGATAATATCGGGCTGATCGATCACCGCCCGGTAAGGTCGCGTCCCATTTTTGCCATCTTGATCACCGACCTTTCTCCGAATCCACCATCCTCAGGTCAGATCCCTTCCCCAGGTCTGATCTCTCGCTTAGATCATCCCTTTATCAAGCCCTGCTTCCTCAACCGGTTTCAGAGTATGGTCAGGATGGCGATGATCTCCAGGAAGTATATCGCCACCAGCATGCTCCCTTCAAACCTGGTGATCCGATTTCCCAGGACCATGAACCCCAGGAGGAGGCTGATCAGCACCACCACGGGGAGGGTGACGGAGACGAAGGCCTGGTCGACGGCCAGCTCCCCCACCAGGGACGCCGATCCCAGGATGATCAGGGCGTTGAAGGCGTTGGCCCCCAGGACGTCTCCCATGGCGATGTCGCCCCGGCCGTTCTTGGCGGCGACGATGGCGGTGCTGATCTCGGGTAGCGACGTCCCCACCGCGAGAAGGATCACCGCCACCACCGCCTCCGACAAACCCAGAGTGGCGGAGATCGTCCGGATCGCCTCGATCATGTAGTTCGCGCCGACCGAGAGGAGAACGATC
>Ga0116162_10000165_pt1 | contig 54807 bp, 37 predicted proteins | sample AD_UKC105_MetaG_FD_89875 | JGI IMG/M metagenome (GOLD analysis project Ga0116162, IMG submission 89875) | Active sludge microbial communities of municipal wastewater-treating anaerobic digesters from Hong Kong - AD_UKC105_MetaG | ecosystem: Engineered > Bioreactor > Anaerobic > Digestate...
GACTCGTTCGGCTCCGGCTACGACCTGATCCTGATGTCGGGCATAATCCACATGAACTCCGAAAAGCAAAACGAGAAAATGGCTAGAAAAGCGTTCAAATCGCTCAACCCGGGCGGCAGGATAATTATTAATAATTTCATGCTGGACGACCGCAGGACCGGTCCTGCGCATGCCGCGATGTTTTCCGTAAATATGCTGGTAAACACTGAGGGCGGTCGGTCATACTCACGCAGTGAAGTAAAGTCATGGCTGCGAGCGGCGGGTTTCAAAAATATTACCGCCGAACAAATGCCGCCACGAACCGTAATTGTTACGGGAACGAAAAAGTGACGTTTTAATCGAAAGGAACGACAATGAAATCTTCAGCGGACTATTCCCTGGAAATATATGAACTCCAGGCAAAACAACTTATTAAAAACCTCAAAAAGAGAAACATTAAGTCAGTGTACTGCAAAGACAGGCATGCGGCTATAACACAGATTTGCAAACTGATCCCACGCAAAGCGGTCGTAGGGCTCGGAGGCTCGATGACTGTTGTTGAATCGGGTCTTGTCGATGCGCTGAGAAACCTCGATATCGACCTGCTGGACAGGTACCGCAAGGGTGTTACCGACGGGGAAATCTCCGAAATGCGGAAAGCCGGGATGAGCGCGGATGTTTTCATCGCGAGTTGCAATGCGATTACCCATGACGGCAAACTCGTCAATGAAGACGGGCTCGGAAACAGGGTTGCGGGAATGATATTCGGGCCTGAAAAAATTATTCTCATGGCAGGCATGAACAAGGTTGTCCCGTCCGTTGAAGACGGTATAAAAAGGATTAAAAACTTCGTCGCCCCGCGCAACTGCCTCCGTTTCGGCGTGGATACGCCCTGCGCGAGAACCGGATTCTGCGACGAAACAAATTGTCTGCCGCCGTCACGAATCTGCAACCAGCTCACTATAATAGAAGCAAACGCCGTGCCGGACCGCATCACCGTGATCCTGGTCGGTGAGGAACTGGGATTCTGAAAAGCGAGGGTAAAATAATGGCCGATCGTATCAACTCCATAGGCGTGCTTACAGGCGGCGGAGACTGCCCCGGACTCAACGCTGTGATCAGGGCGGTCGTAAAAACCGCGGTTATGGAGTTCGGTTGTAAAGTCACCGGGATCAAAGACGGCTTCGAGGGACTCGTCCGCGGACCCGATTACACTATGGAACTGACAGCCGCTTCGGTCAGGGGCATCCTGCCACGCGGGGGAACCATTCTCGGCACGACAAACCGGGGCAACCCCTTCGATTTCAGGGTGGTCGAAGACGGGGTCGAGCAACGCCGCGACATGTCGCAGACTGCGATTAAAAACCTGAACAGGCTCGGCATCGAAGCGCTCATCGTAATCGGCGGCGACGGCTCGCTTTCCATTGGGCTGGACTTCTTCAAGCTCGGTGTTCCGGTCGTTGGAATCCCCAAAACGATAGACAACGATCTCTCTGCAACGGATTATACGTTCGGCTACCACACGGCGGTCGCCACCGCAACCGAGGCACTCGACAGACTGCACACAACAGCGGAGAGCCATCACAGGATAATGGTTCTCGAAGTCATGGGCCGGAACGCGGGCTGGATTGCCATGTCGTCGGGCATAGCGGGCGGCGCGGATATCATCCTGATACCTGAAATCCCCTATGACATAAACACTATCTGCAAGAAGATCGAGGACCGCAGCGAGCGGGGAAGCAAGTTCAGCATAATAGTTGTCGCGGAAGGAGCTGTCGAAAAAGGCGGCGACCTGATATACCTCGATCAATCGGCAAAGCGGCTGGGCGGCGCAGGGCAGAAAGTCGCCGACATGGTTTCTCAGCATACCGGCTACGAAACGCGCGTCACAGTGCTCGGGCACCTCCAGCGCGGCGGATCACCCGTCCCGTTCGACAGAGTACTGAGCACAAGGTTCGGCGCGGCGGCGGCAAGGCTCGCCGTCAACAGACAATTCGGGCGCATGGTATGCCTGAAAACCCCGAACATCGATTCGGTTTCTCTCGAGGAAGCGACCGGCACGCTTAAAACAGTTCCTCCCGAAGGCGATCTCGTCGAAACCGCCCGCCACATTGGAATATCACTCGGGGAACCGGCCTGAGCAGGCCGTTTTTCGAATCAGACGATCCTGTGCCCGCCGCTGTAAACAAGCATTGAATCGCCGCGCAGCCTGCCTGCTATCGTCAAATCTACAGCGCGCCCCAGTTTCACCGCCAGCGCGGTCGCCGCGGACACTCCCGCCATGATCTGAATCCCCGCCCTGTAAGCCTTCAGCGCCATCTCATAACTTATCCTGCTGCTAAGAACAGCCGTCATTCCAGACATGTCTTCGCCCCGCATAAGCGCGAACCCTATCGCCTTGTCGAATGCATTGTGTCTGCCGGCATCCTCTCTCACAACCACCATCCGCCCATCCCTCGCAAACAGCGACACCGCATGCGACGCCCTCGTCTGTTCCCCCAGCGCCTGCGCCTGCTCCATCTTATCCAGCATTGCCGACAGTTCACCAGGAGTAACTTCCAGGCCGGTAACCATTGTCTTAATCTCTTCTTCTCGCAGCCCGGGGAAATCGCCCTGCTTTCCATTCCCGTCTTTTTCCGGGGCCTTCCTCAGAACAACCTCCGCACGCCCCGCTTCCACCTCCAGGCTCACGACATCGTCCCATCCACTGATCCATCCTTCGGCAAAACAATGTCCAGCCACAAGCTCTCTCTCGTCGCCGGGCGTATAGAGAAAATCAGCCGCCATACTGCCGTTGACCCGAAGAACAAGACTCCTTTCGGCAATAACACATACTTCCTCTTCCCGCCGCACATTCCTGTCTATATAAGTTACTTCGATTTTTTCTTTCAAAAGGTGGGCACCCTCGATTTTTCAGAATTATAAACCAGCGTATTCAAAAAACAAACCCGGATGTTTTATACGGGTATTCAACACCTGCCGTTTTTTATACGTTTTCAAAACCGGGTTATATTCCGTCGTCCTAGCCTCAATACTGTTTGCTTAAAATAAAAACCTTACCTTCCCCCATGAAACCTCCCCTGACATCCTGTCCCCTGGATTCCGGGACTCGGCCCGGAATTACAGGCTTAATTGAACAGTATTGGGGCTAATCCTCAGGAAGCAAACCGCAAGCCGCCACAGTGTCCCTGAAAGCCTTTTCAAGCCCGCCGCTGCCGAAACCCAGCACTTTGCGGGAAGCCTCAAGGTCCTCCGCCGAAATATAAGTTTCCAACACCTGAACATCCACGAACTTCACCGGGTGCAGGCCGTGTTCACGGCCTGTGGCCGACATGTACACCTGCAGAAACCTCATGAAAAGTTTTGCCGCCCGGGCAGGCATTGTTATCACTTCCTGTTTTCTGCCACCCAGTCGTGAGAAAGTCTCGACCATTTCCGACCATCGAATATTCAAATCGCCGACCGGGAAGCTACCGCTCTCTCCATGCCTCTCGACCGCGCCTGCTATCGCCTCGGCAACATGTTCAACGGTTATCATCGTCGTCCCGCCCGCCGTGTAGAAAACAGGAAAAGGGGAAAGAATATATTTAAGCAGCGGCGCCCAGAGCGGCACGCGCCCGGGCATGTTGCCGAATATGTAAGGCAGTTCCAGGACCGAGACGGTCATGCCCTCGCCCGCCATTACCGCGGCATCTGCCTGTTCACGCCTCACCCGTACATACGGATGATGTTCGGACAATTTCATTTCGGGCCATATCCTGTCGAAATAAGCGAAATACGAACCGCACAGCACGCCGCTTTTCAACCCCGCGCCGGCAGCAAGCCGGAACAACCTCCCGGCAGGCAGCACGTTGGCTTTGTAGAAAAACTCATAGGCGGGCGCTTTCGGGACAACCCTGTCGTCCGCACCGATGGCAAACACCATCGAGTCGTGCCCGCTCAAAATCTCTTTTATCTCTTCATCCGAACACTTATCGATATCCGCAAGCCGGTACTCCACTCCAGGCGGCAACAAATCATCTTCCGGCATATCGAACGCCAGAACCGTTACCTCGTGTCCTCGTCGCAACAGTTCGAGCACCGCGTGATATCCCAGAAAACCTGTTCCGCCAAGCACGAAAACTTTCATGGCACATCCTCTCCGAACATTCCTGCTTCAAATCAAAAAGGCATCGCGTATTTCTGGAGCCGGACAATCTCATCGAACGTTTTTTTGCATGCTTCGCGCGTCGGCGGCGAGAGAGGGTCGATCTCCAGCGCATCGACAGCAAGCTCGGGATCCCGGTTCAGAACCGAGTCCGCAATCAGCGACTGTATCCTCGTCTGCAATTCCATGTGACCGAGCAGCGGCTCCGGGACCGGCGGCATGCTGTCCGGGATTAGTTCGCCGTTCTCCGTCCGCGCGGGAACTTCAACAATCGCCCATTCGGGAAGGTTCGGTATATAAAGACCGCTGTTCACAACATTTATCGCGTTTATCGGCGCCTGCCTGCCTGTCGCAAGCGCCTCGACCAGCTTCATCGAGCCTTCTATCGCGCGCGGAAACTTCTCGAGCGGAAGGTTCAGCCTGCCCGCGCCGTAGCTCTTCGATGCCCTGACTCTCAAGCTGCACTCGAACTCCGAGAATTTCTGATACGGGAACCAGCCGGGCAACACTGACCTGCTCGACGGGCCTTCCGACGGAAGATACTCGCCGATATGACTGTCCGAACTTACCGGGTACATGCCGAAATCCCTGTAACACTTTCTCACGAGTTTCCCGTGCATGAACGGGAAATACTTGATATGCCTGTCGAGAACGGGATACAGATCCCTGCCCGAGTCCGCGTCAACCAGCTCGTTTATCCATGAGAAATGGTTAAGCCCCCACGCCCGCGCGGCTATCCGTTCCGGCGGCATGAGCAGAAATCTCGCGAGCCGTATCATGCCGAGATTGAACTCCGGGCAATCACCGAGCAGGTTGAGCTTCGTGGCGCGCGATATCGCGAGGTTTACCCGCGGCAACGGGTTGGTCACGTTTATCAAAACCGCATCCGGATTGTGCTTCTCGATAACCTCACAGATTTTAAGCACGAGATTTATCGTCCGCAGAGAATGAAACAATCCGCCCGGCCCGCCGTTTTCCGCCATGTCCTGCCGGGAACCATATTTCCTCGGAATTTCGAGATCTTCCTTCCAGTGCTTCCATCGCCCCACTTCCACCGAAAGCAGAATGAAATCGGCGCCTTCGATCCCCCGCGGCGTATCTGTATATGATTCGATAGTCATCCCGCTTCCAAGCTGCTCGTTCATCCTTTCCGCAGCCGCGCGGGTCACTTCCAGCCTTTCCTCGTTTATATCAATAAGCGCCAGCGTCCCGCCGTTCAGTCCGTCCGCCCTCATTGCTTCATACGACATCAACGTCCCGAACGTAGCGCCGCCGGCGCCGATCATTGCTATTCTCGATTTTCCAGCCATGAATTCCCTCCTTGAAACGGTTCAAAAACATTCCCTGAAACAAAACCACGATATCTTATTGAAACCGAGGGGTCAAGCCTTTAGCGCTCGTGCCCTCTCGCAATTTTTCCTTTCGAACAGCCCGGATTTCAACTATTATTTGAACAACCCTGCGGAGGCATGCAAGACATGGACAAAAAATCTGAAAAACAGAAAATGATAGATGGAGATTTATACATCGCGGCAGACCCCGAACTGACTGCGGACCGGCTAAGGGCAAGAATTCTGATTCGTAAATTCAATGACCTCGACGCCGCGCTCGAAGATGAAAGACTCGGCATACTCAAAGAGCTGTTAGGTTCCATCGGAGCCGGCTCGATGATCGAACCTCCGTTCAGATGCGATTACGGCTACAACATCCATGCAGGCGATAATTTTTACATGAACTTCGGGTGCGTGATACTCGATTGCGCAGAGGTGCATATCGGGAACTTCCTGAAATGCGGCCCATACGTTCAGATATACACCGCTCACCACCCCGTCAACGCGCTGGAAAGAATAGCAGGGCCGGAACTGGCATCCCCCATAACCATCGGCGACAACGTGTGGCTCGGCGGCGGATCAATCGTGCTGCCCGGTGTGAGCATCGGCGACAACACGACAATCGGCGCGGGAAGCGTTGTCTCTAAAGACATCCCTTCCGGAGTCGTCGCGGCCGGAAATCCATGCAGGGTGATAAAAACAATCTGACTCCGGCATCCATATTCCACATCCCGGTATCACTCCAGAACGAATGTCCTCACCTGCTGCGGCCTCAGCTCGAACCCGAGCTTCGAGTCAACGACACCGGCTTTCTCAGGATTCTCGATCATCAGGTCCGTTGACTCGGCGCTCTTGATCCCGGGCAGCCGGATATCTATCTTCGCGCCGCCGCCCCTGCCTTTTGTTTCGAGAGCACGGAGCACCAGCTTTCCTCCGTCCATAAACATCGCCGTCACCGCGACCGCGTCCGTCGTCTGCATGTATGAGAACTCCGGCGCGAGCCGGCCCGGATGCAGGTCCGCCCCGAGCACGGGCGGAATATCGTTGAAATCCTGCCCCGCGCGATAAGGGTCGTGCGCATCGAAAAGTTTTCCGTCGCGCGGCCTTATCGAGTACTCCAGCGTATGCCTGCCGAACGTTTTCGCCGATTCCGAGGGAATTTCCGTCTTGAAATTCGAAATTGATCTCAACAGCGCGAGGTAAAAAATATTGTCCCTGTGGCAGAGATCCATCAAACCCCGCGTCGCGAATGTCAGGCCGGCGGCCCCGTCTCCATAATCCGTCCAGTTCTGCAGCGGATACCTGCCGTTCACGTCGCGCCTGATAAACCCGAGCGGAATCGAATCCGTTCTCCAGCCGCCTTCGCCGAACGGGTACGTTGCATGCACGTCGAAATTCGCGTCGTGCCAGTCGATTCCGTTCACGACATCCACCCGTGGCAGGTTATGATAGATCCTCTCGTCCCTCACAATGCCGCTGTTTCGGAAAACGCCCGCTACGACCAGCCTGTCCGCCACCGGCCCCCTGTAAACCGTAAGCCTGTGCCCGAAATCATATTCGTCCGAGCAAACCCTGTCGGGAACCGGCATCATGAACTCATGGGACTCGGGTTTATAAACATAGGTATTCCCTTCGTCCGGCTGAACACAGATCATCCCGAGCGGACGTCCGCCGGCAACAAGCTCTTTGCCCGCGGCGGTCCTCAGCGACACGATATTTCCATTCCCGTCATACGAAATTTCAAACCCGCCGTGAGCCGGGCTGAATTCGATTTTTTCGCCCTTCTTCAGCTCTGTGATTTTTTCAACGGGATCGAACCCCTCCGGCGCACCCGGCACGACATATATCGTCTTCCATCCCATCGCAGGCAAATCCAGAACCGCCGTAACCCCGCCGCCCATAAACTGGTACGTTATCTCTTTCGAATCCGAATCCAGCAGCCTGAAATCACCCGCAGGCAAATCATCGAGCGTGATCACGGCCTCCCTGTCAAACGAAAGCGTGTTGAAAACCACCATCGCGGACCCGGCGCCCGCGGGCGCGCCGCCTGCCGTGTCGATCATTTTGACGAGATAATCCAGCCCCTCGTTCAACAGGACTTCCGATCCCTTTTTCACGAACTCGAATCGCGCCTCGCCGTCAACCCGCGCCTCGTCCGCAGTCGTTCCCGCCGCAAAATCGTGAAAATGGTTCATCAGCAGTTTTATCCATAACATTTCAAATTTGCGCTGCGGATACTCCATCCCGTACAAATTCGCAACGGCCCTGACCGCCTCACCCTGTCTGATCCTGTTCTCGTATGCGCGGTTTCTTATCTTGTCCTCGATCTGGTTCGAGAGAAACCCGTTCCAGTTCACCTGGTAATCATCATTTTCGAAAACCTGCGCCGTCTTCATATCGCCTGCCGCAGCTTCGAAATACTCTTCCGGTATCGACATCCTCAGCTTCACATCGTCGTGGTTTTCGTTCCAGTCCCGGACCAGCTCGCTGAGATTCCCCGGCGGCGGCGTGAAATCGGAGCCGCAAAGCGCGAGATATTTCCCCCGCTCATCGAACTCCCTGAGCGTCTTATACATGCTCTCGACCTTCTCCCACTCCTTCCGCCGGTCGTAAGGCTTTGTCCGCCCCAGCTCCTTGCAGGCGTCATAATGCGGGTAAAGAACCTGCGACCTTATGCCGCTGCCGTCGGGAGACTTCCAGTTAATCGCGAAATGCTCAGGCCTGTTCATGCTGGTCCGCCTGTACGCCCAGACATGCGCCTCAAGCCCCGCTCCCGCTGCTATCTGCGGTATCTGGTAGTTTGTCCCGAACGAGTCTATGTTCCAGAGATACTTCGCGCGGCACCCGAAATTTTTCTCTATCCATCTCTGCCCGTAAAGTATGTGCCGGATCAGCGACTCGCCGTTCGGGATGTTCACGTCCGGCTGAAGATACATCGCGCCTGTTATTTCGAGCCGCCCTTCTTCGATCAGCTCCCTGAGGAAACCGGCCTTCTTCTTCCGCTTCTTCAGGTATTGCTCAACCATCGGCACCTGGTCGATTATGAACTTGAATCCCTCGTCCCGTTCGGCCAGATCGACATATTGATCGATGAGGTTGATCCCGACAATCAGGTTCGACTTCTCATCCGCTTTATACGCGAAATCCCAGTGAAAATGAGGCACGAGATATATCTCGACCGGTTCCGACCGCGCGTTTTCGTTTATCGAAAAAGCAAGTATCGCTGAAATAATCATCAACCATTTAAAAGCCCTCATCGGCGGCCCTCCTCGAAGTGATAGTATTATTCTAACTTTTCCTTGCTTGCTTATAAACTTATTTGAGTTTATTTCAATCATCCCGGCACAGCCACTTATTAATATGTTGCTTCACATGCCGCATCCGCAATATAATCGATTTGAAATCACAGTATGGAGGCGCAAATGAACAATCCGGAAGCGACAGGAATAGCTCTCGATATTCTGAGAAAAGGCGACGTGTTTCAATGGTACGTCATCACGCTTTTCGCGCTTGTGGTGTACGTTTACCTGAACGAGATATCCAAAAAGAACTGGAAAGGGGTCGCCGCTGGTCTTTCACTGTATATGGTTCACTGGTTTTTCGAAATCGGCAACGGGCTGGTCCAGCACTTCTCCGGCCACGCGCTCTGGACAGTTCCGACGGGCACATCGTTTCTCCTGCTGATCGGCGTGGGTATCGAGCTAAGCCTGATGTTTTCCATCGCCGGGCTTGTAATGTCGAAACTGCTTCCCGAGAACCCGAAGGAAAAAATCCTCGGCATCAACAACCGTCTTTTCTTCGCCGTCATCAACGCCGCATTCTTTTCGATCGTTGAAATCTTTCTCGCGAAAACCCCCGCCTTCGTCTGGGTATATCCCTGGTGGGGCTCGCTGCCGGTATTCGTGACTGTCTACATTCCGTTCTTTGTTGTGGCGATGTACTGCTACGACTGGAAACCGGCAGTCCAGAAACTGTTCATCGGCGGCATGCTCGCGCTGAACGCGGTAATGCTGATAGTATTCGCCGGCATTCTCGACTGGATATAAGCCGGTCGATCATTCAGTCTTGCAAATACCCGAGATTTCCGGGGAATATTTTTTGTAAACCCTGAGCGACTCGTCTACCGGGTCGCCTACCGGCGCGGCGTCATATTCGTCGAGCATGTTCGTCCATTTTTCTTCAAGTTCAAACCATTCAATACTGGTCGGGTCCAACCCTGTGGCCCTGTCATCGCCGCCGGTTATTGCGGAAAGCTGGACCTTGCCCGACCTGGCTTTTTTCGAATACTTGCTCAGGTCTGACGAAACCACCTTGAAGAACAGGCCCCATCTCTTGTAATAGAATCCTTTCAGCAATCCCGCCCACTCCCGGTTCGCGTACCCGTGGAGATTCCGGGCCGATTTTTTCGGGCCCCACGTCGTAACCTGGGTCCGCGCGTTCCACTCGAAAAGATCGCTCTCCTTTTCGGACGTCGCGACCTTTCTGGCGTCCGCTATCCATTTCCCGAGCATGAAAAGCTCATCGGTCGAAAGCAGCCTGTCCTGATCCAGAATCAATTCCAGAAAAGCATTCGTATATCTGGTGAAAACTTCCTCGTTGTTTTCATGGTAAGCCTTCGAGAAAATCCTTGTGTATTCCAGCGAAAGGTTCGCGAGCGCCTGGCGAGAAACATTTACGAGGTCGTGCTCGTATGTCCCGACGCCGCGATATTTTTCAGCATCCTTTATAAGCAGGTTCCATGCGCGCGCGAACTCGCACTCGTCATATTCCCTTTCCATCGTTCCCCATGCGCGCGTGAGATCAAACGAGGGCCGAGCGCACATCGGCGATTCCGGTTCCGCGCCCGATCCGTCCTTCGCGTTGTAGGCCGTGTTCTTCAGCGTCACCCACGCTTCCTTCTGCGAATCCGTCGCGCCGCCGTACCGCCTGTCGGCATATTTCTTTACCCAGTCGTCAAGATTGGGCGATTCCGATCTCCATGCCATATCAAAAAGCAGATCCCACAACACCGCATCCTGCATGCTGCCTTCCATCATCGCACCCAGCCCCACGAGCCTGCCCTTTTTCTCGGAATTAAGTGCCTCCACCGGATGCTCGGCCACCTTCCACAGCGAACCATGCACCCCCGTGTTGCCACCGAAATTCGAGATGATGTTCCACACCCACGGATGCCCGTAGAAACCGTCCCGCCGGTTCCACTGCGGGTTCGTCTCGCCGAACAGGTCGAGTACCAGCGTGTTGTCGCTGATCGTGCCGTCGAGCAGTTCTTTTCTCGGATTGCTCTGCCAGCCCTGCAACACCCATGTCGATCCCGGGTGCGACGCCAGCATCGCGGCCTGGATTTTTTCGCCCGCGTCCTTCAGGTCGATATCGGCGCTGCCGCCCTCGTGGAACGGATCGCCACCGTAAAACTTCGCGTCGCCGTAAAGTTTCTCAAGCTCGTCGTACCACACTTCCGCTATCTTACCGAAAAACGGATCGGTCGGATCAACCATCGCGGGCCTGTTGAACGCGCACCATAACCCGGTCTCATATATCCTCGCGTCCGGGAACTTCTCTATCATCACGCGCGGCGCCATCCCGTAGAAGCCCTGCATGATCGGCTCCATCCCCAGCTCCCTTGTCCGCGCGAGTATCTTCTTCTGAAGCGCGGCCTGCTGGTCGATCCACTCCTGCGACACCGGGCCCCCCCATCCTTCAAGGTTTCCCATCAGCCACCACGCCTGAAACGCCGGGCCGGGAATAAAATCGAATATCTCCTTCTCGCTCATGCCCATCCGGCGCATCACGTTCTGCCACACCGCCTCCTGCCCGACCACCGAAAGCACAAGGTTCACCCCGTTGAGAGCGAGGAAATCGAGTTCGCGCTCCCATTCCTCCCAGCCCCAGAACGACATCGTATAGTTGAACGTGCAATAGTTGTACATGTTCACAAACTCGTATGGAGAAACGATCCTGACCGTTCTGCCGACCTTCGGAAGCTGCGCCGGAAGCCTCAACTGATCGCCCGTCCATGACACATGCGCGTTGCAGAAATATTTAAGATACCAGTTCGCGCCCGAGAGCAGCGCCCTCACGCTGCTGCCCTTTATAACCGGTCCGCCGACGCCGTCGGATATCTCGAACAAATCTTTTCCGCCGTCGCGCGGGATGACTTCGAACACAAAACCGGCCGCCCTGTCCGGGATAACCCTCTGCAACACCCGGCTCGCTGCGCCGGTCATCTGATCCGCCGTAAGCGCATCAGCCCGTGCCGCCACCGCCGAAAGAAAAGCCGTCGACAGACATAAACTCATCAACATGAGCAGACCCGCGGCGTGGAGCCGCCACGTTCCACCCGCTCTGAAAAATCCTGAACCGTGTAATTCTTTCGAAATAAATTTCATGTTCGTTTCTATCCCTTCTTCGCCGGCAAGACCGGAACGTTCAAACCTGAGCGGTCTTAACCCTGATTTCTCAAAGAGAAATGCAGGTTAACAATCGCATTCTTTCAGCAATTATATCAGGAAAACATAAATGGCGATGAGATTTTTATTCCTGTCTAACGACAAATCCGTTACGCATCGAAAAAGTCTGCCGTCAGCGCCGTGCCCGGCGTCCGTCTCAGCGTCCCGATCGCGCCCGGCAGCCACACGAGCTTTTCAACGGTTTTGCTCAAACCCGCGCACAATTTCGTAGCCTCCAGAACCGCAAGCTGCGACACGCCATGACACCACGAGCATATTTCATATTTCACATCTTCGCTGAATTCACCGGACATCCCATTGCTGATCATCCAGCTCAGAACCGAATACACCTCGATGTACAATTCTTCATACTCCAGCCCCATCTCGTGCGAAATCACCCTCGTACACTTCCTGCCCGACCAGTGAACCGGGTAGCTCGACCTGCCGCTGTTGTCCGGCCCCCACACCTCGGCGATCCGCTTCCTGATCTGCTCGATCCCGCCGATATTCTCTTTGAATCTCCGCTGCTCCTCCACATCGAGAACCGTCCTGCCGCCGCTCTCGTCATGGAACGCGACCATCCTGTGCGCCGCGCGGAATTTCTGGATATCGAGGAACTCGCGCCGCCGCCGGTGCATCTCGCCCGTCTCATCGCCCGTCAGCAGGTTCATATCGATAAACAGCTCGAAAAGATTCCCGGCAAGCGTCACTATCGCCTCGTAATGCTCCACCTCGCCCAGTGTGAATATCGACCGGAATAAATTCATGATCCTTATATATGTAGTTGCAACTTCACGGGCGGAATCGGATTCGAATTCGCCCGGCTTCAACTCCGGAACGACTCCCGCGTCCAGCAGGCTGCCGATCTTTCTGCTGCCCTCGAGATGCTTCTCAAAAACTGTCCTGAAATTCGCCATTAACGATCCCTTCGAACCCGCCGCCGTCAGTTGGAGTTCTCGATTACCTTCCTGTAGAAACTTATGACCTCGGCGAAATTACCGACGCCTATCCTCTCGTCGGTCCCATGCACGCGGCTCTGGTCTTCCTTCCTGATCCTCAGCGGACAGAACCTGTAAACGCTGTCGCAGACTATCGTGTAATGCCTCGCATCGGACATGCCGACAGTCATCAGCGGAACAATCACGGAACCTGCGAAAACCTCCTCGATCGTTCCGCGCACAATCCCGTATCCCTTCGAATCCAGCCTCGACACGATAGAAGCCTCGCTCCTGTTTCCGAGCACCGACACCTTTATCCGCTTATCTCTTATAATCTTTTTCACCCTCGCGACGGCATAATCCGAGCTGTCTCCGGGAAGCAACCTTATATTGATGACCGCCCTCGCCTCCTGCGGCAGCACGTTCTCTTTCGAGCCGGCCTCCATAATAGTCGACGCCACCGTTGTATGGATCATCGCGTTCGTTGCCGTGTTCATTTTGAAAGCGAGCTTCATCAGGCCCCTCATCATTTTGCTTCCGGCAATAAGGTTGAGCGGCAGCGGCAGTTCCGGCTTCAGGTTCTCTATCATTCTCTGCGTCGTGGTTTCGATCCGCGACGGGAACGGATGCCGCTCCAGCCTGTTGATCGCGCGGGCGATTATCCCGATCGCCGTGGTGCGCGGCGGCATGGACGAATGCCCGCCTTCGGTTTCCGTTTTCAGTTCCAGCGCAAGGTACCCCTTCTCCGCGATCCCGACAGTCGCCAGCGCTTTCTTTATCCCTATCTCTCCCGCCTCCAGAAGGAACCCGCCCTCGTCGAGCACGTATTCAAATTCCATGCCCCGCTCTTTCAGCGTTTCAGCAATCGTCTTCGCGCCGCTCCAGCCGCCGACCTCCTCGTCCTGCCCGAATCCGAAACAAATAGTCCTCACAGGGCTGTATCCCTTCGAAAGCAACTCTTCCGCCGCCTCCAGTATCCCGATCAGGAACACCTTGCAGTCCATCGTTCCCCGGCCCCAGATGTAACCATCCGCAACCACGCCGTCGAAAGGAGGCTGCGTCCAGTCATCCAGCGTCCCTTCGGCTATCGGAACAACGTCCATGTGCGCCGTCAGCAGCGCGGGCTTCATTCCCGGGTCGCTGCCTTCCCATGTATAGAAAAGGCTGTAATCGCTTATCACTTCTCTTTTGAGCTTTTCATGCACGAGCGGATATGTTTCGCTCAGAAAATCCACAAACGCTTCAAACTGTGATTCATCGACTTTTGATTTATCCTCATGCGACACCGTCCTGATCCTGATCGCCCCGCAGAGATTGTCAATCGACTGCTGTGATGGTGCTCCCTGTGCTTTTTCCCCCATATCCGGTTCCTCTCTCTTTATGAATTTCATTATTCACTCTTGCATATAATCATAATAATCATTTAAATAGCTCCATGCGGCAAAAGCAACAAACGGGATATTTTTATGGAAAATAATGCCGCACACAATAATAATCATATATGAAAGTTCATGGAAACAGCAATTCAACAAAGGAGACTGAGAGATGAAAAGATTAAAAGGAACAGTTATTTTCATCCTTATGCTATTCGTGATAGCGGCCGGATGTCTGTCGTTCGCAGCCGATAAGCCGGAATATCCCTTCCTGGACACAACGCTCGATTTCGAAGAGCGCGCCGCCGATCTCGTCTCGCGCCTGACGCTCGAAGAGAAAACCGGGCTGCTCAATTCGAACGCGGAAGCGATTCCAAGGTTTGGAATAAAGAAGTACCGGTACTGGAACGAGGCGCTCCACGGAGTCGCGAGAATGGGCAAATACACGGTGTTCCCGCAGGCGATAGCGCTGGCGAGTACATGGGACCCGGTTCTGATCGAAAAGATAACGACCGCGATATCGGACGAGGCATGGGCCGGGATAAACAGGGAGATACCCGAAAAAGGATACCCCGGCGACTACCTGCTGACATTCTGGTCGCCGACCATCAACATGGCCCGCGACCCGCGCTGGGGCCGGACCCCGGAAACATACGGCGAGGACCCGTTCCTGACCGCCGAGATCGCTATGGCTTTCGTCTCGGGGCTCCAGGGCTACGACAAAAGATATATCAAAACCGTCTCCACCCCCAAACATTTCGTGGCGAACAACGAAGACTTCATAAGATACAGGTGCAACCCGATAATCTCCGAACGCACCCTGCGCGAGTATTATTTCCCGGCATACAGGAAAACTATCCAGGAGACAAACGCGCAGTCAATTATGGGCGCTTACAATGCGCTGAACGGAATCCCCTGCAATGCCAACGAGTGGCTTCTCACCCAGGTACTGAGAAAGGAATGGGGATTCGACGGGTTCGTCGTAACAGACTGCGGCGCGCCACGCCACATGTATGACCAGCACAAATATGCAAAAGACGGGGCGGAGGCCACAGCTTTCGCAATCAATGCAGGCGTGGACCTCGAATGCGGCGGACAGGGCATTTTCCCGAACAATCTGAAAGAAGCCATCGACCGTGGCCTGATCACAGAAAAAAGAGTCGATGAAGCTATCCTGAACATGATGAGGGTCCGAATGAGACTCGGCATGTTCGACCCGCCGGAAATGAATCCTTATACGAAAATCAAGGAAGATGTAATCGGCTCGCCGGAACACAAGGAGCTCACGAGGCAGACTTGCCGCGAATCGATCGTCCTTCTTAAGAACGAGCCGGTCAACGGCGAAAAGCTGCTCCCGATAGACACCGGGAAAATCAAATCAATTGCGTTGCTGGGGCCTTATGGAGACTTTCTCACTTACGGCGACTACAGCGGGACTCCGGCGAACGACCCGGTGACTCTCCTCGGCGGAATCAAAAACAAGGTGGGGAGCAAAATCAAGATCAACTATGTTCCGTGGGACGACCTTCCTTCCGAAGATGCGTTTTCTCTTGCGCCGGAGAAACTATTTTCCACCGAAACCGGCGAGCCGGGCCTGAAAGTTGAATTCTTTGCGAACCAGAATTTCGAAGGCCGGCCCCTGATCTCTGAAACCGTGGACAAGATCAATTACCATAAGAAGGTTGTACCCAAAGTCAAAGAAATTCGAACGTCGCCCTACTCCGTGCGATGGTCGGGAAAACTGACCGCGCAGGAAACCGGCGTACAGGCATTTTCCGTTATAGCAGTGGGTGCCGCTGAGTTATTCATCAACGGAAGATCATTAATAGCATTCAGCGACACGGAAAAGAAAGACAAAGGCCCACGCCTCAAAAGCGGCCAGTCGATCCTGAACCAGGATATCGAAAAACTGGTTCCCGAACACGTTGCTTCGATTCTCATGGAAAAAGGTAAACAGTATGAGATTTCTCTCGAATATGTTCCGGTTAACGCGCCCCCCGTTCTGAAACTTGAATGGGTTCCCATCACCGGCGATGGAATTGAAACAGGGAAAAAGCAGCTCGATGCCGTGCTCAACAGCGATATTGTCATAGCAGCCATGGGATACTACATGGAACATGAACACGAGGGAATGGACAGGAAAACCCTGAAGCTCCCGGCGGACCAGCACGGGTTTGTAAAAACCCTGTTCGACTACAACAAGAACATGATTGTGGCCCTGACTACCGGCAGCGCCGTTTCGATCAACTGGATGGATAAAAACGTTCCCGCCATCCTCGAAACCTGGTACCCCGGCGAACAGGGCGGAAACGGGATAGCCGATGTGCTGTTCGGAGACTATAACCCGGCGGGCAGGCTCCCCTTCACTTCATACAAAAGCGTGGACGACCTGCTATCCTTCGGCAACTACGAGATCTCCGAAGGAAGCACTTACATGTACTTCGACAAAGAAGTCCTGTACCCGTTCGGATACGGCCTCAGCTATACAAGCTTCGAATATTCGGGCATAGCTGTTAAAAAAGCCGGAGATAATTACGAAGTATCGTTCAAGCTGACCAACACCGGCGGCGCGGACGGCGAAGAGGTCGCCCAGCTTTACTACCGTGACATCGAAAGCAAAGTTTTGAAACCGCTGAAAAAACTCTGCGGCTTCAAGCGCGTCGCGCTCAGGAAAGGCGAAACGAAAGAAGTCACGATCGAACTGGACCCCGACGAGCTCGCCTACTGGGACGAGAGCACAAAAGGATTTGTTGTCGAACCCGGCGAGTATGAACTTATGGTCGGCGCTTCATCATCGGACATCAGGCTCAGGAAAACCCTGGAGATCTGATCGAAGCGATATGCCTGAAAAGGTTGCTGTTTGAATGAAACGCATATTTATTATTCTGCTTTGCGCGCTCGTGCCCGCGGTCTCGTTTGCATCGACCGGAATCGTGGATGACGAAGAGTATTTCATCTTCGCATTCTTCCGCCACGGCGAGAAAACATATATCGACCACCAGCAGTTTTTCTCCGGCGGCGCGGGCGTGTACCTCGCGTGGAGCAAGGACGGGCTGAACTGGACGGAGATCGGAAATAAAAAACATTTTTTCAAACCGAAAATCGGAAAAACACTCCGCGACCCGACTGTCATCCGCGGCCCGGGAGGAGAATTCCACCTCGTATGGACCACAGGCTGGCAGGAAAAAACCATCGGTTACGCATCATCGAAAGACCTGATCAACTGGGAAAATGTTCGGCTTCTCCCCGTGATGAAGCACGAAAAAAGCACGTTGAATTCCTGGGCGCCGGAGATTTTTTACGACGACATCAACAGCGAGTTTCTTATCTTCTGGTCGAGCACCATAAAAGGTAAATTCGAGGATGCGAGAGACCCGGGCGACAGCGTCTACAACCACCGAATCTATTACACATCGACGGCGGATTTCGATAAATTCAAAAAACCGGCCCTGTTTTATGACCCCGGTTTCAACTGCATCGACGCATCGATCCTGAAACACAACGGCAAATACCTCATGTTCATAAAAAACGAAGTCGCGCAGCCGCCCGCAAAGTATATCATGATGACATCCGGCGACAGCCCCGCCGGGCCTTTCGAGAAGCTGTCGCCTCGAATCTCGCCTGAAAACGTCTGGGCGGAAGGCCCTTACGCGATCGAGATCGGCGGCAGTGTCTTTGTTTACTACGACATGTTCAGAGAGGACAGAATGGGACTTGTGGTTTCAGACGATCTCGTAAACTGGGAAGATTACACCGGCAGGCTGGTGACTCCCGGGCACTCGAAACACGGCTCTTTCCTTAAAGTTACCGGTGCGGAACTGCAAAAACTTCTGCGTGCCGCTGAATAATGTCTTTAATCCCCACGCCGGCAAAACTGTCCGCGCTATAAAAAAAGTTTCGCGACAAATCCTTTTATCATTAAAATGTATTAACTCTGGAGGGGAAATATGCCTGTTATAAAACACCGAGCTCTATTAACGATAACTTCAGCTTTCCTGCTGCTTACAAACCTGTGTTTTGCGCAGGAGGCGTTCGAGAAAGTTCTTCCTGACGATCTCGTAATCAAATACAACCATTATCTGGACGGCTATAAAGCAAGGCATATATATAAAGGCGGAACTGTCGAGGCGCTGCTCGATGATGAAACAAAGTCGAAAGTCGTACAGCCCTACGGGCTAGGCGACAGCCAGGGCTGGACGGGGCTCACCATGTCCGCTTTCGCTTTCCAGGGCGACTGGGAACTGGTGAGAACCAACCTGTCATACTGGGATCTCGTGGTGCGCGAGCCGGGAAGATATGTGCGTTACCCGGAGATACCCCCGGATTATGGCCACGGAGACACCAGCATAGACCAGTACGGCGAAATGATTATGGGAATAGTAGCCGTGTATCTCACGGGGCCGGAAGATTTGAAACGGAATATGGCGGATATTACCCGCGACATCATCGTTTACGGTAATTCTCATAACTGGATCATGGGGAACGGCCCTTTCACCGACTGCGACAAGCTTCGGTTCCTGTTCCAGTTGATGAGCGAAAAAATGGGAATCGGGATCGATGTTTACCGGGAAGGCGAAAATTACGAATCGCTCCGGGATAAGTTTTTGAGCCAGTTTCAGGATGCGGTGTTCATCAGAAACGGAACCCCGCGTTATTTCAACATGAACCTGTATTTCGAACGGCTTTTTGTCGCAAAGCTGCTGAAGCCGGGAATTAAAGGCCTGGATAAAGCCATCAGGGACTGGTACAAAGTCGTCAGGAAAGATAACAATTCTCTTTTCGACTGGTTTTACGCGAAAGTTGCAGGGAAAGAAAGATCATTCCTGGTTGAGAGATTGAGAGATTTTCCCGAAAATCTGCCAAACCAGTGGGAACAGTCGGGCTATCACTGGGGATATCGCTGGGAAAGAAGCCCGGAAGAACTCCAGAGAAAAGCTTCGGGCATAAGTCTTGAATTCACAGGTATGGACTTCCTGGTGCTTGCTTCTTATTATTCATACTTTGAACTGAACGATTTTTAATGAGTAATCAAGCAAAAAAACAAAGTACCAGCAAAAACACTTCCTGCTTAAACAATGTTATTAAAAGGTCCCACCCAACAGGGCGGGACCCTGGAATCCGATGTCTTATCTGAATTAAAGCGCCTCGACTTCTGACGCCTGATCACCTTTGGGACCTGTAACTACTTCAAACTCGACTTCCTGACCTTCCTGAAGGGTTTTGAAACCTTCAGAACGGATAGCAGTGTAATGTACGAATACATCGTTTCCCTGCTCGCGTTCAATAAATCCGAATCCCTTGGACTCGTTGAACCATTTTACTTTTCCTTTTTCTCTCATCTGTAAATCTTCCTTTCTATTTTGACCCGTATCCCGTATGGCATGCTGTTCCGAAACACAGCAGAACTGAATCCTGTACTGATTGTTCTTCTGGTTTATTGCAAACAACTGTCATCAAACGGGGCAGATTCCTTTAAAAGTTGTAATAGGGAAATTTTTTTTGTTTCGAGGTTTTTCTAATCCTTATCACTTACACCTTAATTTAGTACAGCTAATTATATGGTTTAAAACAACCGTTGTCAAACCGATATATCGAAAGTTTTTTTCCTCACTCTCTCAGTATATGTCTTTAAACGGCATTTTCAATCTCATTTCCATTTTTCACTGCTTCTTTCTTCTATATCGATACGCCCGGGTATTTTCAGAAAAACACTTCCCGTTCATCTCCGACATCAGTGAAACTATTCTTCACCACACCTTTTTTGTCAAAAAGTACAAATACATCCGATTATTCACTAATATAATTGTTTATACGGAGGACTATCACAATGAATAGTATTTCGACTGAAAGATTCAGGCTTTTCAACACATCAGCAATCACAAAAGTTTTCTGTCTTTTATTTGCGTTTTCAATCTTTGCGCAGTCATCGGCTCTATGCGCGGCAGCCGGTTCGGGCTCAGCCGCGATCAGCCCGCTGAACCTGCGCACCGAATACAAGGTGAACCCGCTCGGCATCGATGCGCGGAATCCCCGCCTGGACTGGATCGTGCAGTCCGAAAAACGCAATGCAATGCAATCCGCATACCGGATTCTCGTTGCCTCGAACAAAGATGAGCTCTCGAAAAACATCGGCGACCTCTGGGACTCCGGAAGGATAGAGAGCGACGCGACCACCCAGATCGAATATGCAGGCAAAACACTGTCGGCGGGAATGCAGTGTTTCTGGAAGGTTAAGGTGTGGGATCAGGACGGCAAAGAATCCGGCTGGAGCGAGACGGCTGCATGGAGCATGGGACTGCTCGACGAAAGCGACTGGAAATCCGAATGGATAGGGTTCGACATTCCTCTTACATCAAAGCAGAAACGAATTATAAAAATGCAGATGCCCTTCATGTCTCATGACCAGAGAGAGAGAGTATACCTTCCGTGTCCTTACCTGAGAAAGGAATTCAAAACCGGTAAAGAAATAAAAAGGGCGACAATATACTCGTCCGCGCTAGGGATATTCGAGCTTCACCTCAACGGGCAACGTGTGAGCAAGGACTACTTCACGCCCGGCTGGACCGATTTCAACAAGCGTGTTTACTATCTTACATACGATGTAACGGACATGCTGAAGGAAGGAAATGAAAACGTGCTCGGTGCCATTCTCTCGGACGGATGGTACGCCGGAAACATCGGGCGGGCCGGCCAGAGACTTTACGGCGATAAGCTGAGACTCCGGGCCGAGCTTCACATTGAATACGCCGACGGCACAAAACAGGTTGTGGCAAGCGACGGTTCATGGAAAGCCCGCACCGGCGCGATTCTCGAAGCCGACATCCAGGACGGCGAAACATACGACGCGAGACGCGGCCCCGCCGGATGGGACAAGCCCGGATACGACGATTCGAAATGGAAAAAAGTCAAAATTTCACAGGATATTAAGACCGAGCTGGATGCATACCCCGGAATGCCCATACGCAAAACATCGGAAATAAAGCCTGTTGAAATGACCGAGCCGAAGCCGGGCGTTTTTGTTTTCAACCTCGGGCAGAATTTTGCGGGCTGGGCACGGCTCAAGGTTAAAGGAAATCAAGGCGATAAGATCGTTCTCCGCTTTGCTGAAATGCTTAACGATGACGGGACTATCTATACGACGAACCTGCGCGGCGCGCGCGTTACCGATACATACACACTGCGCGGCGGCGGAGAGGAAATATGGGAGCCGCGTTTCACTTTCCACGGCTTCCAGTACGTAGAGATCACCGGATACCCCGGCACGCCGGACAAAGACACCATTACCGGAATATCCCTGAACTCCGATCTCGTGTTCACCGGCGAGTTCGAGACCTCGGACCCCATGCTGAACAAGCTTTACAGCAACATCGTATGGGGCCAGCGATCGAATTATTTTGAAGTACCCACAGATTGCCCGCAGCGCGACGAGCGGCTCGGCTGGACGGGCGACGCGCAGGTTTTCATCGGAACCGCGGCCTACAATATGGACGTCGCCCCCTTCTTCACAAAATGGATTGTAGATCTCGAAGACGCACAGAACAACGAAGGCGGATTCATTGATATTGCTCCGCGCGCTGAACACAGAAACGTTACCTCGGGATGGGGAGATGCGGGCATCATCTGCCCGTGGACTGTTCTCAGGTTTTACGACGATAAACGCCTTATCGAAAAGCATTACGACTCCATGTTGAAATGGATGAGTTTTCTAGAAAAAAGAAGCGAACACTTCCTGAGCCCGCCGCTCGGAAGCTACGGCGACTGGCTCAACGTGAAGTCACCCACTCCGCAGGATTTCATTTCCACTGCGTACACCGCCCACAGCGCCGAACTGATGTCCGAAATGGCGGAATATATCGGAAAGCACGATGACAGCAAAAGGTTCGCGGAACTTTTCAACAACATAAGGAATGCGTTCGTAAAAAAGTTCGTCGCACCCGACGGGAAAATCGAATGCGACTCACAGACCGCCTACCTCATGGCGCTGAAATTCAATCTCCTTCCGGAGAACCTGATCCAGCCTGTCACCGACCGGCTTATCGAAAAAATCAGGGAGCGCGACTGGAGCCTGTCCACCGGCTTCCTCGGCGTCAATATCCTGCTGCCGACGCTCACTCAGACCGGGAACAACGACATCGCATACCGGTTGCTGAGAAACCGGAAATATCCCTCGTGGCTATACTCGATCGACCAGGGCGCGACAACTATCTGGGAAAGATGGAACAGCTACACGATAGAAGACGGCTTCGGCGATCCGGGCATGAATTCGTTCAACCACTACGCCTACGGCTCAGCCGGCGAATGGATGTTCTCGACTATGGCGGGTATCGATACCGACAGCCCGGGATTCAAGAATCTCGTCATCCACCCGAGACCCGGCGGCGGCATCTCGTTCACGAAAGCTTCGTATGATTCGATTCACGGAAAAATATCCGTCGACTGGAAAGTCGATAACGGCGTTTTCAATTTGAAAACGACCATTCCGGCAAACACGAAAGCAAAGATCTACCTGCCCTGCGGCGATGCCGGCTCGATATCGGAGAGCGGTGCCCCGGTTTCCGGGTCAGCGGATTTCAGCATGATCGAAAACACGGCTGCCGAAACAGTTTTCAAGACCGGTTCGGGAAGCTACGATTTCTCCTGCAGGATTGCGGAATAAAGGAAGTGTGAGTTATCGGAAACAGAATGATCAACAGCACTACCAGTTTTTAATTGATATATTCAGTCGAATGTGGGATTATCATTTCTGTCGGTCTTTGAGTTTTCGCGATTATGGAATCAGGGAATCTCTTCTATTTCATAATCCATGATGAAACGGGTCGAACAATATCTGTTACTATGGATAAACTGCTTATGAAAAAGTTCTTAGCATATTTTCTTGCCCTTTCAATTCTCTTGATAACTGCGGGCGCGGTTCACTGCGACGAATACGCGGACCCGGAAAGCCTTTCGTCCGCCGTTCCCCCGGTAACGGTTCTCACAGATGAAAAAGGCGACTACGTTATAGACGAACCCTTTCCGCAGTGGGTGCGGGAAGATGCGGCGCCCGGCGGCGCCGGGAATATCACGGCCTGCAAAAACCCATCCGGCCTCATACCTGACTGGGCGTTTCCTCTGCCGGTCGAGCCGGTTCGCTGCGTCGCCGCAAACACCGCGGAAACCGAACTGTGGGCCGCAACCGAAAACGGCTTGATCTTTCTCGATCTCGAAAACAGGCGAAAGCTCTATTTTGCCGGAAGGCGATGGCTGCCGGACAACGATGTGTTTTCAGTGGGCGTGACACCGCAGGGAGACGCGCTGGCGCGAACGGATAAAGGCGACTCACTCATCGCGCGGCGAATGATGACGCTCGAACAGAAGGCGCTGTACCTCGAACGCATCGCGCAGGAACGCCACAACCGCGAGGGGATGATCACAGACTCGCCGCTGAGAATTCCCGGCGACGTTTCCACTTTTTACCTCAACGATGACGACAACGACGGTCAGTGGACCGAGATGTACCTCGCCGCCGAAGCTTTCAGATATGCAGTGACAGGCGACCCGGACGCACTCCGCAATGCGAGACAGTCGTTCCTCGCAATGAAGCGGCTTCTCACTGTTTCGCCGGTGAAGGGTTATGTCGCCCGCTCGGTTCTGCCCGCGGAAAAATGTCCCGGCTCGGATGCCGAAAGATGGCGGATGCTCGACTCCGGCGACTTCTGCTGGAAAAGCGACACCAGCAAAGATGAACTCGTCGGTCATTACTTCGGACTTCCCATATACTACGACCTCGTTGCAGACGAATCCGAGAAAGAGACTATCCGTACCCTGATAGCGGACCTGACCGATTACGTGGCGGACAACGGGTTCAGGCTGCTTAACGAAAACGGGGAAGTGACGACATTCGGCAACCTCGATCCGGAATGGATCAACGGGCCGGTCGGCATGCTCGGCGACCAGGGACTGAACAGCCTGACCGCGCTCGGCATGGTTCGGGCAGCGTTCAACATCACTCGGGATAATAAATACCTCGACCACTACTGGTACCTGATAAAAGAGCACGGGTATCACAAGAACACTCTGCGCGAAAAGGAAATATCCGACCGGTTCCAGGTCAACCACGACAGCGACGAGATGGCGGCGCTCGGGTTCTACAGCCTGATCCGGGCTGAAAAAACGAATGAAAAACTCCGGGATAAATACTACATCGAAGGTATGCGGCGTCTCTGGGAAAACGATCTCGTCGAGCGCAACCCGGAGCAGATCATCATATACGGCGCTTTCACGGGCAGGGATTTTCACCTCGATCTCGCGGTTCGCACGCTGCGCGAAATCCCGATCGACCTTGTAAAATGGACCGTCCTGAACAGCCACCGCAAAGACTTAACCCCGGACAGGAACCTGGACAGGAAGAGTGAACAGCAGAACAAATTCGCCCTGCCCTACACTGAAGTCAGAACCGTGCGATGGTCCGAGAATGTCCGGCAGCTCGACATCCGGCGCGGAGGCCGCGACGAGATGTTCCCGACCTTCTGGCTGCTGCCCTACTGGATGGCCCGTTACCACGGAATGATCCGGCCCGCTGATTCCGCTGATATGCAGTGATTATGAAAGGTGAAACGCCATGTCCCGAAACGAACCCGTCGAATACCTGCCACTCCGGAAGAAAAAGCGCAGGATGTCGGAGCAGGAAGCATGGGAACTGCTGGTTTCGAGGCGCACGGAATACGGCTGCCTGGGCACTCACGGGGTCGCCGCAGAAAACGGCATGCCGTATTGCATTCCGATGAATTTTGCGGCGGACCCTGCGGGGAAAGCCCTGTTTCTGCACACGACAATCGACACGGACAGCAAACGGAATCTCGCTATCGAACAGAACCCGGCGGTAACATTCGTAGTGGTCGATCCCGGAAGCGTGATCCGGCAGGACGCCGATGGAACAGCCTGCCGGTATTCGATGGATTTCACGTCGGTAATGGTTTTTGGAATCGCCGAGAAAATCGAAGATCCCTCGAAAAAAGCCGCTGCACTGAACCTGATGATGATGCAGAAAACCACGGGGGATTTCATCGAAGTCGAGGCTTCACACACCGCCATTGCCACAATATATAAAATCAACGTAGATCACATCTCGGGAGCAAAAAAGTGAGCTATGGAAAATATATTCATTCCCGAATCTTTTCCCTTTTTTCATAACCGTTCCTTTATTACTGTCCCTGATCGTATTTTTATATAACTATCAGGATTGTTTTTATACTTCTCATCATATAGATTCCCCCGGCTAAAGCCGGGGTGCTTACTGCTACAGCTTCTTGCGAAGCTGACCCAAATCCTGACAAAACAGGATTCAGGACCACTCATTCATCCACGGGGTAAACCCGTGGTATTCTGTCTTCGACCGTATAAATCATTTATTTTTTATCATTGTGCCATGTACAAAGCGTTGTTCTTTGTGCATGCTCAAAACAACAAATCCTTTTCAATAGGTATTATCCCTTTTTCGTTTTGTTGCCAATCCCTTACACTGGACCACTTCCAGTCAAGAACATTTTTAACAAGTCCTTTCCTGACAGGATTGTTATGTAAATAATTGATTGAGTTCTCCAGATGGTCCGTGTGCATTATATTTCTATCATAACCACCACCCATCATCCATATACGATACCCTGGGGTTCCTCCTCCGATTGACAGCATCTCAAGTTTGTCCGGCTCATTCCGCTTAAGATAAGATATTTCACGACGGGCAACAGGTTGTTTCACTGACTTAAGAAGATCAGAAATTGAATAACTCTCTTTAACAGGCATCACTATCAAATGAACATGAGTCGGCATAAACACATATGAAATCATTTTGAACTTTTGCTTTTCACAAGCCTGAATTATGGCATCCGCCAGAAATCCGCACATTCGATCATTTGTCAACAACGGAAGCTTCCTGAAGCACGAAAAAGTTAATTCGTGAGCATGATTTGGGATATTATATCTTTTAACACGTTTTCTGTGGCTTTTTTTGTCTTCCATTAGTTTCTATTTTACCACATCTTATCCTGGTCTGCATGCACAAAGAACAACGCTTTGTACATGGCACCATTAACAGCTATTGATATTGTTTTATGTGCTTTCTTCTTTAAATATATCTATGACGAAAGTCTTTCTTCAATCTTTTAACAACAAAACCTGCTCGATATGATTTATAATTGAACATCTAAAACTCTGCTGCGCCGGTCGGGAGCAATATCCGTATTCTCCCACCGCGAGAAAACAGCAGTCGATATTGCTGTAATACCATATTTCGAGGGGATTGCGACGGGTTCACGCAAAAGCCGATTGAGCAGCATGGCATATATGCTTAACTCGCTTGTGCAGTGTTCGCAACAAAAACAATGAAACACATTTTTAAGAACCATCTCTTTTTCATCTTTGTTTTTTTACTTTCTATCATAACGTCTGTCGAGATTTCATGCCTCTGCCACGCAGACGAGATGAATGGAAATGAACTCCAGCCCTTCGGCCTGATGATCGAGCTGATGGCGATGCCAGACAGAACCGTTATCTTCGATCCGAACCCGGAGTTCTCCTGGATCGTGCCCGGCACAGCCCGCGGAGTGACGCAGTCGGCATACATGATACTTGTCGCGTCCGCCGAAAACCTGCTCGACGAGCAGAACACCGACATGTGGAACACCGGTATGACAGACAGCAACAGCAATACAGCGGTCGAATACGCGGGGAAACCGCTCGAACCGGGCCGGGACTATTTCTGGAAGGTCCGCACGTGGGACAACTCCGGGAACGCCTCGGAATGGTCCGCGCCGCAGCATTTCATAATGGGCGGGCCGGATACGGATTCTTCAGACCGCCACACATCGCCCCGCTACCCGCTTGTAGAAACGGAAGTCCCGCCCGCCGCAGGCGCTAAAACAGGAACCGGCGCCTACTTCGTGGACTTCGGGAAAGCGGCCTTCGGAACCGTTAAGTTCTCCGTGTCCGGCGACATGGAGCCCGGCAGCATAAAAGTAGTGCTGGGCGAAGAACGCGGCCCGGGCAAAAAGATCAACATGTTCCCCGCCGCCAATGTGCGATACCGCGAGATGCGTATCGACTACGATCCGCAAGTGAAGGATTACAGGGCGGTCATCGAACCGGACAAGAGAAACACCAGGCCGGAAGCGATTCACATGCCCGACTACATAGGCGAGGTTCTACCGTTTCGTTACTGTGAACTGAAGGGTTTCAAATCGGGCGCGAAACCGGCCAATGTGAAGCAGGTGCGGGTCCACTACCCGTTCGACGACGATGCAGCGGCTTTCACAAGTTCGGACCCTGTTCTCAACGATGTATGGGAACTATCGAAGTACTCGATAAAGGCGACGTCTTTTGCCGGTGTTTACGTGGACGGCGACCGCGAGCGCATCCCTTACGAGGCGGACGCTTATATTAACCAGCTCGGGCACTACGGCGTCGACAGGGAATTCACGCTCGCGCGCTACAGTCATGAATACCTCATCCAGCATCCCACATGGCCGACCGAGTGGGCGCTCCATTCCGTGCTCATCGCATGGGCCGACTACATGCACACCGGCGACACCGATTCACTCGCCGGGTTTTACGATGACCTGAAGACAAAAACGCTCGCCGCGCTCGCGCGCGATGACGGGCTGATCAGCTCGAAAAGTGATAAGCTCTCCAGAGATTTTTACAAATCGCTTCACATGGTGGACGCGGACGGCAACCCGAACTCGAAGATGGCCGATGTTATCGACTGGCCGCCCGCCGAGCGCGACGGTTTTGTTGTTACCGACTTCAACACGGCGGTCAACGCATTTCACTACCGCGCGATCGTGCTCATGAATAAAATCGCCACCGTGCTCGGGAAATATGACGACGCCGCACTGTTCCGCTCACACGCGCGACTGGTGCGGGACTCTTTCAATAAAGCGTTCTTCAACCCCGAAACCGGCCTGTACGTCGACGGCGAGGGTTCGAACCACAGCTCGCTGCATGCCAGCATGTTCCCTCTCGCGATGGGGCTGGTCCCCGAAGAGAACAGGCCGGCAATCATCGATTTCATCAAATCAAAAGGTATGGCCTGCAGCGTGTACGCCGCTCAGTACCTTCTCGACGCCCTGTACGACAACGGCGAAGAAGACTATGCCCTTTCGCTGATCACAGACCGGGAAACCGACCGCTCGTGGCCACACATGATATACGACGTCGGCACGACGATAACACTCGAAGCCTGGGATATAAAATACAAAAACAATCTCGACTGGAACCACGCATGGGGCGCGGCACCCGCGAACATCATCCCGCGAAAACTCATGGGCATCGAACCGCTCGAACCCGGTTTCAGCAAGGTTAAAATCGCCCCCCGCCCCGGAAACCTTAAACAGGCGGGCATCACCACTCCCACGATCCGCGGCCCGGTAAAACTCGACTACAGCGTGGGCGAAGATGCGGCGCGCCGGTATGATGTCTGCCTCCCGTCGAACATGCAGGCCGAAATCCATCTGCCGGCTGCAGACAGGAACTCCGTGACCGAATCCGGCAAACCCGTAGATTCGGTCGGCGATGTCGAGTTTCTGCGATATGAAGGCGACCGGTCCGTTTTCGGGGTCACTTCGGGCTGCTACAGTTTCACTGTGAGCCGATAAGCGATACCTGAACAATGATTTTCTTGAATTAACTTTCGATGTTAAATTATATTAATACATTGACATATATTGATTGAAATACAAACAGGAGTACGCTCGATGAAAACCCGATATGCTGTAACAGCGATTTTTATTTCTATCATTCTCTGTGCCGCAGCACAGGCCGAAAATCAGCTCGTCATCAAAACAAATCACATGTACAACATGGCCGCCACCGGCGAACCGTTAACAGTAACCATTACGTCTGAAAACGAACAAGCTTACGATGGCACCCTGAAGACACGTGTTATTGATTTCTACGGCGAAACTTTTCAGAACGAATCCTCGAATATCGAGAAAGGAAAGCCGCTGTCTGAAACGATAACCATCGCCGCTCTCCCTCCGGGGTTTTACAGAGTACAGACGATGCTGGTATCCGGAGGCGAAAAACTGAAAGCCACCGCTTCGCTGGCCGTGCTGGAACCGAGGACCTCCAACTCGCATAATTCAATGTATGGCATCAACGGTTGCACGAACCCGGAGCTTCTCAACCTCGCGGGTATTCCATGGAGACGGCTCGACATCTCGTGGCCGGGTATCGAAAAAGAACAGGGAGTTTTCGATTTTTCAAGATACGACGCCCGCGTTGACCCGCTTGCGAAAGGCGGGATCAACCTGCTCGGTATTCTCGATTATACGCCCCGCTGGGCGGCAAAGATTCCGGATAATTACGCCGAAATCCCCGACGGGCCACACAAGGGCTGGGGACATTTCCCGCCGCGCGATGTCAATGAATGGCAAAACTTCGTCGTAAAGACTATCGAGCATTACAGGGGCAAAATAAAATACTGGGAAATCTGGAACGAACCATATCCGAACTCTCTGTTCTTCAACGGCGGCTCGGTCCAGGACTACATTGACATACTGGAAGCCACCTACGCGCGCGGCAAGGAAATCTGCCCTGAATGCACTTTCGTAGGGCTCGGCGGCACCAATTCACAGCACGCGAAAATGGTTTTTGCTTCCGGCGGGTTAAATCTGATGGACATAGCTTCAATCCATACCTACCAGCCCGGCACCGCGCCAGAATTCGGTATTTTCAAATCAAATATTCAGGAAACGTTCGCGGAAATGCGCGAAAACGACAAGCTGATCCCTCTGTGGCTCACTGAAAGCGGCTGGCCCACCCACAAAGGAATGTCCGATGTCTGGATCGCCAGCACCGAAGAAGACCAGGCCCGATATCTCGTCCGCTCGTTCATTATCGCAAAATCCGAGGGCATCGAAAATTTCTTCTGGTACACGTTCAGCAACGGGCAGCCCGACCCGACGAATTTCGAAAGAAACCAGGGCATAGTGTATCATGACAGCACACCTAAGCCGTCTTTCGTCTCATTTGCGGTCATGACAAACCAGCTGGGCGGCCTTGATCTGCTCCAACTAAAACAGTTCGGCAAACGGGAATACGCCGCGCTTGTAGCTAACGAGGGAAAATACATTTTCGTTGTGTGGACGACCGGGAAGAAAAAAGCGCTGCGGGTCGATATGCCCGAGCTGAAAAAAGCACGCTTCATCAATATGATGGGCGGCCCGCTCGACCCCGCGAACGGGAGCATCTCGATTTCAAGATCACCGGTTTACATCGTTATCGATAAGAATGTTTCCGAAGATGCGCTGAAAAATGTTTTCTGATTTCACCGACGCAGGTCAAAAATCGTGAAGCCGAATTCTCCTGATGAGAATGTCTTCCGGCGAGACGAGGTCTCCCGAGTCCCCAATCCTTCGTTTTCGAAGACGCGGCGAGTGAGTGGTGAGGAAGTATACTGTGCGGTATGTAACCGATTCATGCACAAAGCAAAACTTGTGCATGTCACCCGGCACAGCAGGACAGGTGTCAGCCTGCATTTCTCACCAGCGCAGGTTAAAAATCGTGATAAGGCTGATAATACAAGGAACAACAAGTGAGTGGTGAGGGAGCATACTGTTGCGTATGTGACCGATCCCGAATCGCCGCTGTGACACAGCAGGATCGGCCTTAGCGCGATTTTGCCGGATTTCTTTGTGAGAAATCCGGCTCAGCGGTTTTCCTCGATAAGCGCCGCAACCCTTTCCCGCACAGTCGCGGCAAGCTCGAACAGTTCCGGCTTCGTGAGTTCACGGTCAAAATATTCATCGAAATGCATCGGCTCGCCGAATACGACCTTAACCTTGAACGGCAGCACAACCGGCGATCCTATCAGGTCGTCCGGATACTTCGGGTTCCGGTTAGGCTTCGACACAAACACCGGCGCGGCCTTCTCCACGCCGATCACCGCGGTCGGGATAACCGGCGCACGCCCCATCATCGCCAGCCTGATCACGCCGGGATAAAACGTCCCGAGCCTGTACCTGTTCGCGTAGCTGTTGATCGTCCCGTCCGGAAAAATGCAGACAATTCTGCCTTCATCGAAATATTCTTTTTTAAGCAATTCCGCGTCCAGGCCGTTTTCGAGACTCAGCGGTATCGCCCTGAACTGCCTGACATAATATTTATAGACCGGCATGTGATACCATTTATCCCAGTAAAGCACATGCGGCCACCTGCCCACCCTCTGCATCACCGCGATAAGCGAAACTATATCCCAGTCCAGCATCCCGCTGTGATTCGGCGCGATAACCGCGCTGCCGGGCGCCCGCGGAATATTCTCCAGCCCGTGCGCCTCCAGCCTGTTGTAATACGACACCAGTTTCAAAAACAACCCGAACATCTGCCTTTGTCTCCTTTACGCATCTAGACAACAATCACACCCACGTGTCTTCGTGTTACTCACCCTCCACTGGAACCAGCATCGCCGCGAACCCGCCGAGCGACTTCATCTTCACCGGGACAGAATCTTTCTTCGTTACCTTCGTTTCGACCTTCTTCATCGACAGCGAATCCCTGTCGTCCATGAACGCGACAATGCGATACTCGCCGCTGCCCAGAAAATCCAGCGGCAGCTTGAACTTCATACTCGCGCCGCCGTTCATCATCGCGATAAACCACATGTCGCCCGCCCTTCTCGCGAACGCGGCAAGCCGCCCGATCCGGCTCTGCTCCAGCACAACCGTTTCGTCCCACACCGGCGCTATCTCCCGGATCAACTCCACCGCCGGGCTGTCGAGATAGTCCCTCGGGTCGCCGCCGAAAAAAGTCACCGGCGTGGTGAAAATTATCCCCGACGCGAGCTGGTGCGGCCACGTCGTGCCGGACATCCACTCGCGCTGAAAGTGCATCGGCGTGTAGTCCGCGTGGCCCGCTGTCAGCCTCGTGAACGGCAGCGCCGTCACATGCGACAGCGTCATGGTTCTCGTTTCGAGCCCGCGAATCCCCTCCCGAGCCACCTCGTTGGGAAACGTTCGCGACTCGCCCGCCGGCTTGTTCGCCCCGTGGAAATTTATCATCAGCTTTCTCGCCGCCGCGTCGCGAAGGCAGCCTTCATAAAACCGCACCATCTCCTGCGATTCCGAATCCATGAAATCTATCTTTATGCCGGCCACACCAAGCCCGCTCAGCCTGTCCATATACTCACGCCGGTACTCCGGGTCCGCCAGCTTCGAATAATGCTTCCACACCCAGATGCCGACTCCCTTCGCCGCCCCGTAATCCACCAGCTCCTTTATAAGCTGTTCCGGCGTCTTCCCCTCGTAGCTCCAGCCCGGCGGGTTCCGCCAGTACTCCGGCGTCGCCTCCCAGCCCGCGTCCACAAGCACGTACTCGAACCCGAGTTCCGCCGCCTCGTCGATGTACTTCCTCATGTTCTCCGGCGTAACGCTGTCCACCGCCCCGTTCAGCCACGACCACAGCGCGCGGCCCGGCCTGATCCAATCAGCATCGGCCAGGCCCGTCGCGGCCGGCGCCGAAAGCCCCTCGACCAGGTCGGAGTTCACCAGCCCGTCCAGCCCCTCCGATATTATCGTGACCCTCCACGGCGTCCGAACCTCGCCCTCGACCGCCCAGCCGCCGGGATCATCGAGAAATTCCGCCGCGAACACGTTCGACCCACCCGCGCGCAGCGTCATCCCGCTGTAATCCATAAGCGACGACTCAGTGATCGCAGCGTAGTACCCGTTATCATAAACCGCGATAAGCGGCGGCCCGATCTGCACCCCCTCGTCCACGGAATCCGCTTTCCGATAATCCTTCTCGTAACTAGCCGTGCCCGGTTGATACCACAGTGTCGCGCCCGCGGGAATCCGCCACTCGCCGGCCTCGCCGGTAATTTTTCTTTTCCCGTCGCCCGGCACGATATACCTGTACGCCACCCCTGTGTCGCAGCAAACCACATCAAGACTCATCCCGCGTCCCGAGGCCGACACCGGCAGCAGCAGCGTGTTGCACTCGATCCCGCCCGCCGTGTGATTGAGCCGCGTCGCAAACCTCTCGGATCGTTTCCCGTACTCCGGCACGCCGATCACCGCGCCCGCGCCGTAATCCACGCCGTCGACAACCACACCCAGCGCCGACGCATCGATAATCGCGGCACCACCCGCCGAAACCCTGTAGGAAAGCCTTCCTCCGGCATCCGTGAACACCGACATCCCCAGCGTCCCCGCCGGGTTCGACAACTCGATAACCGGTTCCGCGACACACATCCCCGCGCACATAACCAGCCCCGCCAGCACAGGCAGGACAACCCTCTTCAAAATTTCGCTCATCCTCCGAACCCGCGCCTCTGTTCTATTATCCATTCAGCTACTCCTTATTGTAAAACGACAACCGTTTACACATCACAGCTATTTTACATTGCCGCCGCGACTATGCACAATTATAAATCTTATGCAAATCCACAAATATTTCTTATTTTCAATAATTTACAAACAACAGATACAAGCATATTTATAATATCCTCCTGTTTCCCGATTCAGCTGAATAGGCACAATTTGTCTCTTTTTAATTGGCATTCATAAAATAGCTCCCAAAGCTTGCCTGCTTTTACAAATTGTGGTTATATATTAAGTAGTATATTAGCAATTATTATTCATTTCTTATAAAAGCGTTGTTGATATTTAAATGGCAAAATAGACAGTAAACATAATAAATCTGTTTTGTCTATCAATCAGGAGGACAATCAATAATGAGCGGAATCAACCTTACACAAGAAGAAGCAGAGTTATTAATAATGATGGATAAGAAAAGAAAAAATGATAACGTGTGGAAATATCCTGCTAAAGGGCAAAAAGTATCTATTCCTATTATCTCAATGGATAATAAAGAAGATTTTTTCTTAGACATCAGCAAAGGAAGTATTGATATTAAAAAAATTAAATATCAAGAACGTTGTAGAAAAACAGAAGTACTTATCAGGTTAGACTTAGGAGGACATCCGCATAGAAACCCTGATGACACTGAAATTGGAGCACCTCACCTACATTATTATAAGGAAGGATATGGCGACAAATGGGCTAAAACCATTCCAGCAAATTTGTTCTCTAATCTATCGGATGAATTTAAAACTTTGAAGGAATTCATGAAATATTGTAACATTATAGTGCCTCCTATTTTTGTAAAAGAACAGCAGGAGTTGGCTTTTTATGATTAAAGAAATTGAAACACTTATCGAGAAATATTTTTCTTGGCTAAAAGACAAAACAACCTTTAGACAAATTGATGATTGGGTGGAAATAACAACTCCATACTTGGACCGACATAACGACTACTTGCAGATTTATGCAAAAAAAGAAAATTATGGCTATATTCTGTCAGACGATGGATACACATTGACAGATTTGGAACATTCTGGATGTTCAATAAACAGCACAAAAAGAAAACAATTGTTTTTAATGACTTTAAATGGATTTGGTGTAAAACAAAACGGAAATTCCTTGTTTATTAATGCTTCATCTGATAACTTCGCTTTAAGAAAACATAATCTCATTCAGTCAATACTTGCCATAAATGACATGTTTTATTTATCTGAACCTTTTATAAAAAGTTTGTTTTTTGAAGATGTGGCCAATTGGTTTGATTCCAATGATATCCGTTATTCACCAAAAGTAAGCTTCGTCGGAAAAACCGGATATAACCATAACTTTGATTTCATAATTCCAAAATCACATCAAACTCCAGAAAGAATAATCAGGTCAATAAATCGACCTAATAAAGATACCGCTACAACTCTTGTGATGGCATGGTTTGACACAAAAGATTCAAGACCAGAAGGAGCAAAAGCTTTTGCAATGCTAAATGATCGAGATAAAACTGTTTCATCTGATGTAATTACAGCCCTGAAAAATTATGATGTTAAACCAGTATTGTGGAGTAATAAGAATGATTTTCTAAATGAATTTGCAGCATAAAAATCTCTTTTTTGTTTTATCATTTCTCCAAACCACATATTTCTAATCAAGCATTATAAAACTATACATTTTTCTTAGTCCAAAACCTTTGCATGTATGATATCTCTTCGCTGTCATGTGCATACCGGAGACACATCGTTCCGCGGCGGCCCGCAGGCGATACGCGCGAATATACCGATTATCATAAATAACATTGAATCCTGCATGTATGGCTTTCCGGCCAGCACGCCCGTCATTCCTGCATGCAGTCGGCAGGAATCCAGGAAACCCCGTTTAGTTATTCTATTTTTATTCTGATAATCAATATAAACAATGATTGTGCAATTCCCGCCCGGCATTGTAATATTGAGTACAGGAATTTTCAGAGAGAGGTGCATATCATGGCGGATTCCGCACAGCAGGCGCTGTCAATTCTCAGGGACGCCGGCCAACTGCAATGGTACGTGATACCGTTAATGGCGCTGGTGTCCTACGTGTATGCCACGGAGTTCCAGAATAAAAACTGGAACGTACTGTTCGCCGGGCTGACATATTTCGGGCTGGACATTTTCATCGAGATCGTAAACTCGCTGATATTTCATTTCACGCAGTTTGCGCCGGCGTGGGGCACTCCCGGCAAAACCGCCTACCTCATGCTCATCGGAATGAATGTCGAAATATGTTTCATGTTCGCGATCGTCGGAATCGTGATGTCGAAATTCCTGCCCGCTGATAAAAAAGCGAAGATACTCGGCATCCCCGGCCGGCTCGCGGTCGGCGCCGGAGCCGCTGCGTTCTGCGCTCTTGTCGAGGTGATGCTGAACCTCGCCGGCATACTGACATGGGAATATCCCTGGTGGAACACCGGGCCGGCCTCTCTCATTATCTTTTCCGGCTACTTCATGTTCTTCATGATTTCATTCCGGGTGCATGACATGGAAACGTTGAAACAAAAGTTCATAACAGTCGGCTCCCTGCTCGGGCTCGATGTCATCTGCCTGCTGGTTTTCTGCCTTGCGCTCAAATGGATTTGAAGGGAAGAAAGAACTTTTGAAAAAGTTCTCTCGCGTATGTTGATACTCCCGGACTCCTGCCACGGGTAGATTCATAGATGTTCAGATTTTGCTCTTCGATTTTCTTTTGACAGTTTTCTTCTTTGCGGTTTTAGCCCCGCGTTTTTTCGCCGGCGCTTTTTTAGAATCCGAAATCTTCGAGATATTCATCTGCCGTTTTCCAATCCACGCTTTTTTCAGTATCTGGAGCGTCTGTTTCGGCATCCCGACCGGCAGTTCCACCGTCGTATAATCATCATACATTTTCAGCTTGCGGATATAACTGCCGTCTATGCCTGATTCGTTGGCAATGGCGCCGATGATGTTTCCCGGCTTCGCGCCGTGCGTATATCCAACCTCGATCCGGTAGCGCTCCATGCCGACGATATCCTCCATCGTGCTCCCGCCACTTTTGTTCCGTTTCTCAGCCTCTTTCGCGCCACCCTGTCCTGATCTTGAACCGCGCTCTTTCGTATCTTTCATGAGAAACGGCGTGTCACCCTGTATCTTCTGAGCGAGAGCCGCCGCGACCCGCAGCGCCGAGACATCATTCTCGGCCTGGTATTCGCTCAAAAGACCCTCAAAAAACGACAGGTCCCGATTCTGAATAATCGATGTCAACTCTTCCTTGAACCGGGCTATCCGCCTGCTGTTTATATCCCCGGCGGACGGTCGATCCATCTGCCTTATTTTCTGCTTTGTCGCCCGCTCGATAATGCCGAGCAGCCTCTGCTCCCTCTGCGTCGCGAACAGAATCGTCTCGCCGTTCCTGCCCGCCCTTCCCGTCCTTCCGACCCTGTGAATGTAATCTTCAGGGCCCTGTGGAATATCGTAATTGATAACATGGCTTATGCGATCGACATCCAGCCCCCGCGCGGCGACATCCGTTGCAACGAGAATATCGATCCTGCCCCGTTTGAACTGATCGACCGTCCTCTCACGCTGAGACTGTTTTATGTCTCCGTTAAGCGCTTCCGCCGCATATCCCCGCTCTTTCAGCGCTTCCACAAGCTCCAGCGTCGCCACTTTCGTCCGCACAAAAACCAGCATGCCGTCGAACTCTTCCGACTCGATAACGCCGGCCAGCACCTCGGTCTTTTCCGAATTGTTCACCGGGATATAACGCTGGTTTATCGTCAGCGGCGCGGCGGTTTTCAGTTTAACGATTATTTCTTCAGGGTTCCTCATGTGCTGCTTCGCAATTTTGCGGATGGACAAAGGAAGCGTCGCGGAAAACAGGGCCGTCTGCCGTTCGCGCGGCGTCTGTTCCAGTATCCATGTTATGTCGTCGATAAACCCCATTTGCAGCATTTCGTCCGCTTCATCCAGGACAAGGAAAGATATGTTTTCGAGCCTCAGCGTCCCGCGCCTCATGTGATCCATGACCCGGCCCGGGGTTCCAACAACAATATGGGCGCCCTTTTTCAGGCGCTTCAACTGCACGCTGTAATCCTGCCCCCCGTATACCGCCAGAACAGATACCCCGCCCATTTTTGCGGCGTACTGATTGAACGCGGCGGAGAGCTGGATGGCAAGCTCTCTCGTCGGCACGAGAACCAGCGCCTGGGTTTTCGTTATGCCGGGATCGATCATCGACAGTATCGGCATCGCGAACGCGGCGGTTTTCCCGGTTCCCGTCTGTGCCTGCCCGAGAACGTCCCTGCCCGCCAGCATGACCGGTATTGTCGCCGACTGGATAGTCGTAGGCGCTTCGAAGCCTATCTCATCCAGAACACTCAACACCGGCTCGATCAAGCCCATGTTCTCGAACGAATCCATCTCCGACATTTCATAAGACATAATTTATTACTCCGCCAATTCCGCGCCCGGCTCCCGCCGCGGCAATTCGATTTTCTAAACGTTATAAATGGCGTAATTTATGAAAAAGGGTACCGGAGGTTTTTCTTCCAAAACACAGGACTTCCCATCATAAAACAACTGCCCGCATGTCATACGCCGATGCCGGTCGCCCGGCATTTTTCAGCAGGCAAGACACAAATGCGACGCCTCTCAAAATGTAGCACATAACTCTGAACTGTCAAATGCGGCAAGATTATGCCCCCACGCCGGAGTATTCCGTTCCCGTTGTCCGGTCTCCGCAGTTGTTGCTTTAAGAGGTCTTCCTGTTGCGCATTACGCCCGGAGCAGGTATAACATAAGCATATTTTTCGTTGATATAATTGCCGTCACTTAACTTTCTGCTTTGCCGGGATCAATTTATGAACAACTTCGAGCCGATTGATTTTATCATCAAAGTTTTCCTCCCCGTCGCGATTCTGATCTATGTAATTATTCTGGTTGTATATAAAATCAGGGCAGCTCGCGGAAAAGATATTTATACAACAGATGACAATCCCGTCAAACAGGCAGGCTCCGTTCTTTCTTACATCAAGGAAGAGTTTTCCCCACAGGTCCGATGGACGCTCAAAGCAACCGCCCTGACGATTAAACAGGTTGCAGGCAGAGGCATGGTTATCGCGGCCCTGCTCACGTTGATTATGCTCGTATCCACCCTGGCCTGCATCGGGTTGAAACGGCTGACGCATACCGAAACAGAAACGGACAGGGCCGTGTATACTGTCCTTGATCAGGGCATTGAATTCACACCTTTCGAGCTGTTGAAAAAACTCCGGTGGACGGATATCAAAGACATATACAACGATGAAATATATATACACGTTTTCACGAACAACCTGCTGAGTCCGGCTTCCCTTTTCCCCGTCTTTATTTCGCTATTCTCATTGTTTCTTCTTATGCGATACAAAAAATCGCCGCCGGGCGGGATCGAGAAAAAGCATTTATGGATTCTGGGATTTACGTGCTTATTGTTCCTTGCATCTTTCGTCCTGATGACAATCTTTGATTTCTTTATTTTCAACCGGACGGAACACGACACGCAATACGTATATACATTCATGCCGTTTGCATACATTATCACGGCATTTTCGACACCGATACTCATGACCGTCAGTCTGACAATAGCCGAATCTCTGGCAGAGAAAAAACGCCTGGCGCTCACACAACTGGTATCAAGCTCGGCGGATCACTATCGAAACCTGTTCCTTTTTTCTCTTCTTATTCTATCGGCAAGCATTCTGCTCATAGACCTGCCTCTTATATTCAGATCCGATTCTTTTTCTCCCGGAGACCCGTTTTCCGCTTCAATTCTATGGGAAACATACGGAGACGACCTTTTTCTGATAGTCAGTATGTTCGTTCTGCTCGTGCCATATTTTATAGTATTCAAAAACATGGCCCCCTTTCCCGCAATATCCGCTTGCTTCAGATTCATCGCCCGACGGCCTGCCCTTTTTCTGCTGATATATTTCTTCTGTAAAACGTTATATATCGCGCCGTTCCTTGTTATCGAAATGTTCGGCTCCAATTCCACCTTCGCGAAGATGCACACCATGTTATGGCTGGTGCCGTTTATCATCTGCCTCCGGCAATTGTTCGCCGCAACATTCTTCTACCATTTCTTCAAAGAATACGCGAGCGGCAGCACGGCGATTTTAAAAGACTCGAACACGTAATCATTGCCGTAAAACAACTCACTATTGCGCAACAGGCTCCGTTCGGGTTTAATATATGCAAAGGCCCAATCGGTGAATTATGAAAAACGCTTCGTTGAAAAGGATTCTGAAGTATCTGCTTGTCGGGACAGGCTGTTTCATTGTTCTGGCTTTTGTATCTTTTAAGCTGTATATGTCATATACGAAATATTTTCAGGACGACATACCGCCGCCGGACGATTCGCAGTTAATGATAACCAGAGATTATATTTCAGAAGACCTTAACGGCTACAATGTTTTGATGGAAGCGACATGGCCGCTTTTTGAAAGCCCTATTGATCCGGATTTTCGTAATAGTTCAGAAACGGTCAATGATGATGAATTAGATAAAATGATTGAAATATGCCGGGAGAGACTGTCTATTATAGAACGCGCGGTTCAGTACAGAGATTTTCAGGAGCCGATACCCAAATGTTGTGATGAAGACAAACCGAATTACCCCGCAATCGGTGACCTGTCAAGACTGCGAATTGCAATTGCCAGGCGTGACATGAGGCAGGGCAACTCGGAAGCCGCTGTCAACAATATTCTGGTAGTACTGAAGACAGGCCAGGCAATGGAAATATCAAGCACGTCTTTAATATGCTACGCTTTTGGATTGGCAATAAAAAACATGGCACTCAGTGCCATCTACGATATTGTTGTTACTTACGATCCGGATATCAGCTTGATAAACGATATTGTGTCGAATATCGCAGATTCACATGAAAGCAATGACGGTTTTAGAAACGCGCTGAAAGGTGAATATTTATTATCAAAATATGTGTTTCAAAAAACAGAGGCCTACAGAAATAAAGAACTCAAAAAAAGAGAAACTCTCAAATTCGCAGAAAAACTCCAATACATCAGCAATCCGAAGGGACATGCCTTTTTCAGAGTGAACCATACATATAAAAACTGGATCGATACAATGCTTCCGGTAATAGAAAGTGTCGGAAAACCTTATAAAGACATGAAACTCGAAAATGTAACACCCACATCGAAAGGAATGAACTGGAAGGCTGTGAATTGGCTGAGAGCAACAGCAACCGGTAATTTTATTGGTGAAATATTACTGGAGGTGGGTAAACCAAATCTGAAAAGACTGTTCGATAAATCATTTTATACCGAGTTCATGATTAGCAGCCTTGAAACGATGATAGCACTGAAATCATACAGGAACCGGAACGGAACCCTGCCGGAATCTCTCAGTGAACTTGTGCCGGAATATATTGATTCGATACCTCATGATCCTTTTGATGGAAAACCGATCAGATACGATCCTGATAAAAAAATTATATATTCGGTCGGGACCGACAGCATCGACGACGGCGGCACCGCGGATAAACATCTTTACAGCTCTGTTAGTTTCAAAGACCTTGAAAAAGAAAAAGATTTTGTAATCGATCTGAGCAAGCTGTGATAAGGCATCTGCCGAAAACGGCGGCGTTGAATATTGAAACGCGGGATTCCGACATTAATAAATCCACTTGCGGCATCGGAGAGCACAAGGCTTAAAATACACCGCAGTGAGTTTGTCATCCTGAACGCAGTGAAGCATCCCGTTTCCGCGCTCCCACCGGGGAACGGTTGGAGCAATCCATTGTTTTTCGGTTTCCTCGCGCCTCGGAATGAAACACTGGAGATTCTTCCAGCAATCGAACACTGTGATTGTTGCTGAAATACAATTCGCTATTGTGCATCACAAGCGTCTGGAGTTAATATATGGACAAATTCACAGCAAATGGGGAACTGTTGATGGATAATGAAAACATTTTTTCGTTGATCACAACGTATTTTTGGATTATAGCTATTGCGCTTTCATTTGTTAACGCTGTAGTTGTTAAGCAACGATTAACAAAATACATAACTGAAAACCCGGAAAGAGAGCAAGGTTACTCGGATTTAATAAAAGGTTTTTTGATATATGGGAATATACCATGGATAGTCATGGGTATAGGGGTCGTTGCAGGAAAGGTCGATTCACTATTTTGCTTTTTCAGACCACAAGATGGAAATCCTTACGTTATCGCTTTTATTGCTTCTCTTATTCTGGTATGGATACTCGGAACAATATGGTTGTTTTTCAGGGACGGAGCAAATATGATAATCAAACATCCCGGTTTTCTTAATATTGATATTTCAAATCCAACATTCATTAAGCTGTTTTGGTTATTAATTCTTGTGATAGGTATCTTATGTATATTTATGATGATCAGGCTTGATGTGCAGGTTTGACAACTGAGACAATTCTAATCGATTGATTTTAATTAAAAACTTGTATGCGATGCGGTAACTCAATCACTGATTAATTACACTGATTTCGTCCATTCACTATATGGTCTTCTGATAGATCAGTATCGCTGATTTATTTCTTAAAAGAGAGAGATAAATGCAAGATCGGTTTTTCAATCATCTGGTTATGTTTACTTTGAGTATCGGGATTAATTGTTTACGCATCATCATCATTGCAGGACTTTAACACCTCCTTTTCATATTATTTCAAAGCTCGTCAAGGACCGGCGGCTTTCGTATTCTCATTCTCGTGGATATAATATGTTTTCACGCTGTTTGGGCGTTCATCATGCGGAGGGATCACAATGAAAAAATATTTATTGATTTTAACCATATTTCTGCTGTTGCTCGAAACTGCGGCATTTGCGGAAGCCGGGCAGGATAACAGCGGCGACGTGCTTGAGCACCGATCGTGGCAGTTCCAGTCCGGGCGCTGGAGCGATCTCAGGTCACAGATACCGAAAGCGAAGAAGATGGGGATGAACCGGATTCAGCTTTCTCACAGGATCATAATGGACGTGCATGAGATGTGGGACGGCCCGAGCCATTTTATCCAGAGCAGGATGGTTTCGGACTGCCTGAAGCAGGCGAAGAAAAACGGGTTGAAAGTGGACGTGTGGGTGCATGAGTTTTCCAATGTCCCGGATAAATTCGTGTCCGGCGGCAAACTACAGATATCGGATGAATTGTGGGACTGGCTGCGCGGGAAATACGTGCGGTTTTTCGACATGTTCCCGGAGGTTGACGGACTTGTGCTGACTTTCGCGGAAACCCAGTACAAGCTCTATCTGCCTGAAGAAGTGGACGCCGGCGAAGACGTTCTGGCCCATTTCGTGAAAATGATAGACGTGATAGCAGAGGAATGCGAGAAACGCGGAAAGCTGCTCATCGTGCGCACATTCATTCACAGGCCCGAGGAACTGGACGTGGTGGTGAGAGGAATAAAACGCGCATCCGAGGAGATAAAACGCGACAACATAATTGTCATGTCGAAATGCGCGCCACATGACTGGCATCCGTACTACCCCTACTCTCCCGTGTTCGATCAGGACATGGGGTTCCCGATGATAGTCGAGGTGGACAGCGGGCAGGAATATACGGGGAAAAGCTGGATACCGCACGCGGAGGTGGACTACACGCGGCACGTGATGCGCATCGCGCGAAACAAGGGAGTCATCGGCGCGGTGACCCGGGTGGACCGCTACGAGTATCCCGCCATCGGAACCCTGAACGAGGTGAACGTGTACGCCTTCAGCAGGCTGCTGCACGACCCCGGTCTTTCCAGCGATGACATCTGGTTCGAATGGGCCGGCGGGAAGTTCGGGAAAGATGCGGCTCCGCTGGTCGCTTCCGCGCTCGATCGCACTTTCGACATCACCAACCTCATCCTGTTCCCGATGCAGGAATGGTTTTACGATCACAGCCGCATCCCCAGTTACGACTACGTCAGGCAGAACTTCAGTGATTACGGCTGCACATCCGTCGCCCGCTGGCTGCCGAACCCGCAATATGAAAGCAACTGGGAAGCCATGACTTTTCCGGACGGAGACACATTCATCAAAGTCGCTCACGAAAAAGAGCTTGCGGGGAAACTGCTCACCGCCTCGATGTCGGACCTTGAAGCGGCAAAACCGTTCCTGCAGGAAAATGATTACGCCGAACTCAAGAACGCTTTTGAAAAAACCGGTGCGATTTTAGAGATATCCGGCCACCATGCGCTCGCGGTCCTCAAAACCCGGCGGTACGAAACACTTTTGGAAAAACCGGGCGGTTCCCGCGAAACGCAACAGCTCAAAAAGGAAATCAGCGCTCACCTCGACGCGCTTGCGGTCCTGGGGCCTGCATACCACGATCGATTCGGGAACAAAGACAGTTCCTTCGGCGGCGTGAAATCCAAGCTTGAAAAGTTCGTGAAAGAAATCCGCGGCATTATCGACGCCTGACGTGCAAGCCTGAAAAGTATAAGGGGAACCCTGTGTTCCGAATAATCGCCCCGGGCCGATGCAGGGCGGCTTTATTCGCCCGTGACGATTTCCCATTCATCGAGCAGTTGCCGGTCGCTGATCGAGGTTTTTATCTCCCCGTCCGTCTCCACGGTTGTTATCCATGGCACAACGCCGTTTTCCCAGTCCGCAAACATGAAAAGCGGAACCTTCAGATCGGCGCGGACGGGCCTGAACCGGAGCGTCTTTTTCTCCGCATCCACGCTCATGCCGGCCAGCGCGGAAGGGACCCCGATGGCGGTGATGCCGCGGGGGTAGTAAGTCAGATCCCACTCCCATTCAGGGTTCATGTCATAGAAAAACGAGTCCGCGTATACGCCCTCGTTGTGCCGTTTTCTCATGTTGACCGCCGGGCGGTAGGCGTCGAAATTGCCCGACCAGTCGAGCCCGGCGTATGCGGCTGTCATGTCACGCCAGACGTTCGCGGAAAGCCACATGCCCCGGTCGTCCGGGTCTCCCATCTGCGGGTTGCCGTATTCGCGCCATGTCATTTTGCTGCTGTTCACGAGATCGTCCGTCACGCGGTCGTCGTCGAGCCCGTATGGCGTGCCCGACCGCATCAGGTAAAACAGCCCGTTCGAAGTGAGTATCGTATAAGCATCGAAATGCTTCAGCGGAACTTCATCCCGGTTCGTCGCCCGCCCGTCCTCGCCAGTCACACGCGCGAGTGTTTCAACATAGGCTTTTCCGCCACCGGGATACGCGGGGTGCGGCAGGCCGCGATCGATGTCCGCCGTGCCGGGGCGGACCGTTTCCTGGAGACATACCGAATAGTGGTCTCCCCGCCATGCGCGCGCGTCGAATGTTTTTTTGAACTTCCCGCTGTATTCCCGGCATAGCTTCACAAGTTCATCATCGCCCGATTCGAGCGCGAGTTCCCCGGCAGCCTGCATCGCTGCGTAAGCTTTCACCGCGACATAGACAACGCCCTCCGCTCCGAGCGGGTTGGGCAGCTTCCTTTCGTATGTGTTGTACGTCCCCTCCTCCGGGAAACCGTCTCCGTTCGTGTCGGCGTCGGCTATGAATTTCGCGAGATTATGCACGAGCTGTTTGCGTTTCAGAAACACGCTCCTGTCCCCGGTCACGGCGATGTAATGATGCAGCATCAGGAGGTAGTTCGCGTTTTCCTCGACCGGCATGCTGTACTCGGTGCCGCTGAGAGTCTGCAGCGAGCCAAGATCATGCATGATGAGTTTTTTATCCTGCGCGAAAAATTCCCATTCGTCGAACTGCATCTTCAGAAGCTCAGGCCAGAGCTCATAATAAATCAGCGCCGTGTTATACGAAACGTCAATCGTCGACTGGTACCTGCAATACCCTTCCATTTCGCTGAACCACTCGTCGCCGCCGTCCGAAACGGCCCACCATGTGTTCAGCATCCACGACTGAAATGCAATCGAGAGGAATATTTTATAGCTGTCCGACAGGCTGGAATCCTCGATGAGAGCGTCGAACTCGCCTGTCTTCTTCAGAACATGTTCCCGGGATTCTGCCGCATATTCGACGACGCTCTCAATGTCCGGGAAAATCGATGTGTACTTGAAAGCGTATTTCACACCGTCGTTGCGGAACAGGATATCTTCACCCGAATAAGCAGCCAGAATTAACCTCACAGTCGCGACTCCGCCGGGCGATAGCTCGAACGGCGCGGTGAATCCCGCAGACCGCCGGGCCGTCTTTTCTCTCGCTCCCGGCATAATCTTCGGCACAAAGCTTTTCTTGAAAGCTTTCAATCCATCGGGAGGCTCCGTCACCACGAACGCCATTGTCGTCTTGGTCTTCGGGTATTTCTCCGGGTGCTCGATGAGTTCCATCGCCCTGTTCGGCATTACGCTGTAGCCGCCGTCGGCACGCAGCGCGGGAGATTCGCCTATCCTGCCGGTTCTGATCTTCTGGTCGAGCGCGAAAGTCTGACCGAGAAACAGCGTTCCCGACTTTTGAACACCGGACGTGTTCCTGACAGTGAGATCGATATAGAAGTACGGAGCGTCACTGAGTTTGACATCCCTCGGATAGAAAGGCGCGACGATTTTCATCTCCACCGTGACACCCGCGGGATGAACGCCACGATAAACGCCGGACGTCATCGTTACGGCGGTCTCCACACTCTCGAGCTGCGGCAATTCGTTCTGGAACGGAAGCGCCGCGACGCTGTCTTCCACAACCGCGCCTGCGAAGAACGATTCCACGGTGTCCATAAAAGTTCCGAGAGGCGACTGCTTCCAGGATAACTTTTGAGGTTGCGGATTGATGTAGAAACGCGCTCCGAGTTTCGAGAACCCCGTCTCGATCGCCGGTTCGAACCGCTCTTCCGATCTCGCTCCGGCAGCAACGATAATAATCATTAAAAGAGTTATTGCAATAATTTCAATTTTATGTTTCAAAGGCCAACCCTCCATTTTCTGCATTATATGAAACCGGCACGGCCCTTGCAATAATAAACAGTCGAACAAAACAGTTTTCGGATCGGACAACAAATGGTTTTTCGCACATGTTGCCTGAATGCCGAATACTTGATACGCTAACAACAACAAAACCATAAAGAAAGCGACGCGGATTCCGGTCGCATCGCGGCACACCGGATTCCGGATGACCGACATGAACACTTCCGGCGAAAGGGCTCATGCCTCACAGGAAATGAAACGCACCATTATATGGTTGCTGCTCGGCGTTGCGTTGAGCATCGGCATTCTCGCTCTTCCACTCGACACCCTTGAATACTTATCCCTCAATGTAGTGGGAGAACCACCGATCAACGGGAAAACCTGGACCGAGGGAATGATGGCGACCGGCGGCGAATGGGGCATGAAAGCCATCGGCATCGCCGGACTTCTCATACTGATTCTCGGTATACTTTTTATCGCCCGGATTCCGTTCAGGGCAATCAGGCAGCGCACGGTGAAGAACACCGAGATCTTCGCCTTCGCCCTGTCGTTCGTCCTGTTCACGGCGGTGAACATCTGGATAGGCTACAGGTGGTGGGACCCCGGCAGCCTGCTCGGAATGGGCCCGATGTTCGCCCACTCCATCGCCGCGCTGATTGTATTCGGGCTGCTGCCAACCGCGTTCGGCGCGGTTCTCGGCGTTCCGAAAGACGGTTTGCTGAACAACTTCGACGGGATAAAGCAGAGCATCGGCATCATTGTCGTCATAGCCGCGGGATACGGGCTCTGGTCGTCGCTGTGGCACTGCTGCTCGTTTTATATACCCGACATGTTTTTCTTCTTTTTCGTCACGAAATTAATTCAACTGTGGGCGATGAGTTCTTTCTTTTTCAAATGGGCGTTTCCAATGCTCGTAAACCGGCTGGGAATCACCGCCGCTTACATCGCAGTGTCGGTCTGCTTCGGCATAGCCTATCCCTGGCACACGCCCGGCTTCGCGGTCGCATTTACACTCTTCGGGATCGTTCTGTGCGACATCACGCGCCGGACGGGATCGTACCTCGCGCCCATGCTGCTGCTGTATTTCGCTTACATATTTCACGCGGGCGCCCCGTGGCACGGATACGCCGTTTCGGTCTATGGAATTCTGCCTGCTGCCTCCGCCGTCCTTGTCGCGCTTGTGGGCTCTTACATAAAAACAATGAAGCACGGTAAATAGGCATCGCGAACCGCCGAACCTATCGACCGGCGGGAGCAACTTCATCCCGTCTGTCATGCCCGTATCGGCGTTCTCGACAACATTGATATTGCCCTGTTTTTTTCGATCCTATACAATTAACCTGCATTTCTCACCAGTGCAGGTTAACTGTCGCGGAAAATATATCTGAAGAGCCGGGGACTTAATGTAATCAAAGATGGATCCTTACATCGTTAAAAATTTTCTCTTTTCAACCCAGCCGGCAATCCTGGCTCTGCTCATCCTCCTGTGCATCTGCCTTGCCATTATCTCCCGAAAGCAAATAGCCGAAGTGTTCGGGAGCGTTCCCGTGCGGGTGATCGCGGCGCTGATAATCATAGCGGCCGTCGGCGGCGGCGCGCGGGCTTTCATCGTGCCGCAGCGACATTACGTGGTTTTCGATGAATACGAGCACCTTAACGCGGCCCGGAACATCGAGCGGATTCACAATTTCGGATACTGCGTCGAGGGCGGCGGCAGGGAGTGCGATTCATTCGAAGTGAGGCCGTACCCGGCGGGCCACCACGTGCTGCTTGCGGCATGGATGAGGATCATGGGCGGCTCGGAGCGCAGCGCTTTCATGTATTCCGCATTCGCGGGCGGCCTGTCAATATTCTTCATGGGGCTGCTGGTGATGCTTCTTTCGGGTTCCGGCGCGGCGGCAGTCTGGAGTTCGCTCCTGCTTTGTTTCCTTCCGCTGCACCTGAAGTATTCCGCGGCGACATCCCTGGAGATATCCTCGTTTCTCGTACTGCTCGTCTCGTTCTCAGCCGCAGCGGGCGCGGCGCGTTTCCAAAGCAGAAAACTGATGTGGCTCACTTTCGCGCTGACTCTTTACCTTGCGAACGTGCGTCCCGAGAACTGGATCTTTCTATTTTTCATTCTCATTTTCTTTTTGACACACGCGCCGAAACTGCTGTACACGGATGCCGGAATCTCAAAAGATCTCTTTCTGCTCATTCCCGGGCTCGCGTTCCTGCTCCCGGTGGTCGCGGCGAACTATCTTGGAAGGATCGCTTCACCGGAACCCGGCTGGGACGAAAGCATTGCGCAATACCTGACCCATTTCCAAACAAACTTTTTGCCGAACCTGAAATACTGGGCAGGCTCGGGTTTTCCGTTTATGCTCGCCCCGCTCGCTGTCGCCGGCGCGGTGCAATACAGGAAAAAAGGCGCAGCGGCAGCCGCGTTCTGGCCCGGGCTTTTCGCAGCGCTGTTCGTTGGATACTCCGCTTACCATATCGGAAATTTCCAGAGCGTGGACAGCGACAGATATACATTGCACATGGCCCTGCCTGTCATCATTTGCAGCGGATACTTCCTTGGAAACATCCGATTAACTTCAGGCAGGATATCGGGAATTGCAATACCGGTCGTTCTGTGCATTGCGCTCACCGGCAGTTACCTGTTCAGTGGATACGCAACACTTCCTGCAAGCAATAGGCTGGACAATGAAATAAGATCCATATTCCCCGCTCTTCGAGCGCAGGACGAAGCGCTCCCGGTAATGGCATATAATCCCGCGCCTTATGCCGCATCGCTCAACCGCCGAGTGGTGAACCTTTCGATAATACAGGATCCCGCCGAATACCCGGAAGATGCGATATACATTGCTTACGATCCCTGGACCGGTTCTCCCGGGCGCGCAGTGGTCGAGCCATTATTGAAAAAACATTACGATTTTGAAAAGACGGCAACAGTGGAATCTGAAAGTGGAGAAATCCAGGTTTTTCACATTTACAGAAAAGGCACCGGGAAATAATTTTCTTTTTGCGGACAACTTTCCGTAATTATCTGTTTCAAAATTTATCCCGGGGGAGCTATCCTTGAATACGACTCACCAATAAAAACAACACTGAAGATTATTCGTCCCCGGAGTCGGGGATATAAACCACCTCTCCGTTTTTCAACCTGTAACACACGCCAAGCCGTTTCCCCTCGCCGTTCGTTTCTTCCCTGGAAATTTTATATTTCTCCAGCTTTATCCCCTTTTTCGTGATGATCTCCATGTTCGGTTTGCCGGGGTTTTTGAGAATGGTTATCTCTTCTTTGTTCATAAGCATTTCCGGAATGTTCAGCGCCATCACCATCGCCAGCAGCAACGCCACGGCGAAAACCATCGCGACATCAAAAAGGTTCGCAACCAGCGACATCGGATCCTCGTCCTCTATCCTCATGAACGATTTCCATATCCTGTTGTTGCGGCCCCGCTTATTGTTCCCCGCCTTTATCATTTTTCTGATCTCTCCCCGTCGTCGATTTTATCGCCGATGAGCTCAATCGCGGCAAGGTCGCCCGCGTACCAGTTACGCCGTATGGAAGTAATCGCCATGCACAGAATGTTCGTCAGCAACCCGACGACAGTCGTGCTGAAAGCCACAACCAGATTAGTCGCCATCTCTTCCATGTTGCCCGAAGACAGCCCGATCAGGGCGGGGCCCATGGGGATGAGAGTCCCTATCAAGCCCAGAACCTGCGCCACCCTTCCCCGTAGCGCCGAACGCGAACAGATGCTGTTGGCCCTGAGTTCCATCTGTGTCAATAAACCGTCGATGTTCTTCGCGCTGATCGACAACCTGCCTTCTTCGGAGATCAGCCCGGACGCCAGAACCGTGCCGGTAATATAATCTTTCGATGCCGACACTGCTTTCTTTTCATCCCCGGCCTGAACATCCACCTCGAACTTTCTTTTTATTACTGCCCGCTCCACCAGTTCATGAATAAAACGCCCGACATCGAAAAGCGAAAACGCCATCAGCCCGAGAAGCAAAATTATCACCGGTACAAGCAATGTTGTTGTCACATAATAAAGAACCTGTATAAGCACAGCCATAGTATTTTATCTCTTTCTCCCCGGGGCTATTCCGTATGACATATAGCCCGCAGCAATTATTATGAAAAACATCAGCGCAATTGCAAGGATTATATTCCTGTTTACCTTCGCCATCCGCTCCGGCTTATCCTGTTGCGCGTTAACAAGCTTTTTCCCTTTCACCTGTTCAAGGTTCCTGTTCGACTTGAGTTCCGTCGCCTCCTCGGTTTTTTTCTCATACTGCTCCAGCAGGGCATCCGACTCGGGAAGCCCCGGCGCTGAAAGCTGCTCGCGTATGAACTCTTCGAGCTTTTTATTCTCGCCGGACCTTATCCCGTTTCCCCTGCCATGCCGCACAACGGACTGCGTATATGCCTCCACAATTTCCCTGACCGTTTCAGCATCCGGCTGCCAGAACTCTTTTCGTATTGTTTCCAGCATAACCTCGGTCAGATCCTGAAAAGCAAACGGGTTCTCTTCTTCAAACCACTCGCCGAGGCCGAGTTCCTTGCTGTCCCTGACATATACATCGGTAATTTCCATCCAGTGTTCGTCCGTAACAAACTCCGGGCTCACGATCTCCCAACCCATAGTATTCGAGACATGCTCCGCCAGCAGATCCGCGCCCGCGTAACCTTCATCCATCATCCCCTCGATCCATTTCCGGTTGAACAGCCGCGCGCGGAAATCCATAGCCACCGCGTCCCGGCTGTCGACTATCTTCGCGCTGTCCATATCCCGCACATCTACAAAAAACAGGTCCGGCTTCTTCCCTGTTATATTCTCCACGGCCATGGCCAGAGAGCCATCTACCCACCATCCGTATTTCTCCCCGAGCGGCGTGCTCCTGCTGTCATGCCAGCTTCTGAGTATCAGATCGGTCCCGCTTATCGCGGCGTTATACGCATCCGGGGCATCCTCGCCCCACATGCCCTCGGTGTAAACATGCCTGCAATGACTCAGGTAGACATCCAGAAGATCCTCTCTCGTATCCCATTCCCCCGACCGCTCCACAAGATAGTAGTACCAGCTATTAGCCATTTCCCCGGGCGCCCATCCAAAAATCCGCGCCCGCGACAGCGCCTGCGCTTTTTCCGCAGGCACTCCTTTCCCCTCAAGCTCTTCCTTCATCGACAAACTGTTTTCATACACATAATTGTCTTTCTCTTCAAGCGACGCAACAAGCCGCACCGCCCGGTCCAGAAGCTCCATCCTCGACGGCAACTGGTCCCTGTACACATTTCTCATCGAAAGAAAAACATCTATCCGCGGACGTCCCAGGTCTTCCGGGGGTATCAGTTCAATATCCTGCACCGTATTGTTTTTATCCCACACAGGACGGACTCCCATAAGATAAAGCACCTGGGATTCTATTACTCCGTAGTCGCCATATGTCGCCAGCGGGATCAAGCTGAAGCCGATCTTTCTCGGATATGCGCCTTTGCTCTTCACCTCTTCAGCCAGATACTCATCGATCAGCTTCGTTGCTACATCCCACGAAGGACGCGACGGAATTTCGTCCGGATTCATCGTATACATATTTCTGCCCGACGGAACAACCGCAGGGTTCCGCGCTGGATCGCCCGACGGCCCGGGAAGAACGAACTTCGCGTTCAGAGCATCAAGAATACTATCGATTTCCTTACCCGACTGTTTGAATCCTTCATTCAAAGCTACCGCAAGCTCAAGCCCTTCTTTCACCTTTTCCGGCAGCTCTCCGTTTTTCAAAATCCCCCCAGCCGCTTTCAGGCTTTCCGCCGGAGCCCCCCCCCGGTTCAGAATCATGCCCACCACTTTCAGCGCTTTTTCTTTCAGGAAATCTTCTTCTAAAACTCCCGGAGGAACCCTGAAAACCTCTTTCGAGGCATCCAGATAGCGCTTCCCCATGCAATGAACAATATATGGAATCAGCAATTCCGAAGCAGGCGGCTCGCCGAGCACATGCAAACTGGGCGGAATCACTTCGTTTTTAACATTGTGAATATACATGAAGACATCCTCTATTTCGTCTTCATTCAGCAACTGGCCCGGGCCGGGTTCTATCCCCACATCCCTATCAAGATGTATCCCGGCCACCTGCTCCGTTATGGAAGCTTCGAATTTCTTTCTTAGCGCGCTATCCTCCATATCACGCCACTTGAGTATATCCGACTCGATGTTAAGCAGTTCGTCCGAAAGGCCCGCGTCGACAACAGCCGGAGGAAGGATGCTTACCAGAACCGCCATCGCGCGGCGGCGGCACGGGGCGATCTCCCCGGTGTTGTTCGCCATCCAGGGGTTGATGTTGGGCATGTTGCTGATAAGGATGTCGCTCCAGTCGGATTCCGATAAAACATCCGGCTTGCCGGGGAAAAGCCATTCCGAGCCGTGGGTTCCGAAATGAACGAGCGCATCCGCGCCGAACTCCTCCTCCAGCCAGAAATACGTGGCGAGGTAATTATGCGGTGGCGGGATATGCCTGTCGTGAGCCAGCTTGAACGCCGCCGAAGTCGTATGCGCCTCGCCCTTCAACGGCTGCGGGAGCAGAATTATTTTCCCCATCTCCACCCGCGGAACCACGATGAACCTCTCACCGTCCTTTTCCCACACCATGAACCCGCCGGGGGGCGCACCCCAGTACTTGTTCACTTCCTCCCTGCGTCGCTCGGGCACCCTGGCGTTGAACCATTTCAAGTATTTTTCTTCAGTAATGAGAACCGCCTCGCCGCTCTCCGCAAGTCTCTCCAGGTTGCCTTTTTCCCATGCCCCCATCTGCCGGCCGTGATCCATCAACCGTTCGAGCAAATCATTATCATCGGACGGAATATCCCTGATATCATAACCTTCACCGGCCATAACCTTCAGAAGATTGACCATGCTGCGCGGCGCGTTCAGGTAGTGGCCGGACCCACGCATCAGCCCCGACTTATCCATCGATTGATCATAATAAATAAAGCTGATCTTTTTTTCCGAATTTTTCATCATCGCGAGCTGCGTCCATGCCTTCACCCTGCCCGCAATACGCTTTATCCTGTCATCAATGGGGACAATTTCCTCGCCGCTGCCGCCGCCGGACATCGTTCCGCCCGATGTGAGAAATTCAGCGGCACCCTTGTATTCATTAACAGAAATCTGCCACTGCCTGTGACCTTCGGTCATGCCGTTTTCATCATTCATTTGCCATTCGCCGATCGACTGGTCCATGAACCAGACACCATGAATAACAGGCACCCCGACTTTTTGCAGGAAATCAACATTTGCAAAAGTCGCAGACGTCTGCACAATCACATGGGGATCAAACTCGATCACGAGATCGTTGAATCCGGGAGTAGTGTCAATCAAACACACGGCAAGTATTTTCTCTTTGACAAGTTCCTCCATTATCTGATTTATCACCATCGGCTGATGAAAAAGGTAATGATGCTGCCGGGCAGTCACCACAACACGTGGAGCATTGCGCGTATCCCATCCCGCACTTTCCGCCCATTTGAGAAACTCGTCTATAGTCTCGAATTCGCCGCCTTCAGGGTGATATATCTTCACGATTTTCGCCGCGCCCGGAGGATCAACCTTTCCCGGACGCCCGAAATAAGTTATCAGCGCGTACCTGATCAGGTTCTTCATGGATTCGTGCGATATCCCGTAATATCCAATGATGTCACGGTCAACTACTACCGAACCCCGGTTCTCCAGCCCTTTGAATAATTCCCGTATATCTCCGGCGTCCCTGAGAAGAAAAATCTTCAAATCCGGATTCTTTTTGACAGCTTCTGAAAACGATTTTGAATATTGTTCACCAAGATCCGCCGCCGGGAAAAGAATGAAAACAGCGTCGAACCCTGAAACATCCGGAAGCGTATCACGTCGAAAATCACTTTCCGACAGATAGGTCATCTCCGCGCCGAGCTCGGTTTCACATGATTTGAAAGCCTTGAAAGCGCCGCCGCCCAACCCGACAAAACCAAGCTTAACCGTAGCGCCGTTCGCCCCGGCCGTACCCGAGGCTCCGTCTTTCGCCCGGCCCGTCACGCCTGTATTCGCACAGCCGGCAAACAAAATCAGAACCGCTGCAAGAACGAAAAACCTATTAAAAAACGTCGCGTATAAACACCTTGATCCTCTTCGCGCCACTTACATAATCTCCTTAAATCAGTGGCTTAAACATTAACTCATTTCACGAAGGCCTTCAACAGGCAGTGCTACTATAACCCGGATTTCTCACAGAGAAATCCGGAAAACCGCGATAAGGCTAATCCTACTGCGTCACAGCGGCGATTCGGGATCGGTCACATACGCAACAGTATGCTCCCTCACCACTCACTTGCTGTTCCTTGTATTATCAGCCTTATCACGATTTTTAACCTGCGCTGGTGA
>Ga0116162_10000181_pt1 | contig 51223 bp, 39 predicted proteins | sample AD_UKC105_MetaG_FD_89875 | JGI IMG/M metagenome (GOLD analysis project Ga0116162, IMG submission 89875) | Active sludge microbial communities of municipal wastewater-treating anaerobic digesters from Hong Kong - AD_UKC105_MetaG | ecosystem: Engineered > Bioreactor > Anaerobic > Digestate...
ACCTCCTGTCTCCCTGCATAAGGGCAGTGATTCAACTCAGTACCTTATTGCTGAAGATAACAATATTGCCAGAAAGGAACCTGCCCCTACATTTTAACTTGTACTAAACTTGGGGGCAGGCCAGGGTGATATTTTACAAGTTGAAATTATCGGTAACGTTTTTGATGAATATTTTCATGCCCGATTTTGCCCAAATTAACATTTATACTTCGAATATACATATAATACACATGGAGATAATTGACATGGATGTGTTTTATTGGTAATTTCATTTAGATTTTATATATAGATTCACCTTGTAGTGGAGGTGAAGTTGTGGAGAAGAAAATGTACATACTGGTAGCCGGTGCCGGAACAGTAGGTTCCCATATTGCGGAAGTGCTCCTCAGGAAAGGCCATGAGGTGGGAATAGTTGATAACAATGCAAGAAAATTAGATAGATTGAATGAGAACCTTGATGTGATTACATATCAGGGTGATGCAACCGACCGAAGAATCTTATCCAATGCCAGAATTGATAATGCCGATCTTTTTGTTGCTGCTACGAATCTTGATGAAGTGAATTTGACTGCATGTGCAATAGCAAAGTACATGGGCGCGGGAAAGAATCTGGCTCGTGTAAGAGAAGATATGTACTACAAGAACAGGGAACAGATTTTAGAAATATTTCAGCTTGAGATGATATTTTCTCCGGAAAATCTTGCGGCGATTGAGATACTCGGATTAATTAAGACGCCGGGGGCTTTTATGGTCGAGTCTTTTGCAAAAGGAAGTGCGCAGCTCAGATCAATCGTAGTAGATGAAAAATCGGATGCCATCGGCAAGAGCCTTGTTGATATTAAGTTTCCGTCAGATACAATAATTGCGGCGATAAAAAGGGATGACTGGTATAAGATTCCGTCAGGATCGGATGTGATACAGGAAGATGATAACCTGTATTTTGTCGGTAAACCCGACGCTCTGGATAAAGCAGAAAAACAAATATCTTCCGGCAAGCCCAGGCGTGAAGCAAGAAACATAATTATATATGGCGGTAGCGAGGTAGGGATAAAGCTTGCGAGATATCTAGAAAACAGTCATTATAACGTGAAATTAATCGAGAGTGACGAAAAGAAAGCTGAAGAGATCTCTATTGAATTGCAAAAAACATCAGTTATTTACGGGGATGCATCTGATATTAATTTACTTAAAGAAGAAAGAGTGAATCAGTGCGATGTATTTGTCGCCACAAGTAAGGAATCCGATAAAAATATAATTGCTTCCGTCGTTGCTGGAAATCTCGGAGCAAAATCGATAATAACACATGTTGAAGATATGAATCATTACGATCTTGCAAAGCAGTTGAATATCAACAATGTTATTAGCGCCAGAATAGTTGCGTCAAATAGCATTTTGAGATTTATTATGATGGATAATATACGTTCGATAAATGTACTCGAAGAAGATAAAGCGGAAATGATTGAAATAGAAGTGACTTCGGGCTCGCCTGCCCTGAATAAAAGGATTCAGGACATTGGATTCCCGAAAAGTGCAATAATTGCGACACTGGTGAGGGGAGAGTCTGTAATTATTCCAGGAGGAAGCGATGAAATACGCAAGGGTGATGTGGCAATTATTTTCACGCATCCGAAAAACATCACTGGAATAATAAACATACTCACGGGAAAATGAATTATAGAATTTGTTTAAAATATCTCGGAATAATTTACACGCTTATCGGTATATCGATGTTATTGCCGATAGGATTCGGTTTGTATTATAAAGAGACGGAATCTTGGTCGCTTATAATATCGATGGTTATTGCGATTGTAATCGGCCTTTCGATGGCGGTTCCTTTTTACAGAGTAAAAGAAGATGTATTGAGAAAAGAAGGATTTTTCATTGTAACACTCGCATGGGTCGGCGCCGGTGTGATCGGGAGTATGCCGTTTCTGATATCAGGATCGCTCGGTTCACCCGTGGATGCTTTTTTTGAAGCTATATCGGGTTTTACTACAACCGGCTCTACGATAATTGCAGATCTTACCCCACTGTCAAAATGTATTTTGTTATGGCGGAACCAGACACAATGGCTTGGCGGAATGGGAATAATTGTGTTGATGGTGGCTCTGTTTTCTTTTTTCGGGGCAGGGGGGAAATCGGTGTTTTATTCTGAAGCCCCCGGTGTCTACAGGACCGGGATAACTCCGAGAATCCAGGATTCCGCCAGGAAATTGTGGTTGATATATGTTGCAATTTCTTTGGCAGAGACAATAATGCTTATGTTTGGCGGGCTTTCTTTTTACGAGGCTTTGCTGCATACGTTCAGCACAATGGCTACAGGTGGGTTTTCCAACCACAATGAAAGTATAGCTTTTTATCGTTCTGCTTATATTGATTGGACGATAATTGTATTCATGGCGTTAGCTGGAACCAATTTCGGATTGTATTATGTCGTTTTGACCATGGGCGGAAAGCTTAAAACTTTTATTCAGGATTATGAATGGAAGGTTTATGTTGGAATTTTATTAACATCGACAATTCTTATTACGATATTTTTATCATTTAATAACGTATACAGTTTTTCGGAAGGATTAAGGCACAGTGCATTTCAGGTGGTATCAATGGCGACTACTACCGGTTATTGTACACAGGATTTTGACAGATGGCCTCAATTCGCAAGGTTGCTTCTTGTAGTGCTGATGTTTGTGGGTGGATGTACCGGGTCAACCGGTGGCGGCATGAAAGTTTTCAGAGTTATTGTAGTAATAAAGCATGCATTCCAGGAAATATTCAGAATGTTCCATCCGTCTGCGATTTCAACTCTCAGAGTAGGTAGACAGGTGGTGATAAATGAAACAAAGTCTAATATATTAGGATTCTTCGTGCTTTCGATGATGTTGTTTGCAGGATTTTCGTTATTTGTTGCCGCGTATGATATAGACCTTATAACATCAACCACTTCAGTTGCAGCGACATTATGGAACATTGGCCCGGGACTGTCGAGAGTAGGAGCAGTACAAAATTTTGCATGGATGCCGGCCGGGGTGAAAGCAGGGCTTTCGCTGGCAATGATAATTGGAAGACTTGAATTATTTACAGTTCTGGTATTATTTACACCAAAGTTCTGGAAATCATAGAAAAATGATTATGCTACAGGTTTAGTTTTTCATTCCCAAACAATAATAAAAACATTATGGAGCAGGTGGAATAAACTCAACAACCCGCTGGTTCAATCTGTCCGCTACCCAGATTTTGTATTGTCCCGAAGCCGAATCAACAGTACTGCTTAAAGCAATTCCGGTTGGCGATCTCAGGTTTGAGGAACCGGTTCCTAATGAACCAACAACGTTAACTAAATCTTTCGTGTTTCTGTTGAAAATCTGTATCCTGTCATTCCCCATGTCTACAACATATATGTTGCCCAGATCGTCAACTGTCAGGTCCATAGGATTGTTCAGCTCGCCATATCCTGTTCCGGGAACTCCTATTTCTCCGGTTTCGTTGCCCGAGAGATCATAAATTTTGATTACGTTTGAAGTGGCGTCGGAGACATATATATTCCCATCTGCGTAAGCGACGCCTTTGGAATTGGCAACAGAAAATGAAGAGTCAATTTCTCCTGATGTTGAATCGATTATGTAAATCATGCTATCAAGAGTTGCAACAATAATTTTACCCGACGGGCCCCATTCTATTTTGAGCGGATTGGTTATTTCGTATGAATCTACAAAGGAACCGGTTGATGTTTCGAATATCTGCATTCGATTCATATAATCGACTATATACAAGTTGCTGGAATTGTACAGGATACCGGTTGGAAGCCGGAATTGTCCGTCCTCGTGGCCGAAGGAACCCCAGGTGTCATAGAAATTACAATCTTCATCAAAAACTGAAATTCTATGATTGTCAGTGTCAGCAACATAGATGTAATTGTAAGGCGGATTTGGCGACATCTCGCCGAAAGCTATGTCTGAAGGTCTGTTAAGATAACCGGGCGTGCTGGGCGGCTGATAGAAATTGGGATCATAAACCGGGCAGACCTTGCCCGGTGAGAATTGATTTGCCGTAGCAGCAGCGGATGTTTCATCTGAATATGTGCTTTCGACATCCACACCGCTTCCGGGGTTGTACCATGTTTTAACAACATAATAATAAGTTTTCCAGACATCTATATCAGCAGGTACGGCATACGTATAAGTATTTACGTTGGGCCCTATTGTGACCGGTGGATCGGTAAAGGTGCCTGATGAATCGGACATCCATATTTTATAATAAATAGTAGTTTCAGGATTCATGATATCTCTGCCGTCTTCGAATTTGGTAACGGCAGGCCATGAAAGGACAATTTCGCCTTCTCCGCCGGTTGCTGCGGCTTCGGGCGCCATGGGGGTGGCGCTCATGACTTTGATCAACCCGGTTTCATCTATTACTCCTGAACCATTGTTGGCACGGATATTCCCCTGAGAGTTTTCCGTTGAAGGCTGGAAGACAACATTAGGAACTCCGCTTGTAGGGGGAATAATAGCATCAAGTGGAATACCACCGATGTTCACAGTTGACCATTCAACATTAATGTCACCTATGTAATTGTCGTAAAAATCATAACCGGCTGCCCAGAGGTTCAAAGTATCACCTACGGCAAGCAACTCATCCGTGACTTCGGAACCGGCGTTTGCAGCCTCGGATCTGACAATTAAATGATCAAGTGTTCCGGGATCCCATGTCGGGCTGTCGGCCGGAAGAGAAGTTGAAGCAGTCGCGCCGGCTGTGACAGTTAAATCGATGGGGCCTTCCGGTACGGTATCGGTAAGGCTGACATGAGCAATGCCGTTTGAAAAAACTGTTCCTGCCAGGTTAGCGTTGCCCGGTGAAACGATCCCGCTTATTCCTGTCCCACTCCATGTTAATGTTGAACCCGGATCAATGGGGGCGGCGTCAAGTGCAACATTGCTGCTAAAATCGATTTTTATATTATCGAATATGTCTTTTGCAGTAATAGTAACAGTAGTTGTGTTGCTTGATGGATCTGTTTCAAGCGCAGTCGGGCTTGCGACAATATCAAATGAACCCAGTGGGCCGGGTGTCCAGTTCACAAGAACAGGTGTCTGGTCATAATGAGCCGTTGAGTTCTCATTACATCTTATCCTGACTCCGGTATCAATGTGTGTATTTGAAACCTGAGTGAAGGAATATACTCCGTTATTGAAAACATCTCCGGAAATAGTTGCTGTTCCATCGCCATGATCTGAAAATTCAGTGCCTGGAGCGTTTGTTGTGTACCAGGAAATGCCATCGTCAGTACCCGAAGAACCTGTTTCGACAAAAAGGTCCATGCCATTTGCGTTTGTGTAATCGGTTTTAATATTACCGAGACCGTCATAAGCAGTAATCGAAAAATCTATTTTCTGTCCAACCTGTGCATCTGAAGACGTTGCGCTGATTTCAAAGTAATCAAGAGGTCCCGGATCCCATGTAATATCTTCCGTATCAGAAATACCGGGATTTGCGGTATCATATTCAATTGCTGTAACCTGCTGATCTTCCGCAGTTGCATTATTTATCATAATGGTCTCTAAACCGCTGGTGAAACTATTGGTTGCAATCCATGCTTTGCCGTCATCGAAAGTATCCGCAGAGACGTTAACGCCTGTCCATGTTGTTGTTACGGCTGTTCCTGTTATGATGTTCAGTTCAACAGGTGCAGTGTTGTGATATGTAGTTATGATATTACCCCATGAGTCATATGCTGTCAGAGTCATGACGGCAGTATCGATTACACTTGGATTAGAGATAAACGGATCCGGGTTGGTGACTTTGAAATCAAAACTTGTAAATGGACCATAATCCCAACTGATGGTAGTCGAATCAGATAAAGAAAGATCTAACTCCTGAACTCTGGGTTGATGAACTTCAACTTCTTCGTTATAGATGGTTATCAATGCGATTCCATCGCCAAGGAAAGGATTTGTAGTGGAAACATCTATCGAGCCGCTTCCGTCTGGATTACTGATGACATCACAGTCGAACCCACTCCAGAAAATGGATGTGCTGGTGAAGCCTCCAGTTATTGTTAAAGGCAGGTTTTGAGGAGGCGTATAATCCGTGACAGGGTTTCCATTGGCGTCTTTTATCGTTACTTGAAGACGGACGGTAGAGTGTACCTCGGGATCGACGCCGACAGGGTCAACCACCTCGATTTCAATAGCGCTTGGAGGGAGTGAATCCCATATCAAAGAAGTGCTGTTGGATATTTTGCTTCCGGGTAACGAATCCTGTTCTTCGACAAATGGTTCATTAGTTCCGGGAGCTTCATTGTATAGTTTTATTGTAGCAAAACCACTTGAGAACGCATCGGCTGGAAGGTGACCTGTTCCGTCCTGTGGATATGTGGTCAAATCATTGCCCGAGGCATCTTCCCATCTAATATTCTGAGATACTCCAGAGTTAATTTTGATAAGTACCGGATTTGTGTTTATATAACCAATTTTTGTATTACCTATAGCATCAAGAGCCCTTATCTGTATTGTGGCGGTAGCGTAAATTTCGGGATGATCTGCAGGATAGGTTATTGGATCAGTAATTGTAAGTTCAAAATCATCAAGAGGGCCGGCATCCCATGTAATGCTTGTCGTTTCAGAGATAGCAGGGGTTGAATCCTGATCTCTCACAGTAAAATCATTTGTTTCAGATGTGTCATTTGTTACCTGGACATCTACCTGTCCGTTTGTAAAGCTGCCCGGGGCAAGCTCGGCATTCCATGGCTGAAGAGGATCAGGTGTAGAAACATTTCCTGATAAATCATTCCATCCGATTGTGCCGGTAAACCCGGTCGCCTGAAGGAGTACCGGCAATGTGCTCTGATAATTCTCTATTAAATTGGAGAACTCATCATAGGCTGTGATTGTTAATATGGCAGTCTCGCCGGCGTTTGTTGACCCCCCGGTTACTACGAAAGTATATTCGGCCAGATCAGCCGGTACCCATTCAAGATTACCGGTGGAAGCACTAATCAGGATAATATCCGTGATGGTAACCTGAACAGTGTCTTCAGCAATTTCGTTTGAGAAATAGAATGTTGCTATTCCCCCGTTAAAAGAGTTTGCAGATATTGTTCCGGCACCGTTCCCGAGATCGTTCAGTACTGTGGTCGGCGGATTTCCTGTAAGTGTTAGCTGTGAACAGCCGGATGGGCAGGAAGTTGTGATGTCAATTTCATCGCTATTGTCGTAAGTTGAAATAACATCTCCGTTTGCATAATATGCTTTTATTTCAGCCTTGTAGTTTGTTCCTGCGGCAATTGGTGAGGCGGGTGTTGTTGTAATCTCGTAATGATCGACGCCGACTACTTTAAGTGTGCTTTCAGAATCAGCCGGGCTGATATTGCCTGTTAATTCTTCTATGGTTGTTGTTGCATCCTGAGCCCTGACATTAAGACTGTATGTGCCAAGTGCGGTAGTTGATGAAACGGTGAGATCGGCGGTACAGGTTACCTGGTAAGTAACAGGATCAAATCCGGAAGAACAGTCAAGAGATGTCCAGTTGGGATTCGAACCACCCTGAATCGGGTAAACATCAACTTGTACTGAACTGATAACATTGTTCCAATCTTCAATGGTTATGCTGAGTTGAGTTGATTCAGCACCGTTGTTAAAAATACTCTCGGGATTGAATGCCGCTGAAATAAAAGATGGTTCGATATCTGCAATAATAAGATCGGCAGAAGCAGGGATGGTGTTAGTAAGTCCGCCTTTGTCGTAGACAGTGGCAACAATTGTATAAGTTCCCGGAGCCAGTCCTTTAGGAGGCGCAATTATAGTTGTTGTGTAAGGATTGGCAGGATTATATGACATGTAGTAATTGGCGTAAGTGGAACCTTTATGGAACATTTCCTCATCAGGATCCAGATTAATCGGACTGAGATCGAGTTCAAGTTTATCAAGATCGAAGTATGATATATTGTTTAGCCCGCCATTGGGATCCTCTGCGAATATTGATGCAGTTGCATAAGAATAGTTGACGTAATCGATTTCTGCTCCGGCAGTAACTCCGTTATGAGGCTCTAAGTTAAAATAGTTGATTTCAGGAGGAAAATTGATTTCGAGATCCAGAATGAAATTTCCTGAAGAGAAATAAATTTCGCTTTCTCCGGAATCCGGGTTTAGAACAATAATCGGACTGCTCTGATAGTTGCCAAGACTTGCATATTCTTTCTCCCACTTAATAATTCCACTTGTAATATCAACTGTGCCCATAAGAGGAGGGTTGGAATAAAGGGTAAAGAAAATACCGCCGTTGAATAGTACAGGTGTATTAGCAGGAGTTCCTGAATAGGTTTCATAAGTTGTGTCTACTGGACCCCAGACAGTTGAAAAAGTAGCGCCGTTGTCCCTCAAAGCATAAAACTGCGCGGGATTGCTTTTTGACAATATATAGAAAGTTTCTGTTGTAGTGTCATAGGTTGGCGGGAAGGAGAGATTTATCCCTCCGTCAGAAAATGTTGCTTCTGTGTTTCCGGTTGAAGGATCGATTTTCCTGAAATCGTCCGAGGTTCCAACGTAAATATATGGATTTCCATCGATTGGCGATTCAGCGAGAACTGCAGAGTAGTTGCATGGCCCGGCGCAATCTCCTTGAGCATAAAGACTGCCTGTATCCCAATCTAAAACATAGAGTCGACCGAAGCTGTTGCCTGCAATAATCCTGTCTTTGCCGTCAATATCACCGTAAATGGGTGTGAATTCATAATACTGTCCAACAGGAGTCTCTGTTAATGGTGGATAAATCCATTCTGTTGAATTTGTAGCTCCACTATCTCTTACAGCAAAAATTCTTCCCCGTGAAACTCCTAATTCTGTATGTGATGTCAGGTAGATTATATCTTCGCCGGTGTTCGAATCATTTCTAACCGTAGGTGATGAGTAGATCTGAATGACATCATTGCCCGGATCAATCTCATCGGGTCCCCAATCCCATACCTGGACACCACGATCAGCTCCTTCTATTCCGACTTTGTATAAATGACCGTTTTTGCTTGTGATGTATATATAATTCCCATCAGTTGACATTGCCGGAACGGAATCGGATCCATTGTAAGAACCATGAGATGTTAGTTGAAGTGCAGCTTTACCATTAAAATCATCACAAAAGTCTCCTGTTGACCTGTATACGCAATAAACATGATTAGAACTGTCAACAATATAGAATTCTTGTTCGTTACTGGCTGCCCTGAACTTTGAGATTAATCCCTTCGAATAAGAAATGGTATGATAAGCCCATTTGAATGTATAAAACCATTCCGCATCCTGATTGGAGGCGGCTATCCCGGAATAGTTGCATTTCTCAACCGGCCATGTTGTATCGCAGGAATTATCATATAGTGCTGCGTACAAATTAGTGTTTGTATTGCTTATGATGTTGACTGTTGCATGATTTGATATTCCGTCCAAAGAAGATGTTATGATTGTTGTACCGGGTTTAATTCCGATAAACGAACCATCAGAATCAATATTCCCCGAATCGTCGCTTACCATCCATTCTGTATCGCACTTAATCGGTTCAATTAATCCTGATATTGCATCTTCATCAAAGCAATATGCTGTGAAATTAACAATTTCACCTGAAATCAGATTCAATAAATCAGGTTCAATTTCGATTTTTTTAAGTTCGCTGTTGATAACCAGAACATGCTCAGTTGAATATGCTTCATTGCCGAAAGAATCTCTTACAGTAACTTTGATTTGAAAGTCACCACGCATGGAAGGCAATTGCCATGAAGCATCGGCGCCATTAGCAATAATGTTTCCTGAATCGGAATACCAAGCGAAAATCATCTGATCATTTTCAGGATCGTCAGCAATTGCCGACAGAGTCACAGTGGTGCCGGGCTCTGTAACTTTTGAAGAGACAGAGAGCGAATGGATGATAGGGGCTCCGTTTAAGCTGCTTACATAGTTAAATAATGATTCGGCATCTATTCTCCCGGGAAGCTGACTGTCCGGATTGAGAGTTGCTGATGTTGTTTGAATAAGACTTTCAATCATGACAGGCGAAAGATCAGGTCTTACGGATTTCAAAAGCCCGGCGAGACCAGATACATATGCAGCGGAGATTGAAGTGCCTGATACGTAGTCGAAGCCATCAATAACCGTGGAAAATATGTCCACCCCTGGCGCCGACACGTTGACTTTCGGGCCGTAATTTGAAAAAGGCGCTCTCAAATCATTATCATCCGTTGCCGCAACTGAAATTACATTTGGCAGGGCGGCTGGGTAGTAATTAGAGCCGTCAGTATTTTCATTCCCTGCGGCTGCAACCAGCAGCACATTTTTGCTTCTGGCATAATTTGCAAGAGAATACAAAACCTTTGCAGTATATGAGTCGGCATCAAAATGTCCGCCGAGACTGAGGTTGACAATATCCGCTCCATTATCAACGGCATATGATATAGAATTCGCAATATTAAATAACGTGCATGCCCCTGATTCCGAGCATGCTTTTACAGGCATTATTTTGCACGTAGGACATATTCCGGCAATTCCATAATTATTATTGATTTCAGCAGTAATTATTCCTGCAACTGAAGTCCCATGACCAGATTGGTCTTCGGTGTCTTCAGGATTCATTTCGTTCAAAAAGTTATATCCACCGATTATTTTGTCTTTTAGTTCGTAGTGGTCTGAATCAATGCCTGAATCTATTACTGCAACTACTGGAGAATAGCCGGGAATGAGATTTTCCCAGACATTATCGAGACCTATTTGTCTGTAGCCCCATGTGGATTCTGGATACATCAGCTGATCGAAAATATCGTTCGGCATCTCTTCAAAATCCAATATGATATTGCGTGCTACGTATTTGACCTCATTTTTGGTCTTCAATAAAGAATCGAGTTCAGCGAAATCAATTTCGGTGTTTACCTGAAATATGTTTGCCGAAGGATTGAACCCGACAAGCTTCCCGTTAAATTCATCTATTATCGTTTTTGCCGCATCAAACGAAATACCATAGTTGAAAGCAATCAAAACCTGATCGCTTACATGTCTTATTCCGGTTACATTATCTGTAGATATTTTGTCCTCATCGAAAGGAAATGAAGAAGGTTTTGCTTCGTCAATTACAGCGATCAATCCTGTTTCGTCTGATAATATCGAACTCGATCCGGAAATTCTGGCTAATGTCATGTTTTGATGAGTTGTAATTGAGATTGATGTTGTTTTCTCAGAAGGCGCTTCGCCTAGATTTCCATTAATTTCCCAACTGACCGGGATGAAATCGGTGAAATTACCATTTATATCATATCCAGCTGCGCTAAGTTCAATTGTTTCACCGGCTTTTAATGATAAATCCTCAATTTCATTTCCTTCAGAATCAACGATTTTTAGAAGTACAGGTTTGCCGGCTCCTGTGTTATATGGAGGATTAATTTGTAGGGTGACATCTTTTTTTGCGAATAAAAGGTAGCCTTCAAATGGTTGTAATATGTTGGATTGAGTATATGAACCCGCAGATGGGTTATAACTGAAAAACCTGGGTATTATTGAAGTAGATTTGAAAAAACTGACTCCGTCAACAAATATGTATTCTTCTACATTTGTTTCAGTCATAAATGGTGTTGTTACAATATTCCACCCCGCGGTCAGTTTCAAAGTGTAGGGATTGTCCGCAGTTATTGTCGAACCATTAAAAGTTATTTGTTTTTTATCATCGCTGTATATCCAAAAACCGTCTCCGGGGTTCCATTTCTCTGATTTTTCACATTCAATAAAATTGATTCCGGACACGGAAAATATTTTTTCTGCTCCCATTTTTTGCATAGATTATTGTCTTCATCCAGTTGGTAGGATAATCCCATCAATTGCCAGCCTGGTTCAAGCTCCATCAAAATTTCTGAAGAAAAAGAATGACTGCCAAGTAAGAAAAGCAATCCAATCAGAAAGACTGAAGATATTGAAAATGTCCGTTTTGTCATATCTGCTCCATTTAAATACAATAATCCAGTTAAATTATATTTCATTTATATTAAATCTGCAATAATATTCATATCTCATTAATACATATTAGTGTGTGATTTATAAACCAAGCTTTTGACATTGACGTTAATAATAAGTATTATTCATCAAAAATAATGGTAGGTTTTGCCATGATATACAACATTGATGTTTTGATTCGAGAGGATCTGGTAGATGCTTATGGAGATGGACTGTTAAAAGACATCGAGGATTTGGGGATTAAAGGTGCAAAAAGTGCCAGAATTGTAAAAACAACTGAAATAGAGGGGGATTTTGATAAAAATAAATTAAGCATGATAGGCCGTGATCTTTTATCTGATCCTGTGTCGCAGAAATTTGTGATCGGTAGTGTAAAGGGTAAAGTTATTAAGGACTCATGGCTGATAAAAGTAAATTACAAGCCGGGCGTCACTGATTCCGTAGCGGAAACCACTATGAAGGGTTTACTGGACATGGGAATAAAGAAAGCGAAATCAGTGAATACTTCGACAAAAGTAATTTTGCGAGGGAATTTGTCGGAAAAAAAGGTTGATTTGATATGTAGAAAACTTCTTGCAAACCCGGTTATTCAGACATATTCATTCGAGAAAAAATAGTGGAAGGAATAAAAATGGCCAGAAAGTGCGAATGTGAATGCAGCAAAAATAAGAAAGTAAAAACTTTGAAACAAGTTAAAGTTGAAGAAATAGATCTGATATCCGCATCGGATGAACAACTCGAAACGATAAGCAAAAAAAGATTACTTTCTTTGAATCTTGGCGAGATGAAAAAGATTCAGAAATATTATAAAGGCAAGGGAAAGTCTGCCACAGACGTAGAACTTGAATGTATAGCTCAGACATGGTCCGAGCACTGCAAACATAAGGTTTTCAATGGGATTATCGAATATTCCGAGAATGGTAAAAGCGAGGTTATTGATAATCTTTTCAAACAGACAATCGTAAAGGCAACAAAAGACATAAGGAAGAAAAAAGGAAAGAACGACTGGTGCGTTTCTGTTTTTTCGGATAATGCCGGAGTTATCAAATTCGATGATAACTTTCATTTCGCATTTAAGGTCGAGACACATAATCATCCATCGGCTCTTGATCCTTACGGCGGAGCAAACACCGGAATAGGCGGAGTGATAAGGGATCCCATGGGAACGTGTCTTGGGGCGACTCCGATTTTCAACAACGACGTATTTTGTTTTGCTTCTCCGAATTTCCCGCACGACGATTTGCCCAGGGGCGTTCTTCACCCGAAAAGGATTTATAAAGGCGTTGTCGCGGGCGTCAGGGACTATGGAAACAGGATGGGAATTCCGACAATAAACGGCTCGATACATTTTGATGACAGGTATCTTGGAAATCCGCTTGTATATTGTGGAACCGGGGGATTGATCCCGGTAAACAGGGTCAAAAAGGAAGCAAAGCCGGATGATTATATTGTATCGGTAGGCGGGCGGACAGGACGTGATGGTATTCATGGTGCCACTTTTTCATCAATTGAGCTGGATGACGCATCTGAAACAACTTCGAGCGGAGCTGTGCAGATAGGAAACCCGATTATTGAGAAGAAAATGCTGGATGTGATTATTCAGGCAAGGGCGCTTTATTTATATGACTGTATTACGGATTGTGGTGCGGGCGGATTTTCATCGGCTATAGGGGAAATGGGTGAAAAAATCGGCGCAGAGGTATACCTGGATAAAGCCCCGCTGAAATATGGCGGGCTTGCGCCATGGGAGATATTCCTGTCGGAGGCGCAGGAGAGAATGGTGCTTTCCATACCTCCGGAAAACCTCGAAAGATTTATGAACTTATGCAGAAGAGAGGATGTCGAAGCTACAGTAATAGGCAGGTTTGCCAATGATAAAAGGCTGCATGTTAAATTCGAAAATGTTACTGTGGCCGATCTCGATATGAAGTTTTTGCATGGCGGTGTGCCGAGGTATCCAAGGCCTGCTGAATGGAATACAAAGAAATTCGATGAGCCGGATAAAAAATGTCCTTCGAGCCTTAACAAATCGCTGGAAAAAGTTCTGGCGAGTTTCAATGTGGCAAGCAAAGAATGGGTTATTAGGCAGTATGATCATGAGGTTCAGGGAGCAAGTGTATTAAAGCCTCTTGTCGGTGCAGAGAACGATGGGCCGGGAGATGCTTCCGTAGCATGTCCGGTATACGGCTCCAGAAAAGGCATAGCTATTTCCAATGGAATGTCGATAAGGTATGGTGACATAGATACTTACTGGATGGCGGCGAGTGCTATCGACGAGGCGATCAGAAATCTGGTTGCTATAGGAGCAGAGGTAGGAAGCATTGCAATTCTTGATAATTTCTGCTGGGGAAATCCGGACAAGCCGGACCGGCTCGGCGATCTTGTCAGGGCATCCAGGGCGTGTTATGACATCGCCACTGAATATGGCACGCCGTTCATTTCCGGTAAAGATAGTTTCTACAATGAGTATGCCGTTGCTGGAAACGATGAATCGATCGCGATACCGCCGACATTGTTGATATCGGCTGCGGCGATTATTTCAGATGTTTCAAAAGTCGTTTCTATGGATTTCAAGAAAGCCGGAAATCCAGTATATGTTATCGGCAAAACATATAATGAAATGGGTGGCTCTCAATTTTATCATGAGCTGGGATATACAGGGAATTCAGTGCCGAAGCTTGATCCCAAGTCGGCAAAGAAATTGTACAGGGCATTATCCGGAGCGATTAAGAAAGGATTTGTAAGGGCCTGCCATGACGTAAGCGACGGTGGTCTGGCGGTTGCTTTTGCAGAATGTGCCTTTGCGGGCGGTCTCGGCGCCGATATTGACGCGGTAAAAATCCCCAGGGTTTCATCGGTTAAAAGAAATGATGACCTACTCTTTTCAGAGTCGAACTCAAGGTTTGTTGTCGAGGTCGATAAGGGCAGGGAGAAGGAATTCGAATCGAGATTCAAAGGTTTGCCATGTAAAAAAGTCGGCTATGTGACTTCCGGTAAGAAATTAAAAATCACGGGTCTGGATGGAAAAGCGGTCATTAATTCAAATATCAAGAGATTAAAAGATATCTGGAAGGAACCATTGAGCTGGTAAATTATCCGGATAAATAGGTTTTAATACAGAATCAGGAGAACAGGAATGAAAAATATCAGGGCAATAGTATTGAGAACCGCGGGGACTAATTGCGATAAAGAAACAGTATTCGCTCTTCTTACGGCAGGAGCGGATGTCGATTTAGTACATACAAACGAAATAGTGCGAGGAGAGAAGAAACTAGATAATTATCATTTAATGGCGATACCGGGAGGGTTTTCTTTCGGAGACGATATATCCGCCGGGAAAATTCTTGCGAATGAAATGGTATATAAATTCTCCGAGCAGATGGATAAATTTGTTGCAGATGGAAAACTTATAATTGGTATTTGCAACGGTTTTCAGGTGCTTGTAAAAACAGGGTTGTTGCCCGGTCTTAACGCGAAAGCAGGTAGTTCGGGAATAACAAAGCAGAAAGTTACTGTTTTCGATAATGATTCAGGTAAATTCGAATGCAGATGGATTCATCTGAAACACTCTGAAAACTCGAAATGTATATTTACGAAGGGAATAGAAAGAGTAATATATCTTCCTGTCGCGCATGGCGAGGGAAAGTTGATATTTGACAATCAGTCAACACGTGAGAAATTGTGGAAGAACAATCAGGTCGTATTTCAGTATTGCGACGAGAAAGGTAATTCCGGGCCTTATCCGGTGAATCCCAATGGTTCTGAAGATGATATCGCAGGAATCTGTAATTCGACGGGACGGGTTTTCGGGCTTATGCCTCACCCGGAAAGAAATATAATGAAATATCATCATCCCCAGTGGACAAGAAATGAAATTGGCGGAAACCACAGCGATGGTTTTTTGATATTCAAAAATGCATGTGATTTTGCAAGAAGTGAAATCGTTTGAACTCTGTTAAACTTCAATGATTATCATATCTTTTGCCGGGCCTCCATGGCCTCTGGCCGAGTAAATCCGCGTCCCATTCTTCATCGAGGTTATCCCAATCATCTTCAGGGTCATAATCTAAGTGATTAATATACTTTCTTCCTTTTCTTATTCTGAAGAAAACTCTGAAAGCGCCGATAATCACGAGAAGAGCCATGAAAGTCCAGATATATGTGTCAAAATATATCAGGAACTGCATGAACCATATGAAGAAGCCGGGACGATCATTGTATTTTTTCCACCTGGAAACAAATTCACTGAACGAGGTGTGATAAACCTTTTGAAATGAGCTGTCAATATCAGCCCCGGACGAAAGATGTTTTAATAAGTACTGAAGTTTATTTTTTCCGCCGCTCCTGTATAGAAAATTTACAAAATCATAGCTCTGAATATATGCAAGTTGTGCCATCCAATTTCCTGAAGGGAAGCTATCGCTTATATCCTTGAAATCAATATCATTCCCATCTTTTAGAGCCTTATAAACAATTGATTTGCGCTGTATGAATGACTCGGGAACTTCCCATGCATCGGACACGAGAACAGCTATTCCCTCATTAAGCCAGACGGGCAGGTTCGATCGATGTTTGCCGAACATATCATCGAGGCAGGCATGAACGACTTCGTGTTGAAGAATTCTTATGAAATTATCCGGGTCGGAGGTCATGCTTTCTGTGTTTATAACAATTGCTTTTCTTCCGGGAGAGTAAATGCCGGTAGCCCAATCGGGAACATGCTCTCCGGCGATTTTATAAAATTCTTTATGGTTTGAAATTATATATAAGGTGAAATGACTCGAAGGCGAATGCCCGATAAAATCAGATGCCGTATTTATCAATCCGGTCGATTCTTTATCGACAAGCTTAATCATTGATGGTGAAAGCTTGTTCTGCGATTCGATTGTCAGAGCGTAATCATTGTCGCAATAAGTTGTTGATATATGAAATGACAGAATAAATAAAATCAGGTAAAAAAAACGCGAATTACGGACGGCCATAAATGCACCTTTCATTGTTGATCAGCATGTATATTATATAGAAATACAAATATAATTGTTCCAATTTCCGAACGTTCGTATATATTATGACATAGACCTGAAAATCAGTTGGGATGATATAAATATGAAAAATGTTGTCATGGGAACAGCCGGACATGTCGATCACGGCAAGACTTCATTGATTAAAGCAATGACCGGTATCGATTGTGACAGGCTTGCCGAGGAGAAAAAAAGAGAAATCACAATTGATATAGGTTTCGCCAATATTGACCTGTCGGAAGATAACGTGATAGGCATTGTGGATGTTCCGGGGCATGAGCGGTTTATAAAAAACATGCTGGCGGGTGTTTCGGGTATAGATTTCGTGTTGATGGTAATTGCGGCGGATGACGGAGTTATGCCGCAGACGCTTGAGCATCTTGATATATGTCAACTCCTGGGCATCAAGAGAGGAATTATCGCCATAACAAAAAAAGATCTGGTTGATGAAGAATGGATAGAGTTGCTGTGTGGTGAAATCAAACAATCTGTAAAAGATACATTTTTGGAATCCGCTCCAATATGTCCGGTTTCAGTAAATGATGGAATAAGCGTAAGAAATCTGAAAGAAGAAATAATTAAGCTGGCAAATGAGACGGAAGCGAGGAATGAGTGGGGAGGCTTGAGGTTCCCTGTCGACAGGGTGTTCACAATGAAGGGGGCGGGAACTGTTGTTACGGGAACGCTTGTTTCCGGAACTTTTCACCTTAACCAGGAACTTGTGATTCTGCCGGATAACAGGGAAGTGAGGGTCAGGCAGCTTCAGATTCATGGCAGGAGCACGGAAAGGGCGGGCGCCGGAAGAAGGATTGCTGTGAATCTGACAGGCGTGGATGTCGATGAGGTTAAAAGAGGAAATGTCGTTGCCGAGACGGGTACACTGACTGTTGCGAATCTACTCGATGTCAAGCTGAAGGTCCTCAAGAGGATTCGAAGACCTGTGAAAAACAGGTCCAGGATCAGGTTTTATATCGGTACGCAGGAGATTATCGGCAGGATTAGTATTCTTGATAAGGTCATAATAGAACCAGGTGATGAAGCGTATGCAAGAATAAGGCTTGAGTCGGAAGTTGTGTGCAATTTCAGGGATAATTTTATTTTCAGGGATTTCCCGGGGAAAATAACGCTTGGTGGGGGAATAGTGCTTGAAACAGAACCGTCACTGAAGGGGAAGAAATCGGATATCTGCGGCTCGCTGAAAATGAAAGAGAAGGGAACACCGGAGGAAATAGTTCTTCAATGCATTGAGGATTCCGGGTATAAATTATCCTCTGAAGATGGAATATTGAGTAAAACTAATTTAGAGAGTGAAAAAGGCTCGGTGATAATTAAAAGGTTGATACAGGATGGTCTGGCAGTTAAATTCGAATCGGACGGGAGTTATATATCAAGAAGATATTTTGAGAAGTTAAAGTCGGATTCTATTCAAATGATGAAGAAATATTTTGAGGAAAATAAAAGAAAGACATGGGTTTCAATTCCGGAAATACGGAGCAAGTATTTCAAAAGCATAGATAAAAAGTTGTTTAATTATGTAATGGAAGATTTGATTAATGAAAGCTCCGTGGCGAGATCGTTGAGTGGATCGGGTTACAGACATTCTGAAGGAAGTGAAGGCGTTTTTGCAGAGGAAGAAAGGATCAGGGATAAAATACAGGCGATTTACCTTGAAAAAGAGTTTAACGGCCCTGATGAAGACGGATTGATGGATTATGTTGATTCGAAACTTGTTGAAGCAAAAGAGATATTACAGGTTCTGGTTGATGCGGGTGTAATTCTGAAATTAGGCGCTCATGCTTTTGCGCACAGTGACATTGTTGAAGCAGCAAAATTAAAAATCATTGCTTTACTGAAAGAAAAGGGCGAGATAAATATTGCGGATGTGAGGAGTGAGCTTAATACATCGAGAAAATTCGCAGTGCCGCTGATGGAGTATTTTGATTCAAAAAATATTACCATGCGAAAAGGCGATGTAAGGGTGATTTATAAAGCAGGTTGAAGTATAATAAAAAATAATATTTTATAGAAAATAGGTGAATAAACTTGCCATTTAACCTTGGACCTTTAGAGATAGTCATAATAGCAGTTATTGCAATATTGATCTTCGGGCCAAAAACGATTGGGGCATTATCGAGAAAAGCGGGCGCCGGGTTTTTTCAGTACAAGAAAGAAGTGAACGAGCTGAAGCAATCCCTGCAGGTCGATGTTAATCCTGTAGCTGCTGATGAAGGTGCAAAAGTCGTTTCGGATAAAGAAGAATCTATCGGCAAGAATTAGAATAAAAATAATCACTCTTAAAAATCATATTAATTGTTTAGTGAATACGAGTTCATGAGCAGCAGCTTGCTCATTGACAGTATTATTAATCGCAGGATTATCAGAACGGCACTCTATTTCTATATTTGATGAACAGTTCCAGATTATGCTGATCTCCACCGGGCGCATTGTTGCTCATGAACGCCGGGGGAGTGATTCCTTCTTCAAGCAGTTGATCAATTGCCGATATTGCAATTGAGTGCCAGATGAAAACGCCGCAGATTGTCGAGAGCGGCGCAACGCTGATATTCATCTGTTCAAATTCCACCGAAGCATCGCCTATAGGAGTTCCTGTATCTATAACAACATCTGCCACTTCGAAAAGCCTTTTTCCGCAGGGGGCGCGTGAAGTAACTGATTTAGCGTGAGCAAGGGATGTGATACCGATTGTTTTAATTCCTCTTTTTTTAGCTTCCAAAGCCATTTCAACCGGCACGGCATTTCTGCCTGATTGTGATATAACGATTATGGTATCTTTCTTTTCGACATCTCTTGTGGCAAGTATCATTGCCGCATATCCGGTAAGCCTTTCGAGGGTTCCGCTTTTTCTTCCACCTTCATGCATCATCAGGTTGTTTTCAAGAAGAGGAACAACGGGAACAAGCCCGCCGGCGCGCTGATACATCTCGGTTGCGACGAGGTGAGAATGACCTGTTCCGATGGGGCGTATGATTCCATCGTACTTTATTGTATCCGCGACAATTCTTCCGGCTGTTTTAATATTATCTTTTTGCGTTTCATTGATTTTTGCTAAAGCTTTTGTGGCGTTATCTAAAAAATTATTCAGCATTTGTTTTCTCCACTTGAATTGAAATCACATATTCTCAACCTGAAAAATTCCATCGTTCAGGTAAAATATGGTATGTAAATTAATAATTAAAAATGGCAATAAAATCAACACATTTAACTATTCATAGCTGAACGGTCGAATATATGTTAAAAACGCAGAAACCGGGGAATGAAAATAATATTAAATAAATATCACTATGAAATATTTTGAGAAGATGAGCCTCGGTTCTTGTTGTAAATCAGTCTTAATCCCTCAAGGGTGAGCAAAGGCTGCACTTCATCGATAGTTGTCGAGTCCAGGGCGATTAAGGAAGCGAAGCCACCGGTTGCAATAACTCTGGTATTTGCGCCGAGCTCTTTCTTGATCCTGTTTGCTATTTCATCGACCTGACCGACAAATCCGTAATATATGCCGGACTGCATACTTTCAATCGTGTTTCTTCCGATCAGATTTTGAGGTTTTCTGACCTCGACTCGCGAAAGCTTGGCGGCCGCCCTGAATAATGCTTCAATAGAAATTCCTATTCCTGGAGCAATTACGCCGCCGAGATATTCGGATTTATCGTTTATTGCGCAAAACGTGGTCGCGGTTCCGAAGTCCACAACGATCAGCGGAGACTTATACAGCGAAATTGCGGCGACTGCATTCACAATCCTGTCGGCGCCGATTTCCTTGGGATTCTCATACTTGAGATTCATTCCGATTTTTACTCCGGGCCCCACAAAAAGCGCATCGGAGCGAAAATATTTTTTAGCCATATCTCTTAAAGTCTCGGTTATCGGTGGAACGACATTGGAAATGATAACATCATCGACATTTTTATAATTGACGCCGGAGTATGAAAGAAAGCCCATTATCTGCTGTCCATACTCATCAACAGTTCTGTTTAGTGTGGTCGAAAGCCTGTAATGTGTTTTGAGATTTTCATTTTCGAAAATCCCTATAACGATGTTTGTATTACCCACATCAAGAGCGAGTAACATATCAACACCTCACGTTCAATTATCATTTGTGACTATTTCAAATTTCATGCTCAGGTCGAGTGCGTCTGGAGAATGTGTAAGAGAACCCACGGAAATAATATCTACATCAAGTTGAGCGATGTAAGAAATTGAAAGCAGGCTTACGTTTCCGGAAACTTCAATTTTTGCTTTGTTATCGATTATGTCTATAGCTTCTTGCAACATCTCAAGAGACATATTATCAAGCATTATAATGTCGGCGCCTGCATCAACAGACTGTTGAACTTCCTCAAGATTCCGGGTCTCGATCTCGATTTCATAAGAGTCCCCGTACTTGTTTCTTGCTCTGGATACGGCATTTGCAATTCCGCCTGCAAGGTCGATGTGATTGTCTTTCAGGAGAATTGCATCGTAAAGTCCCATCCTGTGGTTTTGACCGCCGCCGGCGCGTACGGAGTATTTTTCGATATTTCTCAAGCCCGGAGTTGTTTTTCTGGTGTCGGTCACTACCGCTTTAGAACCCCTTATTGTTCTTGAATACCTGTATGCCAGAGTAGCTATTCCGGACATGCGCTGCAGGAAATTGAGAGCAACTCTTTCGCCCGTCAGAAGAGATGCTGCATTTCCGCTGAACACTGCCACGGTGTCACCGGCGCTTACGACTTTTCCTTCTTCAACAGCACTTTCAACGCAAAGGTTTTCGTCGAGTTCTCTAAAAACGGATTCGGCGACAAATACGCCTGCAATAACACCCTGTTCTTTTGCCCTTATTATTGCTCTGCCCTTTAAATCCGCGAGATCGAGGCATTCCGTAGAAAGGTCTCCTGTCCCTATATCTTCTTGAATGGCGGTTCTTACGACGTCGATGTAATCTTCAACGGGGAGTATCATGTTCCAATTTTCACCCTTGATGTAATTTTCTTGAGAGTTGCAATAGCTGAAAGATATGCCAGCCCGCTTGTCTTCGGATTATTTGTAGAAGGTTTGTTTTCGAATCTGGCAAAAACGTTTCCATCATCGGATTTCAATTCTATTTCATGTGTGTTAACCGTCACAAAAGGATCAGCAATAACTTTCACTTTTAGTTTTGATCCACATCTTGAAGCGAGTGACAGGGTTGTCGATACATTGATATTTTTTGGGAATGCTTTTATGGCATCCCATGGAGTCCCTTCAAAAACAACTTTTGCCTCTTGAAGATTCTCTATTGAAATGTTGTTGTTGACTAAATACGGGGCGCCTTCCAAACCTTTTGGAGGTTTCTTTGTGGTCAAAGAAATACTGTCGATATTACATGCAGAGTATGCAAGAATGCTGTCGATCCCGCCTATGGCGCCGGAAGGTATGTAAAGGTTTGATTCACTTGCTTCGAATGCCTTGAAATGTTCTTCTTTAAGGCCTCCGACGCTCATTATAATCAGATCAATTGATTTTTTGATGCAGATTTCAACGAGTGGTTCAATGGCATTGACAGACGCTGCTTCAACAATGATATCGCTTATTTCGGCAAGCTTTTCAAGGTCCAGTATTTCCGGTTTGGAGTCGAGGCCGGCTGACAGACTTTTTGCCGCATCGGAATCAGAATCGAATATTCCTGTGATTACACCGTTTATGTATCCGGAATCAATTGATTTAGCAATTTCCGTTCCTATTGATCCGCAACCGACAACAGCAATTCGTTTTTTTGAATTATACATATTCAAGCATCCGTTCAAGTGACTTCAGTGCTTTTTGTCTTATATCGGGATCAAGCTCGACTTTAGGCTGCATGGTCTGAAGCGAAGTGAGCACTTTGTTCAAAGTAGTTTTTTTCATATCTCCACATACTACTCTTTCCGAAGTGGGGAAGAATTCTTTGTCCGGGTATCTTTTTCTTAATGGTGTGAGCATCCCAACCTCGGTACAGATAATGAATCTTTTTGCATTACTGGTTTCGATTGCTGCGAACATCTGGCTTGTGCTGCAAATATAATCTGAAAGTTCGATAACCTTTTCTGAACATTCAGGATGGGTAAGTACAACAGCATCCGGCATTTTGTTTTTAAGAGCTATGATATCCTCGGGAATGATTTTTTTGTGTACAGTGCAATAACCATCTGCAAGTATGACATTTCTTCCTGTGACTCTTGCTGCATAACCGCCAAGATGTTTGCAGGGAACGAATATTATTGGGGTTTCTTTGTCTAACGCTGCAATGATTTTGACTGCATTGGCGGATGTGCAGCAAACATCGCTGTTGGCTTTAATCAACGCCGATGAATTGACGTAGCAAACGGTAACAGCTCCAGGATTTTCATCCTGAAGCTCTTTAAGTTTTTCGATCGTAACCATTTCCGCCAGGGGACAGCCTGCGTTTTTTTCCGGGAGCAGGACAGTTTTTTCTGGAGACAGTATATGAGCTGTCTCTCCCATGAATTTTACTCCGCAAAAAACAATGACATCGCAATCAGATTTTGTGGCGATTCTTGCAAGTTCAAGGCTGTCGCCTGTGTAATCTGCGATATCCTGAATTTCGGGGCTCTGATAATTGTGAGCAAGTATTATTGCGTTGTTTTCTTTTTTCAGTTTAACAATTTCTTTTACAATGTTTTCAATCACGGGATAACACACCTTTAACATTACTGACCTTAATAGAGATCATATTTTACATAAGCATTACAGGATTTCAAGCATGTTCAGCTATTGCATGATTCCCTGATTAGTTCGAGATGTGTTGTGAATCCAATTTCTTCGTCATTTACCTGAAGGATTCTATTGTTCTGGTCCACGAACACAACTCTGGGCTTGAATTCTTCCAATTCCTTCTCATCCAGCATGCAATAAGACATAATTATCACAAGATCACCGGTATTGATCAGACGTGCTGCTGCACCATTCAGACATACATCTCCGCTCTCTCCATGAGGAGAGGGAATCACGTATGTTTCAAGTCTGGCTCCATTATCAATGTCAACGACCTGAACTTTTTCGTAGGGCATTAAATCAGCTGCTCTCATAAGGTCTGTAGACAAGGTAATGCTGCCAACGTAGTGCAGATCCGCACCGGTAACAGTTGCCCGGTGTATCTTCGATTTGCAGAAATGGCGGATCATTTTAATTTCCCCTTTATATGATAATATTGTCAATAAGTCTGGTATTCCCAAGATAAGCTGCCAGAGCAATAAGAGTTCCCTGGCGAATTTCATCTACCGGAATCAGCGAGTTTGTGTCTACTATCTTTATGTAATCAATCTTTATAAGCTCTGACCCGGAAATCACTTTATTTATTTCGGATGCAATGAAATCAGATTTGTTTTCTCCATTTTCTATAAGTGATTTTGCCCGGGACAATCCTTTATACAGTAAGGTTGCATCTTTTCTTTGAACTTCATCAAGATAAACATTTCTTGAACTCATTGCCAATCCGTCTGCTTCTCTGAATGTTGGAAGAGGCACTATCTTTACTTTCATATTCAAGTCTTTAACCATCTTATTGATAATGAGATACTGCTGCGCGTCTTTAAGCCCGAAATATGCACGATCCGCATCGCATATATTAAACAGCTTCAGGCATATAGTCGTCACTCCTCTGAAATGGATAGGTCTTGTGATGCCGCATAATTTTTCCGACCAGTCTTCGACTTTCACGTATGTATGGTATCCATCAGGGTACATGGTTTCAGGGGCTGGAATAAAAAGATAATCAACTCCGGTTTCATCAGCCAGTTTTGTATCTTTTTCATGATCTCGGGGGTATTTATCAAGATCTTCATTTGCCCCGAATTGAGTTGGATTAACAAAAAGAGATGTTATGGTAATGTCGTTTTCTTCGACACTTTTTTTCATCAGCGATAAATGGCCGTCGTGAAAATATCCCATTGTGGGAACAAGCCCTATTGATTTCCCGGAAGATTTTTCACGGGATACGGTTTTTTCTATCTCTTCAATTGTATTGACGACTTTTATCATTATTAATTTTTTTCAGAGCTTTGCCCCAGCAGTTTTTCTATAACTTCATCTTCGATTGAAAAAGTATATTCGGAACTGGGATAAGCAACTGATTTTACTTCGCTGATGTATTGTTTAACGCCTTTTTTCATCACTTTGTTTGCATCTGCAAATTTCTTAACAAATTTAGGTGTTTTGTTCGAATTAATTCCAATCATGTCATGAAAAACAAGTACCTGTCCGTCACAATAAGATCCTGCACCTATGCCGATAGTAATCATATCCAGTTTTTCAGTGAGAACTTGAGCGAGTTTCCAGGGAAGGCATTCATAAACAACCATTGAAGCGCCGGCCTGTTGAAGAGCGAGAGAATCGTCTAAGATTTGTTTTGCATCACGGTACTGTTTGCCCTGGACTTTGTAACCGATCATATTGACTGATTGAGGTGTTAAGCCCAGATGAGCGCAAACTGGAATTCCTGATTCGACGATTGCTTTAACAGTTTCAGCGTACCTGCTTCCGCCTTCGAGTTTAACCATGTTGCAACCGGTTTCCTTAACTGCTCGGCCAGCATTCCTTACAGCGTCTTCAACGCAGGTCTGGTATGACATGAAAGGCATATCGAATATTACGAGGGATCGCTTAACGCTTCTTACTACGGCGGAAGTGTGATGAATCATATCAGCCATTGTAACGCTTAAAGTGTTATCGAACCCGAGAATTACGTTTCCCAATGAATCGCCTACAAGTATTATATCCACGCCATTTTCATCAAGCAGTCTTGCTGTGGGAGCATCATAGGCTGTCAGCATTGTGATTTTTTCACCGGAGGATTTCATTTCCTGAAGATCACGGATGTTGATTTTCATAAGAACAGACGCCTTTCAAATAAAAATGCCTTCCCGAGATGGGAAGGCATCAATAGGATTCACACTTGATGTTCCTGTCTCGGGCATTAAATGCTCCAAGCAGTTGATTACGATAATGCTAAGTCTATTCTGCTATTTTTTCAACCTTTTGTTCCGAAAAATCGTAATCCTCAGATCTTTTATCAAAATATTCCTTTAAGCGCATTCCGTTCGGAAGAAGAAATTCAGGAGCGATTTCTACTGAAGGAATCAACGCAAAAAGCCTTTCGCTGAATCTGGGATGAGGTATTATTAAATCACTTGATTGGATGACGTGTTTTCCGTAAAAGAGGATATCCAGATCTATAGGTCTTGGGCTCCATCTTGGATGATCGGGATCTCTGCCTAATTGGGATTCTATTTCAAGGCAGATAGACAACAGTTTATGAGGCGATACCGTTGTTCCGGCAGTGCAGGCCCTGTTGAAAAAATCCGGCTGGTTAGGATTACCGAGAGGACTTGTTTTGTACAGGGATGAGATCAGGTTAATCTCGATACCTTCTACATTTCCTAAGATTTCAATTGCTTTGTCAATATTAGATTTTCTATCACCCTGATTTGATCCAAGACCGAAAATTATATGCTCGGTTTCCTCAGTCTGCATAATAATTTGTATCTCCCCGGGGCTTGTGCCATAAATTGTCATTTCAATTACTATGTTTGTTGAATTTGTAAATGAATGAATATAAGATGTCAAGTCATAATTTAGTAAATTTATTTTGACAAAAATACTCTATAGCATATAATACAAAACGAATCTGGAGGCGAGGGGTTTTACTATGCGTCTTATTTCGCTAGTTAAGTTTTCACTTTTCTTTGTATTTTTATATGTTGTATTAGGGTTGAATTATGCATATTCTTCAAGTGAAAATAATGATTTGAAGATAAATCTAATTGTTTCTGAAGAAAAATTGATGATTTATGCCGGGCCTGATAAAGGAATTGAAATCGGGCAAAAGTACAATGTAATTAGAAATGGTAAAGTTATAGGGAAAATCGAGATCACAGATGTAAAGAAAACATATTCAGTTGGGAAGATTTTAGAGAAAACGCAAGACATACAGGAGCTTGATGTAATTAGGCTTGAAGGTGCTGTTACTACTGCGGCGAAAACTGAGCCGGCAAAAGAAACCCAAAAAGAAGAAAAGAAACCAGCTGAAAAGAAGGAAGAAGTTAAGGAAACAAAAACAACAAAAAAAGATACGGCTAAAAGTGAAAAAAGCACTACTTCATCAACAAAATCTTCAAAAAGAAGAAGCTCAAGAACAAGCAGCAAATCGGAAGATAGTTCAACTGAGAAAACAGATGAGAGTAGCGCTAAAAAGACTGTAAATAAGGAATCGACATCAAGCAGAAGGAGCAGTAGTGGAAGAGGTGGTTCTTCGAGATCGAAAACAACGAAGAAAGAAGATACCGGCAATGCAGATGAAGGGGGAGCAGAGGGCGCGAAAGATGGCAAAGTAGCAGAGGCGGCAAAAAAGGAAAAGAAAAAAGTTGATCCCAGAGAATTGGCTTTTCCGTGTGAGAATGGGATGTCGGGTTTATGGACTATCCCAACGACGGATATAATCCCCAAGGGCAAATATGCTCTTTCTTATTATCAAGGTTCACTTGATGAATCGAAGTATAAAACAGAGAGTGTTAATAACATTTTCACATATATTAACTCGTGGTCGGATTATGAACAGACAGCTATAAGTGTGACTTATGGTGTATCTGAGAACCTTGAATTATCTATAAGCCAGATAAACCGTGAAGGGAATGTCAGTAGTTTTAACGATAATGTATACAGTGAATATAAAATGGATTCAGAAGGTAATTCAATCGCGCTTAAATATAACCCCAGAAAGAAGTTCTTGCTGAAAAAAGATACAAACAAGGAATGGTCTTTTGCGTTTGCGGTGGAGCGATCCGAGGTAGAAGATGTTGATGGGACAAAATTCTATGCGTTGATGAATGTTCCTACAAAGAAAATCGACTTTAATTTGGGATTATATCATTTTAATTTCGAAGGAATAGTCGGGAAAAGACAGGGAACGATGGCGGGGATTGAAATTCCATTTGATTCCAATCTTGAGTTTATTGGTGAAATGAATCTCTTCCAGGGCGATTATACCTGGAGTTATGCAGCAAGATATATACACAATGAAGTGGGTTCTATACTTGTGGGCATATCAGACACGACAGGAATGAATTATAAGTCCATAGGGGCTTCATACAAGTTCTAAATTTATGACCGAAAAGAAAATAAGAATAGTTATAGCTAAGCCGGGACTGGATGGGCATGATCGCGGGGCGAAAGTGGTTGCTCGTGCTCTGCGCGATGCAGGCATGGAAGTTATATATCTCGGTTTGCAACAGACTCCCGAAGACATCGTGAATGCAGCTATACAGGAAGATGCCGATTTTATAGGGATAAGCTCTCTCGCGGGCGCACATATGACTCACTTCAAGTCTGTAATTGAATTGCTTGATAAGAATTCAGCAAATGATATTTGTCTGGTGGGTGGTGGAATTATCCCGGAAGAAGACAGAAACACACTATTGGAAATGGGTGTGAAATCATTGTTCGATCCGGGAACCGACACAAAGGATATCATTGAGATGATTAAAAGAATAGCCTCGGAAAAGCATAGTATTTCAACGTAACGTGGATTTATAATGTGAAGTTTACTGACAGGATGGGTCAAGTGGACATGAATCAAAGATGTCTGGAGTTCCATCGAAATCAGTGTCGTTGGGTTCTAAAATGTGTAATACTTCAATTGTTCTCTGACGGTGCATGTCTTCCGCTTCTACAGTGAGTGTTCTTTCTGTTCTTTTGATTGGAAAATCCTGTATAAGAAAACTTCCGTCATCCTCGATGAATCTGCTTACATCTATACCGTTTGCCTGAAGTGATACTCCCGGTTCGGTCAGTCCGAAAATCTGTATATAACAATAGTTGTTGTCACAGGTTCCGAGCATAGTTGGATCGAAATTTCCGGGCGGCTGGCTTACGGTCAGCAGAGGGGGAGTTGTATCAATGTATACAGTTCTTGACACAGAGGTTACCTTTCCGGTTCTGCTTCTGCTTTGAATTATCAATCGGTTCTCACCTTCATACAGTGCTACGGAGCCGGAAAAGCTTCCATCGGGTTTGGTTTCAATTTCCTTATTATTGATAGTTACGGTCGATCCTCTTGAAGTTGTGCCAACAACGAAAATATTAAATTCCGTGTAATGCATACCTTCTTGTGGCTGGATTATTTTTAATACCGGTTTTTCGCCGACAATCATCCAGTCTGTTTTTTTCCATATATTTAATATATCGTTGCTTATTTTTACAATTCCGGGAGGTTTATCTGTATTTACAGGCAGCATAAGCATTTTCTTATCACTTGTGCAAAGCTTCTTGTCGTTTTCTCTTAACAGGCATGCTTTTCCCTCTGCCACTGCAATTTTCAAAATTTGATTATCAGTCAATATTATGCTGAATAATCCACTGCCGATTTCAACATCTCCTTTTGGAGTTTTAATAAGCAGGGATGCATCGGCTTCTGAAGAATTGAACGCGATAGCAAGATGCCCGCTGGATAAATTGATATATTCGGATTCATCATTTGATAGGAAAATATTATTTACAGAAAATTCACCCGGCCCAAAAAAGAACCATTGGATAGTTCTGCCACTTGCAATTTCTATTATGCCGTCGGCAGGCACAAAGAAACTCATGCCGGAATCTACTTCTGTCCCTTCATGAGCTGGAAAATTGTCTGAATCTGCTACTTTTTGAGTAATATCGCCCTTGAGGGATTTAACCACGGGAACAGGTAAAGGTGGCTGCGCTTTCGCTTCGCAAAATGATACTAAAAGAACAGTTAATAATAGTAAATAAAGATCTTTTTTAATCTTCATCTTCAACCTTCATAACAATATTAAGAACTCTATCAAGGTTTGTAACTCTTAGAAGATCCATCAAGTTGTCTGGAATTGATGCGAGTGTCAGAGTGAGTCCCTGTTTCAGAAGGGTGGAATTAATCGCTACAAGTGAACCTAACCCGGAACTGTCAATAAAATCAAGTTTACCAAAATCGAGAATCAGGCTTTTATTATTGTTATCATTTATAATATTTTTCAATTCCCTGTACATCTCGATAGAACTTTCTCCACCGATTCTGCCGGATAATCTAACAATTATTTTGTCATCCGTTACTCTGCTTTCAATATTTACCATGCAAATTGCTCATTTCAAATTTAATGTTTTTAAATAGTTTACCACAGATAGAAAAATAATGTAGAAATTTTGATGAAATTCAATAATTCAAAATTGAATATATGTAATAATTATGCATAACTTTCTTGACATATCCTCTTGTTTCATCTCGGGGTATCATTTCTATGAAAATGTCCATGTCATTTTCGGGATATGCTTCAATCCATTTTGAAGTGTTGCCGGGCCCGCCGTTATATGCGGCTACGGCCAGTTCATTCTGGTTATTGAATTTTTTCAAAAGGTAGTCGAAGTACCATGTTCCAAACTTGATATTCGTTGTTGCGTCGAAAAGTTTAGCATTTTTGTAGTTCTTGAATTTTAGATTTTGAGCTATCCATTTTCCGGTGGAAGGAATAATCTGCATGAGTCCCATGGCGTTGGATACTGATTTTGCATCTTTTTGAAACCGGCTTTCCTGCCTGATAATAGATAAAGGCCAGACTGGGTTCATGTTGTATTTCTCACACTGAAGTAAAATTTCGTTCAAGAAATCGTTTGGGTAAAGTAATCTCACAAGGGATTTATCATTCATTACTCTGAAATAGAATGCCGGGTCGTCAATTACTCTCAGCTCGATTGATTTAACAGACAAAGGATAATTACCTTCCATAAGATATGTTTTTGACAGACCTATGGAGGCTTCATTTGGACATTTATCCTTTACAGCCGAAAATTCCTTTTCCGCTTTGTCTGTCAATTTAAGCCTGAGGAACATATTGCCGTTTTCTGTATCGCATTCATTCGAAATCAGCATTTTGAAATCATGTTTCCCTCGAAAATCCGAATTATCTATGATTCCTATACTTTCAAGAATCTGGCCTGATCTGAAATTGAAGTATGAATATGGAAATTCGGCTTGAAGCTTGCCAAACATCTCGACAGCCATATCGTTTTTATTCTGTGACAGGAGTATTTTCGCTCTCCAGAAAAGAGATTCCGCTCTTTGAAAACTGCGTGGATATAATTCATCGAATTTTGAATATAAAGAGTATGCCTTGTCCGGATTACCATTGATTAAATACCATCTCGCAATTTTTATCAGAGAGATGTCCGAGTCAATACGGTTGCAATTGATATTAAACATGGCTTCCAGTGATTGGATATAAAGGGCCTGATCTCCTTTAAGGAATGCAGCTTTTGATAGTAACGAGTAGAATTCTTCATTCCCGGACGGGAATTCCTTTATGTTTTTTTCAATAAATGCTATCGCCTGCGAATATTGTTTTTTCTTGATAAAAATCTTTGAGTTTAATAAGCAGGCTCCAACTTTGAATTCATCAGGATATTTACTCTTTAAAATATGATTAATTATTTCTGACGCATTTTTATTATTACCTGATAACAGTTCAGCTTTTGCCAGTAATAACAAACCTTTGGCTTCAAGATCTTTTTTGACAGGGGTCAGGAATTTTCTGGCTGAATAGCCCAATTCTTTTTTGAGAAAATACTCTGAAAGCATAATTCTATCATCATAAGAGAGTTGATCCTGGTATTCGTCCAGTAAAGTGCCGAGATTGGATTCGGTTTCAATATCAGGATAATATCTTGCTATTTCAAGCATCATTTTAGCTGCTTCAGGCTGTCTTCCGATTTCAAGGTACATACCTGAAGCTGATTCAATAGCCCGTGCTCTTAAAAAAGGATCTCCGTGGCATGAGGCGGCTTCTATTGCAGTTGATATTGCAGATTGGATGTTTCCCTGCGCCTTATAAGCTCTGGACACCCACATTTTGACTTCAATTGACGGAATCGAATTATAATACTTCGAATCAAAATATTTTGCTTCTCTTATCACGGCCTCAAATTGTTGAGATTTGAACAGAGCGATGATTTTCAATAACTCGATATATTCGCCGGCCGGATTTTCGGTGCCGTGTCGGGTTGCGATTTCATAAAGCTGATCATATCTGCCAAGATAGAAATAAAGCGCGGATTCGATGAATCCGCATAATTCAGCGGCATATGTGCCCGGGTATGAATTGATGATTTTTCTGGCCTGGTTTATTCTTCCTGACGCTTCTTCAGGGGACAGTGTTATTTCGATGTTACCGTCATTATCAGGCCATGGTAAAACCCAGCCGTTATAATATTTCAGGAATTCGTCTATTGCATTTTGTTCGGACTTGATTTTTTCATGGCTGAATATTTCGACATCGTTCCTAAACTTGCAATATTCAAAAGTTGACTCTGCGGATTCCCAATCTCCGATTTTATATAATTTCAAGGATGTGTCAGCGCAGCCTGTGTTTTTCAGTGTATTGTTATCAACGGGATCACTGGCGGAAAATCCTTTTTGATTGGTGGCCCACCAGGCGGCAATCAAAATAAGAAGCAGAGTAGAAAATCCTAAAGTAGTCAGTATCGCTTTAGTTTTCATTTGTTTTGCAGTCCTGAGACTCCTTGGAAAAATTGCCCTGTATATGATGCTGCCTTAATCTTCCATTTATCATCATTAACGATCATTGCGGCAAATGCAATATCGGGGTTTCCGGATGTAACATGCCCGACAAACCAGGCGTAGTGCTCAAGACTGTTGTTTCCGGATATGGAGCCTGTTTTTCCGACAATTCGAGTATTGCCGGCAATATATTTGTTATTAATATAAAAACCTCTGTAGGCTGTACAACCTTTTTTGTTGACTGTACTGTTCATCATTTTCTCAATAACGCCGGCAATGTTTTTATTAATTGGTTCAAAGAGTTTTTGTTTTGTAGAACTGTACAGTGATTTTTCATCACTTGCGATGCTGTCGATGATATAGGGTTTCATCATTATGCCTTTATTAGCAATAGATGCGGCAATCATCGCCGCATGAAGTGGTGAAATATTTGCGCCGTGGAATCCGGCACCCGCTCTTGCGAGCGAAAGCTTGCCTTCGGAAAAGAATGCCCGGCTTTCAGTTACAGGCAGATCGAATGGAATTTCTGAATTAAACCCAAAATTGTGAAATTCATTCAACAGGTTTTCTCTTCCAACCTTGAGCGCGATTTTACCAAAAGTCGTGTTGCATGATTTTGCCAGTGCATCCGACATCGTGATTCTACCGTGATGAACACCTGTGGGGTCTGAAACACTTCCATCTTCCAGTTCAAGCCTGCCGTCACAATCGAATACATCTCTGCTGTTGTATAAATTATTTCTGATTGCGGCTGAAGCGGTAATCAGCTTGGATATCGAAGCCATCGGGTATGTGGATGTTCTCGAAATCGGATCAATAAATGATGAGTAAGGGTAGTTGATAATAGTCGCGCTGGATTTCCTTGAATATACAGACATAACAAGGACTTTTCCGGTTTCAGGTTCTATCGCAACAAATACGCCGATTACAGGATCATACTTAATCATTAATTCTTCGGACAAAAGCTGCATTTCAGGGTCTATAGTGAAATAGACCTTTGAATCGTTGTTCCGGGCATAAAGCCGGTTGGAGTCTGCATCGAGATCGATGTTTTCATAGCTGAAAACTGCGGAAGAAGTGGAAGCGTTATTCAAAGCACTTTCACTGATATGTTTGTTGAGAAAGTATCTTGCCATGAAAAAAATTATTATTGTTTCCAAAATGCATATAATCACTGTCCAGAAGAACATTTTCGATTTTGTTTTGTTTGAAATCATTGTTGAGACAACCTTTTGATGTTTTTAACAGCCGATTTTCTGGCGAGCCGGTCGGCTTCAAGGATGACAGAAACAGTATCCGGACTGGTTGAGAGAAAACCATCCATATCCGAAATTGTATTTTCTATTATCAACGGTATCTGAGTGAAGCTGATTTTCCTCTTCAAGAATGCATCCACTGCGATTTCGTCTGCGGCGCTTAAAATGCATGGGGCCAGACCGCCGATTTTGATTGCTTCTCTCGAAAGCACAAGACATGGGTATTTATTATAATCAACTTCTTCGAATATAAGCTCATTAAAATCTTTGACGGACAGGCTTTTCATTCCGTATAAACTTTTTCTTTCGGGGTATGAAAGCGCATAGGATATCGGTATGGTCATATCCGTCGGCGCAATATTTGCAATAAAAGTGCCGTCTACGAATTCAATAAGACAGTGAACGATGCTTTGAGGATGAATCAAAATATCGATCCTGGAATGATTTATTTTGAACAGTTTTGAAGCTTCAATAATTTCAAGTCCTTTGTTCATGAGGTTTGCGGAATCGACGGAAACCTTGGGTCCCATCGACCACCTCGGATGCAAAAGAGCCTGTTCCGGTGTTATATTGTTTAATCTTTTTCTTTTCAGAAAAGGGCCTCCGGATGCCGTCAGGATTATTCTTTTGATTTCGTTTACACTTCTACCGGAAATGCACTGAAAAATGGCGGAATGTTCACTGTCTATCGGAATCAGTCTGGAGTTGTGTTTGTCCAATAAATTGTTTATCAAATCTCCGGCGGAAACAATACTCTCTTTGTTCGCCATGAGAACGTTTTTTTCCGATTTGATGGCTGCAATTGTCGGTTCCAGGCCTGAGATACCAATAATCGCAATCAGAACACTGTCTGAATTTGCAGAAGTTACCAGCCTGTTCAGTCCATCGGTGCCGGAAAATACCTTTACGTCAAGATCAGCAAAATATTTTTCTGACTTATTGATTCTCTTGTTAACTGAGCATACATAACGAGGTTTCGAGATCAGAGATTGTTTCTTCAAAAGCGCAATATTGTTGTTTGTAGAAAGTCCTTCAATCTCGATGTCGTCACTGAAATATTCTTGGATGCAATCAAGGGCTTGAGTGCCAATCGAACCTGTTGACCCAAGTATGACAATTTTTCTTTTCTTGCTGTTTGAAATCAAATCGAGATGACTTTCATTATGTTAACTATATTGTTTTGCAACATTTAGCAAAAGAAACATGTGGTATTTCAGACATTTGTTCTGCAATGCTTTTTGCTGTTTCAATGTTTTCACAGACACCGAACAAGCCCGAGCCGCTGCCTGTAAGTTGTGATTTTATGCAACCATGTTCAAGCATTATATCTTTTAATTTCCCAATGAATGGATATTTATTTTCAATAACAGGCTCAAAGTCATTGTGCATTTTGTCAGTGATGTATTCAAGATCGTTATTTTCAATGTGGGAAATCAGTTCTTCTCGATTAAGCTCTTGTTTGTCTGATGTTTCTTTTAGCCATTTATAAGCCTCGCCCGTAGAAACGGAAAAGTCCGGTTTAATAATTACAAGATTCAAAGGTGATTTAAGTTCGGGAAGCTCGTCAACGATTTCTCCTCTGCCAGTAAGTATTGCAAGTCCGCCGGTTGTGAAAAACGGGACATCCGAACCGACATGCGAAGAAAGCTTCCTCTGGTCTTCTACTGATAATGATAGTTTGAATACTTCGTTCATTCCCTTTATTACGCATGCCGCGTTGCTGCTTCCGCCGCCTAAGCCGGAGCCGAGAGGAATTCTTTTGTTGAGTGATATTTCGATAGTGTCATCATCATCCAGCATAGTGTTCTGCTTGATGATATCATAAGCTTTTATACACAAATTTCTTTTGCCGAACGGAATAGAGGCGTCTTTGCTTTTCAGTGTCGAATAACTTCTGGCTGATCTGGATATCGAGATATCATCACAAATATCAACAGTTTGCATCAGGTTAACAATCTCATGATATCCATCCGGCCTTTTGCTTCTAATGCTGAGAAACAGATTTATTTTTGCTGGAGAAGAATAGTTGACTTTAATCACGTTTGGAAGCTGTCTCCGAGAATTCAAGGAATTTTATTGCAACTTCATCTGAAGGATCCAATTCCAGAACTTTTTTGAAAGTTTCAGTAGCTTTGTCCATATATCCTCTTGTGAAATAGGAGATCGAAAGATTTTTCAGTACCGCGGGGTCGTTTTTCTTTAACCTTGCAGTATTCTGCCAGTGTTCAATAGACCTATCGATATCGGTGATTCCGCGTTTACCGTAAGCGACCCCGAGATGATAATGGAATTTGTAATTATCAGGATCCATCTTTAATGCATTGTTGAGAAGATTGATAGCTTCGTCATAGCGTTTTTCAGCGATCAGCATCCTGCCGAGCTGAGAATTATAATGAAGGTTGCCCGGATCACCCTGTAATGCCCTTTCAAGCATGGGGATTGCTTTCTCAAGGTCGCCAATTTCATAATAGATATCTGCTGAAACCCCTAATGCCTCGATCCAGTCGGGATCAAGTTCGAGAGCTTTTTTCATATGCTTGAGCGCTTCAGAAAGGTTGCCGCTTTTGAATAATATTTCGCCGATTGATTTATACGGGTACGGGAAGGAAGGGTCGGCCTTCAGTGAGTTTTCATATTCTCTTAATGCATTATCCGAGTCATTGTTTCTCTCATATTGGACACCAAGGTTATAATGATACGTTGCTTTGTCGTGTGTTTCCGTCATAATTATTCAACTCAACAAATTTCATCAATAATTTTTGATGCGGCGTCATAAGGATTTGATGCTGCATTTATGGGTCTTCCAACAACGATATAGCTTGCTCCATTATCAAAAGCCTGTTTCGGGGTTACAACTCTCTTTTGATCACCTATATCAGAGCCTGAAGGCCGTATTCCAGGCGTGACGATCAAAAAATCATTGTCGAAATGTTCGCGTAAAAGAGGCAATTCGAGCGCGGAGGCTACTATGCCTTTTAATCCCGCATCACGTGCAAGCCCGGCAAGATGCACGACCATTTTCGGAATTGATGTTTGATTGAGAAGTTCCTGCCTTAAAATATCTTCGTTTATGCTTGTTAAAACAGTTACTCCAATTAAATCGAGTTCCGTGTCGTTTTCCTGAGCGGAATCGGCTGCCGCCTTCATCATGTCAAATCCGCCGGAAGTGTGACAGGTGGCTAATGAGACTCCTTTTGCCGAAATAGAAGAGACTGCTCTCTTAACAGTATTAGGAATATCGTGAAGTTTCAGATCGAGGAAAATTCTTTTGTTTAGTTCCTTGAGCATGTCGAGAACACGGTCGCCGTCACTGATAAAAAGCTCAAGCCCTACCTTGTAAAATGAAATAATATCGCCAAGTTGTTCCACAAGCTTTTTTGCAGAATCATATCCGGGAGTGTCGAGAGCAACAATTATCCTGTTATTCATATCAAATACTCAGACTTTCAATGACGGCATTGTAGCATTTGAATCAATTTTAATCAATATGATATATATGTGTGATTACATTAAATAGTTTTATTATAAATGCTCAATATTATGGATTAATTGAACGACTTAGCTATAATATTTGTTGTTTTTCTGAGGATTTCAATGATGAAAATGAGTTTTGAGGAACGAATAAGCAGGCTCAAACAACGACATATTTCAAAGTATGGTTCAAAAGAAGATGAATTATGCGTGGTTTTTGCCCCCTATAGAATATGCCCAATCGGCGCTCATGTTGATCATCAATTGGGAATCGTAACGGGAATGACACTGGAAAACGGGATCATTCTCGTTTTTACAAAAAACGACACCGGGACAATCAATTTATCAAGTTTGAATTTTCCGGAAGACAAGTTTTTCAGGTTGAATGGAAGACCGGAAAGGGCGCATGATTGGAGCGATTATGCAAGAGGGGCGATATCGGCACTTTCCGGGCGATTTAAAATAAATAATGGAATAAATGCCGTTCTTGAAGGAGATTTGCCGATTGGCGGATTAAGTTCTTCCGCAGCAGTAGGGGTCAGTTATCTTTTGGCCATTGAGAAAGCCAATGATATAAGTGTCTTACCCGAAGATAATATTAAGCTTCACCTTATGATTGAAAATGATTTTATTAACTTGAATGTTGGAATTCTCGATCAGTCAGTTATTTTACTGTCAAAAAAGGATTGTTTACTTTATCTGAACTGCATGTATTATGACAATGAAACTTATGATTACGGGAAGAGTTCGTCGTCATTTGAAGTGATAGTCGCATATTCCGGTGTAAGGAAAAAATTGGTGGATACCGATTATAACAAAAGAGTATTCGAATGTGAGAGGGCAGCCAGTATTTTAATCGATAAATCATGCCGTAGAACACCGGGCGCTAAAAAACCGAAACTCGGATATATAGAAAACAGTGATTTTGAAGAATATAAGGGTCATTTATCACAGCCTTATCGCAAGAGGGCGGAGCATTTTTTTAGTGAATGTGAAAGAGTAAATAAAGGATTGAAATACTGGGCAAATGGTGAAATAGAAGAATTCGGGAAGCTTATGCAGGAGTCAGGGCAGAGTTCAATAGTCAATTATGAATGCGGCTGTCCTGAATTGATTTCGCTAACTGAAATATTAAATGAAACAGATGGAGTATACGGAGCAAGATTCTCAGGCGCGGGATTCAGAGGTTCGTGCATCGGACTTTCATCCCCTGAAAAAAGAGAGCAGATAAAGGAACGAGTCGAGAGAGAGTATTCGAAAAAGCATCCCGGTTATAAAGATTCGTTCGAGATACATTTTTGCGGGATAGACAGCGGGGCGCGGATTTTATGAATGCTCTTTTGCTCGCGGCAGGTTTCGGCACCCGTATGGGAGAACTTTCAAAAAGAATAGCCAAACCACTTTTGCCTATTTCTGATATTCCAATTGCCGAATATCTTGTAAGAAAATTGAAATCGACGGGAAGATTCAAAGCTATCTATGTTATTTCAAACGGGCTTTATTATGAGCAGTTTTCGGACTGGCTGAATAAGTTTGATCATCACGATATAAGTTTACTTAATGATGGCGCGATCGATAACGAGAACCGGTTGGGTGCAATTGCGGATTTAAAATATGCTGTAGAGCAAAAAGGGATCGAGGGTCCTCTGCTTGTTCTTGCCGGCGATAATCTTTTCGATTTTGACCTTAACGATTTAATAGATTTTTACGATGAAAAGAAGGCCACCGTGGTAGCGGCATATCACCAGACTGATATCGAGAAGCTGCGAAAAACAGGTGTCGCGTCAATAAACGAAGAAAGCAGAATCACGGGATTCCAGGAGAAACCGGCTGAACCGGATGATGAATATGCTGTTCCTTGTTTATATATGTTCGACGAATCCGCCATGAAATTAATATCGGAATATATTGAAGAAGGAAACAATGCCGATGCGCCGGGCAATTTTATTAACTGGTTGTACAAAAGGCAACCTGTATTCGCATTTAAGTTCGATTCGGATCTCTATAGCATCGGGGACGTCGAATCCTATGCCCGCACAAGAAAAATATTAGAAGTCAGATAAATAGAACAATCGTTTCAACTTAATATAAAAGTGATTTACTTATGGTATAATTTCCGTGTATTAATCGATTGTTTCTTATGAAAGGGGAATAGATATGGAAAGTTATGAATTGTTCAACAAACTTGCGTTTCCGGTTGATAAGCTTATAGAAGGAACATTTGAGATAGCTAAAAAAGCAGGTGTGTATGATCCGGTAAAAGAAAATCTCGCAAAAATGATTAAAAGCAATATGCTTTCCGGGTTTAAGAAAAATAATGATCTCGAAGTGATAGGGACTGAAAATATTCCGCTTGAAACAGGCGCGCTTGTGGCCGCAAATCATCAGAGCTGGCTCGATGCCCAGGTTCTCGGGAGCAGTTGCATAAGAGACCTGCATTTCATTGCAAAGGATGAATTCGTTGATTGGCCGGTGCTGAGCAAGATTATTGAGATTTCCGATTCGGTTTATATCCATCGCGGCGGGGATCAGGATGGCATCAAGGATATTGTGGAGAAATTGAAAGAGGGATGGTTGATTGCAATATTCCCTGAAGGGACGATACCGGGCGAGGAGGAGATATCGCGTGATGAGTTGCAGCCTGAAACCGGATTGCTGAAAGGAAAAAGCGGAGTTGTCAGAATGGCAGTATCGGCAGGCGTTCCAATTATTCCTGTAGGGGTATCGGGAACCGGCCAGGCGTTTCCTCCGGAAATGTACCCTAGGTTCGAGATGCTGCCGATACAGAAAAATGTTCCTATTACGATAAAGTACGGCAAGCCGATTTATTTCGAAGAGAAATCTGTCGAAGAGCTGAACAATGAGAAGATCAGGGATTACACTGATAAAGTTATGAAGGAAATATCGGCTCTCATTGATCATAAAAGATGTTTTGTTCCAATAGAAGTTCCAATTAAGAAACCGGATACGACAGGGTTAAAGTACTATCCGGAGAAGACCGGGAAATCGGAGTGGGGCGCGCTTGTTCTGCATGGTTTCACATCTTCGCTCGATTGTGTAAGCGGAATTGCTCCGTATCTTGAAAAACGTGGAATCGCTTACAGATTCCCGGTATTGAGAGGGCATGGAACATCGCCGCATGATATGGTTGGAACGACCTATGAAGATTGGTATGAAGATGCTGAAAAAGCACTGTACGAATTGTCCGAACATGCTGAAAAAATAATTGTTATGGGCCTGTCGATGGGAGGGCTTGTTTCAATAGATCTTGGCATTAACCATCCTGAGATGGTGAATAATGTGATATTGCTTGCGGCAGCTCTCCGATTTGCTGATCCGTTGTCTCCGATCACTCCTGTAATGGCCAGGGTATTCAAGTATTGGGACAGTCCGAATTCTTACAATGATGAGGATTTGAAAGAAAAGAATAACAGTAACTATCCTGTGTTCGCGACCGATTCATTCGCTTCATTATTCAAAGCGTCTAAAGAGGTCGAGAAACGGCTGAAAGATTTCGACCGGCCTGTTCTGGTGATCGGCTCAAAGAAAGACAATGTTGTCGATCCGAGGGCGGCGAGGATTATATTCAACAAGATTTCATCAGCGGATAAAATGCTGAAGCTGTTTAATAAATCAGGACATGAGATGATGCTTGATCTCGAGTCTGAAAAAGTGATCCGGATAATTGACAATTATATTGAAAAAATAACTGTTTGATTTCTTATAGAAGTTTTTCACCTGTTTTGTTTCAGCATGATTATTGACACTTGCATGTCAATAATCGAAACTTTCCTTTCATGATAGATTACTGGGTGACGTGATGAATTACAAAACGCTTCAAAAACTTGAATTTCAAAAGGTAATGGAAAGATTGGCCGGTTTCTGCGGTTCCGTATGGGGAAAGGAATTTTTGCTGGACCATAAAATATCGGATTCAAAGCTTGAAGTAACCGAAATGCTTGCAGAGACGACCGAAGCAAGGAATTTCGTGGAAGAATACGGGAATGTCTGGGATTTCGGATTATTGCCCGATGTCGAGGACGGATTCAGGAAGCTTGAAGGAGGAGCGGTTCTTGAACCTCTTGAACTGCTTGGTTTTGCGAAAACGCTGGAATTTGCCGGGGAGATAAAGGGAACAAAAATAGACACTGGAAAATATTCTGTTATTTCGGACATAAGGGACGATATATTCGTCGGTTCGACAATATACAAAAATATCAGAAAAGCCGTCGATGATGATGGAAGAATAAAGGATTCCGCTTCCTCCGAGTTGTCCCGGGCAAGAAAGAAGATCAGGGATCTGGAAAAAGATATTCCAGGCAGTCTTATGCAGATGGTTCGAACCCAGAAAATGGAGGATGTTGTTCAGGATCGTGTTGTTACTATAAGAAACGGCAGGTTTGTGATACCTATAAGATCCGAACAGATGACTAAAAGCAACTGGGTGTTGCAGGACAGGTCTTCGTCCGGATCAACTTCATTTGTCGAGCCTATTGAACTTGTTGAGCAGAATAACAGGTTGACACGTGAAAGGATTATAGAAAAGTCGGAAGTGTTGAAGATTCTAAAAGAGTTATCCTCGATGCTTTCGACCAGCTATAGCGATATTGAGAGGACAATAGAATCGCTTGGAGAACTCGATTTTCTAATTGCAAGAGGCAGGTACAGTTCGTATATGAACGCCGTTGAACCGATAATATCTGATGCTGATGAAATAGATATAAAAAGTGGGCGTCATCCTTTACTGGGTTCGGACGCAGTCGGGGTGGATATCGAGCTCGGCGGAACCATAAGGACTATGGTGCTCACCGGACCGAATGCCGGCGGCAAGACCGCTACTCTAAAACTTGTAGGATTGTTCCAGTTAATGGCACAGGCAGGATTGCATCTGCCCGCAAGAGAAGGTACCAGGGTGCCGGTATTTAAAGATGTTTTCACTGTTATGGGAGATGAGCAGAGCCTAGAAGACAATTTGAGTACGTTTTCATCGCACTTAAAGGAAATAAAATGGGTGACTGACAGGGCAGATTCAAAGTGTCTTGTGCTTATTGATGAGATATGTTCGGGAACAGATCCTGAAGAGGGAACTGCGCTTGCATGCAGCATCATTAAGGAATTGATGGGAAAGGGTTGCGTCAACCTTGTTACCTCTCACCAAAGCGGTTTGAAAACGTTTGCGACCGTAACGAGCGGGGCGGAAAATGCGCGAATGGTTTTCAATGAGAATACAAGGGAACCTGTGTTCAGGGTGGAAATCGGGATGCCGGGGAAAAGTTATGCGCTTGAGATAGCTTCAAGAGTCGGATTCAGCGAAAAACTTCTCGATTCCGCACGTGAGTATATGTCTTCGCAGGCAAGAATGACCGACAGGCTTATAAGCGATCTGGAAAAAATGAAGTCCTTTCTGAAGATCGAAAGGGAATCGATAATCAAAGAAAAAAAGGAGTTGATAAAAGAAAAGGACGAACATTCCAGATTACTGGATGAGGAGCGGAAGAAGAATGAGCAAATATTGAATGCGGCATACGGTGAAGCTGAAAAGATACTTGATGAAACGAAACAAAAATGTGACTTCATACTTAAACAGGCGAAAGATGCGACGAAGCTTCCATTGATTGCTTCAGTAAAAGGTGAAATAAAGAAAACTGAAAAAAGAATTCAAAAGAAGAAGCCGGCAGCGACTAAAAAGGGCAGGGCGATATCGCCGGAAGATCTCGGCCCGGACGCCTGGCTAATGCTTCGTGACAGTGGCGAAACGGTGCAGTTTCTTTCCGGTCCGGACAAAAAGGGGAGGGTAAAGGTACTGCTTGGAGAGTTCAAAGTTATTACTGATATGGCAAACCTTTCTGTTGCGGATAATCGTTTTATAAATGCAGGTCTAAAAGAAAGAGATCATGCGAAATTCATAATAAATGCAAAGAAAAGCGCGAAGAAAGAGATCGATGTCAGGGGAATGCGTGCGGTTGAGGCGATCGATTTTGTCGATAGAGAAATTAACAACCTGAATGTCGCGAATATTGATCAGGCAAGGATAATACACGGGATAGGAACCGGCGCGTTATTGAAAGCGATACACGAATATCTTGAAAGCAATACGTTTGTGCGAAGTTTTGAAACCTGTCCGCTCAACGAGGGTGGTATGGGTGCCACAAGGATATATTTGATAGATAAAATCTGATATACTTGACACTGTGCATGAATTTAGACCTGTATAAATAAGTTGCCGAAAAGGTGGTAAATAATATATATGTCGGATAAGGAATACAGAAAAATTCCGGGAGTCGATATATTGATTGAAGATGAAAGAATACTGGCATTTTCTTCTCGATTATCTATTGATTACATAAAAGATCTGGTAAGAAAACAGCTGGATGTTTTGAGAGAAGCAATTGCCGGCGGACAGGCATGTCCCGGAACCGAAGACATAATATCAGACATTGTTGGTTCGTTATATAAAGCAGCATCCGTTTTTATGCAGGATGTCATTAATGCAACCGGTGTGGTGATTCATACGAATCTGGGCAGGGCTCCGCTGGGAGAAGAAGTAATCAGACATGTGGAAAGAATAGGCGCTGGATACAGCAATCTGGAATACAGTCTTTTGAAAGGACAGAGAGGATTCAGAGGCGATATCCAGGAAGAACTTTTAATAAAGCTAACCGGTGCCGAATCGGCAACAGTTGTTAACAATAACGCCGGAGCTGTATTCCTGATATTAAGCGCTTTTGCAAAAGGCGGTGAGGTTATTGTATCGAGGGGAGAGTTGATTCAGATTGGGGGAGGGTTCAGAATACCCGATATTCTTGAACAGAGCGGCGCAAAGCTTAAAGAGGTTGGAACTACGAATAGAACAGATATTGCTGATTATGCCGATGCTATTAATGATAAAACAAAAATGATATTTAAGGCGCATCTAAGCAATTTCATGATGAAAGGATTTGTATCGAGCCCGGCGGATGAAGAACTCGCAGGATTGTGTCATCAGAAAGAAATAATCATGGTTTATGATATTGGAAGCGGGGCTTTGATCAATACGGAAGAATACGGCCTAGATCATGAACCAACCGTGAGGGATGCTTTGCGGGCTGATGCCGATATTATCTGTTTCAGCGGGGATAAACTTCTGGGTGGCCCGCAGGCCGGAATCATAATAGGAAAAAAACGATTTATTGATCAAATTAAAAAACATCCTTTGTTCAGAGCTTTAAGGCCCGATAAACTGTGTCTTTCGGCATTGCAACAGACATTGATTCATTATTTGAATAATGAACATGCTGAAAATATTCCCGTTCTCCGGATGATTGCGCTGAAACCATCGGAGATACTTGAAATGTCTGAGAAATTATTGAAAGGGATCGAACTGCCGGAAGATCGCAAGTGTATTGTTGAAGGGGAGAGCACAGTCGGCGGCGGCTCGAACCCGGCTCAAACACTGCCGTCATATATGGTTGCCCTGGAAGTTGATGACAACCCGCATGTTTTCGTTGAAAAATTGAGGATGAATGCACCTCCTGTTATCGGGAGGATATATGATGACCGGGTTTGTTTTGATTTGAGGACGGTGCCGGTTTCGAAGCAGGGAGTGCTTTTGAATACAATCAACAGAGTTTTGAATGCTGGGCGGGTGTGATCATGAAAAGATATCTGACATGTATTTTTATTTTCATTCTGGCTGTGCAGGGTCTGGTAATCGCTCAGCAGAATGATGATGAGCAAATGCTGAACGCTTTAAATAAATTAATTGAAGAGAACCCGAAAGATATAAGCTCTTATACAAACAGGGGGCTTTTGTATCTATCCAGAGGTAAATATGAAAATGCGATAGATGATTTCAACGAGATAATAAAACTGAATCCCAAGGGTACCGATGGATATTTATACAGAGGATTAGTGTTTATTTCGATGAGTGAATACGAAGATGCGCTCAGCGATTTTGATTACTTACTTAAAATAAATGACAAATCGAAAGAAGGATATATCGGTAGAGCATTATCATATTATGGAATGGGAAAGTATGATGAAGCGATAACTGATAATGAAGCGGCAATCAAAATAGGGCCTGGTGATCAACTTGGATATGTTAATCTTTCAAAGGCATTGATCGCGGGCGGTTATTCTTCAAGAGCGATTGATTCTATCGATGAAATGTATGGAAAATTCAGCGATAGTTCAGATGATTTATATCAGGATATGAGTTCGTTGAAGATATTGAGGGATTCTTTTAGAAGACTAAACAGGTTTCCAGATATTGAGAGTCTGGAAGATATAGCGAACAGGGCTTATGATAAAAAAGATTATGAAAAGGCGAGGGAGTATTATTCGGCGATATTGATTCTTGATCCGACAGACGAGATTACTGTATATGATATGGCAATGTGTTTGTGGGATTCCGGAGATAAAGCGGGAGCGCTTTTTTACCTCATGAGGTATTTGTATCTTAATCCTGATGCCGAAGACGAGAAAGAGATTCTGGGATATATTGATGAATTAAGCAGATGAGGGATGTTATATGATTAAAAGGGTCACAGTTGTAATATCTATATCGATAACAGTTTTATTTGCATTTATTTCGTGTTCGGGTTGCGGTGATGCGGGAGATATTTCAGTGTATGAAAGAATATATCATCTGGATTGGGTAACTGAGCCTTCTGCAGGTGTGGATTCATATAATCCGCAGAGCGAAGAAGATGTCGACATTTATTTTAAACTGAATCATGAAGCGGATGTGACGGCGGAAATCAGTGATTCCGCCAGCCAGGTTGTAAAGACGTTGGACAACGGAGACGGTAGAGATAATACCTGTTTCTGGGAGACTGGTTGCAGTTGGGACGGCAAGGATGCTGAAGGGCAATATGTCCCGGCAGGTATATACCACATTGATATATCTGGTTCATGTGAAGAGCAGTGTTCCTCAAGATGGGAAACTACTTCAATCGAATATACGATAGATTTAACCGTAGTAAACTAAGCACCGGCTATGCATAAACATGATTAAGCGTATAACCTTGATGAGTTACATTGTTTCAACAAGATGCCGACGGCACATCAGAGAAAATAATCGGAAACTGAATTCAACCTCTTAATTCAAATCCTGAAATAACAAGACGTTGAACTTCATTAGTTCCTTCATATATTTCAGTAATTTTAGCGTCCCTGAAATGTCTTTCAACAGGATATTCTTTGGTATATCCGTATCCGCCGTGAATCTGGATTGCTTTTGTCGTAATCCACATAGCTGATTCGGCAGCGGCTAGCTTTGCCATTGCGGACGATCTTGAAAATCTTTTTTTCTGATCTTTTTCAACAGCAGCTCTGAGTGTGAGCAATCTCGCGGAATCAAGCCTTAATGCCATATCTGCTATCATCCACTGAATAGCCTGGAGTTTTGCCAGCGGTTTGCCGAATTGCTCTCTCTCTTTTGCATGTTTTTTCGAGGCTTCCAACGCTGCTTTGGCTATACCTAGTGCCTGGGATGCAATACCTATTCTTCCACCGTCCAGCGTTGTCATCGCAATGCCGAATCCACTGCCTTGCTCACCGAGAAGATTCTCTTTTGGAATCCTGCAATCTTCAAACACCAGTTCTGTTGTAGATGAGCCGCAGATTCCGAGTTTATCTTCAATTTTCCCGACAGAGAATCCCGGGGTCCCTTTTTCAACGATAAAGGCACTGATCCCTTTATGTTTCAGTTCCTTATTGGTTACTGCAAAGACAACAGCGATGTCAGCTTCATTACCATTTGTAATAAAGTTTTTAGCCCCATTGATAACCCATTCGTTGCCATCCAGAACAGCCTTCGTGCGCTGGGCGGCAGCATCGGTGCCTGCATTGGGTTCGGTAAGTCCGAAGCATCCAAGTTTTTGACCACTGGCCAGAGGCCTAAGAAATTTTTCTTTCTGTTCGGGATTAGCATTTCTTTCGATCGGGTCGCAAACAAGGGAGTTGTTTACCGACATAATTACGCCGGTTGAAGCACAAGCTGCTGATATCTCTTCCAGAGCAAGAACATAGCTTACTGTATCCATTCCCGAACCGCCGCTCTCAGGATCAACCATAACGCCCATCAATCCGAGGTCGGCAAGTTTTTTAACCAGTTCAGCGGGAAATCTATGATTTTTATCGATTTCCGCAGCGAGGGGAGCGACTTCGTTTTGTGCAAAATCGCGAGCCATATCCCTTATCATTTTTTGTTCATCGGTAAGATCAAAATTCATCTTAGCACCTGCCTTTTGTGAATTATTTCTCATGAGCAGGCAAAAAGAGAAATCCCGCTCAATGATTATTAAATTTTAAAATGTTGTATTTATTAGATCCTTCGTTTGCCTTTTGAAGACTTGAACTCTTCCAGCTCTCTATGCTTATTCTGTAATGATTGCTGCAATCTCTGGATAGTTTCATCCTTTTGCTTTAATTTTGCAAGCATTCCCTTGCTTTTATCACCAACTTGATTCTGAAGATCTTCTAGTTTTTCATCGCGTTCTCTAAGCGCCTCTTCAAATTGTTTGACCTGAGTTTCAAGAGACGAAATTTTCAATTTTGAGGTTTTTAGCTGATTATTAAGCTGATGTATCTCAAGTTTAAGGTTTTCTGTATTTCTCACACTTCGCAGAAGTGCGGCATAATCACTTGGGGCATCACTTTTTTTTACATCTTTTTCGGAATCCATAATTAAATCTCCTCAAATGAAATCAGGGAATAGCGACCTGACGGCTGCATCGAGTTCGGAAATTCTCTGTGCTGCATTTCTTGAATCTTCTTGAGATACAACATCATGTACCAATAAGGCGGCAATAGATTGTTCCAGTGTTTGCATTCCAAAATTTTCTACTGATGCTCTTATTGTTTCATAAAGATCACCGGTCCGGCCATTTAAAAGATGGTCGGCGACAGCCGGAGAGTTAATCATTATTTCAACTGATGCAACTCTTCCCTTGTGATCTTTTTTGGGTATTAATCTTTGAGAAATTATTCCTCTAAGTGTCTGGCTTAACTGAATTCTTACCTGTCTCTGTTGTGTCTGCGAAAAAGAATCGACGATTCTGTCGACGGTCTGTGCCGCATCAAGAGTATGAAGTGTGCTGAGAACAAGATGGCCGGTTTCAGCTGCACTCATAGCGGCGCTGATGGTTTCGAGGTCTCTCATTTCACCGATGACTATAACGTCCGGATCCTGCCTGAAAACCATTCTTAATCCTTCTGCAAATGAAAGAGTGTCTGATCCTACTTCTCTTTGAATTACAGATGAGGAACTATCTCTGAATAAATACTCGATAGGATCTTCGATGGTTATTATCTGCTTGTGATTGTGAGTATTAATGTAATCTATAATAGCTGCAAGCGTTGTTGATTTACCTGATCCTGCCGGGCCTGTAACGAGCAGGAGCCCGGAGTTGAGTTTTGCCAGCTCTTCAACCATTGAAGGTAATCCAAGTTGATCCATTGTTGGAATATCAAATGGAATTGTCCTGATTACCATAGCAAGTGTCCCGCGCTGATAAAGAACATTTACACGGAACCTCGAAACTCCGGGAAGGCTGTATGCAACATCAATCCCTTTGTTTTTTTTCAGTCTAAGCTGGTCTTCATCACTGAGAACATCAAAGATGAAGTCATCCATATCATTCGTTCGGATTCTAGGATAATCCTCAACAGTTGTAAGATCCCCATGCAGCCTGATTACAGGTGGACGACCAACTTTCAAATGAAGGTCGGACGCATTATGGTCACACATGTATTTCAACAAATCATCTAGTTTCATAGCTTATGTTCAATGTTCTAATTTGGCATTGCAAAAACACTATAAAAATATCATTTGCGAGAGATTATAACAATAATGTAATCAAAAATCACTTTTTTTGACTTATCTTTGGTCAAATGTATTTTAGACGGAACTGTATTGTTAAGAATAGTCATATTGTATAGATGTAATGGTACATAAATACCGAACAATCTGACTTTACTGAACAACATGTACATAATAGTTGTGATATAAATCAAAATTTATGATTGTATTAACACAATATGAAATTTGTTATAATATTCACTCTGATGAAAAAATAGTTTATTGATATTATGTTGTTATAAGAATGCCGACTGGATTGATTATGAGCACTAAAAAATTATCGGAACTTAGAAATCTTCCCGTAGTCAATGTAACAGATGGAATAGAAATCGGAAAAGTAGCAAGTTTCATTATAGATTTCGATAAATCAAAATTGACGGCATTTATACTCGCCTCTAAAAACACAGGTGCTGGAGTTAAAGTTGTTAATCTGGATTCAATAAGCAGTTTCGGCAGCTTTGCTATGACCATTACAGATGTTAATCAGGTAGAAGACCTTGTCAATAATAGTGAATATTTGAAGCTTTTCGAGAAAGATATCCCTTTGCTTGGATCAAGCGTTTATGAAGAAGAGAATAAACTTCTTGGATTTGTTAAAGATACAAGCATTAACATAAATGATGGAAATATAATTTTATTGACGCTAACAAGTGATTCAGGTTTCACTTCTCCATATAAAGCAACAGTCCCCTTCAGTTCGATTAAATCAATAGAAAAAGATAAGATAATAATAAGTTCCGGACAGCGGCTAAGTTACAGGCGAGAAGGAGTTGCCGGCAGAGTAGAAGACAGCGGTTCGTATGTTCCTCTGGTTTTAGAAGAAGCAAAATGGAAAGATGCAATAAATGAGCGAATTAAAGATGAAATGTTAAAAGTTCATAATCAGTTGCGTGAACAATTTCTAGCTGATCATCAGCAGTTTTATCTTGCGCATGAAAGAAAACGGCTTACAGGGGAAATTACTGATGCCCTGATTTCTAAATTCGATCAACTCATATCAAAGAATTCAGTCGAGCTTTCTCAGGAATTGACAAAACTGCTGGGAGAAGAGACAAAGAGGCTGGTTAGTGAGGATAGGCTTAACTCTGAAGTTGAGTCATTTGAAAAGGAGAATTTGAAATCTATTGAACAGTTGAAAGGTGGAATCAATTCATCCATAAGTGAAATTAGTGATCTTGTTGATTCTTATAAAAATGAACTGAATGAGTCAATATCTGGTATCAAGGTGTTTTTCAATGATGAGATTAATAAAAAAACTGCTGAATTATCCGAGCAGTTTTCATCAAGAATAAAGGATAAAATTGATGTTCAAAAGGATTTATTTGCCGCTGAAAGGGAGAAGTCGGATTCGGAAATAGATGTAAAAATTCTTGAGCTTTCAGCAAATATGAAATTGTTGGAGAGAGGATTAAGAAAAAATATCAGCGATTCTATATCGGTGATCGAAAAAAAACATACTGATGTTAATAATAATTCAGTCAGCTTGATTAACTCATTAGATAATAATATTGAAAATTTGAAGGCTGATTATGTTTTGATTAAAGAGAAATGCGAAGTTTTGAGTTCTCAATTATCGAAGATTTTAGATAGCACATCAAATATTAAAACCATAGACGATAAATGTTCAAACGCTATAGATACTTTGAATCGTGATATCAGTCTGAAAATATCTGAAATGAGTTCTGAGAACGAATCGATTATTTCAAAACAAAGAGATATTGACAACAGGTTTTCAGAGCTTTCAGAGTCGATGAGACAGGAGATCGGGGCGAAGGTAGAAGAACTTGCCGATGATTTTGAAAAAAGGATAGCGGAAGTAAGATCGTTTGAGACGAAGCTTACTGAATCAAGCCGGTCGAATAAAGAGTATATAGATGGTTTGATATCGACGCTGAAAGATGAGTTGAAGATAATAGCCGGGAAATCCAGTGGACTGGACAACAGGTTTTCAGAGTTTTCAGAGTCGATGAGACAGGAGATCGGGGCGAAGGTAGAAGAACTTGCTGATGATTTTGAAAAAAGGATAGCGGAAGTAAGATCGTTTGAGACGAAGCTTACTGAATCAAGCCGGTCGAATAAAGAGTATATAGATGGTTTGATATCGACGC
>Ga0116162_10000183_pt1 | contig 51124 bp, 30 predicted proteins | sample AD_UKC105_MetaG_FD_89875 | JGI IMG/M metagenome (GOLD analysis project Ga0116162, IMG submission 89875) | Active sludge microbial communities of municipal wastewater-treating anaerobic digesters from Hong Kong - AD_UKC105_MetaG | ecosystem: Engineered > Bioreactor > Anaerobic > Digestate...
ATCGCACGGTCAGTCTCAGGGCTCATTCCTGAGTATTTCTTGATGTGCATCGTCTTCTTCTCTGGGTCGATGACAGCCTCCCAAGAAAACGTAGTTAGGCCGGCATCGGGTTATGGGGCAGACAGAAATAGAAAATACAGTCACTCAATATATCCAAAAGTATTTTCCTGGTATACTACTGAATGATGTTCAATACGTAGTAGTCGTGTAACCAAGGGACTTTTTATGAGTGCTGGATATGGTTTTGAATGTGGTGTTCCTGAGTTTCTTTATACAGAAGTAGCATCTATAGTTGGACATTTGTCATCAAGAGAAGCATATAGGTTGTCGGGAGCAGTCGAAAGCAAGCAGATTCGAGTATGGAACCAGACCATTGAATGGCTCAAAACTGCTCTTGTTGCTTGTTTGGATTCTTCGGACGATGCCCGAAGGTGGAATGTATGTCTTGAGTATGAAATTCCCAGACGTGGAAGCCGTATAGATGCAGTGATCTTGGCTTCTGATCTGATCATTCTCATAGAGTTCAAATCTGGGAAAGCCGATTCTGATTCTCAAAGGCAAGTGGAGGATTATGGCCTTGAATTGATTGATTTTCACGAGGATTCACATGATCGACTGGTTATTCCCATTGTATGCGCGGGTTCAACTCAGAACTTGAAACTCATAACTGTCCCGATAGGAACATCAAAAGTACAAAAAGTCTCTATTACTTGCCCCAGTATGCTCTCTTCTGCGATATCTGAATTGTACATAGCCTATCATGATCCCAATAAACCGGACATCGATAAAGACCACTGGTTGAATTCTCCCTATAAGCCTACCCCTACAATAATTGAAGCCGCAAGAGCTTTGTATGCTGGCCACAAGGTAGAGGATATTTCCCAGTCTCAGGCAAGCTCAATTCACATGGAGCGGACAGAGAACGCTGTCACATCCGTTGTGGAACGAGCAGGCAAAGAATGTGAGAAAGCTATTTGTTTCATTACGGGAGTTCCAGGCGCCGGCAAAACCTTAGCAGGCCTAAATATTGTGCATCGTCTCGGTAATCGAGCACAAACTACCTTTCTGTCAGGAAATGGACCATTAGTTAAGGTACTCCAGGCTGCATTGACTATTGACTTTATGAAGAGACAGGGAATGAAGAAAAACGAAGCGACACATAGGGCCACAACTTCCATAACGAATGTTCACAAGTGGCTGGATGAGTACATAGACAGGTCTCCTAATCGTGTTCCCTATGAAAACATCGTAGTGTTTGATGAAGCTCAAAGAGCATGGAATCGGGCACATTCAAAAAGGAAGTTTGATAGAGATTCATCTGAACCAGAAATGATTCTTAGGGCGATGGACCGCCATGAAGATTGGTCAGTTCTCATAGCACTCATAGGTGGTGGGCAGGAAATCAATACCGGTGAAGCTGGATTGTCAGAATGGGGACGCACCTTAAATGATATGTTTCCCCATTGGAAGATAGCAATATCGCCAGAGCTATTGACAGGGCATTCCTCAACTGCTGGTTCTGTGCTATTCGGTGAGATTACGTCTTCTATTGAACAAAGATTGTCGCTCATTCAAGATCTCCACCTGGCAGTGTCACAGCGATCATACCGTGGGGTTAGGCTTACAGAGTGGGTGGAAAAAACTCTCATGGGGCAAGCAGAAGAGGCAGCATCATTACTTTCCTGCATCCCTGACTATCCTGTGGTTCTAACACGTGACCTTGAAAAGGCAAAAGAATGGCTGAGAGAGAAAGCGAGAGGGCTTCGTCAATGTGGTTTTGTTGCGAGTTCTGGTGCACGGCGCCTGAGAGTCCATGGCTTCGATGTTTCGGCCCCCATTGATGCGGCTGACTGGTTCCTAAAACCCCACGATGATGTAAGATCTTCGAACTATCTCGAAATACCTGCCACGGAATTCGGGATCCAGGGATTGGAGCTTGACTGGATCGGATTGGCTTGGGGAGGAGACTTAAGAAGGTGTAAAACAGGATGGCAATACATGCAGTTTCGAGGGACCAGGTGGCAATCAGTCAATAAGGAAGAAAAGCGACAATATATGATCAACAAGTATCGAGTGCTTTTGACCAGGGCAAGAGAAGGTCTGGTAATATGGGTTTCTCCCGGAGACGAAGAAGATTCTACCCGAACCCCATCAATATATAATTCGACGTATGAGTACCTTCTATCATGTGGCATTCCGCTGCTGGATTGAATTCTTATTCCTTGGTGGTCAATCTACGCAGGGGAGCAGCTCTATTTACGGTTGTGCAAAACGACATCACTGAACATATAGTTGGCAAACCATGCAATTTGTCTATGGTACTGAAGTGAGATATTATAATCATGGGACAGGTAAGAGATGGACGTCGAGGACAATGTCTCCTGCGGACTGTCTGTATTGACGAAACGCCTTCCTGCGGAGGATGTAGCCTAATAGGGCGAATCCGGCCCTCGCAACTAAAAGAAAGCCCTCGACTGAGGGCTTTTTTATTTTTCCCGGCAATGTGTGAAAATGTGAATCATGGATATTTTAGATGGTTATATATTGATTATCAGTATAAGAATAGAATAACTAACCCGGATTTCTCACAAAGAAATCCGGAAAACCGCGATAAGGCCAATCCTACTGCGTCACAGCGGCGATTCGGGCTCGGTTACATACCGCACAGTATGTTTCCTCACCACTCACTTGATGTTCCTTGTATTATCAGCCTTATCACGATTTTTAACCTGAGCTGGTGAGAAATGCAGGCTAAACGGAGTTTTCTGGATTCCTGCTGACTGCAAGCAGGAATGACGGCAGGTGCTTTGTGTCGTATTCTATATTATCTATGATAAACAGTATATCTATCCGCAGTGTGCTTTTCTTTTTATAAAGAACAATTCTTCTGTGAGGATTTCAGATGAATAGCGGCTGTGCCTTTTATGATATCTCCTTATAAAGCCGTTTCATTTCCTCGGTCAGTTCTTTTTTCTTATCGGCGTAGGCCGGGTCTTTCGTGAGATCGTTCTTTTCGTGCGGGTCCCGGGCGATGTTAAACATTTCGTCCGGCCAGCGCTCGTGGCAGTTAATCACTTGCTTGCCTTTTTTATATCGGATGAGTTTCCAGTCGCGGGTGCGCAGAGCCATGCAAGGCGGGTGGGGAAAATTGTAGTCCTCGTAGTATTCGTACAGCCAGGAATCGCGCCACGAAACATCTTTTCCTTCCGCGAGTTCCAGGTAGCTCTTCCCCTGCACGCGGCCCGGCACGGCAAGGCCCGCCGCGGAAAGCACGGTGGGGGCGAGGTCGATATTCAGTACCATTTCATCAACTTTTTTTCCGCCGTCCGGCAGCGCGCGCGGATACCGCATGAGGTGCGGGATGCGTATGCCTTCCTCGTATGCGTAGCGCTTGTCTATTAGCCCGTGCTCTCCCCAGTAATAGCCGTTGTCTCCTGCGTAAACAATGAGCGTGTTTTCGGCCATCCCTTTTTCATCCAGGTAACCCAGCACCCGGCCAACACTGTCGTCCACTGCCATGAGCGCTTCGTAATAGCCCTGCTGGTTCTCCTCGAAGTGGTCGTACTGGTATTTGTGAACATCGCCCACCGGGTGGATCATCGGCTTCTCTTTCGGGTGCAGTTTCATCCCGTCCAGCTTTCCCCGGTATCGCGAAGGCGGGATGAACTCGTGGTGCACCGCCTTGTGGGAGAGATACAAGCAGAAAGGTTTGTTTTTTCGCCCGTCCAGGAAGTCCAGGGCGTAATCCGTCAGTACGTCCGTGATGTATCCGTCCTGTTTTTTCTCGCCTCCGTCAATTATTAGAGGGCAGTCGAAGTAGCGGCCCTGGCCATGAAACGTGACGAAGCGGTCCATTTTTCCCTGGGCCTTGAAATCCGGCAGTTTTCCCGGCATGTGCCACTTGCCCATGAAGCCCGTGTGGTAGCCCGCCGCGTGCAGCAGTTCCATGTACGTAAAGTTCCCGTCCTGCCAGGGGGTCCTGTTGTTCTGAACCCCGTGGCGGGCGGCGTACTGACCCGTAAGAAAACTCGCACGCGAAGGTGAACACAGGGATGTGGTCACGAACGAGTTTGTAAAATGCACGCCCTCCGCAGCCAGGCGGTCCATGTTCGGCGTCTTCAGCCACGGTTTGTCCATGAAGCCGAAAGCGTCGTAACGGTGGTCGTCCGAGAGTATAAAAATAATGTTCGGTCTTTCGGTTGCGCCGCGTGAGATGAACGGGAATCCGCCCATGAAGGCCATCCCCGCCGCCGCCCCGCAGGCCGTTTTAATAAAGTCGCGTCTATCCACAAGAAACCTCCAAGAAGCATCCCTGTTATGATATCTCAGATTTTCCCACCGGACCAGCACCCCTGTTGAAATCTGCCACACTTGCAGCAATGCATAATATGTAGTTGGCGAACCATGCCATCTGTCTATGGTACTGAATTGAGATATTGAAATCATGGGACAGGCAAGAGACAGGCATCGAGGACAAAGTCTTCTGCGGACTGTCTGTACTGCCGGAATGCCCGCTGCGGCGGGCTCTTTCGCGTGCGGAAGTGGTGCGAGTGGTGTGGCGAGATAGACAGAGCGGCAGGCACAGGGCGGGGGATGGGGATGGTTGTGATATAATTACTGCATTAGCCGGTATGTGGGAGCCGGGCGGGAAGGCGGGAAGATTATGAACAGGCGTGATTTCCTGAGGTTGATGGCAGGGAGTGTTGCAGGAATGGCATTGCCGTTAGGGGCTTTTGAGCTATCTCTTGCGGCGGATGGAAGGAAGCCGAATGTTATTGTCATATATACCGACGATCAGGGCGCTGTCGATGCGGGATGCTATGGTACTTCGGATATCAAGACGCCTTCTATAGATGCCCTCGCGGAAAGCGGTGTGCGGTTCACTCAGTTTTATTCCGGCGCGCCGGTATGTTCTCCATCGCGGGCAACGCTTATGACCGGGAAATATCCGTTGCGGGCCGGGCTTGCCGGGAATGTTCCTCATGTGGAAGACGCGGAGGGGTTGCCGTCAGATCAGGTTACGATTGCAGAGATGATGAAACGGGCGGGGTATGCGACGGCCCACATCGGCAAGTGGCATCTCGGCAGCAGGGCTGAAACGTCTCCTTCAGGTCAGGGTTTCGATTATACTTTCGGGCACCTGGGTGGTTGCATAGATAATTACTCTCATTTCTTTTACTGGGAAGGCCCCAATCGGCATGATCTATGGCGCAACGGTAAGGAAGTTTATTATCCGGGACGCTTTTTCGGCGATCTCATGGTAGAAGAAGCAGGGGCATTCCTTGAAGCCAACCGCGATAAACCGTTCTTTTTGTATTTTGCTGTCAACATGCCGCACTACCCATACCAGGGTGATGAAAAGTGGCTTCAGGAGTATAGCGGTATCGAGCCGCCACGAAATTTCTACAACGCTTTCGTTTCAACAATGGACGAGCGAATAGGGCGGTTGATGTCAAAGGTCGATGAACTCGGGCTGCGAGGCAATACTATTGTGATATTCCAGTCCGACCAGGGCCACTCGACGGAAGCCCGCGCATTCTACGGCGGTGGCAGCGCAGGGCTGTACAGGGGCGCGAAAGGGTCTTTGTTCGAAGGCGGAATCCGGGTTCCGGCCATCATAAGCTGGCCCGACCGGCTGCCACAGGGCGCCGTGCGCAACCAGATGGTTCACAGTGCCGACTGGATGCCAACGATAGCTGAACTCTGCGGTGCGGATATCATCGATCCTGATATAGATGGAAAAAGTATTTTGCCGATAATTGAAAACGATGCTGCGGAGTCGCCTCACGAAATTCTATTCTGGAGTTACAATAATAGCTGGGCTGTTCGCAAGGGAAACTGGAAGCTGCTCGGAAACCCGGAGGATACATCCAACAAGGGGCCGCTTACTTCTGATGATCGCCTTTTCCTTGTTAATTTGTCTGATGATGTTTCCGAGATGACCAATATCGCTTCACAAAACAAAAAAATTGTTTCTCATCTGAAAAAAGAATATGAAAGATGGGCAAGAAAAGTCGATCCCGGAACGTTCTACCTGCAACACATCAAGTAGCGCGCGGATAAGTGTAAGAGCTGCAAGCAGCAGTATGACAAGCACAAGATTAGCCTTGCTACGTTTTTCCGGTTGAACATTTTTAATGTCTTTTCAACATATCTTTTATTCCACTGTTTCAGACACAGTGACGGCCCACCACGGCCCCTCTGATTTGCCTGAAAATGCAGCCCAGAACCATGAAGACACGTCCGGCCAGCTTTTGCCGTCATTGTCATAAAATCTTTCGTGAACAATGAAAACAACGTCATCTTTCTCGGCTTTGATCTTTCCCCATGCTTTTCCCTCGTTGTCATATTCTATTGGAAGTGGCGTGACTTTATAACCGGTGCCTCTGTAACAATCAGCAGATGGATGAAGTTTCCTTGTCTCATGTGTAATCCACCTGATTAGTATCTCTTTCGTCCCATCAGTAAATTTTCCCATTTTGCCTGGAAAACTTTTTTCAAAAGCTTTCTCCTGGTCCGTCAGAGGTAATTCTTTAAATACCGTTTCATTGAATTCGGGCGGCCAACCCGGGAAATTTTTCTCTATCTCTTTCGTATGAATATTCACATGCTGACTCAGCACCGGCATCAGCGCGGCGATAACACACACGATTATCAGGGTGATCAAGCTTCTCATCTTTTCACTCTACCTATCCGGTAATCAAAAAAGAATATTGATGCGGCAACAAAAATGAACGATGTAATACCAACGGCCTGGTGGCTCCACTCAGGAGCACGAATTATGTGACTCTCGATATAGAACAGGCATATCGAGCGAAGCATGTTCCCAAGATAGATGATGAAAATGGAAACAAGAATCGATTTGATTGTATTTTTCAAATCCAGGTTGAATATACAAGATAGAGAAAACGTGAGAAACAATCCTGCCCAAAGCATATTGATACCGCTGCATGGAGCATCAATGCATACCAGTTCTTTATTCCACATCAGACACGTTCCTTCTTGAGATACACTGTATCCCGAGAATCGGATCATTGGTGTTGTGATGTATGCAACGGAGTATCTGTATGGATAACCTAAATAAAACTGGAGTGAAGGAATTACCGGCAGTGACAGGATAAACAGTCCCCAGATTCTCAAGTCCAGAATATTCCCATATTTCTGCAGACAAATAACTGAACAGATAGCAGTCAGCGCAATGAATGCTTTCAGCATTGGCGGAAGGATCATGTAAGACAAACAATAGACAATTACCAGAAAGATCGGGAACGCCCAGCTTGTTCTGTTTTTCTTTTCTACACGGGGGAGAATAATGCTCATCACAATCGCCGAAGTTATTGTAAGCAAACCGGGAATGGCTTCATAGATATTCGACACTCTGTTCGAATACCAGAATAACGAAGGCCAAAATGCCCCGATCAACAAAAAATAGGGTAGTGCGTTCATAAACATCAGGACTGGTATGAAAGCCTCTTTTTCATGATCAATACAGCCGACAGCAGAACTACCAGAGTAACAAGGATTAGAATTATTACTTCCGGCTCTGGAATTGTCGGAATCTGACTTGAGGTAATTGGATTCAATCCGGCATCTTTATACTGTTTTTTCGTTTCGAGGACAACAGCGCCACTTACCGGAGTGACCAGGCCGTATTCGACAGACATAAGCAATGCTTCTTTTCTGCTTTTCTCTCCGGGGGTCTTAAGTATTTCTTCAATCTGGTTCTTGGCCCACATTCTTGACAGATGATTCGAAGTTCTCTTGGTGTACTTATTCTTTTCGATATTTGTTTTCTTGATACGTTCCCTTTGAATGGCGATAGATGCACTGCTGACATCAAAGCTTTTGATGAGCCATTCCAGATCCTGCTTCATATTACCCGATCTGGGCACTCTTACAAATTTAGTCAATCCATCAAGCTCATTCACAACTATGTTTGTCCCATTGCTCGCCTGGAGTTCATAAATCATCGGTCCACCGGGTCTTCTGTCATAACGCTGGATGATTTCCTCGACATTATGCATATATACAGGTTGTGGCCCGTGTATCCATACAATTGAGCTGTTTTTCTTTTGTGCTGCGATATCCCAGGCATTTATCAAGGCTGGAACATTGTCCTGTCCACCGATGAAAACGTGATTCTCAAGTTGAGATATCAGTTTTTCCCTTGATAATGCTTCCCATGCGATGCTTCCTGGTTTGTTCACGCCTGATTCATCTGAAGCTATTTGGATGAGATACTCTGTGTTTTCGGGCAGAAGTTTGAATGAATCCATAATTTGCTGTGCTGCGCCCTTCATGCTTTCGGAGCCATCGACTACGAAAACAACTCTATCAAACGAGTTCCCTTTTTTATCGATAACTGACTGGGTGGTAACGTATTCGTCCTTATTAAAATCATCAACTGTCCATGCCTGACTTATATCTTTATTGCGATATCCGTATATAAATGTTGCCGATCCTGACAGATTGCTTTCCTCGACAAGTCCTCGCAATGCATACCCTTCATCTTCCAATTCCTCTTTTTGCAGGGTATCAACATTAGAATCCAATCTTTGTTTTGATTCCACCCACACGGAATGTTTGACATCTGAAGAGATGCCAAAATTGCGTTCTGTGAAATATGGAAGCTGGTACGTTCCTTTACTCTTGTCTCTGAGAATCAGTGGAGAAGTTATTCCTATTCTGACTTTCATTTCGCCATACCTGGGAACAGGGAAGCACTGGATGAAAATTCTGTCAGGCCCGCTTGTTGTTACGAGCACAGGGTCCCGTTTTTTGCTAACCACTTTTTTATAGGCTTCTTTTGTTTTAGTCCTGCTGGCGAATGTGGCCTCTCTCTCCTCGCCATTAATCCATAATGTGAGTCTTGATACAACCCCGTCGCTGGGAAGAACAATCTGCGCTCTTGCTTCTCTCATGCTATGAGAGTCGTTCTTAAAAACCATTGTCCACTCTGTGTATGCTAAAGCGGCATCGGCATCCAGCGAGGTATCAAGCCTGGAACCGGCAAGAGAAAGACCTTTTAGTCTTCCTGCTACAATATCTCCACCTTCATCCGAGTCGTAATCGAAAGTTTCAATGGCATTTTTAGCCCTGGGCAAAGAAAAGACGGGAGGGGGAACAGTGTTAAACGGCACTCCTGTTACTCTGTAAAATGTATTCCTTGCATTCTGTGTAGAATTGCCCTCGCTGATTACAAGGATTGTTCCCACGAAACCTATTATGCTGGCAGACCTCATTCCTCTATCGTAACAGGCTCTGAGCAGCAGTTGTTCGTCTCCATAGGTTCTCAATAAATGAATCCCCGTTTTCCTTGTATTGACGAATGGTGAATTGGCCATATCCAAACCTATCTCTGTTATTGCGCTGGGAACTTCGAGCGAAAGAAGAAAGAAAAAAGACATAACAGCGCTGATCATTGCATACGATTTCACCTTGCTTTTTTCATTGCCGGACAAAAATATGAGATATCTACGTGTAGACAATGATCCGAAAAAAGACAGTACAGGCGCCAGCGGCAGTATCCCAATAAACACGATTAGTAAAAACAAACCAATTGGAATAATGGGAAGGAACAGAAGTGTGTAGTAGAAAGAGACTCCAATAGCAACACCATTCATGATCAAAAGATATTTGGTGTGTTCTTTTGCTTTATCTCTCAGGATATACACAATCAAATTGGACACGGGGACAAGAGAGATAAGAAGGATGTGCCAGATAGTCGGTATCGGATCAAGCAAAGATTCCGCGCATAGCGCGAACGATACTTCAAGTGTCAAAGCAATAGCAGGGACAATGATTCCGAACAACATTATAAATGAAGAATTATATTTTTTTTGTGGATTCTTTGCCGGCTCGAATTTTTGAGCGTCTGGAGATTTGTTGACAGGGTTTTTTTCTGTCTCTATTTCCCTGGGCGGCCCAAGCCGGTTAATGATTATCTTTATATCATCTTCTGCGACAATATCTATTTCTTTTTCGTTTATCTCTTCGTCAACATGTCTTCTTATATCATCTATGACCTCGTTAATGTCTATTTGTTCCGGATCTAAAGAGTTCTTTAACTGTTCAAGATATGCCTCGAATTGTTTCTTAGCAGACTCTGTCCACTCGGCCATATTTACTTCTCCTTTCTTCGAAGAGATAAGCTGCCTTCAATGAGTTGATCGAGATGTTTATTCATCAAGGATATGTTTTTTCTGCCTTTATCTGTCAGGAAGTAGTATTTTCTAACCGGGCCTTCTTGTGACTCTTCCAGCCGGGATTCGATCATGCCCTGCATCTTGAGCCTGGAAAGGAGCGGATAGATAGTGCCTTCAGTTACCCCTAAGCCCGGTATTGCCATCAGTCGCTTAACTAACTCGTATCCATAAAGGTCTTCACCGTCCAGGGCATTCAGTATGCATAATTCCAAAAGCCCTTTGCGTACCTGGACAACCCAATTCTCGAAATGATCCATTACCGTTCCCAAATTGAATTTGACTACATGATAACACACAATACCTTGCAATGCAAGGTACTGGACCAAAAAAAGATAGAGATTATTCCCCGGGTTCCTTGTTTTGTTAATCGGCACTATTTTGGTAGCCGCCTCCAGCTTCTCGCGGATATTGTTCATGGCTACGTTTAAAAGACTTGTGCATAGACGGCGAGTAACCGTATGTTTTGTATAGAATCACCTGATGTGGCGGTCTTCAAGTTTTAAGCGGAGTTTTATGTAGCAGCCTTTGCCTGTGTAGCTGTCGTCTGTAAGGTCGGAAGTGAATCTGTCGAAGTTGTAGCCCATGCCGAGTTGAAGGTTTTTCTTGAGAAGGTAGCGGAGTTCCATCGACTTGCCGTTGGTAGACGAATTAGTTGTACTGTTTTTCATGTTTCTGAAGCTGACCCCGATGTCCCACCTGTTTGTAATATCGTAAAGCAGCATGGTTGATATGAAATCGGTTTTGCTGGTGAGGATGTGATTGTCCGACCATTTGACTGCGTATTTCGCGGTTATTTGAGCCTTGCCGCTGGTCTGGTATGCCTGCTCGATTGAAATGATTCTGTTACGCTCCGAGTATGAAACTGTTTCATTTGTGTTTTTATCCCTGTCAACAATGATTTTTGCGAATGCATTATAACGGTTGTTCTTCAATGGCCTGTACGAAAGCCCGAATGAAATCCTGCTTTCGATCCGGCTGCTGATGCTTTCGGATTTGTAGTCGTAATGCCTGCCGGCGAGTATTAATCTATGTTCGGGACTTATGCCGGCACTCAGCCCGATGTTGAAAAGATGTGATTTGCTGGAGCTTCCTTTACGGAATTCATACTTTGTGGAAATATTCTCGCTGTCATCGTTGAGATAGTTAAGGCTCAGTGATGCAGCCGAGGCGTCACTTTCGCCGTCGCGGTCTTCGCCCCTGATCGTATCGAGTTTTTCAACGCTGAGGTTTCCCGAAACATTGTTATTAATTTTATAGTTGTTCCGCAGCCCGATAAGCTGGTTGATTCTCGAACCCTCGGCGCCCTGTTCGAGCCTGTATTCATTGAACCCGACTATGTTTCCGGCAACTGTCGATTCTATGCCGCCAACCAGCCTGTTTTCAGTCCTTTCATCGTACTTGTTGATTTCGTCCCTTACGTAAATAGAGGTCAGGTTGTTCACTTTTTTATTCAACCCGATAGAGGCGTTGTTGTATCTGCCGTCCAGATCCTGCTGGGCGTGCATATCGAGTGAAAGAGAGGTGGAGAGCTGTGTCGAAGAATTAAGCCTCAATGCTCTTACTTCGTCAGGCGTTTCATCGCTGTTGTCGAAAGGATATCTCGAATTGCTTTCTTCCTGGGGGATGTACGAATCTCTGGACACGCTTCGGAAGTATTCAATGCTGTAATTAGTTTTCCTGTTTGCTCTCCGCAATCCTAAGAGAGAGAAGCGCCTGTCCGCTTCATTAATCATGTCGTATTCGTCGGAATGTTCTCCGTACCAGTTGATGTTATGATTCCCGGAGTAATTGAATGACGTTCCATAGATTCTTTTGCCGCGCATAATATCGAAAGCGGAATCGTTACCGAAGTAAAACCCGGTTCTGCGGAAGAAGCCGTTGATTGTCAGACTGTCGGAAACATTGCTTTCGAGGTCGACAGACCATCCATCTGAATCCCGGTTACCCGACACACTGCTTTCATCGAAAAGCGATTCCGTGGAAGCCCATTCCGCTGTGATCCGCGCGACATCCGGGATGTCCCAGTCGAAATCCAGCCCGAGCAAACGATCGCCGCCTGTTTCCTGCTCTTCTTTAACGCCGGTGAAGCCCAGCGCGAGGCCGGTGGCGAGACGCAACATGCTGCGGATGCCGTATAACAGGTAATCTCCACGCCCGGTATCTATCTCGTAGCTGACCACTATGAATACGGGATTGAGTTCCGAATCGCGGCTCGGAACCGGCGCTTTGAATATTATTGTGCCGGAGTCATAGTCGATGTTGTAATCAGTCCATCTGGCCCGGGCCTGCCTGTCCAGCACCCTGTCTATCTGGAGCCGGTCCCTCACTTCGATTACGACCTGCTCGCTTCCTTCGATAATTGCATTTCTGGAAAGCTCATAGAAGCCCGAGACGCCTCTCGCGGGCAGGCTGTCTACGACTTTCGACTGACCTGTCGAACTCACGAATGTTTTGAGATTGTAATCGTCGTTGTTAACCTCGGAATAAAAACCGTTCAGCGCTCTGTAATAAGCGCCGAGTTTCGTACTGTTGAAATTAACCGTATTGTCCCCGTAGACCATGAAAGATTTGCCACGGTCCACGCGCATGAAGAACTGGTTTCTCGAACTCGCTTCGTAACCTTTTCTGCTCTCGTCTCCATACACCGGGTAGTTCGCTTCTGATTCATATATATTCTCAGGTTCCCTGAAAAGTTCGGTGTCCGAGGAGTTGTCCGAGTTCATTGCAGTTGTCAGTAATGCCGATTTGCCAAGTTTCTTTTTCATGAAGAAAGAGGCCCTGCCGCTGATGAATGAATCATCATTCATGTCGGTGTTGTCCCTGATGACGGCGGGATTTCCTTCGATACTGCCGTTCCCCATGGATATCTCGGCGAAACCGACAGAGAATGCGTCACGCATGTGAGGCGCGAAAAAGACCTTCACTGATTTTTCTATGTCGCCGCTCCATATTTTGAGCTCCGCCTCGCCGACTTCCATAGGCGCTCTGACAGTGAATATTGCACAGCCGTTTTTGTATGATATCTGTTTGCCGTATGTGTTGTTATCGGCATCGGCTTCGAGAATGTCGCCGCGGTTGATTGAAACCGTTACCGGGTCGCTTTTCAGCAGGTTGTAATCATTGGTGTCCAGGAGTCTCACGGTGAATTCCGAAGCAGATGATCCGTCTGCTGGAATTTCCATGTTTTCAGATTCAATATCAATTGAAGCCGGCGGGCCTGTAACATAAACGCTGATTTCCACAGCTTTGTCTATTAATCCCTCGCCGGTTTTTGTGATTGCGGTAAGGTTGTTTGATCTGCCTTTTTCGAGTTCTATGCTTACGAATTCGTATACGGTTATGTTTTTTGAATTGTTGCTCACCTGTTTGCCGATATGTTTTTTGTCCGCTTCAACGCCATTGACAAAAAGTTCGAGCTTTCTGCTGAGAGGAGCTTTCAGCGTAACAGCTACATGTGACTCATTAAGAACAGAGCCGTCCGCCGGGCTTAAAAAGTCGAGATTGTTTGCAATATTTAATATCTGCTTTTCAATGGGAATATTCTCTGGTGATTCTTCCTGTGCTGTTCGGGTCATTTCATTTTCTCGGGGATCGGGATCACCCGCGGCGAAAAGACCATTCATTTCCGGTTGATCACCTGCGTAAGAAAGCATTTTCTTTTCATTCAAGAATTCCCTGTAAACCGCAAAATCGACAACGGCCAGGCCTCCCTGCGGTACCTCGACAAACTGGGAAGGGCTGTTACCGGCAAAGCGGCTTGAAGTTCCAATGATGTGACTTGCGCCTTCGATAGACGGCTCGTCGATCCGCAGAACATGGGTTCCTTCCCGAACAGCATTGATGGAGAATTTTCCGTCGCTGTCAGTCCTGACCCACGTGCCGTCTTCCATGTAAAGAAGAACATTTTCTATTCCCGGCTCGTTATTATCCTGCCTGCCGTTTGCGTTGTCATCGTCAAACACTTTTCCGAGAATGGTTCCGCGTGTTGTGAAAACGCCCTCTGATATCTTGAGGCGGAACTCCGCTTCTCTGGATACCAGTTGATTGCCGAGGCTTATCCCCGTGGCGTAAACCCTGTTGATGCCGTCGCCCCTGTTGCTGTCCGGCCCGATTACCGCGCCGTAAGTCAGGGTGAACGATTCTCCGGCAGGCAGATCGCGAAGATATTCCCATTTGAAAGTTCGCGATCCGATTGAAACCGCATCATTCAAGGGGGCGCCGTCGAGGCTGCATGTTCCATCGGCGGGAATAACCCCGTGCGGCATGGTATCGAAAATACTTACATCGCTGAGATTGATGTTACCGGCGTTTTTGACAGTCACGGTATATTGCACGACATCCCCGATGTTTGCCACACTCTTGCTTGCGGTTTTTGTTACGCTGAGGATTTCGACGATCTCGGGATCGACCGGGATATCCAGGTTCAGAGGCTGCATCCCTTCAACAAGTACGAATGTTTCGCCCCGTGAGCCTGTTTCCACTACGAAGCCCGGCGGCAGGTACTCATTTGGTACCACTGATGGGAACGAGAACTCATCATCAAGTTCTACATGGAAATAGTATTCTCCGGCCGGAACGAATTCGAACTGAAAAAACCCGTCTTCGAGCGTTTCGTAAGGATTATTCTGTTCGTTAGGCACATCCGGCGGCTGAGGCAGGGTAATTGTCATCCCGGAATTTTTCTCCCGGATATGGATGACAGCGCCTTCTATCAATTCTCCGGTAATTGAATTGAAAACGACACCCAGGGGATCGACCAGGACATTGTCGATTAAAACCTGTCCGCCGTCCAGCGGGTCAGTGTAGGATGCAATAAGGCGGGAATCTTTTTTAAATGTAATTCTATTATCATCGAGAACGGCGTTTTCCTGTGTGCTGTCCAGACAACCATGAAATATGCCCGTATCGAAATCAGTTTCAAGTATGGTGATGGTTTCTGAATCTCCGCTGTCGGGATTACTGATGACAACTACTACGGATTCAACAGATGAAGCATTCATATTCCTGTCAGCATCTTCGACCTGAACACATACTTTATCCCCTATTCCATACCTGTAAACTGTGTTTCCGGCTTCGTCCTGGAAATCGATTGTTCCCTGAGTTCGACCTGAAACAGTAGTAAGCTCAGTGTGTTCCATCGTTTCTGTGTCATTCGATGAAACGGTAAAGTCGTTATTTAACACAGTTCCATGTGTGACACCGGTATCAACATTGACGACAAGTTCGAGATCGACACTCTCGTTGAAATCAAGATTGGAAACGATCCATGATATAACGCCATCGCTGTAAACGCCGTTGCCTGTGGCGCTTACAAAAGATGTGTTTTCTGGAATGGCGCTGGTAATCAAAATGTTTTCTATGGAGACGCCATCATTCAAAACACTTATGGAATAAGTGATGTTGTTACCGGCAATTACAGGATCGACATCGTCGCTGACGGTAAAACTCAGAGATAGTGCAGAAATATATACAATTGCATCATTACTCAGAATCGTTCCCTGTTCCATGCTCGCAATAGTGGCCCTGTTGACAATCGAAGTCCCCACTTTTGAAAGCGAGGATGTTTCCACCTGGAAATAAACAGACCCTGAATCACCGGGCGCCAGCGATCCGAGATCCCAGCCGACTGTTCTGTGGTTCAGATTTCCACCGTCTGTTACAGAGCCTGATATCAGGGCCGTTTCATTGGGAAGCAGGTCTTTTATGTTAACGAAAGAGGCAGCCATATTGCCTGTGTTTTTATAATCCAGTTTATAAGTGACTGTGCCGCCGGGGATAACTGCCGATGGCGAAACGGATTTGGTTAAAGACAGGTTAGGGCTCTCTCCGGTTGAAGTTGACACGACGAAAGTGTCTGAAGCGCCTTCATCGCATGATATCGTGCCTGTGGTTGTAATGTCGGTTCCATCAGGCAGGGCAGTGTCAACAAGCAAGTTGATTATGAATGATCCACTCTCGCCGGAATCCAGATGGCCGGTATTGCAGGAAAGGCTTCCACTGCCCGGCGGTCCGGGGGCAAAAACACAATCGCCGTCCATTGACTGGTAGGTTAATGTATCGGGAAATACTATAGTTGAAACAATATTGGTAGCCCCGGCGTTACCTGTATTCTCAAAAGAAACAGTATAAGAAAGCACCGCCCCCGAAGCTACAGGATCGGTGCTTTCTCTGATATCAATATTGAGTACAGGAGCGCCGGTAAGAATAGTTTGAACAGAAGCGCTGACCGGATCGAGGGGATTTCCATTGGCATCGTTGTATGTAAGCCTTGCCGTGTTGACAATGGCTGTACCCGGTTGCGGGGTTAATCCCCATGTGGATTTTGAAAACAGGACAATCAGAACCAGTGCAGCGGTGAAAATCTTTGCTGCAGCAAATGAATTGTATGTCCTGTTTTTTCTTTCCATAGTCAGCTTTCCGTGTTCATAAACCTTTAATCAATTGTTACCTTGAAACGGCAGTACCATGAACTGCCGGGGCCTATGTTGACAACAGCCGATCCGACCGATCCGCATTCGATGTCATCGGAGCCCGAGTTGTAATAACCGGGATCTCCGTCGTTGGCGTCGGTTCTCGATGTGAGCGAACCAAGCACAGAGCCGGTTTCGATAGTTCCTGCGGAATAAGTCGTGTTGGCAGGTATCGGGTCGGTTACGATTACGGATGTAGCCACGCCGGTGCCGTTGTTCGTCACAGTGATTGTGTATGTCAAAACAGTTGTTGGAGGCTGGCTCCCGGTCGGGCTGACCGACTTGGTAATGCTGACAACCGGAGCCGTAACGGTTGTGGTGAAAGTCTGTGTGTCGGTAACCGTATTGTCGTTATTTGAAGAAGCGGTGACTACAGTTGTGTCTGTTGTCGAATCAGGCGTCCCGGCCGGAATGGTTGTTACAAGAAGCAGGTTTGACAGAGAAGCGCCGGACAACAGAGAACCTGTGTCGATTTTTCCGTTGCCATTGGAATCAGTGAGCAAATAGTCGGATCCTGTTCCGGGAGTTCCATTGCCGTCGACATCGACCCAGACAGCCCAGGAGAAACCTTCGCTGGAAGCGTAGGTAATGTCGATTATATCAGCGGCATTACCGTTATTCGTGACAGAGAAATTGTAAATAATTTGATCGCCCGGGTCACCGGATGTGACACTTGTTGTTGCAGAAATATCAACGTCTGCAAGCGTTGCAACAGTAAAGTCAGATCCATTTGATGCAATGGTAACGTTATTCGGGCCCGAATCAAAATTAATTGAAGCGGTGTTTTGAACAGTGGTTCCGGATAACACGCTTTCATCAACGGTGACCTGGAAGGTGATTACTGAAGAGCCGCCACCCGAGCTTATCGTTCCGGCCTCAACGGTTACGGCACCGGCTGATGTAACGTTGTAATCGGCTTCGTCCGCGTCGCTTGCATCGGTTTTCGAAACAGTGTCCAACGTTATAGAAGAAGCTTTGAAAGTAGTGTTAGTCGGTATGTTGTCGGTTACAATGACATTTGTAGCGTCGGTGGACCCATTGTTGGTCAGCGTTATGGTATAAGTCACAGTATCACCGGGCTGTGGATCAGAAGGTGATGTGGATTTGAGAACTGAAAGAACCGCTGCCGTAACAGTTGTGGTATATGCGCCTATATCTGTGGCGGTCCCATCGTAAGATGAAACAGCAGTCAGGTTGGTAATTGTACTGTCGCCGTCCAGGGCGGTAACAGCATCCGGGATTGATATCACGATGATACCATGAGCATGCAGATTAGCGCCCAGGTTTGAGACAGTGTAAGGAGAAGCTACCTCAATATCTATCCCTGTTTCAAAAACACCAATAGTTCCATTATCTACGAAAAACTTGATATCGGTAGGAGTCCAATCAGATGCCGGGTTTGTTGAGGGTGTTACTGTAAATGTATCTGTTGCGTTACCATTGTTGATGAGATCGATAAAGAAATAGGCGTCTGTATTATTAGCTCCTACCTGGGTGTCCGTATCGGGCGAGAATTCCACCCCGGCGACCTGGCTGACTGTGACTGTAACCGTATTGGAATATACCCTTGTCATGGTATTTCCATTAGCGTCTTCGAAGTCGACATAAGCCTGGTTGCTGATCGAGGTTCCCGCCGGTGTTCCAATTGCGGATGCCTTTGTGCCATAAGAAAACACGAAAGCCATGAGTCCAAGTGCTAATAAAATTAATGTGCGCTTCTGTACCATGGTTTTTTTCTCCTTTACTTAAAATCTATTATTTGACGGTGACCCTGAAGCTCAATTCGCCGGTCTGGCCCGGTTTCACGGTTTCATGGATCAGCCATTTGATATGGGAATACATTTCCGCCGGTGCTTCGACTTCGACAGGGTCTCCCCCGGCGGTTGTTGCTCTATATGTAATCGGGGATTCGCTGTAAGTCTTGCCCCCGTCGATACTGAATGTTATCGCGGCATTTTCGCCTGCGGCACTGCCCAATATGTAAACTGTGTCCTGTGGCACAGGGTCCACTATCGTGGGTTCTACCGCGACGGCATTCCCTTCATTGCTGTATTCAATAGCGAACACGAGAATGTCTCCGACCGAGGTCTCCTCGGCCTCGACGAGTTTCACAGTTTCTTTTCCGTTTTCCGTTACTGATATTTCTTTGAGAATACTGATATTGAGTCTGATATCCGGTTTTTCCTGTTTTTGAGCCAGGGCGGTAACTGCTGAAAGCAGAATTAAAAATGAGATTGCCGCCACGACAGGTTTCTTCAGTTTGAAATTGCTTTTCATGTCTGTTCCTCCGATTTATGGTATTAAAATTTTGAAATATACTTTTCCCTCATCGTCCCCGGAATTATCTATGCCGTCATCCTTCTCCAGCCCCGGAATCGTAAACATCACAAAATCGCCGTTTAGTGTGCCTTCATCAGTATCCGGCGCGTCTGAAAGCGGAGTGGCGTTAGTGTAAGTCGAGCTTGCGTCGCCCATTCTCATGCTGCCGTTGACATACGTGGCGCCGATGGGGATTTTGTCTATTATCTGCACGTCGCTTGCAAATCCATCGCCGATGTTCACGTAATAAACTGTATAGGTAACCTCGTCGCCCGGCGCCGGGGATGAGTTGTCGGCCTGTTTCGTGAGCGCAAGCAGGGGTGCCGTTACGGTAACAGGCGCCGAATCGCCGGAAACAGTCAGGTCGAAATTCGATCCTGTCACGATGACATTGTTGTAATGTGTTCCTGCCACTCTTCCGGCATGAGCCTGGAAAGACAATACCGCCGCCGATGTTACGGTCCAGGCTCCATCCCATTTGAGAATCCCGTCGCTGTCAACCGGATTATTCGTTGTCATGTCGGTAGTGGTGTCTGTTATATACGTGAAATCGGCGGGAAGAGAATCCGTTATCCTGGTAATCTCTGCCGGATATGAGCCGGTGTTCACGATAGTAATCTGGTATGTAACAGTGTCACCCGACGTAACAGTTGAAGTATCAACAGATTTCGTGACACTGATTGTTGTGTCGTTTTCCAGAACGAGAGTGGTCTCATTTGCGGTATTATTGGAAGGATCGGTTTCACCGATATCTATAGATACTCTTGCGGTGTTGGTTATTGTTCCCGCTTCTGTGGTAATCACAAAGACCGTGATAATTTTACTGCGGTTTTTCTGTATTTTCCCCAGAGCGCATGTGATTTTGTGAGTTGCGCTGGAGTAGCCGCAGGTGCCTGACTCTGGAGTAGCAGATACGAAAGTTACGCCGGGTGGTAATGTATCATACACCAGGACATCTGACGCATCATTGCTGCCATTGTTATTAACAGTGAGGTTATAGGTCACGGTATCGCCGGCTGCGACAGGGTCTGCGCTGTCGGATTTGAGAATTTCCATATCCGTGCTTTTGCTTTTAATGCTGTTAATAAGAATCGTGTCTGTATCTTCATTGTTTGAAGTGTCGGGGTCGTTACGGTCCGAAGTTACTGTTGCATTATTCTCAGGGTGGGTGACTGGAAGTGATGTTGCGACGGTGATTGTGCTGGAAATATATACAACTGCAACGTCGCCGTTTGCTATTGTGCCGAGATCGCAGTTGACCACCCTTGAAGGGTCGTCATAGGAGCAGGTCCCCTGTCCGGGCGAGCTGGATGCATAATTGAAAAACACACTGTTTCCCAGAGCCTGAACCGGTAAGTTATCGACAAGTTGAACATTTGTAGCATCTACAGGGCCGTTATTTTTTATAGTGATCGTATAAAGGACAGCAGAAGTTCCGTTCTCGATGCCGACGAAAGGGTTGGGAGTAGACGTTTTCGTCAGTTCAAGATCGGCATTCGCTTCCACTGTGGTATTTTCAGAAGTTGTGTTGTTGGTGGGGTCGGTGTCGTCCTCTGTAGCCGAAACCGATGCGCTGTTGGTAATGATACCGGTAGTGGAAGGGGATGTAAGAACAATGGTGATAACCGCAGAAGAGCCGCTCAATAGCTGTGCTCTTGTGCAAGTTACAACACCGAGAGCATGACTGCAATTCCATCCTGAAGCGGCTGTTGTCTTGTAGGTGGTTCCCGCCGGGATTGTATTTGTAACCGTTACATTCGTTGCCGTAGAAGGCCCGTTGTTTTTAACTGTGAGTTCATAGGAAAGGGACTGATTAATAGTCACCGGGTCGGGATCATCGCTGCCCGTGATCCGGATGTCAATCACCGGGTTGACTGTTGTTATGACAGACTGGGTATTGTTGGCTGCCGTAAGATCATTATTGTCAGATACAACCGTCGCTGTATTCGTGTGATCCCCCGCGACCGCCGGAGGATACACGGATATGGTTATCGTGGAAATTTCGGTATCGGCCATTTCCGATTTTGCACACGTTACGATACCGGAAGAATGTGAACAGGACCAGTTTGTGCCTGAAGCGCTGATGAATGTCGAGCCTGAGGGAAGATAATCAGTGACAACAATATGATTGGCAGCGCTGGGGCCGTTGTTCGTAACGGTGATTGTGTATGTCAGTATCTGGTCGGAATCTATAGGATCTGTAGAATCTGTTTTTGTAAGAGAAAGGTCGGAAACTGCCTGTAAGCGTATCCTGTCCTGATCGTCTTCGGTGATATCGTTGTTGCCGGGGGTAGAATCAGGATCAGGCGTATCCGCAGCGGTAATTTCAGCCGTGTTTATCTGTTCAAGGCCACTGTTCATAGTGGCGGTTATCTGCAAAGTTGCAGAGTTTCCAGCATCTATTGAACCGACTGCCCATGCACCGGAACCATTGTCGTATGATCCCTGTGATGCGAGGCTGCTTATATAGGTTAAGCCTGCCGGGAGCAGATCGGTCACTTCAACCCCGGTTGCCTGTATCGAACCGCTGTTGGCGGCGGTGACGGTGAACAGGACCGTATCGCCGATATTCGGATAATAATTATCCACAGTCTTGGTAAGAGACAGGTCAGTGTTTGAAACTGTTACGGGAGCAGTGTCACCTGTGGACACAACGGGCTCCAGCGCCGATATCAGGCTGACCGACGCATTGTTGTAATATGTTCCCGTCAATGGATTGGTCACGGCATTGAAAGAGAGTGACAGTGATCCGCCGCTGGATATTTCCCACGTATTTGTCCACGACAGTTGTTGTCCTGATATCGCAGGTTCATCAGTAGTGATTCCGGTTGTCGTCCCGGGAGTATACGAGAAGCCTGGCGGTAAAGTGTCTGCGATACCTGTAATCGTGGCTTTCTCGGGTCCGGAGTTGTTGACAGTAATTGTGTATGCGACAGTGTCATTACCAACGGCAATTGCCGGCGTGACGGATTTGTTGATAGAAACGGAAGGAGCGTATATGAAAAGCGTATCGGTCCTTACCACATTCACATTTGCGTCAGAATCTATCTCATCGATGTAGGTTACCGTGACGATCTCTCCGGGGATTACCTGCAGCGTTCCGTCATTTGCAAGATGTGTTGTGGAAAAAGTTGTTCCTATTGATGATGTAAAGATGTCGGTATCGAGACCGGTTTCGGTTAATACCAGACTTTCGCTGTCTCCATTCGGGGCAGTTAATATTACAGTAACGGTCTGGGATATACCGCGGTTATTGTTTTGGTCTTTATCATATACTTTCACATAAAGAGTGTTTCCCGCATACTCGGAAGTTACATTTCCATTGCCTGCGGTATCGGCCACAAAAGAGACTATTCCGTCGGTTATAGTAGTCCCCAGAGGAGTCATAAAGTCGGAGAAACCCGCATATAGATCGGAAGGGCCGACAAGATCCGCGCCGCTTTCGGTCAACGTATTCGCCGCGCTCGAACTGCCTGCAAAGAAAGCAAATACTGAATTATCAGTTACACCTAAGATATCTTTGAAAGTGGCATAATGGAATTTCCAGTCAAGGAAATAATCCTGGTCTCCATTAGTGAAAGTATCTGCTGCTATTACATGAAACCATGAAAAGGATGGATCAAGTGGTATGGAAACGACTTTGATTTCCGGCTGATCGCTCGGGGAGCCAAGCGTGCTCTGGACTGTGTTCTGCCATAATGAAATCGATTCGGGTGATGTTATCCCGTCGATGATCATAAGCCACTCGTAAGTTCCCAGGTCACCGTCGGTGTCTATATCAAAGCCCCATCCGAACGATTGAAGGTAGCCCTGGCCGCCGGTTCCGGATGGATCATCATCCAGTCTCAGCCTGAAATAAATGTACGAGCCGTCATTTGATATAGCGGCGGACCCATGGGAGGAATCCCCCACGATATTTCTGGAGCCGTTCGAGTCACCGCCGGGATCATCCATTACCACGCTGTCCCTGTACATGTAATGCCATTCTGATTCAAGCGGCCAGGAGTAAGCGTGCTGTGCGTGAAAAACTAAAAGCACGAGCAAGGTTACTAATGAACAAAATGTGTTCAGGATTGGTCTATTATTGATGTTACCAATATTCATTTTGTCATCCGGTATTTTTTATTGCCCGTCACATTTCGAATGTGGATTTTCTGTTGAATAATTCATGACTCTTATCAATTATTGAGCTTTAAATCACGGTATATCGCATTTATGTCTGATCCTTATTGAGCCACAGTGATGAATTATATTCTATGATGCGGTGTATCCCTTTATCCCATTAACACATTCTCAAGGACTGGTGTTCCAAAATTATTTTTTTATTTGATTATGTATATTGCGTATGATGTTATGTTGGAAAAGCGACGTTTGAATAGATTCTTTTTACTGGGATTTTGTCACTCAGTATTAAAATACAAGCGTTTTCATAAGCTTGATGAAAAGAATCATTACGATGAAGAAGCTCCATGATACGCATCCTCCACTTTTTAAAATCGAACATTCACTATCTTCTCAAATCGGACCTTTTACTGAAATTATCATGGCCTGACTTCGATCCCGGCAATTTATGTTCATATAAAAGACAGTTGGAATAACTCCAATATAATAAACCATTTATTTAAAACATTGAAGCGTACACAGCTAATTAATCTTATATACCCCGACAATTAATCTGCTCATCGAAAATGTGGCCTGTGTGTTATTTTTTGATATGAATTTAACTCATATGAGAAAATTGATACCGGAGGAATGAATGCTGACAGGACAGTTTTTAATGATATAATCGAACATATTTTTCTTATCAAGAAAGGTTGATATTTTGAATAGAATTGATCAAGTAAGATATTCTATTAGTTTTGTTTTATCTTTATTAATCCTGTCGGGTTTTCTTTCCGACGGCATAATGGCTGATGAGCCTCGTACTGCATTTCAGAGCGGGCGGGCGTGGATGGAAGAGATTGCCGTCCCGGTGAACACTGCATTTGTTTACAGTTCGGATGCCGAGCGAATCAAGTCCTGGCGCGATAAGGGATATATAACCTGGGTGATGCTCGGGGCAAGCTGGCTGAGCAAAAAGACTGATGTTGTGGTCGAGCATCCTGAAATTAAGCAGACTACTTCCAATGGCGTCCCATTCGAAATGATACCGGGACGCGCGTGGGTGGTTCCGGTTAAGCCGTGGATCGACTGGTTCATCGGGCGCACGGACGAGGCGCTGGCCGGGGGTGCGCGGGCCATACTGCCGGAGGAGCCCGAGTTTTTCGCTTCGACGGGCTACAGCGATTCTTTCAAGACCGCGTGGAAAGAATACTACGGCGAGGATTGGCGTCCGCCTCATGAAACCTTCGAGAATTACTGGCGCGCGGGTCAGTTGAAGGCGCATCTTTTCGAAGAATTTTTCCGGCAGGTTTGCTCCCATGTGAAGGGAAAAGACCGGTCCGTTATGTGTATTGTGCCGGCTCACAGTAATCTGAATTATACCGACTGGAATATTGTGGCTCCTCATCATGCATTTTTTGCTCTTGATGACGTTGATGGCTTTATTGCGCAGGTGTGGACCGGGACGGCCAAGCATCCCCACATGCTGGGCGGAGAGCCGTTCGCCGGCGTATTCGACTATGGTTTTCTGGAGTACAGCTATTTCGCGGAACTTGTGCGCGGAACGGACAAGCAAGCGTGGTTTTTGACCGATCCTGTTGAAGATGCGCCGGGCGCGGACTGGAGTGATCTCCGTGCCTGGTATGAGGATACGCTGACGGCGGCGCTTCTGCAACCGGCGGTTAATCGCTACGAGGTGACTCCGTGGCCGTCGCGCGTGTTCCTCACCGACGATTTGTATGGAGGCAGCCGTATTCCCGACGATTACAGGCAGGAGTTGTACTCGATATGGAAGGCGCAGGCAGAGATTCCCGCCGGCGGGGTGTGGCGGGAACCGCTGAATACGGAAATCGGGTTTTTGACTTCCGATACGGCTATGTGGCAGAAGGGTAAAGGGAATAACCGGTTCGGAGGCCATGTAGCCCCGATGCTGGCTGCGGTTCGCTCGGGTATAGCAGCAAGAGTGTTGCCTGCGGAGAGATTTCTCGAACCCGGATATCCGCCGCAGGATTTAAAGGTTGTCGTAGCGAGTTTCGATGCGTGGAAACCCGTGAAGCGGGAAATGGTGAGTTCGATCGCGGAGTGGGTAAAAGGCGGGGGCACTCTGCTGTATACCGGCGGCTGGGACGAGTATGATGAAATGCCTTCTTCATGGTGGCGGACCGCCGGTTTTAAAACTCCCGCGCTCGCGTTGCTGAGTGAACTCGGGCTTGAGGTCGGACGTTGCAAGTCATGGCAGGTCACGCCTATGGGCGGAATAGATTTTGCCATCATGGTAGCAAATCAGACTCGAACGATTTCTCCTTCGGATGGAGCGCCCGGCATGCTGCGCGCCGTCGGCGACCTGAAAGCCACGTTGCCGCTGACGGCCTGTTCGGTGAAAGGGGCGGAAGTTCTTTTTGAGCAGAACGGCAAGCCCGTCGTGTGGGAAGCGAAGGCGGGGCAGGGGAGGATTATTTACGCTGGATTCTCTGGCGAATATGTTGCTGCAAAGCAACATGGCGTGGAGGCATTTATGACGCTTCTCAAGTATGCGGTGGTGGATGGCGCGGGGCTGAAATGGCATGAGCCTTCGGCGTGGTGCATCGAGCGCGCTCCTTATGTCATTGGCAGGTGCCTCAAGGGGGAATGCCCGGTCGAAGGCAATCTTCTCGATGTCATGAATCCGGATGAGCCTCAGGTTGAGAACAAGTCGCATGAAGCCGGCCGGAACTTCTTTTATAAGAAGATAAAATAAGAAAACCCGGGCGAGCAGAATGGATAAGTCACCGGCGAAAAGGTATTTCTTAAAGAAATTCGCGGTGAGATAAAAGCGAAACGGTGCGGGAAGATGGTCTCGAAGCCCCGGTGGTGTGTGCCGGGACTGACGATGTGAGAGAACCTGTTGCGGAGAGGTTAATATGTACTATAGAATCGGTAGGATTGAAGCATGGGCCGGAGAAATGTTCCATCAGGTCTGATCGGGCGTGATTCGGCGGGAACCATAAAATGATAAAACCGGGAGGATGCAAATGAAAATAAGGGGAGTAGTGCTTGCGGCGGTATTGGTGGGCGTGATGTTTTTAGGGATTTCCTGCTCGAATAATGCGGGCTCCGGCTCCGATAGTCTTAAAGTCGGTTTTTCGCAGATCGGGGCGGAGAGCGCGTGGCGTTCCGCCGAAACGGATTCGATAAGGAACAAGCAGTGAAGCGTGGCGTCGATCTGAAATTCTCGGACGCGCAGCAGAAGCAGGAGAACCAGATCAAGGCGCTTCGATCGTTCATCGCGCAGAGGGTCGATGCGATAATTCTCGCGCCCGTGGTGGAAACCGGCTGGGAACCGGTTCTCAAGGAGGCGAAGAAGGCCGGGATACCTGTTATTCTGGTTGACCGCGGCGTGAACGTTTCCGACGATTCGCTTTATACGACCCTCATTGCCTCCGACTTCGTTGAGGAAGGCCGGATGGCGGGGAAATGGCTTGTTGAGAAACTGGGCGGGAACGGGAATATCGTCGAGCTTCAGGGTACGCCCGGAGCGGCGCCGGCCATCGACAGGAAAAAAGGTTTCGAGGAAGCCGTCGCTGAAAGCCCGGGAATGAAGATTGTCAAATCGCAGACCGGCGAGTTTACGAGGAGCAAGGGCAAGGAAGTAATGGAAACATACCTGAGCGCGGCGAGGGCGGAAGGGCTCAAAATTGATGCCGTGTACGCGCACAACGACGACATGGCGCTCGGTGCTGTGCAGGCGATTGAAGAAGCGGGACTGAAGCCGGGTTCGGACATTATAATAGTATCCATAGACGGGGTGAAAGCGGCATTCGAGGCGATGGTCGATGGAAAGCTGAACGTGACTGTCGAGTGCAACCCGCTCCTTGGACCGGCGGCGTTCGACGCAGTTGAAAAAGCGGTGGCCGGGGAATCGCTCGAGAAGAAAATCATTGTCAGGGACGAAGTGTTCGATCAGTCGGTGGCTGCGGAAGTGCTGCCGACAAGACAGTATTGATAAATAACGATTTATCGGGGCAGGCTTGAATACGGGAACAGATAAATGTGACGGGAGCGCTCCGCTCCTTGAAATGCGCGGAATCGACAAGACGTTTCCGGGCGTCAAGGCGCTGGACGGCGTGGATTTCACCCTGCGGGCCGGCGAAGTGCAGGCGCTGATGGGTGAGAACGGGGCCGGGAAAAGCACACTGATAAAGGTGCTGACCGGTGTTTACCGTTATGATTCCGGCGAGATGAAGCTGGGCGGAAACAGGATCGAGCCAAGGACTCCACCGGAGGCGCAGAAGCTTGGAATAAGCGCGGTTCACCAGGAAGTGAACCTGATCCCGCACCTGTCGGTTGCGGAGAATATGTATCTCGGCAGGCTACCGATGAAGTTCGGGCGGATTGACTGGAAGAAGACCAACAGCCTGTCCGAGGCCGCGGCTGAAAGAATGGAACTGGACATAGATGTGTCCCAGCCGCTCGGCGGTTATCCAATAGCCGTTCAACAACTTGTGGCCATAGCAAGAGCGCTTACGATCGACTCGCAGGTTCTTGTTCTGGACGAGCCGACTTCGAGTCTCGACGAGCGCGAGGTCGAAAAACTTTTCAGTATCGTGCGAAAGCTCAGGGCGGACGGGATGGGTATCGTGTTCGTCACCCACTTTCTGGACCAGGCTTATGAAATCTCCGACAGGTTCACGATACTGCGCAACGGAAAACTGGTCGGCGAGTATGATACCGCGGGTCTGCCGAGGCTCGAACTGGTTTCGAAAATGATCGGGCGCGACGCGACGGATATCGAATCATCGTCCAGGCGGCTCCGCCCTGTGGCCGGTCCGGACGTCCGCCCCGTGCTGGAGGGAAAAGGGATATCGAGGAAAACCCTGAAAGGGGTGGACCTCGGCGTGAGGCCGGGGGAAGTGCTCGGGTTTGCAGGGCTGCTGGGGTCGGGGCGGACGGAAACGGCGAATCTCGTTTTCGGGATAGACCGGCTTGAAAAGGGGACTATCGAAGTAGAAGGGAAGACCGTCAATTTCAAATCCCCCCGCGACGCAATCAGGACGGGCATGGGGCTGTGCCCCGAAGACAGGAGGAACTCCGGTATTATCCCGGACCTCTCGATAAGAGAAAACATTATTCTCGCGATGCAGGCGTCGCGCGGCTGGTTCCGCACAATATCGAAACGGAAACAGGCAGAGATCGCCGACCGTTTCATTAAATCTCTCAACATTATTACTTCCGACATGGAGAAGCCGGTTTCGCAACTCAGCGGCGGCAACCAGCAGAAGGTGATCCTGGCGCGCTGGCTGGCGTCGGAACCGAAGCTGCTGATACTCGACGAGCCGACACGCGGCGTCGATGTCGGCGCGAAGGCCGAAATTGAAAAGCATATCGAATCCATGTGTGCCGACGGTGTGGCCGTCATTCTGATCTCGTCCGAGCTCGAAGAGGTGGTCAGGGGAAGCCACCGCGTGATCGTGATGCGGGACGGCATGAAAAAAGGTGAGCTGGAAGGAGAGGGCATATCTCTTTCGGCGATCATGCACCTGATAGCGGGAGGCGAACGGGAAACGACGTGAAAAAGATTCTCGCGAGTCAGGTGGTATCGAGGCTTATATGGCCGGTCATTGCGCTTGTGCTGTTGCTGGCTGTCAACGCCGTGATCACGCCCGGGTTCCTCAGCCTCGAAATAAAGGACGGCAGGGTTTACGGACACCTGGTGGATATTCTCAACCAGGCGGTCCCGATCATGCTCCTGTCGGTCGGCATGACACTGGTTATCGCCACCGGAGGAGTGGACCTGTCCGTGGGAGCGGTGCTTGCAATCGGAGGTTCTTTCGCCGCTTACCTCATAACGGGATACGACATGAACATGCCGGCTGTCCTCGCGTTCACCCTCGGATTATGCGTCGTAGCCGGCGCGTGGAACGGGGTGCTGGTAACTGTTTTCGAGATACAGCCGATCGTGTCCACTCTGATCCTGCTCGTCGCCGGGCGTGGAATCGCCCAGCTTATCACGAAGGGTCAGATCATTACATTTACCGACAAGGAATTTTCATTCGTGGGCAACGGCTATTTCATGGGGCTGCCGTTCACGATAACCATATTCATAATCGTGTTTGCCGTTACAACGCTCATCATGAGATTCACGTCTATCCGTCTGTTCATCGAATCCGTCGGAAACAATATCACTGCGTCGCGGTATGTTGGGATTCAAGCTGGCGCCGTGCTGATTTTTGTGTATGCGTTCAGCGGGTTGTGCTCGGGCGTGGCCGGTGTGATCGTCGCTTCGGACATCATGGCCGCGGACGCGAACAACGCGGGGCTGTACTCGGAACTCGACGCGATACTCGCGGTCGTAATCGGCGGCACTGCGCTCACCGGCGGCAGGTTTTCGATTATCGGCTCGGTAGTGGGCGCCCTGATTATACAGACGCTGACGACCACGATTCGGGCGCAGAATATCCCCGTCGAATACGCGCTTGTGTTCAAAGCGCTGGCGGCGCTGATTGTCTTTCTCCTCCAGTCGAACGAATTCAGGAGAATTTTTACGCGGAGGCGGAAAACCTGAGATGGCGAAAAAGCATGTGCCGATAATTGCCACCAGCGTGGTGTTCCTGCTGCTTTATACGGGTGCGTCCGTTTCTTATGAAAGTTTTTTCTCCTGGCCCGTTTTCCTGAACCTGCTGAACGATAACGCATTCCTCGGCCTTGCCGCACTGGGCATGACATTCGTGATTCTGTCCGGCGGGATAGATCTGTCGGTCGGCTCGATGATTGGCTTTACGAGTATAACCATAGCGGTTCTGGTGGAGCAGCACGGCATGAGTCCCGTGCTGGCCATACCGGTTGTGCTTTTCGCCGGGACCGTTTGCGGGGCGGGCATGGGAGCCATAATCGCGTATTTCAGGATAGCCCCGTTTCTCGTGACGCTCGCCGGGATGTTCCTGCTGCGGGGGCTTGCCCTGGTTATCAGTGTTGAATCCCTGCCGATCAACCACGGTATTTACAGCGCGATCAGCAATATAAGCATGGATTATTTCCCGGTGACGGCGGTTGTCTTCCTCGCGTTCACCGGTGTCACGCTTTACATTGCTCACCTGACTCCGTTCGGGCGCGGGACATACGCTGTCGGGGGTGGAGAGGATTCCGCGATGCTCATGGGCTTGCCGGTCAACAGGATAAAGGTGCAGATATATGCGCTGAGCGGGCTGTGCTCCGCGTCTGCGGGTGTTCTCTATTCCATGTACACAAGTTCCGGAAACGCCACCGCGGGCACGTCTCTGGAACTGGATGCCATAGCGGCAGTGGTCATCGGCGGAACGCTTCTGTCCGGCGGTGTCGGTTACGTGATTGGGACTTTTCTCGGCGTGCTTATTCTCGGCACCATCCAGACCATTCTGATTTTCCAGGGCACGCTCAGTTCGTGGTGGGCGAAGTTTTTCATCGGCGGCCTGCTGCTGCTGTTCATAATCCTGCAGCGTTTCATACAGAAGAGCATTCAAAAAGCATGACCATAATAGGGGAATGGGTTATATAGTGATTCTCAAAAATTAACTTGAATACATGCACAAAGGAAATAGCTTTGTGCATGGCACACTATCTTTGTATTTGTGATTTCTGATCGAGTTGTGAATCTGTTTTTATTATGAGAATTACTATAGAATAAATACTTTTATCCGATAAGCAAAACCCGGTGCTTGCACCGGGGTAAGAACTGCCGGTGTTGTATGGCAATATTGTGAAGAGAAGCGCGCCTGTCGCGATTCTCGTCGAGAAGATAGGAGTGTGAGAGAACTTCACTGTTTTCTCACGTATTTTTATCCCCGTCCGCTTGCGGCGGGGTAGTTGATTTCCGGCATCTTTTAACCTCTCCCGATGCCGGTGCAGCCGGTGATCGATATTCCGGCGCGGGATCGAAGTAACTACAGGGAATGAGAGAAGACGGCCATGAATATCATACACGGGAACAGGTATCTGAAACGCACGATTTGCGGACTGGTTTTTTTCTGCCTTCTGTCCGGTGCGGCTTTGTGCGACCGGGTAGAGGTTGTCGAGAAACCGCCGGCGGATCGAAGCAACGATCATTACATCGGTAATCGCGCACCGCTGGCACCGAGCGTGCTGATAAAACTTCCTGTCGGTTCGATCATGCCCGGGGGATGGCTTCTGAAATATTTCGAGTTGCAGCGGGACGGACTGACGGGCAACCTCGGGAAAATCAGCGCGTGGCTCCAGAAGGAAGATAACGCATGGCTGTCGGAGGACGGTCATGGCGAATGGGGCTGGGAAGAGGTTCCCTACTGGCTGAAGGGTTATGCGAATATCGGCTACATTCTCGGGGATGAGGAGATTATCAGAGAAGCGAAGGTCTGGACAGAAGGCGCGATAAACAGCCGGCGCGAAGACGGTAACTTCGGGCCGGTGCGGATATTCGATGACGACGGGTCGCAGGATTTCTGGGCCAACATGGTCATGCTGTTCTGTTTGCAGTCATATTACGAGTATTCGGGCGACAGACGTGTTATCGATCTCATGACGGATTATTTCAGGTACCAGCTTTCCGTCCCCGACGATAAACTGCTTACCCATTACTGGCAGCATCTCAGGGGCGGTGACAACCTGTACAGCGTTTTCTGGCTGTACAACCGGACGGGAGAGCCCTGGCTGCTGGAGCTGGCCGAAAAAATTCACCGCAATACCGCCGACTGGAAGCTGGATAACGACCTCCCGGACTGGCACAATGTCAATATCGCCCAGGGCTTCAGAGAGCCGGCGACTTATTCCATCTTGAGCCGTGACCCTGCCGATCTCCGGGCTTCCTACGATAATTTCCGGATTATCCGGGATCTCTACGGGCAGGTGCCGGGCGGCATGTTCGGCGGCGATGAAATCAGCCGGCCCGGTTATTCCGATCCGCGGCAGGGAATCGAAACGTGCGGCATGGTCGAGCAGATGCTTTCCGATGAAATAATGGCGGGCATCACCGGCGATGTTTTCTGGGCGGACAACGCGGAAGATGTCGCGTTCAACAACTACCCGGCGGCTGTCATGCCGGACTTCAGAGCGCTGCGCTATATCACCTGTCCCAACATGGCGACCAGCGACTGGAAGAACCACGCCCCCGGGATATACAACACCGGCTCTTTCATGATCATGAATCCTCTCAGCAATCGATGCTGTCAGCACAATCACTCGCATGGCTGGCCTTACTACTCCGAACACATCCTGATGGCTACTCCGGACAACGGCGTGGCGGCTGTTCTGTATGGCCCGGCTGCCGGCAGTGTCAGGGTCGGCGGAGGCTCCGAAATCACGATAACCGAAGAAACCGTTTATCCTTTCGAAGAAACCATACTTTTCAGAATATCCGCTCGTGAGAAGGTTGCTTTTCCGCTATACCTTCGTGTCCCCGGCTGGTGTGACAGCCCCGCTGTCAGCCTGAACGGCGGGGACATCGGAATCGACGGGTCCGATCCCGGCGGGAAATACATCCGGATTGATCGCGAATGGAACAACGGCGACACCGTCGAGTTGCGGCTTCCGATGAAGATCGGAATTCGCACATGGACAAAAAATCATAACAGCGTAAGCGTGAATTACGGTCCCCTGACATTCTCGCTCAGGATGAAAGAGCGATATATTAAGAGAAGCAGCAAGGGAACCGCGCTGTGGGATTCGAAGTGGCAGAAAGGCCTTAAAACAAAACAATGGCCGGCTTTCGATATTCTGTCCGCATCCCCGTGGAACTACGGACTGGTTCTGGACGGCGCAAACCCGGCGGATTCTTTCGAAATAATTAAGAGGGACTGGCCGGAAGATGATTTCCCGTTTGCGCTCAATTCGGTTCCGATCGCTTTGAAAGCCCGCGGGAAGATTGTTCAGGGATGGACGCTTGACAAGTATGGATTAGTCGCGCCGCTGCAGGACAGCCCGGTGAAGTCCGACGCCGAAATCGAGAACCTGATTCTGGTGCCGATGGGAGCGGCAAGGCTCAGAATAAGTGCGTTCCCGGTCATCGGAGAAGGGCCTGACGCGCATCGATGGACATCGCAGTTGCAGAACTGAGAAATCTCATGTGGAATCAGTCGTTCACCCGAAGCGACGGGGACAGTTTCAGGGCGATGCTCATAATGCCGTGGAGCAGTTCCGGGGCAGTGCGTTCAAGCAGCCACATGAGCCGCACGTAATCGGATGTCAGGATTACTCCCTGGTTACGGTCAACACCGCGCAAAATGATTTTTGCGCAGGCGTCGGGCGAAATCGCCGGTGCCGCGTTCACGATGCGCATGACTTTCTTCCTGTCATAATTCACCATCGGCGTGTTGTCGAAAATGGGGGTCTTCACGCGGCCCGGGCAGACAACGCTCACGCGCACACCCAGCGGGGCGGCTTCTATGCGAAGCGCATGTGAAAGCCCCACCACCGCGTACTTGCTCGCAGTATAGCTGCCGTGGCCGGGAAACGGCACAAGCCCGTCCAGCGACGAGGTATTAATTATGTGACCTGCGCCCCTTTCGGCCATGTGAGGATATACGGCGGCCACGCCATGCACCACTCCGTTCAGGTTCACGTCGAGCACTTTGCGCCAGTCGGAGACTGTGAAGTCCCGCGCATCGCCACCGATGCCGATCCCCGCGTTATTGAAAAGGTAATCGATGTGCCCGTGCTCGGCCATGACCTCGTCCGCCAGCGCGCGAAAAGCCTCCGCGTCTGTTACGTTCAGGACGCAGGCCGATGCGGACCCGCCTGCGCCGCATACCAGAGCCGCGGTTTCCGATGCCGCGGATTCGTTGATGTCGCATACGACGACGAATGCACCGCGTTTTCCCATCAGCATCGCGACTTCTCTGCCGATACCCGAGCCGCCGCCTGTTATTACAACTGTTTTTCCGGTGTCTTTTGCCATGCACGGATTATACTATCGGCAAAAGAAAAGTGAAAGATAAAAATTGATATGTCGATCGGCCTGTATCTCCCCGCCATCGCCTTCTCGTTCGTTGAAACGGGTGATCAGAATGTATATTCTGCTGTTGTGTTGATATAATGGAGCAGGTGTGAGCTTTGATCGTTCGGCATGAAAGAAGAAAGCCGCGGTGCGTGGATATGGGACAGGATCCGAACAAAATAGAGAAAACATACGATGCGCTGGCAAAGGAATATGCGGAAGCGTTTTCCGGTGAACACGAAAAGAAGCCGAAAGACCGGGAGATGCTGCAAAGATTCTCCCGGGAGATAGGGGACGGAAGGCCGGTCTGGGAACTTGGCTGCGGACCCGGCCACACTGCGGAATACCTGAGAAATCTCGGCGTTGAAAGCTCCGGTCTGGATATATCGGAAAAAATACTGGAGCAGGCGAGGGCCGTTCATCCGGGGATATGCTTCCGGAAGGGAAATCTTCTTGGCCTCGAATTTGAAAATGACTCAATAGCTGGTGTAGTGGCTTTTTACGCTATAGTTCATTTCACGGAAGACCAGACAGAAACAGCGTTGCGTGAAGTGTTTCGCGTCCTGCAACCGGGCGGAATATTTCTTTTCACATACCACGTCGGTGATGAGATTCTTCATCTGGACGAATTTCTGCAAAAGGAAATCGACATCGATTTCATGTTTTTCAGCTCTGAATTCATTTTGAATTCTCTCAAGGAAATCGGCTTCGAGAAAATCGAGATAATTGAGCGGGAACCGTATCCCGGCGTGGAGTATGCGAGCCGGCGGGCCTATGTTTTTGCGACGAAGCCGCGAGCGCGGTAACCGTCATGACAAATCATTCATCTCAACCGGGCAGAGTCTCGGATGAATGCTTTCAGGATAAGGGTTTTTGCCGTTATCATTTCCTTCAGCCCTGAGGATATCAACTCGACGCGTGAGTTATTCATGTCTATGATATCGATATCCTGAAGAGCTTTCAGCGATTCCAGAAGTTCGGGGAATATTACCGTATCAAATTCATCTTCGAGTGTTTTTATTGAGAAGCCGGACTCTTTGCCCAGGCTGTTGAAGATGAATTTGAGCGTCTCGTAAGACGGCGCAAGCTTCTGCCCGTTGTATATGGGTGCGCCGGGTTTGAATTCACGGCACGGTTCAGCCACCTGGGTATACGAAATGGTTCCCAGTATGTGAGAACGGGAGTCGGGCCCAATGCCGAAAAGCGAAAAAGACTCTCTCGGAATGTCGTCGTATCTGTTGCGCGGATCTGCTTTCTCTGTTTCGTAGTCCTGAACAAGGCCCGCTATGCGATCGAATTTATTTTTGTCTGTTTGTTCCAGATTCTTAAAGGCCTCCAGATTCCCGGCTGCCAGGTTTTCGTCCATGAAACCGGCCAGTTCGGCGTCTCCTTTTCTCGCAAAAAAACGCGACAGATTCGCGGCTATTTCCAATTCGTTTTTCTGGAGAGAAAACGACCAGGTGGATTCGGGCGACAGGTCATTGTGCCGGTAGCCATGTTTTTGAGCTACGGGGCGGACAAGATCCGCAAATTCCATCAGCCTGTCCCGGGATATCCTGTAGAACTCACTGTGGCTGCCCCGGAAATATTTTTCCAGGTATGCGGGTGACGGCCTCAGGGGATAGACGATGATATTCCTCGGGCGCAGGGAAGCGACCATATCAAACGATTCCGCGAAGGAGCCGGCAGTGTCACCCATAAGTCCGGTGATCATATCTACTGACAATCCTCGTTCGAATCCAAAATCATTGATTGTCCGCACTGCTTTTTTGACCATTTCGAATGTCTGATAATCCCGGTTTACTCCCTCCAGGGCCTGTCTGGTGAATGTCTGCACTCCCATGCTTATTCTGTTAATCCCGAAATCCGAGGCGGTCTGGAGTATTGCTTCTGTTACGCTCCCGGGATTCACTTCCATGGAATGTTCCCCGAACATGTGGAATGAATAATTCTCCCTTATTGCAGAAAGAAGAGTTTTCAGTTCACTCGGTGAAAGAATGCTGGGGGTGCCGCCGCCGATGTAGAAATTCCTGAATTTCACTGTCGAGAAGGTGGCTTTGAAATACTCCAGGTAGTCGATAAGATAACTGACATAGTCGCTGATATCCCTGTCCGTCTCCGGTGGCGAGGAATGATAAACACAGTACACGCATTTTTTTTCACAGTATGGTATGTGAACATAGAAATTCAGATGGTCCGGGTGCCTGTGCTCTGAAATCGCCCGAACAGCCTGTTCCCACATGTTCCTGATCGTTTCCGGGCTGAAGTTTTTTCTCGGTTCGCTGTTCAGGTTCTCCATGAGTTCCCTGGGCTCGATAGTTTCCCAGTTGCTCCCGACAAAGCTGATCAGCTGTTTCAGCGGAATGTTTTTGGACAGTATATTACTCCAGACGGTCTTCTCTAAATCTTTACCGGAATTCATTGCCGGAGTCTCCTCTATCGGCCGCGATCCTCTACTGAAATAATGCATGTTCATCAGGAACAGTGCTCAGAAGATCCCTTATGCAGTCAGAGAGTCATTATAACATATAGTCGAGCAGTAAAAAAAATGCCTGTTTCTCTTGTTGTTAGGGATTGAATGGTTGCCCCGAAGTCAACCCGTTCGAATTTTGATGTTGTGATTCAAAAAGCGATCAAAATCAAAATTCAATTGGTGTTGCAGAAGAGCCGTCCGCTGGAAGGGCCGGGGCGGAGCGGTGATGAGAGCCGAATCCGGCCCGGGGCCGGCTCAGTCGGCTGTCCGGTATTCATGAAATTTATCTTCCCGGAAATATATCAACTCGGCTGCCGCTTCATAATATGTAATCACGAATGCATCCGTAGCCAGATCGAGCGCATTTTTTTCATGGGGGGATTCGTAACGGCCCGGCCCGGAGTATGTCAGGTATGTAACAAGCTTGCAATCGTTCGAGTCACCATTAATACAGCGCATCTGTGCCTCTGTTTTTCCATAGTTCTTCACTTCAATAACTTTAAAGGTTTCATCATCGGATAAAACTGCGAGAATGCGTGATTCTGTTTTGTCGCAGCCGAACAAAACAACGTCGATGATCCCGTCGTTATTGAAATCGCCGATTACGGCGGAAGGGAACTGTTTCAGTGAGAATTCGTATGCATGGTCAAGCATTTCGGGCGCAAAGTCGGCCTGTTCCCAGATTCTGAAATCGGGATCGAATGCTTCGAGGGCCGTTTTCATGGATTCCGTGAGATTCACCGTGTACGTGATAACCGGGCCGCTTCCGGAAGCGAGACAGCGAATCTGCCCGGAGATTAACACAAATACGATAAGTAACAGAATTGATCTGCCGGTTTTCATGCGGGTTTTTCACCTCATCTATTATATCGCGTCTTATCGACCTGATTGTTTTGGTTATTTTACCATAAAAGCAGTGCTATAAAAAAACAAAAATGGGAAATCGCATTGCCGAACGGCAGATGTTCATAATGTCGATAATGTGCGTATTGGCTAATTCTGAACATATTGTTTATGCGTTCACGCAAACTGGTTGATGCAATATATAACGAATGTAGTCTCATTAAATACAACACAAAAACAATATATTGTTAGCAAGGAATTGCTGTTAGGCCTCAAATAATAAAACATTGTTGACAAAACAGCATATACAGGTAAAGTTTGAGAGACATCAAAATCATTTTATAGCAGCGGGAGGCGGTATGCGGTATCGATTATTAATCGTGTTATTGTACCTGGTATTGGTAGTGTCGAGTATTTCGTTTGCGGAGGGTTTTGCGGGAAACATTGTTTCTGTAGACCCTGAGAAAAAACAGGTGATTCTGGACAGGGGCGATAGTAATGGGGTTCAGCCGGGCATGGTGTTTTACATACTGAACGAAGACAATTATAAGGCCGGCACGGCGACCATTATCGAAGCCGGCAGTGAAGAGTCCATAGCCATATACAATATGCTGGACGAGGAACAGGTTCGGCCTGATCCCGGGATGCTTGTGGTCTACAGCGAGGATGAAGAGGCTGTGAGCATGATCAACCAGGATGTCGCTATAACTATACCCGTGAACACGGAAGTTGTGCTGGAAGTTGTCGACAGGATCGGTTCACAGATAAGCCAGACCGGGGATGTTTTCAAGCTGAAGGCTGCTGAGCCTGTAATAATCGATGGTTACGAGGTGATTGCAGTTGGAGCGGAAGCAATGGGTGAGGTCACTTATGCGAAAGCTGCCAAAGGGTGGGGCAAGAGCGGCGATCTCAATCTTGAAGTTAAATACGTGAAAGCTGTGGACGATACGAATGTCCTTTTGTCTTTCGAGATGGAGCAGAACAATAAAGACAGTATTGCGAAGGCGGCGCTTGGTGGATATGTAACCGGTTTCATAGGAGGCGGCGCGATAAAAGGCAAAAAGATATGGATAGATCCGGGCAGGAGGTTCAATGTTTTTGTAAAGAGAAATACCACGCTTGCGTTTGTAGCGTCCGGGGGAAGCATCAACAAAGGAGCCATTGTTAAAACTGATATCGGCAGCAAGATTTCAAGTGACAGGAAAATCATGTTTCTCGGGCTTCAAGACTCATTTGATGAGAATGGTTCTGAAGCGAATATGGTGCTGGCATCAAAGCTTTCATCATTCATTTCGTACTATCTGCAGTGGAACACTAACTATAAATATTTGAAAAGACACAAAGTAATTGAACAGGTTGGTTATGATCTGGATGCATATTACATTAAGCGGGGAGAAAATGTCCCGCTGGAAGAGCGTTACAACATACCTGCGATAGACAGTGTGGGACGTGAGTTCGGTGTCGATTATGTAATATGTGGTGATATATTGAAGTATTCGCTTGACAGCAAGAAAAAAAGGAACTGGCTTTTAACCGCGGCGGCGGTTACCGGAGGCAGTGTTGAAGCTCTTGATGGGCAGGTGAAGCAGCAGTATACCATTGATGTTGCTATCGATCTTATGATTTATGATGTAAACAAACAGGAAGTTATATGGAATTCCGTTTACAAAGATTATCATAAAGTTTCTATGCCTCTTAATGCGCTTAACAGCATGGGGATAGGCAAGCCGGAACCGGACTACAAAAGTGAAATCGGGAACTATCATCTTAATGTGTACGAAACAGAGGGTTACGCGCTTTCCAGGTCAGATGATCCGATTTCTTTTTCTGTTACCGATGAAGGGTTCACGGTTATTCGTATGATATCGCCGTTCGTTGTCGAGCTGGAAAATATTCTTTAAGGGGAGAGAAAAAATAGAGATGAGAAAACATATATTAATTGCAACCTTAGTGATAATGACAGTTGTTTCTACAGCTTGTGTGTTTGCGGAAGAACAGGCCGATGCGGCATCCAAAAACAAGATTCTGGTGATGCCCGTCTACAACACCGCTTTTGAAGAAAGCGATAAGTTTTACGGTAAAAACATTGAGTTGTCTTACAATTTACAAAGCTTTTTCACTTTCGCTATCGATGTTATGTCCGATTATGAAGTTGCGAAGCCGAACCAGGATGTGTTGTATAACAACTACAGTCTTAAAAGTATTTACGGTTACGAAGGTGACTCTCTGAGCGAGATTGTAGACCTGGATATTCTGCAGAAAGCAGGCAAAGAATACGGAGTGAACCTGGTTATGGTATCTCAGGTGCATAGCACATGGGTTCTGGTTGAAGATCTTCTTTACACTTTGAAAGCTCAAGTCGAATTTATTCTTGTCGAGATTGAAACAGGTGATATTGTATATGGCGAAGTGATCGATGGAGAAGATAGTTTTCGCTATGACTCGACTAAATCCAAGAACAAAGCCGGAAGCATAGGGGATATGTCAATCGGAGGAAACCATTTGACCATTGCAGAGCTTCGCCAGGAGCCGATGAAGTTCGGCGGAATGGTAACAGGGTTTCCTTTTCTCGATATAGCGAGGAAACTGGGCGAGGGGCTCAGAATGTAGCGCCTTCCGTACTGCCGCAATAAAGAAAAGAATTTTATATTAATTTCTGGAACTAATGCGTTTCAGCCATCATATGGATGGAACAGAATGTCTTGATCTCTAACAAATTATCTTTTTCTGTTTTTCAGATTCTCAAACAGCCCTCGATTGAGGGCTTTTTATGTCGGGTAGTGTCATGTGGACAACAAATCAGGGTTTGGTAATATGTTGATAATGCTCGTGTTTTTTGAGGCTGTCTATCCATAGATTGTTTGTCTGTTTCAGAAACCCTTGATACGGGTTGATCGCGGCTCGCCCGCTGGTGTTATAATTGGATAGGTTTTATAAATTTCTGCGAGAGTGGATTCTCTCTCTTCAGGGTCCGGTGACAGTGTTTGATTTCCAACGGGCGCATGAGGGGGATGATCACACGCTTTCGCGGTAATGACAACGGAGCTGATTTATAATGAAAAAATTCTTCAGTCTTATTCTTATATTCCTGTTTGCCGGATGCGCGGCGTTTTCGGCGGATTGGACTGTGCGGAACCACGATGAATCGAAGGTTCCGGTTTACATGCTGCCCGATGTGCTGGTTACGGAGGGCGGCGAACGTGTCAAAGATAAAGATAAATGGATTAATGAACGCAGGCCGGAGGTTCTGGAACTGTTCAGAGAGCATGTTTATGGTCGCAGCCCCGGCAGGCCCGAGAATATGACGTTCGAGACGATTTTCGAGGATGACGGTCTGTACGGCGGACTGGCGACGCGAAGGTCCGTGAGGGTATGTTTCACGGAGCGGGCCGGCGGACCGTGTATGGTGATGCACATCTTTATTCCCAACGGGGCGAAGAAGCCGGTGCCGGTTTTTGTGGGTGTGCTGATAATCAAGGAGTTCGAGAAAACACAGGATTACCCGATGCCGAGCTACCTGCTGGAAGAGCAGATTGGCGGGATGTGGAAGTATGCACAAGCGGACATGAAGGACACAAGGCCGGCAAAGCCTGTTGGAAAGCTGCCGGGCAGAAAACTTCCCGGGGTGATACTCAAGCGCGGATACGCTTTCGCGTCGATCGCGCCCGAAAGTCTTGCGCCGGATGATCCCAAGACATACGACACGGAGATTATCAGGGAATATTCCGATCCCGACAGATCGAAAAGGCCGGGGAGCGACTGGGAGACAATCGGCGCCTGGGCATGGGGACTGAGCCGGGCTGTGGATTATTTTGAAACGGACGATGATATCGACCAGAACAGTGTGATAGTTCTCGGGCACTCACGCAGGGGAAAAACCGCGCTCTGGGCCGGTGCGCAGGACGAGCGGTTCAGAATTGTTATTTCGAACAATTCGGGTTGCACCGGCGCGGCGCTCAGCAGGCGGCGGTTCGGCGAAACCGTCAGGATGATAAACACGAGTTTTCCGCACTGGTTCTGCGAGAATTACAATAAATACAACGACAACGAAAACGCGCTTCCGATCGATCAGCACATGCTCGTGTCGCTGATCGCGCCGAGACCCGTTTATATAGCGAGCGCGGATAAGGATTTTGGGGCCGATCCGCAGGGCGAATTCCTGTCCGCACTGAACGCCGGGCCTGTTTATGAACTGTTCGGGCAAAAGGGCGTGGGCGTGACGCAAATGCCGATGCTGAACGAGCCGGTCGGCGATTACGTCGGCTATCACATCCGATCCGGCGGGCATGCGCTCACGGATTACGACTGGCTCAGATACCTCGATTTCGCGGACCGCCATCTCAAGGATAAATGATGCATGGACCGGATCGGCTTGCAGGAACAATAACCAACCTGAGTTTGTTAACTTATTGAATTAATTGTCTATGTAGTTCGGCTGTATTCACAGTTAGATTCATGTTTTATATTGCATGACAAATCCGGAGGTGAATTCAATGACAGATTCTAAAGATGGAATACTTGCGTCTCCGGGTGAAATCGCCGGACTCGTGAATTATCAGGCAGGTGCTGTCGTCAGCCGTGAGATAGTGAAAAAACCGACAGGCTCGGTGACTGTGTTCGCGTTCGATGAAGGGCAGGGACTGAGTGAGCACACTGCGCCGTTTGATGCCATGGTGATAATTCTTGATGGTGAATCCGAAATAACAGTTTCCGGGAAAATACATACGGTCAAAAAAGGCGAATCGATCATAATGCCTGCAAACGAGCCGCATGCGCTGAACGCGGCAATGAGGTTCAAAATGCTGTTGATAATGATAAAAAATGAAAAAGCGCTGTAAAAAAGGATTATTTTTATTGTGTTGTCCGGGCCATAATTTAATGACAATGTTGACAGTGCAGATAGAAATAGATTAATATTCGAGCAATGAACAGCCTTTAAACGTGTGCGGCTCAGCCCGCCGGACACGATGCCGTAAAAGAAGTGCAAATATCCCGAAAAAATATATAAGCGTTGTTTTGTTTTGATGTTTGGCACTTCTGCAAAAATCCGATAAAAAATGATAACTTCTACGGGTTTCTCGACACAGGCGGGGCTGGTGAACAATCTGCGGATAGCAGGCGGCGGCGTAAGCAAAAGCATGTCGCGGCTTTCGAGCGGGCTGCGGATTAACACGGCGGCGGACGATCCTTCGGGATGTGTGTTAGGCTCGAACCTGAGGGCAAAAATCGGCGGCATGAATATGGCGCTGCTCAACCTGCAGGATGCGCTTTCGATGGTGAGGGCTTCGGCGGGTGTCGCGGAGCAGGTCGAGCCGATGGTTCAACGGATTCGCGATCTATGTGTGAGGGCGTCGAATGACGCGAGCCTGACATCGGCGGACAGGCAGAATATACAGTCGGAAATTGATGAGCTTATAGACAGCATCAACAAAGTGTCTCAGGCGCATACATTCAATACGAACAGGCTTAACGTTAATAACGAAAGCGCGCAGGATTTGAATACGGTGCTCGCAGGGATGACGGTTACGCAGACCTGGGTCGGCCCGGCACCTCCGCCCGCTCCGGGCGATCCGGTATATGATGCGTTTGAAGCGCGCATAACAGGTATGGTAACCCAGTCTATCGAGAAGGTTTTCGGAATGCTCGGCATAGCGCCGGACCCGGCCTCTACACTGGATATCGAATTCAAGCAGATAGATGGTAACGGCAGCATACTTGCGCAGGGCGGCGGCGGCGTTGGCGCGATGAAGATAATTATCGATGTGGATGATTTTCTTGATCCCGATGGCGCGGGTCCGCTGACTGAAAGGGTGGGGTATGATCCGGCGATCCATTCCTTCACTGCCGAACAGGTGCTTGCGCATGAAATGACGCATGCGGTGTTTATCGGGCTTGGCGGCGGCGGCGGATCGGTGTGGGGTCAGGAGATGCTGGCGACATTTGTTTCAGGCGAGGCGGATAGAAGGATTCAGGGTGACGAAGCAGGCGTGCTGGCTGCAATCGGGGGCGGGCTGACCTCGGGAGCGGGTTCCAGCGCGGAGTATGCCGAAACAGCGCTTGCCGGAAAGTTTATCAGCGATGAACATGGCACTAACGGACTCAGGGCTGTGATGCAGGAAGTAATAAACGGCTCGGATTTCGAAGCGGCGATTGAAACTGTTTTCGAGGAAGACTATGAGGATTTTGCTGAATTCGAAGCGGAATGCGACAAGTGGTCGACGGATTATATAAACAGCGGAAAATATAAATCAATCGTGGAGGGCGGACTTGCATGGACAGCCGATCTCCCGTCCGAGACGCGTACTAATGCGTGGCGCATTCAGGCGGGCGCTGATAACAGTGAAACAGACAGGTATGATGTGTTCACCCCATGGACAGCCGCGGGTTCGATGGATTATTTGCCTTACGTGAATGTAACCACTCAGGAATCGGCTGAGGCATCGCTTGAAACGATGAATCGAGCGGTTGTCTGCATGTCCGGCGCGCGGGCGGAAGCGGGAATGCAGGAAAATCTGCTGATCGGGGATATTGTCCGGATTCAGGATGAGCTGATTGCGCACAACAAGGAAAAAAGCCTGATCTATGATGCGGATATGGCTGATGAGATAACAGGGTTTTCGAGGGCTCAGATTACGCAAATGTCTTCCGCAGCTGTTCTGTCGCAGGCAAATGTCCATCATCAGAAAGCGGTGGATTTATTGCTCAACACAGTGGCAGGCTGAGGCACGGGAGTGTTCGCTTTTTGAACACAACTCCACTTTTTTCGTTTTTTCGTTGTATGTTCAGTAAGAATTTAAGTTGGTGTATGAATGAATAATTTGTATACTTGTCGTATCAAATTTGTAATTGGAAGGATCATTATTTTAGATATGAAAGAATGCAGGCACGTATTAATTCTGATGCTTTTTGCGATTTTGCTGGTAATATCGGGTGCCACGGTGATTCTGTCGGAAGATAGTAAAGGTGCCGGTTCAAACGGCTATGACATCAACGTGATTACTTACAATGTCTGCGGGCTGCCCGATTTTATAACATTCGACCGGGGGCTTGCGCCTACGAAGAAAAGGTTCTCTTACATCGGAAAGAATTTAAAACAATATGACATAATCGGATTGCAGGAAGCGTTTATTGCCGACAGGGAAATCATAGAAAAGAGCCTCAAAACCCATTACGTGGTTCATGGGACGGACGTCGGCACGGTGAAAATGCTGGGAAGCGGGGTTTACACATTTTCGAGATGGCCGGTATCCAGGTCGCATTTCGAGCAGTGGAATTATACCGGCGGGCCGGATGCGCTGAGCCACAAAGGGTTTGTTGCAGCCACGGTTCATGTAAGCAAAGAGCTTGCGGTCGATGTTTATAATCTGCACGGACAAACCCAATGGACTGACATGAAACTGAAGAATTACGCTCAGCTCGCGAATTTCATGGAGTATTTTTCACTTGGCGAGGGACGGCCAATATTGCTTATAGGAGATTTTAACTGCCGGCTGGAATCCGAGGTTTGCAATTACGTGATCGACAGGATGAACATGGAAATTGCTTTTCCGGAGCAGGATCATGTCGACCATATATTTTTCAACGAGAACTATTCCGGCTGGAAAATGTCCGCGTTGTCGGCGGGTAAATCGTTTGTCGAAAAGATGGGCGGAAAAAGAATCAGCGACCATGTCGCGGTGGAATCCGTGATAAGGATTGAGAAAAAATAGGGTATCGCCGGATCACGCAAGCGAATCGTAAACGGCCTGAATGCGTTCGGCGTGGATTTCGGCGGAAAACGTCGATTTTACTTTTTGAAGTCCCGCATCCGACAGCTTTTTTCTCAGATCAGAATTGTTTGCCAACTCGGAGACGGCTTGCGCGAGTTCATCCGGGTTGCCCGGGGTGAACAGTAAGCCGGAAACGCCGTGATCAATAATTTCGGGGACGCCGCCGGCGTTGGTTGCGATTACCGGTTTCCCGCAAGCCATCGCCTCGATTATGACGCGCCCGAAATGCTCTTCATCGCTGCAAAGGACAAGTATGTCGATGGCGTTGAGCACCGACGGAATATCCTGGATATGCCCGGTGAAAACCATTCTGCCTGCGGCCTGCGACCGACCGGCAAGTTTCTCGATCTCATCTTTTGATTCACCGTCGCCGACGACGGCGAATACAAGCCGCGCGTTTCCGGACAGTTTTTCGGCGGCTTCTATGAAACACCTGTGCCCCTTGTACGGAACAATTCTGCCTACTATCGCGGCGAGGATATTTTCATCGCCGGCGCCCAACCGCTTTCTCATTTCGGGATCGGGTTTTTCGGGGTGAAACACGTTGAGATCGACAGCGTTGTGGATGACGGATATTTTGCTGTCGAAGTCTCTCAGCCCTGAAAATCTGCCGGAAACCGCTTTTGATATCGCGATCGTTCTTGTGAATAAATTGAAGAGTATCCTGTCCGGAACCGGCTCTTTGTGCAGAACCCTGACATGCCATATCGACGGTATTCCGCAGATCGATGAAGCGACGCCGGCCTGGTATGCCGCGCCTCCCATCGCGTTGCAATGAACGAGATCGATTTTGTTCTTTTTAATATACCCGGCAAGCGTTGCCCCGTGCCTGAGCAGCCCGATTCCGCCCGAGAGTTTTTTCAGCCGCGGCGCCGGGATTGTTTCACAGGGGATATCCAGTTCTCCGGCGAGTTTTTCGAGTTCGCCTTTTTCGGGCAATACAAGATAAGGCCGGTATCTCGATCTGTCCAGAGCCTCGATAAGCGTGAGCAGGCTTTTTTCGCCGCCGCCTTTAACGTGCCCGTAGTTCGATATGTAAAGAATATTCCTGCTCAAATTATGATGCTCATTTTATTTTTTGTTGTACAACGCATAAAACAGCATACCTGATTTTAATTGTTCGAAAAGGAATAGCGCCAGAGAAATCAAAAACTTCCTGAAAATCATATGATGGAAGGGCATTAAAAACACCGGGCCGTTTCGGGATCGGCGGTTCGATTATATAATGTGTTCGAGAGATCATTACCGAAGGGGTAATTCTGCATGAGAATATTGAATCCTGCAAAGGCCTTAATTTTTATCACGGCAATTGTTTTGTTTTCGGTTGTTGCTCCGGGAACTGTCTCGCTTGCAGGTGAGCGCAGCGTAAGGAGTGTTCCATCTGCAAAAATCTGGGACAGGGCCCAGTATAATTCTTTCACGGATATCCTGTATTTCAACGGCAGGTTTTATTGCACGTTCCGCGAGGGAGAACGTCATGTGTACGGCAAAGACGGTGAGATTCGAATTATCGTTTCTGATGACGGCAACGAGTGGAAATCCATCGCGCTGCTGAAAAAGGAAGGTTACGATCTCAGGGATCCCCATCTTTCGACAACTCCGGGCGGAAAGATAATGGTTTCTTTCGGAGGGTCGGTTTATTACGGCAAGTACAATGCACAGCGAATGCCTTTTGTTTCTTTCTCGAATGAAAGCGGGGATGAATTTACCGGGCCGATCAATGTAAGACTGGATAAACAACTTAAAAGCAAGTGGAACTGGCTGTGGCGGGTTACCTGGAACGGAGACACGGGATACGGCGTCGTATATCAGACGAATGTTCCTGAAGGAATGGCGACATATCTTGTCAAAACGGTTGATGGCGTGAATTACGAAACGGTAACGAAATTTGATCTGACCGGTAACCCTAATGAGGCGACGGCGCGTGTGATGGCGGATGGAGAGATGCTGGTTCTCATGAGAAGGGAAAGCGAAGGGGCGTCCGGGTATCTGGGGAGGAGTAAATATCCATATACCGAATGGGAGTGGAAAGATACGGGTTTCAGGGTCGGCGGGCCAAATTTTATTGAGCTGCCGGATGGAAGGCTGCTGATCGGAACTCGGAAATACGGCGATTTCAATATCAGGTCAACGGTTTTGTTGACTTCGGACAGGGATGGGAATGTGAGAGAGAGCATCAAGCTTCCGAGCGGCGGGGATTGCAGCTATCCGGGAATGCTCATCCATGACGACACGCTCTGGGTATCCTATTATTCAAGTCATGAAAGCAAGGCTTCGATTTACCTGAGCAGGATTCCCGTTAAAAATTTGAAATAACGGAATTTGAATTCGGGAGCCGTTAAAAATCTTTTTCTTTCAAATGGTTTATCTTCAGGTCTTTCCATTGTTTTCTGCTTCTGAACGATCCGTCGTGGTTATAAACTTCCCTCATCACGACAAGCAGATTGTCTTTATCGAAATAGTAAACCATTTTGCCGATGTCGTCTTTGATGTATGAGTTCGCGCTGTTCTGGAATCGAGTTCTTGCCGCTTCGTGAATCATGTACTTGTCGAAATCGACATCCAGTGATTTAAACTCGGTATCCGGCTTGAAGGCCCATTCTACCTGGTAAAGCTCTTTTCCCTCGTACTCTTTTGTCCCTGTCAGCGCTGGTTCGGCATTCAGGCTCATAGATTCCATGATGGCGTAATTATGCTGCATCATCGAGTACAGCAAATCGCCCGACTCGCTGTTGATATCTCTTTTAATTGCCATGGGACTTATTTTTGGCTTAAACCAGAAAATGTCCGGATTTTTGTCCGGCCGGTATGTCATAAGACTTCCATAGATTATTTGCGGCACGTATTCCGACATGATAACTTTCATCTGTAAAAGGAACGGTTTCTTGAACTTTACGCCGCATTTGTACTTTTTGTATTCAGGTTTTGCCTCTTCACTGTTTTCTTCCGCCGATTCTTTGATGTCCTTTGCCATTCCTGAAACGCTTTTGAAACTGGTTGCCGCTTCTCCGGCTACCACTGCGGTTCGGTTGGCCGTATCCGAGGGATTCATGTCCCAGCCTTCTCCGAGAACGAGGTAGCTGTAACTGTCAAGGGACATCGCGTACTCGAAGCTCTTTTGAATTATTTCCTCGGGTTTTGAAATATCCTCTGCAAACGACATTTCCCATGTGATAAAAACAGCAACGATAATGAACAGTAATTTTGAAGCAGTTTTTTTCATTATTGAATTTACCTCGATCATTATTAATCTGTATGTTGAATGATAAATCGAATCGTTTTGATGAGTCAAAGAAAATATGGATCATCGCAAGATTGTGAAATAGTTGTTATAACAGAATTGGTTAAAGCAAGAGTTGCGCCATATCGAGATAAAAAATTGTACATATGATTTAAAAGTGGTAATTTATCAGGAAGCAGAACAGAAGAGATGAGGAGAGATGCGGAAAATGAGTAGAAAAGTATTGTTTTCAATGGTTGTTCTGATTGTCGGATTATGCGTGGGGAGAGCTCTGGCCGCGGATGTGGAGTTTCCTTTCCAGGATTATAATCTGCCGGTGGATGAAAGGGTCGAGGACCTCGTGTCGAGGCTGACCCTCGAAGAGAAAGCGCTGCTGATGAATGCCGACGCTGCTGAGATTCCGAGGTTCGGCATCAAAAAATACAAGTATGGCAGTGAAGCGCTGCACGGGATTATGGGGCCGGGAAATTTCACGGTTTTTCCTCAGGCGATAGCGATTGCGAGCACATGGGATCCCGCGCTTGTCGAGCAGGTTACGACAGCGATATCGGATGAGGCGTGGGGAGCGATTAACAGGGCGGTGCCTGAAAACGGGTATCCCGGCGCATGGCTGCTGTCTTTCTGGTCGCCGAATGTGAATATGGCGCGAGACCCGAGATGGGGGAGAACGCCGGAAACGTACGGCGAAGATCCTTTCCTTACGGGCACAATAGGGGTTGCTTTCGTAAAGGGGCTGCAGGGCAACGATCCGAAATATATAAAAACAGTGGCTTCCCCCAAACATTTTGTTGCTAACAACGAGGAGCACAACAGGTTCAGGTGCAATGTCAATGTGAAGGAAAAGACTTTGAGGGAATACTATCTGCCCGCATTTAAAAGAACGATTATGGAAGGCAAAGCACAGTCGATAATGTCGGCTTATAACGCAATAAACGGAATGCCGTGCTCGGCCAACAGGTGGCTTCTGACCGATGTGCTGAGAGAAGAGTGGGGATTTAACGGCTATGTGGTCACGGATTGCAGCGCTCCGAAACAGTTGATAAAGCAGCATAAATACGCGAACACGGAAGAAGAATCCGCTGCTTATGTGGTTAACGCGGGAGTTGATATCGAATGCGAAGGAGCGAAAATTATTGCGAATAATATAATTTCCGCGAAAGAGCAGGCCCTCGTTACAGAGGAGACTATTGATAATGCTTTGAGAAATATAATCCGGGTCAGGATGAAGCTCGGCATGTTCGACCCGCCGGAGATGAATCCCTACTCGAAAATATCGCCTGCTGTTGTTTCTTCGAAAGAGCATGCGGAACTCGCCAAAAAAGTTTCACTTGAATCGATTGTTCTTCTCAAAAACGGCGAGATGAAAGGCAAGAAGGCGCTTCCTCTGGAGATTACGGACTTCGAAAGCATTGCAGTGGTTGGCCCGAACGCAAAGGTTGTTACTTTCGGTGATTACACCGGAAAGCCTGTCAGGCAGCCTGTTACTCCGTTGCAGGGCGTGCTCAACAGAGCGGGTGGGGCGCTTGACGTAAAAAGCGCGGATTGGGTAGATCTGCCTCTTGAGAAAGATTATTCGGTGCTCCCGTCCGAGAACCTAAAAACGGGTGATCAGGCCGGGTTGAAGGTTGAATTTTTCTCCAATAGAAATTTCGAGGGCGAGCCTGTCGAAGAACGCATCGACAGCACGGTCGAGCTGAGCAAAGCAAATGTTCCGCATAACAAGGCGATAAAATCCGGACAGTTCTCGGCGAGGTGGACCGGAAAGTTTGTGCCGATGGATTCAGGATTTCACATTATTTCGATTACATCAAAAGGCGACGTAAAACTTTATATTGATGATGAATTAATGCTTGATTACAAGGACACGAAAAAGGGCAAGAAAAAAGCAAAGGTGCAAGCCGGTCAGCCGATGTCGTCTTATCTTCTGGACAGGCAATTCTTCAAAAGACAGATCACCGGCTGGATGTTCGAGGCCGGCAAAGAGTACGATATCGTTCTCGAATATGTTCCTTCAAAGGGACAGCCGGTGGCAAAACTCGAATGGGTTCCGCCTGTGGGCGACGCGATCGAGATCAGAAAGCACGAGATGGAGGTCATAAAGGAAAGCGATGTGGTCATTGCCGTGATGGGGTATTACAGGGTTCATGAGCATGAAAATATCGACAGGGTTACGTTGCAGCTTCCCGACGGGCAGATGGAGTATATCAAGGCAATGATTGCGCTTAACCCGAATACCGTTGTTGTTCTTGTCAACGGAAGCCCGGTATCGATCAGATGGATCGAGGATAATGCTCCTGCTATTGTGGAGCTGTGGTACCCGGGAGAGCAGGGTGGCGACGCGATGGCGGAAGTTCTTTTCGGCGATTATAACCCCGGCGGTAAACTGCCGTTGACTTTCTATAACAGCATAGATGAACTGCCCCCGTTCGACGATTATGAAATCTCACGCGGCAGGACTTATATGTATTACGACAAGGAGCCGATATACCCGTTCGGGTATGGATTGAGTTATACGACATTTGAATATGAAGGTCTGGAACTCAAGGGCAAGAGCGTTGGAATGGACGGAAATATCGACCTGTCCTTAACTGTAAAGAATACGGGAGACAGGGAAGGCGATGAGATAGTTCAGTTGTATTTCAGTGATCTGGAATCGAGTGTGAAGCAGCCGATTAAGAGGTTGAAAGGATTCAGGAGGGTTCATCTTGAAAAAGGGGCATCCGAAAAGGTGGAATTCTCGGTGCCGGTAAGTGAGTTGAGCTTCTGGGACGAAAGAACGAAGAAG
>Ga0116162_10000186_pt1 | contig 51009 bp, 25 predicted proteins | sample AD_UKC105_MetaG_FD_89875 | JGI IMG/M metagenome (GOLD analysis project Ga0116162, IMG submission 89875) | Active sludge microbial communities of municipal wastewater-treating anaerobic digesters from Hong Kong - AD_UKC105_MetaG | ecosystem: Engineered > Bioreactor > Anaerobic > Digestate...
GCATTTCTCACCAGCGCAGGTTAAAAATCGTGATAAGGCTGATAATACAAGGAACAGCAAGTGAGTGGTGAGGGAGCATACTGTTGCGTATGTGACCAATCCCGAATCGCCGCTGTGACGCAGCAGGATTGGCCTTATCGCGGTTTTCCGGATTTCTCTGTGAGAAATCCGGGTTAGTAACGTTCTCTTAAAATCTTCATATAATATTTGAAATTTCCAAGTGAAACATCCGGTGGAATGAGGTGGTCCGTGCATGGCAGGTATCCGCCGTGTGAAAGCATTTCAGGGAGCACTCTCTCGATTTCTTTTTCGATGTCTTCTTTCCCGAGAGCGAGTTTTCTTTTGTCGATTCCGCCCCATATAACGAGGTCGGGATGTTCGTTTCTTATTTCAACGACATCCATTCCAGCCTGGACTTCAAAGGGATACATTCCGGTGACGCCGACTTCTTTAAATAAAGGAATAACGAGTCGGCAATCGCCATCGGTATCAACCCAGAATATTTCTATTCCCTGATCCCGCGCATCTTCGATTAATTCCCTGTAATAGGGTGTCATGAATTCTTTAAAGGTTTTTGGAGAGATGAGCGGTCCGCTTTTAAAACACATATCTTCCCAGAATAAAACCATGTCAACATTCGTTTTTCTGCTCACCTGTCTTATTATGCCTTTGTAGAGTTTAAGCCAGCATTTTGACATCGAATGAACAAGATCAGGCATATCGAAGTATGCAGTCATGAGTCGCTGCACACCTAGCAAATGCCTGTGAAAACCAAAAAGCCCGCATGTCTGCACGGCGAGCGGAAGCTGCAACATCTTCGAGACAGCAATCGCGCCATCGATTACCGGATTATTCACTCTGCCCGGAAAATCCGGGTTGAACCGCCATCTGATTTTCCTGAAATCGTCGTAATTATGAACGGGATCATCAACATGTTGTGGAATACTCGCGCTCCCGTCCATGAATTCTTTATATGTTTTACCGGAAAAATCCCTTACCGTTCTGGTGTTGTCCATTTTATCAATAACCCGTGGAATAAACGGAGGGAAAACACCGGGATTATCGTGCATGCCGAACGGAAGCGGAAGCCAGAAATGCAGATCGAAGTACGGTATCGCCGCAATATCATTGAAAATGGCTTTCGAAAGCCCTTCGCTATGCCATCGATCGATTGTCTCGGGCCAGAATCCCATCGTCTCAAACCTGTAGGCATGGTCCGTTTCCTCGAATCTGTTTATGGCGAGAAATCTTTCTTTCCTGTTCATAATTACCCCAAGCGTGTTTTAACACTATGTTGGTTCGGTCGAAAATTCTAAAAGACAGCAATCATCACCATTGCACAATTGTTTTTTCAGCGAAAAGTTACCCTGCACATTAAATTCTTTCATCCACACGGGATATTCTGTTCCACATATCACTTCGCCGACTCTTCCCGCAAGATGTTCTCTCCCCGATTTTTTCATCAATTCAAACCATGGACACGAAGTGATTTTGCATTGCAGGCAGTTCTCATTGTCAGTTTCGAAAGTGGCCAGAGCCTGTTCAAGCTCCGCTTTAAGTTCAAGAGCCTGCATGAGGGCCATAAGGCCGTTGTTCTCGATACCGACAAGTGATTTCAACTCTCTTGCCTGAATCTTCGGAACGATCTCCCATACTTTCCTGTCTATTTCAAGCGCTTTTTTGAAGTCGGACTCATCCTCGGTTTTCATGAACCACAGGCCGTCTATTGCCTCGAAAACTCTTTTGAAATATTTTGCTCTGATAGAATCTGTAAGACCTGTCAAGATCCAACTCCTTTAAAGTGTGGTTTATTAAATACAATTCTTTTGAAAAAAGAATACCTTAAATGATAATATAACTTAACTTTTGTTTTGAACCAAGAATATCATACAGGAGTCGGATATGAAAATAATAAAATCGCTCATGGTTTTTCTTGTATTTATCGTGATTGTTTTTGTAGCGTTCTTTTTATTTAAGACAGTTCCGGCAGAAAAACCGGGCAATCATAAATTTGCCACCTTTGATGTGTTCTGTGAATTTCCGTTACAAAAAATCGCTCCAGGTAAAACACTCAGGGTTCCAGTTGATGTAAGGAGAGTTTTCAATGAATCATTTGATGTTGATCTTGATATTGAGGGCTTGAATGAAGCTTTCGAGGCGACTTTGTCTAAAAACAAAATAGCTCTCGGCGGGCTGATGAAAAATAATTCAAAAAGAATATTTCTTAACGTAAAAGCAAAAGAAGGCGCCGGGGAAGGTATGGCGGGACATTTCAAGGTTACAGGCAAAAGGGGAAGTGAAGTTCATTATGCAAAATCACGAATAGAGGTTGTTCCATCTTTACCGTCACTTCGTTTCGGGCTTGATGATTCAATGGTAAAGGAAAAGAGCTGGAAGATAGCGGTACACAAAAGAATCGGTTTCAGACTCGATATCGTTAATCTCGGAAGTGATCCTGATAATTATGAACTATCGGCAGAAATTCCTGATGGATGGAAAATTGAATTTAAAGATACAAAAGAGAATCAGATTGGTCATATAGTCGGTTTGCCTGTCAACCCGAGGTTTTTATGGGAAAAGAGGAGTCCTTTTTCGGCTTTTCTGCATATACCTGAAGATGTTGAAAGAGGCAGGGAGTACGAGGTTGTTTTTATTGCCCGATCATCAAATGAGAAATTAAAACAAGGCATATCAAAGCTGAAGGCAAATGTTTTCGTGCCGGAAAGATTGCATGTTGCCGGATTGCATCCTCATTATGTCGCATCGGGTTCGAGAACAACTTTTTTGTATCGCGTTGCAAATGCTACGAATAAAAAGGTCTGGTTTACTCTTCAGGTAACAGATATGAAAGCCTGCCGGCTCGACGACTGTGACAAAGGAAGGTTGCTGCACTGGAATGTTGTAATTCCAGAGCCGGAAATAACCCTGGGACCGAATTCGATAAAGGAATACTATCTTACGGTTTTTAACAATGGCGGCAAAGAAGATGCAGGAGAATCGTTGGATTTTTCGCTTTCCGCGATAGAAGCTGGAGAGACAATAGATAAATATGAATTAAAGGTTATTAATACGGAAGTTCCGAAAACGTATTTTGTGTCGATTGATTCGCTCAATGCCGAATATGTTGATTTGAATTCATCGGGGACAGGGCCGGGACGGGACGGGGATTGGCTCATGCCCAATGTAAGGTCATTTATCGAGCAGTCGGTGACTTATACAAATGCAAGGGCTGATCTTCCGAGCATGACGGATATGAATCATACGAATGCTCTCGCGGGCACGCATACCGGAACGTCGGGAATACCGCTTGTTGCGGGTTATTATCTCGGGAGGGATGAAGACGATATAATACTGCACAAGCACCCGTCTTACAACGATATGAAGTTCAGTGACGGCAAAAATGTTGTCAGCATATTTGATGTGTACAAGAAGCATAAGCCTTTTTCAACTACATCCATTGCCACAAACAAACACTGGGTAACCGAGCTTCATACTGCTGAAAATCCGAACATGGACTGTCCTGTGTCGGGCGGAATTTATCCGGAATATGTTGATGATCCTCAAAAATTTGTTCTTGGCGATCCTCTATCGGATGATGACCATACTGACAGAAAAAGCGCACGATTTTTGTCGATGGTGGAAAAGATAACGCTGCCGCTGGTTAAAGCTCTGGTCATGGATATGAGACCGCCGCCGGCAAGAGGATTGATGTCGCTGGGAGAGATAATCGGAAGCACGCCGGGCAAGTTCCCCAATGACAGATGGATAATGGAATCATCTATAAGAATAATCAGAACAGAAGACCCTGATGTTATGTATATAAACCTGGCCGCGCTCGATGAGGCTCAGCACCTTATGGGCTCTGCGTGGGAGCAGGATGAATGGAACGTGCGTGGGACGGATAAGCCTGAAGATGATGTCAGCAAATATAATCCAAACGCAAGAAGGGGTGATGTGCTTGACATAGTCAGAGAAGCTGATTTTCTTTTCGGGAACTTGCTTAAAGAATTATCGGAAAGGGAATCGCTGGATTCGAGTTTTATTGTTTTTCTGGCTGATCATGGACAGGTAACTTACAAAGACAGCAAGGCGGGATATGAATTGATTGATGCAAGAAAAGTGCTCAGGCAGAACGGTATTTTGAGCATTGAAGATTACGGGTTCATCGAATCGAACAGCTCATATGTCGCGATTTTTGACAGCAGGAATCCGGAAACAAACATGGAAATGGAAAGAGTGCTGGAGGATTATAGAATAAAAGACAAAGAAATCGGCGAGGTTCATCCTTTTGTAGTGCTGAATACCGAAGAGATGAAAACCGGTATTGATAGGTCCAGTCCGGTTGAGCCGGGTGTGAAGATTGCCGAACCGGGAGAATTGTACTCAGAATGGTATATCGAGAAAACTGAAGCTCCGGGAAAAAAGCTCCGATGGCCGGATTTAATAATATTCATGAGAGGGAATTATCAAAACGCGATATATGGAGAACAGTTCCAGGCAGGGATAAATGCGGTTGGAGCGGATAATTTTCCATCGATCGACGAGGCTCAATTTAAGTTTATCGGCGGGCACGGCAATTTGAAGACAAGCCATATACCGATAATATTTTACGGCCCGAACGTGATGAAAGGAAAGATTGATGATTCCCGGATCTCGCTCGGGGATATTGTGCCGACAATTTATGAAAAATTAGGGTGGAGCATCCCCGACAATGTAGACGGGAAATCTCTATCTGTATTTAATTATTGAAAACAAAAAAAATCCCTCTCAAATGGAGGGATTATTCATTATGAACAATGTTTTGGACGTTCAGTCTGATTTTTTAGCTGAAGCGTGGGCTTTTTTGAGTGCTCTTTGAAGCTTGGTGATCTTGTCTTCGAGATCTTCAAGATCTTCTTTTGTTACGAGTCCCAGTTCCGAGAAGACTTTGTTGGCTCTTTCTTTGATCTTGTCTGTTACTTTCGTTCTTTCTTCTTTTCCCTTGTCGAGCCATTCGTCGTATCTTTCTTCACCAAGCTCGATCAACTCGTCGAATTTCTCCTGGAAATTCTTTTCTTCTTCAACAACATCTTCCAAGACTTCTTCCTCGTTGGTTTTGCCTTCAACGAAATCCTGTACAAGATCCTGCATTTTTGCGAGAATACCGATGCCGGCATAAGCGAGTTTGTCAACTTCGAGTGCCATTTTCATTTCCTCCTTTATTTTATATCGCTCAAGTAGCTGAAGCTCAATATGTAATAATTATAAGCCTGGAATTAATAAAGTCAATATATATTTAAAATATAATTAATATAATTAATTTGCAATGTCGCAAAGGTGAATATGTATCTTTTTGAACGCAGTAAACAATAAATATAATTAAAAAAACGCAAACTGGAGTTAAGTTTATTTATATAATGTTTATTGTGAAGAAGATATATTTATTCAATTGTCTTAAGGTTAGGATCATAGTTATCATGATAAAATAGATAACGAAATTAAAATTTCGAGTGAATTGTTGAGATATAATTTATAGATATCATTATAATATTATGAATTGACGATAGAAGGGTGGAGTAAGGAATATGGCTAAAAAAACTGCACTGTATGAAGAACATGTGAGTTTAGGAGGAAAGATTGTAGATTTTGCAGGTTGGGAATTGCCGGTTCAATATACAACAGTGATTGAAGAGCATACTGCTACAAGGGAGAAAGCGGGACTGTTTGATATAGGACATATGGCCGAATTTCTTGTGAAGGGAATCGATGCTTTCAGTTTTCTGCAATCAGTTCTTTCGAGGGATATTCGTTCCATGGAATGCGGATTTGCGATGTATTCTACGCTGCTTTATGAAAATGGCGGGACGATAGATGACTTATTTGTGTACAGGCTGATGGACAATGATTTCATGCTTGTTGTAAATGCGGCGAACCAGAAAAAAGACTGGGACTGGCTTCTGAAAAACAAAGGCGACTTCGAAGTTGAATTTGAAGACGTAAGTGATAAGACGGCAAAGATAGATATTCAGGGGCCTGAGTCGAAATCGATACTTCAAAAATTGACGGGAGACCTGGAATTGCCGGAAAGGTTCTACTTTATAAAGAATAAGATTAAGAGTATAGAGGCAATAATATCAAGAACAGGGTACACGGGAGAAGATGGGTTTGAAATCTACTGTGATAATCATGATGCGGTAGATCTGTGGAGAATGTTGCTTGAAGCAGGGAAAGACGATGGACTGGTTCCGTGTGGGCTCGGGGCCAGGGACTCGCTGAGGATCGAATCGGGTTACAGTCTTTACGGTCATGAGCTGACTGATGATATTACACCTGTGGAGGCGAGTATTCGCTTCGTGATAGGAAAGGAAAAAGAGTTTATCGGTTCAAAAGTAGTCCATGAGCAAATAAAAAACGGCCCCTCGAGAAAGCTGATTGCTTTCGAGATTACGGGGCGTGGTATTCCCCGTGAGAAGTATGAAGTGCAGAAGGATGGTAAAAAAATCGGCGAGGTAACGAGCGGCACTTTCTCGCCGACACTGAAAAAGGGAATAGGTATGGCGCTTGTTGAAAGTGAAACTGTTTCCATCGGTGATGAAATTTCTGTTATAATCCGCAACAAGCCGTATGAGGCGCTGGTAGTGAAAAGACCATTTATTTCTTATCGTGGAGGAGAAAAATGAATATTCCTGAAGAACTGAAATACACAAAAGACCATGAGTGGCTGAAGATCGAGGGCGATGTCTGCACAATAGGGATTACAGATTTCGCGCAGGATCATCTCACGGATGTTGTTTTTGTTGAGTTGCCCGAAGTTGGGGACAGGGCAGAGGCGGGAAAGACTATTGCCACTGTTGAGTCGGTCAAGGCTGTCTCGGATGTTTTTTCACCGGTAACAGGGGAAGTTGTTGGCGTCAACGAAGCGTTGCCCGACGAGCCGGAGAAGGTCAATGAAGATCCATACGGAGACGGGTGGATGGTTAAGATCAAAATGGAGAATCCGGCCGAGACGGAAGCTCTGCTTAATGCTGAAGAATATGAAAAACATTGCGAGTCGGGTGACTGAGCGCGATTTTCGCAGGCTGTATAATTGTAGTTTCATATTCCCGAAAGGATTGTTGGTATGTCGCGAATTGTGATAATTGGTCTGGGCGCGGGTGGTTTTGCTGCTGTTCTGAGCGCGAGAAAGACGGACAGGAATGCCGAAATTGTTGTCATAGATGAAAAAGACTATGATCTCATGCACCCGTGCGGCATACCGTATCTTATCGAGGGGGCTATCGGGAGCGTAGGCAATCTCAAGCATGATTTGAATCTCCCGGGCATGCGGGTTGCGCATTATAAAAATTATCGCGCAATGCAGATCGACAGGGCAAACAAGATCGTAACTTCAAGAAATATTTTTTCCGGAGAGGATCAGGATGTTTCTTATGACAAACTGATAATATCGACCGGTTCAATTCCTGTTATACCCCCGGTAGATGGGATAAAGGAATTTATCGGAAAAGGTGTGTTTACGGCGGTTGATCCGGAAGATGCGGAACATATCAGAAAAATGTCGAGGACGGCACCGTGTGCGGTTGTGCTCGGGGCCGGGGCAATCGGATTGGAGATAGCATCCGCGCTTTCCGATAACGGGTGTGAAGTAACGGTAGTGGAAATGCTCGATCATGCTTTTCCTAAAGCGCTTGATCCTGATATGGCGAAACTGCTCCATGAGTACCTGGAAGAAAAGGGTATTGTGCTTAAAATGGGTTCCAGGGTCGAGGGAGTGCAGGGCGGGGAGTGCCTGGATAAAGTTATTGTGGACGGCGAAGAAGTTCCATGTAAATTCCTGATTCTCGGCGCAGGTGCAAGGCCGAATGTCGAGCTTGCAAAAAATGCAGGAATTGAAACAGGCCCTCTCGGGATCGCTACAGATAAAAGTATGCTGACAAGCGATAAGGATATATATGCAATAGGTGATTGTGCTCAGACGTATCAGATGATCAGTGGAGAACCGGGAATAATGCCGCTTTCAACGGTTGCTTACAAGCAGGGAACGGTTGCCGGCGCGAGCGCAGCGGGAGCCGACATTGCATTTCCGGGTATCATCGGGGCTTTCGTTTCGAAGGTCGGCGAAATGGAAGTTGCATCGGTAGGAATGAATATGGAGGCGGCGAAGAAGGCCGGTTATGAACCTGTTTTTGGAAAGATAAAAGACTCGTCACGGCCCGACTGGTATCCTAACGGAAAAGAAATAAATCTCAAAGTGATAGTGGATAAGGTGTCGAGAAAGGTTCTGGGGGCGCAGGCCGTCGGGTTCAGTGGCGCGGCGTGGAGGATAAATGTGGTTTCCGCATCGATATATTCGGGGCATACGGTTGATCAGCTCGGTGAAATAGAGCTGGCATATTGTCCTCCTGTTTCTCAAACGTATGATGCTCTCACAAAAGCCGCCGATCTGGCTGCAAGGAAGATAAGATGAGCGCTGAGAGTTCAAATGAGAGAAAAAGGCTGCCGGAATGGTTTAAGATAAAGCTTCCATCGGACAAAAGATTTGCAGGAACCGGCGCAAGGCTAAGAAAAAACAATCTGAGAACAATATGCGAAGAGGCAAGATGCCCGAACCGGGCCGAGTGCTGGAGTTGCGGTACTGCAACTTTCCTGCTCATGGGGCCGGCCTGCACAAGGGCATGCAGGTATTGCAATGTCGGTACTGATGCGCCTTCGGCACTGGATGATAAAGAACCCGGATCAGTCGCCCTGGCTGCACGCGATATGGGATTGAAATATGTTGTTATTACCTCGGTTACAAGGGATGATCTTCCAGACGGCGGAGCCGCCCATTTTTCAAAAACGATAAAAGCTGTAAGAGAAATGATTGATGGCTCCCGAATCGAAGTCCTGGTGCCCGATTTCATGGGTATTCGTGATTCCGTGATGAAGGTTGTAGACGAGAAGCCTTATGTTTTCGGGCATAACGTGGAAACGGTGGAGGCTCTTTTCCCGGAACTGAGGCCGCAGGGCGATTTCAACAGGACGTTGAAGGTTCTCGAACTTGTGAAGAATGAAGAGCCTTCTATGATAACGAAATCGGGCATCATGCTTGGCCTCGGCGAAACGGATGAGCAGGTGCTTGAAACTCTGAAGGCATTGTATGAAGCCGGTGTCGACAGGGTGACGATGGGACAGTATCTTCAACCTGCCTCGTTTCTTGCTCCGGTGGATAGATTTGTAACGCCCGAGGAATTCAGGCAGTGGGAGAACGAAGCTTATTCCATTGGGTTCAAATGGGTGAAAGCGGCGCCCAATGTCAGGAGTTCATATCACGCGGAACAGGAATAAGAGATCATAAGATCAGGGGAATTGCAAATAGCGTGAAATGCTAATATAATTCTGTTGATTTAAATATTGTTCGGAGAAATTGAAAAATGTGGACACCCGGAGCAGGGGAAATTGTAGTAATACTTGTTGTAGCTTTACTGATCTTCGGACCAAAGAAATTGCCTGAGATCGGGAAATCAATAGGTGGCGCTGTTACTGAATTTAAAAAAGGCCTTTCGGGAAAGACTGACGACGAACCGGCAAAACCTTCGGTTCCCAAACAGTCTGCTCCGGCAGCGGAAGAAAAGAAAGATGTGCAATCCACGGATGAGCACGCAGGTTGATTTTTAATTCGTTAGTTACATAAAAATAAACAGGATTTAAAAAACAAAAGCCGCAGGAACCTGCGGCTTTTTTATTAGCAGAAATATGGTATCAGAATCTTATGGATAACTGTATATCGAGCTTGTCGTTATCCGGCCCGTTGACGAAATCTCTCATAACCTGCAATCTTGAATTGCTTTCGAAATCCCAGTTGATTCCAACAGTTGTGATTTTTTCATCGATTGCATTAACTCCCAAAACATCCTGTGTGTATTCGTCATACCTGACAACGAACTGCAGCGGGGTTTGAGGGATAAAATGCGAGGCATGAATGTACCATTCCTGAGTATCAGCCCGTTTCATTCCTCCTGTATTTGTGTCCTCGTCATTGAATTCACCGAAGAGGTGGAAGTTGTTCATGACATAATCGAGGCCGAATCCGTAGGCATCTGTATCGCTGTCCTGGGATGATGTGTCTGCCGCAACCTCGCCCCATGAACCCCATAATTTAATCGAGAACACTTCCGCCGGAAAATAATCGAGCTGAAGGCCGAAGTCGCTTCTGTCGTCGGAATCGCTGTCCGCGCCTGTTATTCCTCCCGATCCGTTAACCATCCATGCTGCCCAGCTGAATTCTTTTGTCGGATCGCCGAAAAAGATGAATCCCCTGTCGCGACGGGAAAAATCGCCGATTCCCATGCTGTACTGAATTGTCTCCAGTTCATACTCGGGAGTGTTGAGCTCATAACTGTTGGGCAGCGGGAACTGGCCGACACGCATCGTGACTTTTTTCCAGTAATAAAAATCAGCATAAATATCAACGATCCTGCTGTCGGCGGAACCTTCTGTTATGGAGTTCCTGCCGCCTGCTGCGCCCGAGCCGGAGATGTTGTTTGTCGCTTCGATGTCGGCATACATAGATATATATTTTGTTGCATGTGTTGTGAAATTAACTCTGAGTCTTGTTACGTCGAGCTGATCGTCTCCATCTTCCTGATCCCAGCTGTACGCGAACTGAGCCAGACCGCGGACATCTACGTTCAGGTCTTTGATCTGTGTTGCATGCGTTGTGACTGTTGCAAACAGAATCAACAATATGGCCGGCATGACCGTGATGAATTTTTTCATTATCTTTACCTCCACAAATAATGAGTATTATATATCACACGGATAAAACTTAATCAATGAATTTAATTATCACTGTAGATCCATTGCATTGATTATATGAATTACCTGAACAATTCTTTGTTGTTTACGTACTGAACAAGAAAATGAACATAATGAAAAGTTCACAACGCATTATGTGGGAGCATCCTTGAAGAATGAAAGAATATAAAGTTTTCACGAAAAGTGATAAGATAAATTGAATTATGATTCAGTTTAGCATGACAACAATTGCATATTGAATGATGTTAGTTACTAAGTAGAGCAAAATAAATCTATATTGAGAGTTCATATTCAGGGTTAGCACTGAATGAAACCGAATAATAGTCATGTAATATTAAATTGTCGGAAGGAGGAATGTCACTATGAAAAAGCATGAAAGGGATATCGAAAAAGAGTATACGAACAGGCAGACGATATCGAAGCTCAGGCGGCTTGCCGAGGCACTGGAGGAGGGACGGAATTTCAGAATCCAGATAGCCGGGGAAAGGATTTACGTCCCGAAAAGAGCAATTGTAAATATTGAGCACGAACGTGAGGGCAATGAAGAAGAGATTGAATTTCAGATCAAATGGAAACTGAAATAGTTGCTTCGTACGTTTTTGTATAAGAGTCAAACCCGATGGCAGGAAACTCCGGGGTGTATTTTCGGAATCAAGAAGTTGATTAAAAGTGCAGCCGTGGATTTAAAAACACAACAAGAACAGATATCAGGGACAGGTGCATAGATTACCATGGCTTTAACAGGGGAAATCATAGATTAACATGAAGTATTGTTTTTGTAAGGAATTTTCCTGTGCATTGATTGTGTTGAAGCTATCATAATAAAAATCATGTTGAAGTTTTGAGTATCCCGTAATATTATTCATAAATCTTCTGAAGGGGAGAGTACACCGCAATGTATAACGTTGGCTTTGATAATGGGAAATATTTATCTGAACAGAGCGAAGAAATACTCAAGAGAATAGAAAGATTCGGCAATAAGCTTTATCTGGAATTCGGTGGGAAGATTCTTTACGACTACCATGCGGCAAGAGTTTTGCCCGGATTCGATCCCAATGTAAAAATGCGCTTATTGAAAGGCCTGAAAGAAAAGGCCTCTATGATACTGTGCATATACGCTGGTGACATAGAGAGAAAGAAAATGAGGGCGGATTTCGGCATAACATACGATTCAGATGCCATGAAGCTTATAGATGATGTAAGGGACTGGGGCCTTGAGATATCAGCGGTAGTGATTACAAGATATGAGGGCCAGCCTTCAGCTTCACAGTTCAAGAAGAAACTGGAGAGGCGAGGGGTTAATGTTTATACGCACGGATTTACGAAAGGTTATCCTACAAATGTTGATTTGATAGCGAGTGAAGAGGGATACGGAGCGAATCCATATATTGAAACGAACAAGCCGCTTGTTGTTGTAACAGGCCCGGGGCCGAACAGCGGTAAGCTGGCAACATGCCTGAGCCAGATTTATCATGAACATAAAAGAGGGATTCATGCCGGATATGCGAAATTTGAAACATTTCCGATATGGAGTATTCCTCTCAAACACCCGGTCAATGTAGCTTATGAAGCAGCTACAGCTGATTTGAATGATGTTAACCTGATTGATCCATTTCATCTAGAAGCTTATAACGAAAAAGCGGTGAATTATAACAGGGATATCCAGGCGTTTCCTGTTCTTAAAAGGATCCTTGACAGGGTGATGGAAGGTGGTTCCTGCTATGCTTCACCAACGGAAATGGGAGTAAACCGTGCAGGATTCGGGATTGTGGATGATGAAGTGGTGAGAGAGGCGGCAAAGCAGGAGATTATCAGAAGGTATTTCCAGTATAAATGTGAATATGCAATTGGATATGCGACAAAATCGACTGTTGAAAGGGCGGAGCTTTTAATGAAAGAAGTTGGTTCATCGCCAGAGGACAGAACGGTTGTCGCACCGACACGCGAAGCGGCATTCGAAGCGGAAAAATCCGAAGGAAAAGGTGATAATGGTTTTTATTGCGGAGCGGCTATTGAATTGCCTGACGGCCGAATTGTAACCGGGAAGAACTCACCCTTAATGCATTCGGCATCCAGTCTTATAATGAATGCGATAAAGATCATGGCTGATATACCGGATAAGCTTCATTTATTGCCGCCGAATATTATTGAATCGATATCAGAGCTGAAAAGAGAAATCGTGAGCCAAAAGTCTGTGAGTCTGAGCCTCGATGAGACGCTGATAGCGCTTTCAATATCCGCAACTTCGAATCCGGCTGCGCAATGCGCTATGGAACAGTTGAAATACTTGCGCGGTTGTGATGTGCATATGACGCATATACCTACTCCCGGAGACCAGTCAGGATTAAGAAGGCTCGGAGTTCGCATGACAAGCGATCCTCAGTTCGCTTCAAAAAGTTTGTTTGTAAGTTGATACATGACAATCATTTATACATAAAGCATGGTTAAAATAAAAAAGCCCTCTTGCGAGGGCTTTTTGTTTGATTTGTTTTTTATAGATCAGTCTCGCATCTCGATTGGAAGCAGGAATTCAGGGAAGGACTCCGGAACAAAATTATCTGCATCTGAATTGACGTAAGTTCTGAGAGTACTTCTCTTGCAGGAAATAATTCTCGAATAAATTACAGTTTCATAAAATTCATCGTTCGAACCGACGAACACTATATTCGATGCAGAACTTGAAGGCATTATGCCTTCATATGTGTATGTGCCGGGAATGCTCGACTGTGCCATGTAGAAGGGCCCTTCAATAAGCTCGAAGGTATCTGCATCGAGAATTTTTCCGTAGATACCGTTCTGGTGCGGGTCGCCATGGAATTTGAATGTGTATGAGTCGCCCGGCTCGATATAACCGGAGCCGTCAACTCCAAAAGGATTTGTATTATTTTCGAGAGAAATGAAGTAGTCGCCGGGGAATTCAAGATTGGTAGCGAAGTTGTCGAATTTGATATCAATGTAGGATGAGCTTCCGGCCGAACCGTACATGAAGAGCGACAGGACTTCATCTTCAAGATCAGCTTCGATGCTTCCTATGAATGTACCGTTGAAGTACAGTGTAGCTTCTTTGTTCTGATAAGTAATTCTGTATTCGCCTTTACCCGAAGCAACCTGTGCCGAGGTGTATCCTCTCGGAGATGACATGTAAATGGTAGGCGCGGAAAGATTTGTTCCCGCTGATACGCCGGCTGCTATTCCAGTTGTTCTCGGATTGAATATTCCGAAACCCTGTACGAAGTAATTGCCGCTGGAGTATTCAGGATCCATCTCTACGGATATTTCTACTTTTTCTCCTGAGCCTATTTTGAAGTAGTGAATCGGAACCAACTCTCCGAACGAGTAAGAGTCGGCCTGTATTCTGAGTGTACCGTTTTCTTCTGTTAATATGCTTGCACCTTTGAAGACGTCGCTCCAGAGTTCGGGATTAATACTACCGTCATCGAAATCGTCGAAGAATCCTGCGGAAAGATTTACAACAATGTTGGCAGAATTACTGATGATTCCATCTAATTCAGCAGATACGACAGCTGCCCCGGTATTAATAGCTGTGATGTTGCCGGAATTATCAATAAGGATTACTTCCGGATTTGTTACCGCCCAGTTCACATTTGATGAACAATCAATTTCTTCACTGTAATTGTAAATACAAATTGCATTCACTGATGCGCTGTCGCCAAGTCCGATTGTAAGTGATGTGGGATCAATATGGATTTCCGTGAGTATGGTTTCGATCAATATTTTCTCAACGTTTCCTGTGATAACCATATATTCAGGAAGTGAATAAAACGTTTCACTGATAAGATCGTCCGTAGTATCGCCTCCTGCTCCACCGTCAATGAGTGGGTAAAGCTGATCCTGAATTATGGTTTTGGCGGAATCGATGTCAGATTCTTCAATTTCTGTTTTTGCCTGAAGAACAATGTCGAGCAGAATTGCTCTGGAGCTCAAAACGGGATTTCGGAAAGCATCATCCGGGTAACTTTCGATTTCCTGTCTTAAATTGTCAATAGTATCGAGTAAATCCTGGATATAAGAATCTGATAATGCCGAGGCAGTTCTTTTGTTGTTGAATTTTTTAGTGTTGTCGTCAAGGGAAGAAGTGTTTTCGAGAAGTTCGACAGCAAGATTGTAGAGCCTGTTTTCATAGCCACATCCCATAACGAGATCATTTTCCTGCTTTCCTCCATCGCAACCATCAATTCTGGGAATAAGTTTCTTCTCGATTATCTGCGACGCATCGCTGAAGTTTTCCTCATAGATGCTCTGTTCAATCTGATCAATAATTCTATACAGTTGATCTCTATGATCCGAATTACTGTCGATTATTGACTCATAATCTTTAAAAGCTGAGTCATCAAGTTCGTTCAAAGTCGTTTCAAGCTCTGTGAGAGCTGCGTACTGATCATAGTATTGTGAATCGACCGAAACATCCATTCTGTAAACTTCGTTTGATGAAATATCGGAAGGAGATAATGACACTGAATTACCGCCACCACCGCAGCCCGAAGCAGACAATAACGACAATAAAGCCATAATAGATATCGATATTTTAGTAATAGCTGTTTTTGGTATGGTTTTCATTTGTCTTCACTCCTTTCGTTAATAATATGTTTCCCGTCGATGGGCGTGATCAAACAAAAATTGTATAAACTAATGAATAAATGCCGAGAAATAACAACAGACAAGTTATAAAGTGTGAAATATATTAATTTGGTGACACGTTTCATAACAACATATAAGCCATAATATAAGCGCGAAAAATATTAATAAATGACCCAATTTGTCACATTTTGTATATAATAGATAAAAGGATTAATGATTGATTATGTATAATCAAAAAATAATACTGGCTATTGTAGAATCAAATGATTATACAAGAGAGTTAATCTCGTCACTATCTTTAGGGATGTCTCAGGTTGACTCTGTTATACTTTTTAAAGATATTCATCAAATAATTGAAAAAGGCAGGATAGGTAATTCAACTGTTTTTTTGGTTGGATATGCATTGGCTGTAAAAAATCCATCATCGGTTAACAAAATATCGGCTCAAGGAAATCGGGGAATGTTTATATTATGTTCCGATGACCGACAACGCAAGGAAGCGGAAAGGGTGTTTTTCCAGAATGGAATGATCTGTGTAACGGTGAAAAGTTTCAGAAGCGAACTGGAAAAAACAATTTCAGAAATAAAAGCTAAAACCCATGGTTTTGATGTGTCAGATCGAGAAATTAGGGGAAAGAGAATATTAGTTGCAGATGATGATGCCCTGTACAGAAATGTAATTGGCAACATTCTGAAAAGGGCGGGAACGGATTTCAAAATTGTAGAAAGCGGCAATCAGGCGGTAATGGAATTGCTTGCAGGAAACTTTGAATATCATTGCGTGGTTCTTGACTTTCATATGGATGAATTAAATGGAATAGAAGCGGCAAAATTAATTAACAAGATTAATAAGGAAATGCCGGTATTGCTGATTTCCGGAGATAATTCAATGAAAGCAGAAAAGGCCTCAAGAAGAGCAGGCATTGATGGTTATTTAACAAAACCGTTCGATGAAGATATTTTTTTAGAGCATATATTAATGGTCATAAATAAAAAGAGATTTTCAAACAGGATGAATCTTGGGTGAATTCAGGATTAATTCCTGATATTCATGTTCTTTTGTCCTGGTGGGATCAAAGAAAAATACTTTACTTACAACAGTGGGTGCAAAATGATTAAAAAGGAAAAGCAAAGGAAAACCAGCTTGCCAAGGGTTATATTGTTTTCAATAGCGGTACTGGGTTTATTGCTATTATTATCCTTTCCTATAAAAGCCGCAATAACGACGGTCAGCAATTCGCCCGATCCGTTCGATAACCAGGTTGCAGGACAAACTTCTTATGTGCAGGCGACCCCGGATAGCGGGAGTACGGCATTTCCTGATCGTGGAGGCTATTACTCGGACTACTGGGATTTGACTTTAGATATATTTGATTCGTCCGGTAATCATGTGCGCAGATTATGGGCAGATTATCTTAATTCCTGGCCGGTAAGACCCAATACAAATCTCCCGCCTGACTTTGATGGCAGAGGGCAGTGGGATGTTACTGCAAATCAACGTGGATCATTGTTGGCATACGGGACTTACACTTCGAAATTATACCAGGGAATACAAAATTCATTTTCTACGAAGGTTCCCACTTTATTCCTGATGGGAAAACCGTCGGATATATACATAAGCGCCGACAATACGGTTTATGTGGTGAATGATTCGACGAAAAAGATTCTCAGGTACAGCGCGGACGGCACTTTGTTGCTTTCGGGATTTGATGTGACAATGGCTGATTCCAATAACAGATTACAGGGTGTGGCGGTAAATTCATCAGGCGACATATATCTTTCGGAATATGACGTGAGCAATGATGAAAGCAGAATCCAGAAATATGATTCCGGCGGGACGCTGGTTGATGAATGTTACATTCCATGGAACGCAGCTCCGTGCAACGAGAGTACTTTGATCGTGCAGGCGGAAGGCATGTCGCTTGATTCAAGCGGCAATATTTATGTGGCGGATGCAGGTGACAGCAAGGTCAAAAAATTCCTGGCTGCCGGTGGTGCGAGCTCACTTGATTTAGAGATAACGGTGGATTATCCGCCGAGGGATGTCCAGGTGGATACGGCAGGCGGAGATGATATATATATCGTTGTCGGTCAGATCCAGGCATACAACAAAACGAACGATGCGGCAGGCGTTTACAGGTACGATTCCTCGGGATCATCGGTATGGCTGGTAAAAAGCGGAAGTAAATGGGTGCCATCAATGATGGCGTTGCCTGCGGAATGTAATCCGTTAGGTATAGGAGTTGACAGCACGTATTTTTATGTATCCTGCGGGTGTGATTCCAATGAATATTTATACGATGGAGAAGATCTTGATTGCGGAGCCAATGCCAACACTGTAAGGAGTTATGAGAAGGATAAAACCTATGTGAGTGAGTTTGGAACATGGGGCGCTCCGGGTGACGGTACGGATGAGTTGAGTGTTCCGCATGGTATCGGTGTGAATTCCGCCGGGACTTATGCATTTGTATCGGAATCTGCGAACAGCAGGATTAAGAAACTGAGTTTATCGTCCGGAACAATGACATATTCCGGTCACATTTTTGATGAGTATTCAACGCCTCAGCCGACAAGTATAGATCTTGACGATGAAGGGAATGTATACGTTGCGCTTTCGACATCAGGGATAATCAAGAAGTTTGATGCTGATGGTAATTTATTATGTTCAATAGGAGGGTATGGAAGCGGCGCAGGTAAGTTCGAGCTTCTATACGGGCTCGCGGTAAGTGATGATGGATATTACCTGTATGCGTCTGACGTAAATGATGATTCAATTGACCAGTTTATATTTACGGATAAGGAAGCCTGTGATGGAAGCTGGACAAACGATGGTGTCTGGCCTGACGCGCCGGCACCGGGAAATATCCGAGAGGGCCCGAGAGGCCTGACGGTCGAGCCCGGTGTTGCAGGGGCATCGGCAAGAGTATTCATGATACATGACCAGAACTCGAAGATTTATTCATATACACCGGCAGGAGTCAGAGCAAATGTTGCGAGCACAAGCGCGGACGCACGTTACATTACATCTGATGCGCAGGGATATCTTTATATCGTTTATGAAAATGGAACCATTGAAAAATATACGAATACGGGAACACAGGTAGCGACTCTTACTAATGCAAGCACGGGAATAATGTCCGGTGGCGGGATAACGGTTGACGGTTACGGGAATTTGTATGTGACGGACAGAGGCGATTATACAGCGTCGCCGCCAACGAGAAGTATGACTGTTCATCGTCTGGCAAACTACATTGAATATGATCAGACGGACGGCAGCGGGGTCAACCATATTATTGAATGGCAGTATCATTTCAGGGGTAACTGTGATCCATCGCTTGCTACCTGTACTCCTCCGGGGCTTGGCGACGGAGAGTTCAACAGCGCATGGGGTATATCCGTAGCGGAAGAAGGCAACTATATATGGGTTGCCGATTATGGAAATAACAGAGTCCAGAAATTTGATATAACTTATCTGTCGACAAAAATAGACCAGATAACTATAGGCGATGCTACGGCTGCGCCAGATGTGTCGGCTGTAAATGTTTCACCCGTATCCCCGGTTCCGGCAGGACAGCTGGAAGTGGTTGTTAGCTATAATAAATCGATGCTTCCATATCAAACCCCGTCGGTGGAGGTAATTACGCAGAATAACTGCCAGTTGCCTGTTTTTGACGAGGCTGTGATTCTGGACGCGAACGGTGATGGAATATACAACGCTGCAAACGACACTGTATATATCGGCCTGACACCGGCGGAAGGCGCTTTACTGTCTGTTTTTCTTGATACAGGGCCGCTGGAAGGGTTTATTGATTATACAGGAGGCACGGCTAGCAACTGGGATTACTTAATTGGCGAGGCTCTGGTAGCTGATAATGACGGGTCGCCATTCAGTATCACTTCGGACAATGTTTTATTCGCCTCGCAGACTACACCAAATGGTATTCCGATAGACCTGGCAGGTCTTACAGTAAATACAATAAATTCGTGGAATTCCAATGTTAAGCATTCGGATGGGGGGCCGAACACGAATGTTTATGACGGATATTATGTAACAAATGAATGGAAGGGATGGGTGAACATACCTTCGGGAAGCACGGATTGTTGTGGCGGTTCGTGCGATGGCGTGGCGCAGGTCCAGGTCGCAAACGGAAAGGATGCGGCAGGAACTATTGAGAGCCCGAATCCATGGAATATTAACACTTCTACGGGATTCCAGTTTGTAATCGATACAACCGATCCAACTGAACCTACGATAACAACACCGTCGGACGGGACGTTTACAACTCAGAACAGTGTTGTCGTATCAGGCTCTTATGATGATGCGAACGGTTCGTCGGTCACGGTTGTAACAACGGATTTCACATGTGTTGTCCGTGAGGACGCTTCATCTCTCAATAATGTTTATAACGCGGGAACAGATACGTTGATATATGGTTCCTGCTCAGACGGCGATTCGCTGATACCGATGACCACAAAAGAGGGATGGATCGATCTCACGGCTAATGGCGTTTACAATTCCGGCGAACCGATAATTGGAAATTACTACGATATTGATAGCAACGATCCAAGATATGACCAGGGAATTGAGCCTTGTACTACGTGTGACAGAATTCTTCTGGATCTCGGGACATATTCCAATCTTGCAGTTTTGCATCTGTTCTATGAAGAAGATTCTTCGATTAAAGTAAACATGACCTCATCACAGAATGTTTTATCTACTGGAGTATACTCGGCAAATAACGTTGGACTTGTTGACCTTACCACATACTATATATCAGCAGTCGGGTATGACATCGCGGGCAACAGCAGCCCCTATGTGTCGGAAAGGGTGAAAGTCACGCGCGGTCTGGGAAGCCCGGGTGTTGCCGGAATCACTCCGGATGCCGATGTGGGCATAAACACAACAGGTGAATGGGTTATATCTTATACAGCATCTTCCGGATACGATTATCCGGCAAATGCCGGGGATTGCGATTGTGGTACAACTCCATCGACAGATGCAAATTGCTATATAACTATAACGCTTCCGACAGGATGGTACTCTCCAACTGAAACATCGAATACTGCGGGATGGACAAGAGTAAGTTCGACCGGGGATACTCAGTTGTGCGCGGCGGATGAGTTCAGTATAAGTGGTCAGACGATAAAAGTTCAGATTGACACGATGAACGCCGGGGAATCCATAGATGTAACTTATGGTTATATAGATGGCGGTATTGAGGTTTCATCGCAGGCAAATCTCGGCGGGAATAATTTCACGGTAAAGGCAAAGAACGGAGATGCTTCCGCTCTTAATACTGTTCCTCCCGAAACCGGAAAAACATTGTCGATTAATGTTAAGGGATATCCGCTAAGGGTTTCGCATGTGGATTCCCTGCCTGGAACGATTTATGACTTTACAACCAATCAGAAAGTCATGACGTTGAATTTCGAGAATACAAATACAGTCGGTTCAGGGAAATCCGATCAGGTTTCGATGATCAAGCTGAAATTTATCGCGTCAGGATCCCAGACGCCGGCGGAAACTATTTCGAGAATAGTTGCGAAAAGCGGGGCGACCGAATATTTAAACACCACGAATATCACGGGAATCACCGGAGCTGAAAATTATCTATCTCTGACACTGGCGGATGCGGGTTCAAACCCGCTGGTTATTGGCGAAAGCTCGGTAAAATCGTTGGATATTTATATGGATTTCAAGGAGGTTTCCACACTGTATCCTCCCGGGAGTACTCTTGAGTTTCTGCTGGATGGAGATGCGGATATCGAGACGGGAACCATAACTGCGCTGGCGAGCACGGTATTAACGGATTCATCTGCGGTATGGACGACCAACCAATGGGTTTCGTATCATTTGACACCGGATATTACCGTACCTCTTAAAACTTATATTATTCAATCCAATACACCGACAACTCTCAAGATAAGGTCGGGTGACATGTTATCCGACGGCGCGATCGTGGGTGATTCGTATGCGATTGGAAACGCGGAGAATCATGTCATTTCAAAGGACCAGATCACTGGAACAAGTCTTGAAGTCGCGCCAAGGTCAGGAACGGTTACAGATACTTTTTATCCAGACTATTCAACAGCAGGAGCTGAAATGTCATCAGGGCAGGCAACGCAATTTAAAGCTCCTCCTATTGCAAACGGAATTTTGGTGATAAAGAAAAACACATGGGCTATAGGGCAGACCCTGTCAAAGGGGCAAACATCTACCAAGCCTGTTGTGCTGGTTTTTAAACTTTTTGATCAATTGATAACAAGTACCGGTTCCGGGACGGATTGCAGTCCTAATTGCAGTACTGTTTTTGTGGATGATGTTTCCGTTTTTTCGGGTCTTGAAGGCCAAAGTGTGATAATTGGAGATGATGATGGTTCAACGTCAGTTACAATTGCGCCGGGAGGAATAGACAGCGGAGCGAACGCGATAACGTTTGCAATGCCTGTAGGCCCCTATTACAAAAACAAAAACATGTATTTATTAAGGCAGGGAGCCTCCGCGAAAATATCCAGACTCATATTTTCTTTTTATGAATGTGGTGTTGATAATTGTGATCCCACAACTCTTACGACTAATCCTAAAGGTCTGATGGATAGAGTCGCTTTAAGGCAAACAGGTTCGAACCCGGCATTTTACTATGTGAATAAAGCTGATTCCTCATTAGAATCATCGGGCTCGACAGTTACGCTTGACTTCTCAACGTATCTTTCACTTTCCGGCTCTACTTCAAAATCTCTTGACTTGCTTTTAGATATAGATCCAAATACGACAGCTTATGCCATGAAGACAAGCCTTATAAATGCATCAAAAGTCTACCCCAATTCGAGGAAACAGCTTACGAACAATTGTACTTCCTGCAGTCAGGTGTTTATCAACAATTCAATTCTAAATGACTTGATTCAGAACGAACGTGTATTCATAACAACTGACGGAAGCAGTGGTGAATGGAGTGTCATTTCTGGCGAAGCCTCAAATTATATTGATGTGTTGCCGGCTTTCACCGGGAGCTATACAACGGACAGCTATGTTGAACATTCATTAATATCAACAGGTTATGAATCTGGAATAATTGAAGTATTCCCGCTTGATTCGCTGGATGCGGATATTTTGAATTCTTCAGAGCTTGAAGTTGTAAAAATGTACGTTCGTGATACGAACGATGTTCCCCTGTGCCCAAATACCGAGGCCGGTACGGGGACCGATAACCCGGAGCTTTATTATGGAACTTCATTCAAGGTATATCTTGAAGTTAAGAACAAGTCTACTTCTCCAAGCTCGATAGCTTATGTAGACACTTCGTCAACCGATCTTTCATTTGTCAGGTTCTCGGATTCGGTAGATTATTCAACAGAGTTCGTATTGACGCAGCCGTCAATTGTAGGAGGGACATGCGTGCATCAGGCATGTATGACAAGCCAGGCTACGGCAGCGCTTGTTTATACAGTTGTTCAGTCAGGCGGGACAACTGTAGCGCCGACTGATGCGGGAAATTATTTTGCAATTGACACGAATACAACTACAATGCTCGGCGCCAGTGAGTGCGACGTGTCAAAAGACGGTCTTTACAAACCTAAAGCAATAGATAGTAATGACTATACAGACACTGATAAATTCTGCATTAATACTGATTCAGACGGAGTGGGGCTGGTTCCGCCGGATTGTCAATTGTCGATAAAGATAGCAGAAGCTTATGTTTTGACTGATCCAGTGCCGGTGAGGTATGTCGGAGCTGGAAGCACTCTTGTCCCGGTATTGAATTTCATTGTATACGATGGCGCATCAACCGGTAATTCAGGGCAGGTAATAAATGAAATAAGTTTTACAAGTCTTAACAGTACCGATACTTATGTTGCGGATGTACAGTTGTGGAGAGATGATAATGATTCAAATACTTTCGAACCGTATGTTAACAGCGGTACTGATAAGCCGGCCAAGCAATTCCTGTCTGATGATTGTGATAATTGTTCCGTAATAAAAGTTAATGACGCATCGCAGTATTCGATAAACGATGAAGTCGCGTTGTGTTATGATTCCGCATGTACGTCCGATTCAGAACCGGCGGTAATTACCGTTGTAGCGGTAGATACGACTTCCAGCCCGAACGTGATAACACTGGACAGTTCAATATCGGCCACAATAGATCAGGCTGTTGATGAAGCGTTCATATATAATAAGTCAATCTGCGGCGGAGACGGTACGGGATGCGACGTGCTTGTCGGGACGGCAAGTTTCTCGGGCGGTGTAGCAACGATTACAGGAATAAGTGAAGCGGTAGGAACCGCTCCGACAGGATGTGATGGTTGCAGCCAGAGATTTTTCCTGACCTATAATATTGGAAAATCACTCGATATCGACGGTAATTTCGCGGATGGAGTAACAATTGATGCTGCGATTGCGGCAAATGGTATCAAGTTCGCCGCTAATCCGGCGGCACTGGACCCGATTCCGAATGCGGACGTAGGATCGTCCGGAAGCTCGAAAATTGATATAGTTGCGGTTATGATAGAGGCTGATCCGCCATCCTCGCAGTCGTGTATTCAGGGTAATCGTCAGATAACTTTCAAGGCTTTTGATATTTACAGGAACAGGGACAATGGCTCTTATGGTAATCCTGTTACATTTGCTGACGCAAACCTCACCGTTACATTGACGGAAGAAAAGGATAATGACTCCACTGATTTTGTGGGTTCTTCACTTATCGGCGCGACATTCTCGCCGAGTAATCCGCCGGGGGACGCCGACCAGGTGGAAGGGAATTTGAGCAATGGTATCGGGACTGTTACTATCACAGACGTTGAAGCTTCGCCGCCGGAAAATGTGACGATCAATCTAACCACGTCTTTAACATATAAACCTATCGGCGGCGCGGTAACGACATTTGGTAACAATGTTTGTATTAATGCGCAGGATATTACGGGACTGGAACCGCCTGCCGGACAGGTTGCTGTGCCGATTATCGATCTACAGGTAATTAACGGACTTGCTGAAAGTATATCTATAGATTCAGTACGTGTTAACAGATCGACGCTTGAGACTTTAACTGATGAAGAGCTGGAATCGATAAAAGTCTGGTATGACGCTGATGATGATGAGATATGCGATGTTTGCTACCCGACGCTTGGATCAGGTGATACGTTGCTTTCATCAGGTAACTATACAAGTAATACGATCACTTTCTCGGGTATTGGTCATACACTGTCATCAGGTGAAATAGATCATATCTTTATCACGTATGATCTGGACACGGTGATTACAGACGGAAGGATATTAGATGCGGAGATACCGATCAACGGGTTAGCATATTCAACCGGTACTACCGCTTTACTTGATCAGGATAATATTTCCAATTCGGCGGGTACGTCTAAAGTGAACATCGTCGGTAATACGCTGGAAATATATCCACATGCATCTACTGCATCATTGACAATTGATTGTGATAGTGGAAGCGGAGCAGGGGTAAACTGTTTGACGGTTACTGTGGAAGATGTTTCGATATTTCAGTCCGGCGACACCCTTTCGATTCAGGACGATGATTCGGAAATCATAAGTCCGTTTTTAACGATTGATTCAGTTAATCCCTCTTATGCAACTTCTCCCATACAGGGGACAGTAACATTCACGTCGCCTGCTACCGGCACATATACAATCGCGCAGAATGCTTTCATATCGAATACAACAAGTATTTCCAAGAGTATTATCGTGCGCGCGATCGATTCTTACGGCAATATCGCGTCGGAACCGAGCAATTCCACTTTTGAGGCATCGACTCAGATAACCTGTACGGCGGATACTACACAGCCGGATCCTTCTGATACAAAAGTCACGGCTACCGATTTGAACAATCCCAGTGTGCTCGGAAACCCGGCGGTAACAGGAGATTTGAGTTATGGCGATGCTTCGATAACATACACGGAGAACTCATGTCCTCCCAGAAGGGTTTTGATAGAACCGACGACCTCTGCTGCGGGATTTACAACTTTCGAGTCGGCAATAATAAGGTTCCCGGGCGATATAAGCAAAGACACTTCGCCACCGGTTTCTTCTGCAATATCTTTTGGTGTGACGGGAAGTTGCATAACATCAGGAACACCGGAATTGAACGTGATTGAAGGAGAGGACGATTGCAGCGGTATTGCCGGGATGAGATTCGCATGCAGCGAAGATGAATTGGATACCGCACCATGGGTTACTGTTCAGCCGGCACAGGTTGAGTTGGACCTATGCTGCAACTGCAATGGAGATGCAAGAGACATTGGTTGTGGATTCGATGTAATAAATGGTCTGACCTGTCTTGATTGGGATGGCACAACATGCACATCAGGATGGATATCAAACACAGGTGATCCCGATGCGGGATGTGGTGATTCGGCACTTAAAACTGTTTATGTCCAGTTGAAGGATAAGAATGGAAACATTTCCGTGCTACCTGCTCAATATACTGATCCACCGGTTATTATAGACAATGAACTGCCTGCGATAAGTTCAGTAGCAGTTTATTCAAATAGCGAAGCTTATTTCTATGGATCAAGTGACGACGGAGCGCTATGTAATGCTGATCCGCAACAGGAGGATACGACCGGGTTGTCTGCGGATTGTAAAGTCTGGTTTAATAATCTGGCGGGCGAGGGCGATGGGCAGATCACAACTATAGAAATCGGCGCTACAGACAACAATGCTATAGGAGCGCTGGAAGGTGATGCGGGGTTTGGATTGACTGCAAGATGGGACTATCTTGCGACTCCCGTTTCACCAGCCGCTTTGACGGTATCGTATGATAACATAAGTGCCGGCGATGCGAGCGAATCGCTCTATTTCACAGTTTACGACACTTGTTCGAATACGATGAGAGTAAGGGTGGATTTCGATAAAGATAACGAGGATCCGGATGCGCCGGCGGTTTCAGGCTATGATACCGGTGCAGCGGTTATTTCAATAGCAAGCGGTACATGGTACAACTACACAAATCCATATTTCGAGTGGGCGGCAACATCGGATCTTCCTTCAGGTGTAGCTTTTGTGGACAATGCGGGAATGGCTGAATTTAAATATTCTTTCACTACCAATGCCGGTGAGGTTCCGACTATAGCCACAAGCGCAACTTCATTTACATCCACTGCAACACTTACTTCGGGGTACAGCTACTACTTGAGGATGGCAGGCTATGATAATGTGTATAATTTTACCGCGCCGGCAAGCACAACATTCATTTATAAATTTGACAATACTCCTCCTGATAATCCAGCAGTTAGTGCATATGATACTTCTTTAAAGGCAATTTCACTTACAGATAGTGAATGGTATTCATATACAAATCCATATTTCGAATGGGCAGGAGCAACTGATCTGCCTGCATTGCCGGATAACTCAGGGCTATACAGGTATGTTCTATATCTTGGCACGGACCCGGCGGGTACACCCGATTATGCAACTACCGCAACAGGATTGACCTCGACTGCAACACTCGTGTCCGGTAATACTTATTATCTAAGGATGAATACTCAGGACAATGCGGGTAATGCAACCACAACTTCAACATTATTTACATTTAATTATGATAATACGGCGCCGAATAATCCAACACTCATAAATGCGTGCAGGACCAGTGTTTGCGATACAGTGTATACTGACGGAAACTGGTATAAATATCCGACGCCATATTTCGAATGGTCTGCTGCATCTGATTTGCCGGCAGCCCCGGGAAATTCAGGTGTGAGTAATTATTATGTGTATTTCGGCACGGACGAAACTCAGTTGCCGACCGCATCTCAGGTGGGTACAACTTACACTGCAACAGTACCAAGCGATCCTGTTCTTGAGTCGGGTTATACTTATTATTTAATTATAAGAACGGAAGATAATGTCGGTAATATATCCGCAACAACCACTCTGTTTACATACAAGTATGATCCAAAAGCTCCTGAATTCCCGCCTCCCAGTTTCAGCGCATACGACAGTAATACTTTAGCTGTTACAATAAGTGATGCAACATCATGGTACAACTATCCATCTCCATATTTCACATGGGCTGATCCTGTCGATCCTGATTGTATAAGAGGTTGTTCAGGCTTGCTTGGCTATTATGTCGGTTTCGATCAGAATTCAGGGTTTGATCCGACAGATGATCCGTCTTATTTTGTCGCAACAGGTACGCCTTCATTTTATGACAGCGCTGCAAGTGGACCGACTCCATTGGTTTCAGGATATTCATACTACCTGATAGGAAGAGTAATTGACAATGAGGGCACGACAGGGAATATCAATCCGTCACTTGATCCGTTCCAATCTCCTCAGTTGTTGTTCACCTATAAATACGACAGCACGCCGCCCAACAATCCAACTGTTAACGGTTACGATAATTCAGTTGATCTGAATGCATTGACGGAAGGAAACTGGTACACTCATGCCAATCCTTATTTCGAATGGGCGGGCGCTACGGATTTACCGCTTGCCCCTGCGAATTCCGGATTTGCTCAGTTTAATATTTATTTTGGAACAAGCTCAACCGGTACTCCAACATTTGCAACGACGGTTACAAATTACACTTCGACAATGACTCTTGAGTCGGGATATACATATTATCTTAGAATGAGTTCCGAAGACAATGCCGGAAATGCTACGACTACTTCGACTGTTTATACTTTCAACTATGATGCGACTGCACCGAATAATCCCGATGTTTCAGGATATGACACGTGGAGCAAGGTAACAGGCATAGTAAGCGGAGAATGGTACAATTATCCCAGCCCGTTCTTTGAATGGGCGGGCGCTACGGATTTGCCTTCATATCCCGCGAATTCCGGATTCGCTCAATTCAACATTTATTTCGGTGATGACCCTGCAGGCGTAACAGATTACGCCACGACCGCAACAAAATATGAAGCTACTGCGTCATTGTCTCCAGGATATACGTACTACCTGAGAATGAGCAGTGAGGACAATGCCGGTAACTCAACGACAACTACAACTGCATATTCATATAAATATGATCCTACTGCGCCGAACAATCCCGAGGTTTTGGGTTACGATTCATCGGCAATGACAACATCTCTGGTTGAAACAAACTGGTATGGTTATTCAGATCCGTATTTTGATTGGGATGCAGCTACGGATATGCCCGACATTCCGGCAAATTCCGGATTCAAAGAATTTAATCTGTATTTCGGAACCGATTCCGGCGGAACTCCGGACATAGCTACTACCACGACTTATTATGAAGCTACGCAGACTCTAACAACAGGATATACTTATTATCTACGGATGTCCGCTGAGGATAATGTCGGAAATGCAACGTCGACAACGACAGGATTCTATTATCAATATGACATATCTCCGCCTGACAATCCTGATTCTGTTCTTGCATGGGCAACAGACGGAAAGAATGTACCGCTTACTGATGGAGGAACGTATCAGTACGATAATCCATATTTTGAATGGGCTGCTCCGGCTGACAATCCTTCGTCTCCGGCATCGGCGGGTATAGATGGCTATTATGTTTCCGCGGGTACTGATCCGGCATCCGATCCTGTTAATTTCCAGACATCATCAACGTATACCCAGCTTGTATCTGCATGCAATGAATGGGTTTATTTAAGAATAAGGACTCGGGATAGAGCGATTCCTTCAAACGCAACAGGTACATACACTGCTTTCAGGTACTACAGGGAAGGCGATATTTATATTAATGACAACCAATCCGGTGATGATGTATGGAGAAATGCCGCGGGCACAACTTATGACGTAGATTTTCAGACTGACTGCGGTACTCTGGATTATGTTCAGTATTCATTCTGGTCAGGACAGTCTATGCAGGAGGGGACCGGTACGGAAATACTGCCATGGACAACAGTCTTATCAGGTATCGGCGCGTTATTGTACGACACGGACTGGGCGATATCGTCTGCTGATTTTGATGCTGCCACACAGGGCATAAATTATGTTTCTTTGAAGGTCTATAATAATACGGGAACATACAGAGTTGCCACTGATGTGTTTTATTTCAAAAAGGATACAATCGTTCCGACAATATTAACAGCAACTATGACCGAGTCGAATAACTACATGTGGATATCACCGGCAGATAGCAAACTTTATTATGGGCTGGGCATGGGTTCCGCTCAGGCATTTACGATTTCTGGAACTGCTACAGATTCGGTTTCCGGAATAGCTACAGCAACATTCAGCCCGGCATTCGATGATACTCCCGCGGATGATGTCTCCGCTGAGGCCTGGACTGCCGATTACGATATTGATGCGACAAATGTTACTGCCGCGAGCATGACAATTTCCCTGTATGATATGGCGGGCAATGTCGCAACGACAACTTTCTATAGTGTTCAGAACAACAACCTTACAATTCAATATTCGACCATGACGCCGCCTTTGATTTCAATGTTTCCGACGTTTGTAAAGTTCAATATGTATTATCCTGATGGTGTTACTCAAATGGTGTATGGTGACCCGAACGGGCTATATGCAACAACAAGTGTTGGAGTTGATACGTCGAATTTCGTAAAGGTATACGATGCCGACGGCGGACCGGTGAATGTATATGATGATCCGAATGATGTCGGCGGTGAGGATTTCGTAGTCCAGATGCTTGAATATCAAACCGGGGCGCTGGATACCTGTGGTGGAACTGTAAGTGGAACGAATGCCTGGTGCCTGGAACTCTACTCGAGCGAATGCGTGAGTTCGACCAGTCCGCATTATATTGAAATATTTGGTAATAACATACCAACGGACAGCTTCCTGACAAACGCATCCGAGAAAACTATCGACGGAGATCTGGGCGTTGCTGTAACGCCGTCTGTAACTGATGGAGACGCAGGCACGTTCCAGGCTCACACCGGGCCTGACTATTTGAGAGTTTATGCCGTCAATGATGGTCTGATATCCATAGATACTGAAATATCATCATGGTGCGCGGGTGGCGCATGTACTCCCGCTTGTGCCACGAATTATTGCTCGGATACGTCCTGGGAAATTTCCGATATACCTGATTTTGTTAAAAGGGACACAGGCGCCGGGGCTTTGACTCTGGATTATGTTGATATTGCTTCAATCGCCGCCGGGAAATGGGCATGGGATTCTGCGAACAAAAGGATTATGGTTTTTGATGATCCTACGTCGGGCACTGCTACAATGACCGCCACTCTGAACAGCAACAGTGAGACCGTTTGCGTGGAACTTATGGATGCATGTGACCAGGTGATCGACCAGGGAAGATGGGATAGCGAAACTGTGCAGTTGACTCTTTCACAGGCGCCGGGTTCGGGCAGTGATATTACAAGTAATGATGTAAGCGCCACGCAGGGATTCTACAATGTGACAGTTCCTGCGGCAGGATTTAGTGATCCGGATCAGTTGACGGTAAAGGGTGATTTGTATCAGGGCAGGGCGTGTGTTACTTTGACGGCTGACAGCCTGCCGACTGATAGTCCGAGAACCCCGATAAAGATTACGCCTACTTATTTTGGAAGCCCGGCTCTTGAACATAATGGCGGCGTCGATAAATCCGCTTATGTGCTTATCACGGAAGAATCGGGCGTTGCTTCGGGTTCAACGAGTTTTGATGGTGTGAATGAAGTTTCTGATGTGTTTATTTCAACTCCAGATATGGCCACTCAATCTATTGTTATTGCTCCGGAGTGGAGCCATGATGGAAGTAAGCTGGCTTTCATTTCAAGGCAGACAAGTCCGTGTGACGGGAATGCCGCCACAGGCAGTTCCTTATACACGGATTTCAATATTTACACATTCGAACAATCAGCCGGCACACTGTCTGATTGCACAAGGCTCACGAGTAACAGTACTGATGGATTTGTTAATTACGGTGTCACTCCATCGAGTGAATTAACATGGAGCCCGAGCAATGAATATATTGTGTTTTCCGCAGGCGCTTATGCTGCGGGTACATATAAGCTTTACTATGTTAATGCTACGTCTACAACAGGTGTTGCTGTAGGCTCACAGTATGATTACCCGCCTGTTATTCCATCATATCAGACATTCCTTTGGGCGGATGGAGTGGTCGGAGCTGCAACAATTACTGTTATGTATGATGATGTGATGCCTGTTTCGGTAGGAGATCAAATCATCATTTATGAAAACGACGGCATGAATAATTACTCCAAGAGAGAAATAAAAACTATTACAGGAGTTAACCACGTTGATTTCATGACCGGAACGGAAATCGGGATTGATACGCCACTGACAAATGATCAATTTGCTTTTATGTCGATGGTTGATTATCCTGTGACACTTGATGCAATGGGGAAGAGAATAGTTCCGGTGGATCACGAATTGGGTAATGCTAATGATTGGCAGGATCCGGATTGGTCCGGTACATATGCTGAATGCCATGAGGATTTTCAGAATAAGCTTATCGCAATAAGGACACCGTCTGATCCGACGTATGATGTTGTTTGCAGCCCGGCATGCGTTCAGGATGCCACGCCGTCTTCTAATGCAAATATCGTTATGATCGATGGAACGACAGACGCTAACGGTCTTTTCTCTGTTGACGGTGCAACGTCGAATCTTTCGAAGATTACAAACTTCACTAATGATATATGGGTTCAGAAGGCAAAATGGTCGCCCGATTGTACAAAGATATCGTTCCTTGCATGGGATAGATCGGCTGCTTCCCCGCCATCGATGACAAGTGTCTATTTCATCAATTATGCGACAGATAGTGTTTACGACGCAGCTACTATTACTGTTCCTATCACTTCACTGTCGGACACCGGTGTTTATAAGGTTTATGACTATGCATCACATACAATGCCTGCTTATGTGCCCAACTGGTCGGCGGACGGAAAGCTTGTTTCATATTCTGTGGACAAATCCAATATACTTGATCTTACACAGCTCAATTCGGGCAGCGATGTTTTTGTAAACCAGATATTCGGAAGCAGCGATTTTGACAGCTATCTTGAATACATTCTTGATCAGCCCGACAGCCAGGGTAATGTTTTCGCTCCGCAAATAGTAGGGCAGGTTATGTATAACGAGCTGGATCTGGTGCAGTGTCCCGGGCATGCAACGTCGGTATGCCCGAACAAGCCAAATACGCCTTACGTTCAGGTCGCGCAGGTTTCGCCCGACAGTGGAGCGTATCTGAGAATGTTGACCATGTCGGATTCAAGTTCAGTATCGAGCAGTGGCGGATTGCTGTTCCAGGATGGAATTGTGACAGCTGTATTTCCACCGAATGTTGTTGCAAGCGACACGATATTTTTCAATACCGCACCATCGGCTACATATTGCGGAGGCACTGATCCATCTGCTGTAAATGCAGATTGTCCAATTGACCCGACAACGGAATATATTGTGCAGGCCGGTGAAGCAAGAGAGTATTTCCCGGACGGGACAAACTTTGATTCCTATGTGAGACTGATATTCCATTATTGTGATAATGATGATGATGGATACATTGATGCAAACACTGAGGGAATAACCGCAGCGACGAGTTATGGCACGACTTCATTCGGTTTCGATTCAATTACCGGAAAATGCACGATAGGTGGAGTCGATACTGCCGGTGGAACAGTAGATGTTGATAGCATGGCGGTGTATAACTGGGATCGCGACAGCGCTTCTTGGGTCAGAATGGACGGGTTGATTGATAAAACAAGCAAAACGATTACCGTGTTCTCAAGCCATTTCTCGCGGTATGATACTCTTGGGTTCAGAATGGGAACCGCGCCTCCGAGCCTGACGCCGCTTCAGCTTGTAAATCTTCACACATATCCCAATCCTTACAAAAAGCCGTATCATTCAGGAGACGGAATCAGGTTCGCGGTTTCAGATATCAGCGGCGACAGTGATGTTCAGGTGGAAATTAGAGTTTATGATATCAGGGGTTCTCTTGTGATAACCCTGTTCGGAACTGTGCCGTCAGATTTTTCATCGGTTCTTGAAAATGGAGCTTACACGCTTTACAACTGGACGAATCCGATAAACGCTTCGGGGCGACCGCTTGCTTCAGGGGTCTATATGTACTATTTGATAGCTCGCGATTTGAATTATGAAGTGACGGAAAAGGGCAAGTTCACAATAGTTAAATGATAGTGATATAAATATCGTTTAGAGAATAAAAATCCCCGAAAATATTTCGGGGATTTTTTATTGTCCGATAGAATGCAACCGGTCAGTCTGTCGCCGATTAAAAAAATGTTTGTGATGTCAGTGTGCAGACACTTTGCTCCAGAACTTGATGAGAAAGCCCGCCGAAACAGCAGCGACGATAGTAAGAATGATTGCTGGAACATAATTTGAATACAACCAGAATCCGGTCGCGAAAAGTGAGCCGTAGACTGCAAGACATCCAAGAAGCATACAGAGTATTCCAAGCGGAAGATTCTCAGCTTTATCAATGGGTTCGATTTTTGAATTTTCAGCTTCGGCTTCGTCGAATATTTTTTTCCATCCGGGGCCGCCAGGGTTCACGAGTTTACAAAAACTTCTGAGCGTTTCCTTTTCAGTCGGTTTTGTAAATATTGTAAAAATGATCCATGAAACAGTTGTTATTCCGACGCCAAGTATAAGTTTCAGCCAGCTTGCCAGTTCCGAACCGGGAAACAGCATCGTGTGGAAAAACTGAAAATACAAAGCGACAACGAACGAGACTATCATGGCCACCAGTTCGCTTACGGCGTTTATGCGCCACCAGAACCAGCGTAAAATGAACAGAAGGCCTGTGCCTGCGCCGATCTGGAGCAAAATCTGGAAAGCCTGGAAAGCGTTTCTGAGCCATAATGCGACGACGGCAGCTATGGCCATCATAATAACTGTGGAAATTCTGCCGATGAGGACGAGTTTCTTTTCCGGAGCATCGGGCTCGATGAATCGTTTATAGAAGTCGTTGACTACATAAGATGATCCCCAGTTGAGATGGGTAGATATCGTTGACATATAGGCGGCTATCAATGAGGCAAGGACGAGCCCGAGCAATCCGTGCGGCAGAAATGTGAGCATCGCAGGATATGCGAGGTCATGCCTGATAATTGATGGGTCCACATTCGGGAAAGCAAGTTGAATTGAATCCAGTGTCGGGAAAACTATAAGTGAACAGAGGGCCACGATTATCCAGGGCCAGGGCCTGAGAGCGTAATGTGCGGCATTGAAGAACAGGGTTGCTCCCATTGCGTGAGTTTCGTCTTTTGCGGCAAGCATTCTCTGCGCGAGGTATCCGCCGCCGCCCGGCTCCGCGCCTGGATACCAGACACTCCACCACTGGACCGCAATCGGAATGATCAGCACGGAAACCAGTAGTTCCGTGCTTTGTTTCGAACTGAGGTCGAATGCGGGGAAAAGACTCAGCTTGTCGGCGACGTTCGGGTTTGTTAAAAGTGCGTTCAGGCTGCCGACATCGGGATGGTGTACCGCCACGACTGCTGCGGATACAGCACCTATCATTGCTATTATGAAAAGAAGAAAATCTGTAATGAGAACTCCCTTAAGTCCGCCAAGCGCGCTGAAAATGACCGTTACTATCGATGCTATAAGTATTGATTGGACAGGAGTGAGGTTAAGCATCACGCCTCCGATTTTAATAGCAGCGAGTGACACGGATGCCATTATCATTATGTTGAAAAACACACCGAGATATATTGCTCTGAATCCTCTGAGGAAAGCTGCTGTTTTTCCACTGTACCTTATTTCATAGAATTCTATATCGGTGAGAACTTTCGATCTTCTCCACAAACGCGCGTAAATGAAAACGGTAAGCATTCCTGTCAGAAGAAATGCCCACCATGCCCAGTTCCCGGCTACCCCGTTTTGCCTCACAATATCCGTTACAAGGTTGGGTGTGTCGGTTGAAAATGTCGTTGCTACCATGGAAAAGCCCAGCAGCCACCACGGCATTCCTCTGCCGGAAAGGAAAAAGTCCGACGAGCTTTTCCCGGCCTGTTTAGCGACTATGATTCCGACGAAAAGAACGATGATAAAAAATCCGATAATGAATGACCAGTCAATTGTTTGTAAAAGCATTTTGTTCTCCCCTTACAGAATGCGAATATTAATGATTATAACTCAAGATCAGATCTTATTAATACAGCTTTATTTTTTGCGAGTTAACTGACGAATAGAAATGTCATTTTGGAGTTATTATGTCATTTTCCTTTTGATTGAAACTAAAATTGTTTTGAGTATATTTTTCTTGATTATAAAGATAATAATTTTATGATTTAATATCGATTCATAAAATAATTTGGAAGGAACAGAACAATGAGCGCCGAGATAACGGAAAAAGACAGGGAAATGGCAAAAAAATGTGAAGAATGCCCGGTTTGCAACAAAGCCAGAGTCAAGCAGAGGGGATTCGCGTTCTGGTTTGTTAAGAAGATCGAAGGGAAATACTGTCCTTATTGTCAGGCGTATGAAAAAGTTCATGGCAGAAAAGCGCATGAACCTTATACTTCGAAATAATGAGATTCACAGTTTCGAGAAATAGCATCTTCAAGTTTCAATAGTATGATTTGGAAAGCGGTTGAGACGGGATACGAAGACGCTTTAACCATCATACCTGCTTTGCCTGAATAGAATACAAAGCACAAGACGGAATATTGAATAAAATCATCCGTTGAAGAACAGTTGCGCAACAACAGAGAAAAAGTGTCAGCTTCTCTCTAATCTCACAATTTCCTCCTTAAGGAAATTCAACCATTTGCCATTTGTGTTTACAGCGGCGGATGTGATAAAAATGTCTTTATCTCCCCGCCCGGAAACATTTACGATTATGGATTGATCTTTGTCCATGGACGGCGCAAGTTTCATTGCGGCGCTGAGCGCATGGGACGATTCCAGCGCGGGGATGATACCTTCGTGCTTTGCGAAAAAATTAAAAGCTTCTATAACATCGGTGTCCATGGCTTTTAAGAATTCGATTCTGTTATTATCTCCGAGATATGCAATTTGCGGCCCGATTCCCGCGTAATCAAGGCCCGCGCTGATAGAGTGTGTCGGAAGCAGATGACCATCGTTGTCCTGAATGAAATAGGATTTGTAACCCTGGTTGATTCCGACGGACCCGGAGCCGTTCATTCGTGCGGCATGTTCTCCTGTGGCGTTTCCTCTTCCTCCGCCTTCCACCGCGATCAACCTGACATTTGTATCATCAATAAAATCATTGAAGAATCCTATAGAATTGGAGCCGCCTCCGACACAGGCAATCATGACATCAGGAACCCGGCCTTCGAATTCATAAAACTGTTTCCTGGTCTCTCGACCTATGATTGATTGGAACTCTCTGACTATGTCCGGGTAAGGTGATGGGCCAAGCGCACTTCCAATACAATAATAGGTATTATCATAGCATTTCATCCATTCATCGAAAGCCGCATCGACTGCATCCGTAAGGGTTTTTGTGCCCTGTTTAACCTGTATGACTTCAGCGCCGAAAATTTCCATCCAGAAGACATTCGGCCTTTGTCTTGCCACGTCGATTTCGCCCATGAAGACGCTGCATTCAAGGCCCATCTTCGCACAGGCGCAGGCCGTTGCCATGCCATGCTGCCCCGCGCCCGTTTCCGCTATGACCCTCTTTTTATTCATTCTTTTCGCGAGCAGGGCCTGCCCGATTGCATTGTTGATTTTATGCGCTCCAGTGTTCGCTAGCCCTTCTAATTTCAGATAAATTTTTGCGCCGCCAAGTGCTTTTGTTGCATTTTCGGCATATAGAAGCGGTGTCGGCCTGCCGATGAAATCACGCTGCAACTGAAAAAGCTCCGATAGAAACCTGGCATCTCTGATATAACTGTTAAAACATTCGTCGAGCTCTTCGAGAGCGGGTCTCAACTCTTCGGGAACATAGCTGCCGCCGTATTCACCGAAGTATTTTGAAGTTCTTTTCTCTTTCATTTATTCCCCTTTCGATACGTATAATTATTTAAAATAAAAAAACCGCCTTCCGGCGGCATAAATAAAAAAGCCGCCGACTTTGGATAAGCCGGCGGCTATATTGCTTTTTTAGCTAATGCCGAGGCTCACCCTTGAGGGCCGAGCCACCAGCATTTGTTGTAGTTACAGCATTTCATGTCAGTGTTCCTCAAACATTTACATTTATTTTTTAACAAATAGAATTGCAAGCGTCAAGTAAGATATGTAATTTGATGATATCAGTTTTTCTTCAATACGTAAAAAACACAGCCATAAAAATCGGAGTACTTTTTGAACAATTCCATTTCCGTTTTTATCTCTGATATTATCTTAAGGCCATCGGGATTGCCGGAATATTCTTTTTCGAGATCGTCATGAATCATTTCAAAACGGGAATAGTAGTTGTCCCACCAGTATTTTTCGGGCAGAATGAAATGTTCAACATTTTCGTATCCGGATTCTTCAGCAATTGACATGTTGGTGTTTACTGAATTCATATCGGGGTAGCTCTTGTGCCAGAATTCTGAAAGGTCGGCAGGAGGATTGTTTTTTAACCATGATATGTCTGAAGCTACGAGAAAACCATTGGGTTTTATAAAGGGCTTCCAATCAGTTATGCCTTTTTTGAAACCGATTATGTGTATCGAACATTCCGACCAAATCAAGTCAAAAGATAGAGGATCGAAATTAATATCAAACATGGACATTTCTTTTGTGCATATATTTGAATATCCACAGGATATTGCAGTTGTTTTAAGTTTCTCAAGGAATGGTTTGTATATATCTATTCCGGTTACTTTCCCATTACTCAGTTCAGCCAGTTGAATTGTCTGTAGACCGGCACCGCATCCGATATCAAGGATAGAGGGGGCAGGTGGGAGTCTGAATGAAATAATATTGAACGCCTTCTCGGTGCTTTCTGCACATCCGGGGCCCTGCGGCAATTTTTGATAAATATTGAATAGAATATTGTTTGACATGTTTTGCCTTTCAATTATTGTTGATTCAAGCATATCAGGTATTCGTAGATTTAAGTGACCAGATGTCTATAGAACGTATTTGCGTGTTTTTGCCTTTTACTAAGATCAGTTGTGTTGATTCGCTCTGTGGATATATTCTTGTGGTGATGCAGATATTATCATTAAGGAATATTTCCATTACGGATTTATCAATAAAAATATGAAAACGGCATCTGTCAAGCATACCCGTGTGCGCTTTCACAGGTTTACTGTCAATGCCTTTCTGTCCGCCGGATTTTGATCTGTCTATAACAAATTGTTTCTCGGAGGGTGATAAATATATTTTCGTTGAAAATTGTTTTGATCCGCAATGAATAATATCAATTCCACATGGATCATGGCCGATCGATTCCACATCCAGGATTATCTCAAGTTTGTCGCTTTTGATTACCTTTGAAGATAAGCAGTCGAAAATCGAAACATCATAATGTTTATCTCTCAATAGTTGTGTTTCTTCGGAAGGATGGAAACAAATGTTGCCATTCGTATTCTGGCTTATTACTCTGGGAAGAGACATCGCGCCCTGCCATCCGTCTCTGAATCCATATCTTCTGTTTTCTTTAAGCCAGCCGAACATAATTGCTCTGCCTGAGTTGTCTTTAAATATCTGAGGCGCATAGAAACAGCTTCCATAATCAAGTGTGTTATATGATTCAGGTTTAAATACAAGATCCTCGAAATCACCTGTGAAGTATTTTGTTTCACCGCTTATAAGTGATACCGCGAGAACCCATTTGTTTCCGATTTGAACAAAATTGGGGCATTCCCAGATTCCACCCTGTTTTTTCCCGTCACCGATTAATAACGGATGTCTGTACTCCCAATCAATGAGGTTGGTAGAACTGTAGAGCATTGCGGCTCCTTTGCCTTTGAAGCTGGCACCCAGAATCATAAGCCAGAGGTCTCCGTATCTGAACACATATGGATCTCTGAAACTCATAGGGAAAACGCCCTGTGGGGCTTTCTTTATAAGTGGATTACGGTTGTTTTTTGTCCAGTTGATACAGTCGGAACTGTCAGCGGAACATTGAAGTTGAGGGTTGCATAGCCTGTTAGGAATCCCGGTATAAAAAGCTGTTGCTGTATCACCGTTTTTAACAACTGTCCCGGACCATACTCCGCATCTGTCGTATGCTTGATCAGGACAAAGAGCAATGGGAAGGTGTTCCCAGTTGATAAGATCTTTACTTCGCGCGTGGCCCCAGTGGATGTTATTCATAACGGGCCCGAACGGGGTTGCCGGATTGTACTGATAAAATAAATGATAGTAATCTCCAAATTGAATAAGACCGTTAGGGTCGTTTATCCAGTTCCGGGGCGGCACAAAATGATAATCAGGCCTGAAAGAAGTATTAAGAGATGATTTAAATGGAACGACCCTGCATGCTATTTCATCAAAAATATCGGTTAATATGCTCATCGAAACCTCTCAAACAAAATATGTATGCTTACAGGACTGATTTTAAATAAGTCATATGAAGTTAATCAATAATCATTTGTATTGATTATCATTAAAGTTGTTGAGGCCTGCCTGAGAATTATTGTTATCCTTTATAAAATTGATAATTTCCTTTGTTGTTTCGTCTCTCAGAGGTATCTTAACACGACCTGCATTTTTAACTATGTGAAGTTTATGATTGAGTGCGACCGAATCAAGCGCTTCCGCTCCTTTAAGAAAAGGATCTTTATCACCGACTATGCTAAGTACAGGGATATGAATGCTTTTGATTTCCTGTTCCGTCAGATAAAGATCCTGTAGTCTGTCGAGCATTGCAATAAGCGCGAATCTGTCATTCAAAAAACGGGTCATGAAATGCAGCCAGAATCTGTGACTGGGTGTCGATATATGATTGTCGGGAACAAGCTGTTCGAATATCGGATCTATTCCCTTTCCGGAATTAAGCTCTTTTTTAGCTCTGGCAACAACGTCAGTGAATTTGCTTTCATCAGGTTTTTCCCAGCCTGAACAAATAAGAGACAGCGATTCAAAACGATCCTGGTAACGTGGAGCAAGTTTCAACGCGATAAATCCGCCCAGAGAAAAGCCTACTATGTGAGCTTTATCGATATTGAGATGGTCCATTAACCTTATAAGATCGTATCCCATTTCTAAGCCATACTTGTCGGGGTCGTGAGGTTTCCCGCTGAGGCCGTGGCCTCGAATGTCGAAAGCAATTACTCTGAAGTTTTTGGATAGTTCCTGTGTTATACCGGGCCGTCTGTAACTTAGATCAGCGTTGACGGCAAAACTATGAAGCAATATTATTGTTTCTCCGTTGCCTTCAATCGTGTAGTAAATAGGTACTTTATCTGAATCGAAATATTGCCCTTCAGTTCTTGTAGTTATGGCAAAGTAGAATAAACCGAATGCAGTAGCTGAAAATAGAAACAGTATAAAAAGATAAAACTTAAATTTCTTCACAGCATTCACCCAAATAGATTGCCTATGAATTATACAACTTTGCCGCTTACATTGTATAAGCACCATAGATTAATAATATTATAGGAACAATTTAAGTATTTATTCTATATATTTCATATATACTTTTTTCCTATAGCTATTCTGTTGTTAATTAACACCAAAGCATTTATTCAAATATGATGATTTTGTTATTGGAATTATAATTCTATATAATTGTAAAAATTAAAAAAGATCTGGGAGTCACGATGATTAAGAAAAGTCTGTTGTTTCTGATTCTAACAATGATGATAGGAGTGAATGCTTTTACTGATGAAGTTATTATTGTTGTCGGCAATGATGCTGAGGCTGGAGAAACTCATGCCGCGCAGGAATTGTCAAAGGATCTTCAGCGTGTTTATAAGAGCATGAATGCGAGTATTTTAAAATACTCAGATTATATTAATACCTCTCCATTGGATATTTCATCAGGAAAGAAGAGAATATTTATAGGTACCATCAATTCGAATCTGCTGATAAAGGAACTATCCGGAGATGATAAATTGAATATTTCCGGATCAAGTCTCGGACCAGAAGCTTTCGTGATCAAGAGCATGGAAATGGATGGGAACAAGGTTCTGGTGATAGCGGGTTCGGATCAGCGGGGAGTCCTGTATGGAGTTTATGAATTTTCAAAAGTATTTATTGGTATAGATCCTTACGAATACTGGACCGGGAAGGAACCTGAAATAAAGGAAATATTTTCAATTCCGGATGTGAATATACAGGTTGCCTCACCGGTTTTTCCGCTCAGGGGATATTTTGATAATGACAACGATATGATTGCCAACTGGAAAGGGCAAAAGCTGATAATAGAGTTCGACACATGGAAAGAGATGATAGATTCGCTTGCAAGGCTCAGATATAACTATGTGGATCTTCATGACACACTCGGCAGGGCGGAGTTCTGGAACTGGCCGTATTACCAGGACATGGTTGATTATCATACGGACATAGAACTTGTGGATAAAATCATTGATTATGTTCACAGCAAGGGAATGATGGTTCAGGTTCCAATGTATCTGGGATGGGAGTTCTACCATCTGCCCTATGAGAAAATCTGCCTGAGTAAATACCATGATGATTGGATGAGTGTGTATGAATACTACATGAAAGAAACGCCGATTGGGAAAGCTGACCTTTTCCTCCAGAGGCCGAGGGATCCGTGGTGGGACAGGGCATACAGATGTAATGAAGAACAGGAAGCCGGTATTATTCCCGGCCCGCTTATGAACAGGATGTTCGATGGGCTGCTTAAAATTATTAAAAAGTACAGGCCGGAAGGCAAAGTGGTTTGCGATCTCTGGAATGAAGGCAGGGAGATGTGGAGGAAAAATAATTTCAATCCCGATGTCGATATCGACATGATGTGGGCGGATAACGGATATGCTGATTTCGGGGAGTGGCCGGAGGATTTCAAACAGCATAAATTCGGCATTTACATTCATGCCGGATATTACTTGAATCATGTCATGCAGAGCCCGTATCCCAAAAGAATAAAGGAATCTACGATGGATGCGGTAAAAAGGGGCATGACGCATAATTATTTCGTGAACGGGCAGGACTTTAAACATTTCATTCTTAACCTCGAAGCCTGTGCAAGGGTGGCATGGGATCCGGAGGGATTCGATCCCGATGCTTTTTATACTGAATGGACGGAAAGATATTTCGGAAAAGACGCCTCCGGGAAAATTGTTGAGAGTTTGAAAGAATTGAACGAAGCGAACGAGCTTGCCGGCGGTTATACGACTATAACGGGTAGAACGGTTGATATTATCGGGAAACTGGGATTCATGACTTCAGAAAAAATTGACGTTTCCAGTATTGATAGTGCTATGGAACATGCCGCTGAAGCACTCGAACTCGCTACGGGAGCGCTCGATGCTATTCCTCCTGATATTCATGACAGTTATGACGATATGATTGTTTTCCCGGCGAGGATATATCTCGAAAATCTAAAACTCTACAAGATTTCAGTTGAAGTGATGAATGCGTTCAATGATCGTCACAACAATGAACTTGGCGCTGCAGAAAGAAAAGAAGCTCGTGAAAGGCTGAATAAATGGAAAAAGCGGATGCCTGCACAGCTTGATAAACTGACGTCTCTACTTGATGAAGGTTCGGCGTGGAAGAAATGGGATGGATGGACAAAGGTTGAGAATTTCAGAAAAATTACTCCTCCCCCGAAAATGGATGAAGTTCTCAGGATTATGAAAACTCTGAAGTAGGATTCTACAATCATGCCATGGATTAAATTGTATGTTGGCCGCGGTTTGTCATTTAAACAAGAAAACAAGAACGGGTAATTTGAATATGAGAAATGCGATTAAAAAATTAATACTGACTCTGTTCGTGGGAATACTGTTGTTGTCCGCATCAGATTATTCACCGGCACAGGAGATGATTCCTGTGAGGTTTAATAATCCGGGGCTTACTGTTGATCTCGGCGTCGGATTGTGGGCCTGGCCTCTGCCTCTTGATTATGATGCTGATGGGGATATGGATCTTCTTGTATCCTGCAATGACAAACCGTACAACGGCACATATTTTTTCGAGAACAGGCAGGGAAATGTTGCTATGCCGGTTTTCGAGCCCGGTGTGAGAATCGGGGAAGGCTTCAGCAATATTCAGATTTCTTATATGGATGACGGCTACAGGATACTCAGGGAGAACATGGAATTTGTCGATATCATAAAAAATGGCATGGGAAAAACTGTTGAGATAGATTTGTCATACGGACGAATGCAGCAGTTGTATGGATACAACACAAGATATCGAGCAAAACAGTGGAAATTCGCAGATATAAATTCTGATGGTTTGCAGGACATCTATGTCGGTCTTGGAGACTGGTCGGAATATGGATGGGACAATGCGTATGACGATAAGGGAAATTGGACTAACGGGCCTTTGCATGGCCGGGTGTATGTCATGTTAAATAAAGGCTCAGTGAAGAAGGCTAAATACGGGAAACCGTTCGCGTTGAAGGCTGAAGGAGGGCCTGTGGATGTCTATGGCATGCCGTCTCCGAATTTCGCGGATTTCGATGGTGATGGTGATCTCGATCTTATATGCGGCGAGTTTCTGGATAGGTTCACATGGTTTGAAAACAGGGGAAGCGCCACCAGCCCGTCGTTTGCCCAAGGAAGATATCTTAAATATAACGATGAAACGATAAAGATGGACCTTGAGATGATAGTTACCGTTTCCGTGGACTGGGATGGCGATGGAGATGTGGATTTAATAGTGGGACAGGAGGATGGAAGGGTGGCTTTCGTGGAGAATACCGGGAGAGTTTCCGACTCGATGCCTGTCTTCAAGCCACCTGTGTTTTTCAGGCAGAGGGCAGATCTTCTCAAATTCGGTGCTCTTGCGACTCCGTACAGTTTCGATTGGGATAACGACGGCGATGAAGACCTGATTTGCGGAAACACGGCGGGGTATATCGGATATATTGAGAACCTCGGCGGAGGCGAATCACCCGTCTGGGCGGAGCCAGTGTATCTGAGCGCGGGCGGCAAAGTGATAAGGATACAGGCCGGGGAAAACGGGTCGATCCAGGGGCCCGCTGAAGCGAAGTGGGGTTATACGGTTCTGACGGTTGCGGACTGGGACATCGACGGGCTTCAGGACATAATTATTAATTCTATAATCGGTGAAATAAAATGGTTCAGGAATGTCGGGACACGCGAGAAACCTGTATTGGAAAAAGCGGAAAACATCAGTGTTGAATGGGACGGAGAAATGCCTAAGCCGGAATGGAACTGGTGGAATCCGCGGGATAAACAACTTGTCACTCAATGGAGAACCACTCCTTTTGTTATGGATTACAACAAGGACGGATTACCCGACCTCGTAATGATGGATCACGATGGCTATCTTGCATATTTTGAGAGGGCCGCAATCGACGGCAGGCTGGTTCTGATGCCGGGGAAACGGATATTCGAGGATGAGAATGGAGAATATCTGAGACTGAATGTGGGAAAAGCCGGCAAAAGCGGAAGACGGAAAATATATCTGGTTGACTGGGATTTCGACGGGAATCCTGATATTGTCGCAAACAGCAGAAACGTGGATTTCTACAGGAATGCAGGCACTGTGGACGGCAGGACATCGTTTAAAAACATGGGTGAGATGTCGGACAGATTACTTGCAGGGCATTCGAGTTGCCCGGCTGTTGTCGACTGGAACAGGGACGGCATACCCGATTTGCTTGTCGGCGCCGAGGACGGACATTTTTATTATATGAAAAATACAAACAAACCGGATTGAAGTACATATATGTCTGTCTTTATTCGAAACGTGCCTAATGCTTCATTGTTATTTTTCCGAGTTTGAAGGAATACATGAAATCTCCGGGTTGTGGATCGAAGTCCGTGCGGCCTGCCGCTGTAAAGTAAAAATAGTCGGTCCCCATGTCTTTTGTGATTATGCCCGGCATATAGCTTGCATACCATTCTGAATCTTCACCCTCGAACCATTTGTCCACGAATCTCCACGGGCCCCATGGAGTCGGCGATTCGAGAAACTGTCCCTCGACACTTGTGGCTGTCATTGCAATGTATCTGTTCATTCCGGGGTGATATGCTGCGGCAAACAGAAGATTGGGGAACATAGACGAGTAGTTTTTGGACGACAGACCGGGTATCTTTTTCGCTTTTTTATAATCACTGTTCCATTCAGGCTTTTTGTCTTTATCAAGGCCGCTGTAATACATCCAGCTTGATTCATCCAGAATGGCTTCTTTTTTCATCCGAACAAGGTAAACCCTGCCGCTGATGTTGATTTCGCCTTCCACTCCGAAAGCGTACACGTAGCCGTCTTTGTTGAGTTCATAGTTTCTGCCCATGTTGATGAATATGATGCAAATGAAATTCTTGTTATTACTTTTGTTTCGTGTTGTATTAACATCATATTTGAAAGTTTTTCCATAATCATCGGAGTATGCGATGAACCCTTTGACCGGGTTCAGAAGCGGAGAGTGAATCGCGACATAAAGTCTTTTGTCCAAAAACAGCATGCTTGTCGGCTTCGAGTTGTTTATATCGTCGGAAAGCGGCATGAATCTCTGTACAATCTCAACGCCGACATCAGGGAAGGTGCCGTTGAGCTTTGCGAGGCCATGATGCGAAAATTCGGTTTTGTCATTGTACAGCGGGCCTTTACCGTCTCCCCAGCTTACGAATACCGAATCGTCGTCGGCCCAGGTTGTGAGCCAGAGATCGCCGTGGCTGCTGAAGGGAACGATAGGTGATGATACCTCAATGCTTTTTGTTCTGCCGCTATTGATTTTATTGCTTTCTGATAGGGTGGGGCAAATAAATAGAGTCACAAGAATAAATGGAAGAAGAAAATACAGATACTTATATTTTAAGTTGTATGGCATATATAACCTCGCAATATTTTGGTTGGTTTGAATCTTAGTATATCTTTTTATTCAGATAATAATCAATATAAAAAGCCTCCTGCAAAATAAAATTATGAATTACCGGTTTACATGTATGATACAATTGGAGCACTACAGATTTTTATATTTTGGGTCATTGAAGAGCGGCTCATTAAAACAACGTTAATTTATTGTAAGTAAGGAATTGATATCACACTGAAATTAGTCGGGGGAGTGTTATGCGAAAATTGTTATTTCTTATGATAGTGGTGTTCAGTCTCGTGATTATCACAGGCTGTTCGGGTGGGAAACAAAAGAGCTATGAAAAAATTGAAAACGGGATTGCCGTCAGGATGGACGACGGAAAGTTAAAGGTACAGTTTTTTGAAGAGAATATAGTCCGGGTAGTGTTTACGAAGGCTGGAGAGTTCAGTGAAAGGGAAAGCCTTTCCACGATCCTCCGCAGTGTGGAAGCGGTGGACGTTTCGATAAAAGAGACCGGCGATGAAATAACTGTCGGAACGGAGGAGATCAAAGCTGTGGTTTCACTTCCGACCGGCTCGATAAAGTTTGTCGATAAGAGTGGAAACGTCGTGCTCAGAGAAAAGGAAACTGAAGGCAGAGTGATCGAGAAAGTTGAAATACCATGGGAAGAAGCTGCTTACTCGATCAAACAGAGTTTTATCCCGGCGGCGGGAGAAGGGATTTACGGGCTCGGACAGTTTCAGGAAGGTGTGATGAACTGGCGGGGCCATGATGTCGATATAATTCAGTCGAATACGATATCGGTGGTACCATGTATAGTATCGACGGCAGGGTACGGTATATTGTGGGATAACTATTCATATTCAAAATATCACGACGGCGACGATGGGATGAGTTTCTGGTCTGAAGTTGCGGATGAGATAGATTATTACTTCGTTTACGGGCCTGACGCCGACGGTGTGATCGGTGGATTCAGGGACTTGACCGGTAAAGCCCCGATGTTCGCGAAGTGGGCTTATGGATATTTCCAGAGCAAGGAGAAGTACGCATCGCAGGAAGAACTGATGAGCGTGGTAAGGGAATACAGGAAGAGGAAGCTGCCGCTCGATGTAATCGTTCAGGACTGGTGGTACTGGGGAAAATACGGGTGGAGCGCGATGAAGTTCGACGAGACGACTTTCCCCGATCCGGAAGGCATGATGGACGAACTTCATAACGAATTGAATACGCACATAATGATATCAATATGGCCGAAGTTTGCTGATATATCGGACATCTACAAGGATATGAAGTCGAAAGGTTATCTGTATGATGTACCGGATGTCGAGGGTTTCGGAACCTATGACGCTTATGATAAAGGTGCGAGAGACCTGTACTGGGATTACGTGAATAAAGGAATATTTTCAAAAGGAATGGATGCGTGGTGGATGGATGCGACAGAGCCGGAGATAGGGTCTGCGAAAAGCCAGGAAGAAACGATGAAGCTTATAAAGAAAGCCGGGAAGTGCGCGCTGGGTTCTACCGCGAGATATCTGAACGCATTTTCGCTCATGACAACTCTGGGGATGTATGAAAGTCAGAGAGCGGCCACCGACAGGAAAAGGGTGTTTATCCTGACGAGATCCGGATTTACGGGTCAGCAGAGAAATGCTGCCGTAACATGGTCCGGAGATATTGAGGCGGAATGGGGCGTGCTTCGAAAACAGATTTCCGCCGGGATAAATTTCTGCATGGCAGGGATTCCCTACTGGACGACCGACATCGGCGCATTTCATGTAAGGTATTGGGAGGGCTGCAAAAATGACGAGTACAGAGAATTGTACACGCGATGGTTCCAGTTCGGGACGTTCAATCCCATATTCAGATCGCACGGGACGAGCACGCCGCGTGAAATATGGCAGTTTGGCGAGCCGGGCGATTGGGCATACGAAGCTCTCGTGAAATCGGACAGGTTGAGATACAGGCTGCTGCCGTATATATACTCATTGGCATGGAAGGTAACGGATGAAGACTATACGATGATGAGAGGGCTGCCGTTCGATTTCAGCGGAGATGAAAACACGTACGGCATCGATGATCAGTTCATGTTCGGCCCGGCTTTTCTCGTAAATCCTGTTACGAAGCCGATGTATCATAAGGAAAAGCTCAATGAAATATCGAAGATGTTTAAGGATACCAAATCTGAAGTCGTTGCAAAGGTAATGACGGACTGGAAACTGAAAAGCAGAAAGGTTTATTTGCCTGATTGCGAGGGCTGGATCGATTTCTGGACAGGGGAAAAGTTCGAAGGCGGTAAAGAGATCAAGGCCCCGGCGCCCATCGACAGGATGCCGCTGTTTATAAAGGCCGGTTCTATAGTTCCGATGGGACCTGAACTTCAGTACGCGACTGAAAAGCCGGCCGACCCCATCGAGTTGAGGATATATCCCGGCGCTGATGCGGAATTCGAGATATATGAAGATGAGAACGATAACTACAATTACGAGAAGGGCGTTTATTCAATCATCCCGGTCAAATGGGATGATGCCGGGAAAGAACTCACTATAGGAAACAGGGAAGGGGAGTTCCCCGGCATGCTTGCGGAAAGGGTTTTCAATATAGTGATTGTCGGAACCGGACACGGCGCGGGCATCGATCCGGAGCAGGCACCCGACAGGATCATCGAGTATTCGGGTGGCGAGGTGAAGGCGGCTTTTTGATGCGATAAAGCAAATATGAGTTGGTAATAACGGGGACAGCCTGTAAAAAGCTGTCCCCGTGTTTTTATTTTTCAGCGGGATCGAAAGGCTTTATTGTCAGGTAAGAAGCTCTTTCCCGGAAGTCGGGGTACATCGTCGAATTGTCGTTGGCGTCGGCGGCTCTTATGAAATATATCCATCCTCTGCGATCTACAGGTAATTCAGCAAAGAAACCGCCGTTTCCGGCATGCACCATAGGGATAGTCTGCCAGTCGGTTTCCGTATGCATGGATTTATAGAAAAGAGCGGCGCGATCGATATCTGAATCATCAATTATTTCAGCGGTTATTCTATATTTATTGTCTTCTGTCACATCGACCGATTCAATGGTGATCACGGGTTCCGTATCTTCAGACTTGAAAATCATTTTCACGGCGCCCTTAGGCGGGAAGCGAGCAGCTTTCTCGTCGCCGTTGAACAGTTCCAGGAAGTAGGCTGCCTTGCCGCTGCCGAATGTTTTTGACGGAATAGTCACTGAAAAGCCCGATTCTGCTACAGCCGTTCTCGTCAGTTCAATTCGGTGAATCTCTTTTTCCGATTCATGCTTCAGGTTCAGGAAAAGTTTTTCTCCGCCCTTCAGTGGGAATGCGACGGCTTCTATTTCGAGAGGCTGGTTATATGGAACACGGGTGGCGGGATGGTGGCCTATCTCGTATTTAGTGGCATTTCTGATTTTATTGAGATACTCCTGCTTCGCTTTTTCAATTATGCTTGCATCGCTTTCGACTTTGATGAGTACATTGGAAAAAGCAAAACTTCTTGTTTTCATACGAAGCAGTTCGTGAAGGGGCCTGAAAACTCTGTCGCCGTGATCGGAAAGAAGTTTCCAGTTATTCACCGCTTCGGTAATATATTTCTGAGAATTCATGAGGTCGTCCCATGAGTTTGTTGTCTCGAAGAATTTGAAATATGTCGAGGCCCTGATTTTGTTGGAATAATAACGGGCAAAGAAAATAACCGCGGTGAATTCGGCTTTCATCGAATCGAAATACTGCCGGTCCCTGATATCCAGTTTATCAGCCTCGCTGAGGGCATTCTCTGTCTGATTCGCATAATCATCGAGAACATCGGCGACTTCGAACGGAGACATTTCAGAGCCGGGGAAATTTTTATAGTCAACTTTTAACGAGTCGTCGACATACTCGTAAATCGTTGAAATTGCGTTGGGGTCGAGAGTATCCTGGTATGAGAGCTTGTCGTTTGAACTGTTGTACAGATCGTTGCCCGGACTTTTGAAAAACTCGTACATGTTTCCGCCATATTCGTATTCCGGCGCCATGTGTCTGTGATCATAGCCCCGGCATCTCCATGAATAAATGAGCGGGATGAGCTTGCTTCCGCTGACCATGGCCCTGTACATCACGGGGCCGGCCTCATCGCCGTATCTCTGTTTGAATTTATCGATCCAGACACTGTCGTCGAGATCGGGATTGTAACCTGTTCTGCCGAAAAGCTCGTACCAGAACCAGTTTCTGTCATGGTCCCACCGGTAGGTGATATTTCCGTTTTCCTTGAAGATATAGTCCGTCATCGGATAATAGGACGTCATCGGTTCGATCGAGAAACCGGAAGCATCGATGAACTTGGATGTGAGAGAGACTCTCCGGGCAAACGAAGGATCGCCCCATCGGTAAATCCTGTGGGTTCCGTTGGCCCTGATCTGCCAGATGATTTTATAGTCACGGGGGTAGTCACCGTATGATTCCCATGAATAACTCGGAACGGTATTGGATGTGTCGGTTATGGCCTGGTAGGGCAGTCCGAGCTGTTCGCCGTTGTATTTTATCTCGATATAGAATCTGCCTGAGAATTTGTCGGAGAGTGCATAAATATTTTCATGTTTAACGCCCCAGGTTCTTGTGAAAAGGTTAATGTCTCTTCCCGATTCCTCGATTCCGGCAATGTAGCTGCCCTCGTAGAAGCTTTCGCCCATGCCGGATTCGCCGATTCTGAAACCGAGCATCCACAGATCGGGGCATTCTCTGATTATCCTTGAAACAACATCGCGCGTGTAATCGGATAACTCCTCTTCCGACGGTTCATAAGGTTTTGTTTCTTCGGTCTTCGAGAACTTCCAGCCTGCCTGGTAGCTCATAAGCGAGACCCTTATTCCCCGGTCTTTGGCCATTTTTATGATTTTCTTGAACATGTCGAGATTTCGCTCGGAC
>Ga0116162_10000188_pt1 | contig 49995 bp, 44 predicted proteins | sample AD_UKC105_MetaG_FD_89875 | JGI IMG/M metagenome (GOLD analysis project Ga0116162, IMG submission 89875) | Active sludge microbial communities of municipal wastewater-treating anaerobic digesters from Hong Kong - AD_UKC105_MetaG | ecosystem: Engineered > Bioreactor > Anaerobic > Digestate...
GAGAGTGAAAATTACCGGTAGTTTCATCTTTTTGTTGTTTTGTGACAGATATTTCTCTTGCGCAAATTTATCTGATGCGTCCATTCGCTGACTGTTACTTTGTCTACCGGTACAAAGTAAGTAAAAGGATACAATATGTCAAATAAACCACTCATATTTAACTTTGTTTCTTTTTTTTCTGTTCCTCCGTTTGTGGTATCCCTGCCCTTAAAAAAGAGGAATCTGTGACATGTGACGCAATAATTGTGTAAATTTGTAGAATCATAAACCAAAATGAGAGACGATGGTACACAGGTACGATTTCCTGGTAATCGGTTCCGGTATTGCCGGGATGAGTTTCGCCCTGAAGGTAGCCAAAGAGGGCAGGGTGGCTATTGTGGCCAAAAACCCTCTTGAAGATGCAAATACCTATTATGCACAAGGTGGCATCGCCTCTGTTACCAACCCCTGGGATAATTTTGAGAAGCATATCGCTGACACCCTCGACGCAGGTGGAGGGCTCTGTGACCGAAGGGTGGTAGAGAAAGTAGTGCGGGAAGCTCCCGCTCAGATCAGGGAGCTGATCAGCTGGGGGGTGGATTTCGACCGGGATGAAAAAGGTAATTTCGACCTGCACCGGGAGGGAGGGCACTCAGAGAATCGCATCCTGCACCATAAAGACAGTACCGGAGCGGAGATTCAGGTGAGTTTGATCGATGCAATCCGCAACCATCCGCAGATTGATGTTTACGACCATCATTTTGCCATTGAGATACTCACGCAACATCACCTGGGACAGATAGTCACACGCCATACCCCAGGCATTGAGTGCTACGGTGCTTATATCCTAGATCAGCAGACTAACGAGATTGATACGTTCCTTGCACGTGTTACCATGATGGCTACCGGCGGTATCGGATCTGTATACCAGACTACCACCAATCCACTGGTGGCTACCGGCGATGGTATTGCCATGGTTGCTAGAGCCAAGGGTGAAATTAAAGGGATGGAATTTGTGCAGTTTCACCCTACCGCACTCTATCATCCCGGGGCACGTCCATCTTTCCTGATCACCGAAGCAATGCGTGGTTATGGGGGCGTGTTGAAAACAACGGATGGTAATGAGTTCATGCATAAGTATGACCGTCGCGGTTCACTCGCTCCACGTGACATCGTGGCGCGTGCCATCGACAGCGAGATGAAGGAGCGGGGTGATGAACATGTTTTTCTCGATGTCACACACAAGGATGCAACAGAGACAAAAAAACATTTCCCCGGGATATATGAGAAGTGTCTGTCGTATGGTATCGATATCACCCAAGAGATGATTCCTGTTGCACCTGCTGCCCATTACCTTTGTGGTGGTGTTGTGGTGGACTTACATGGATGCACCAGTATTGGTCGGCTTTATGCCAACGGCGAGTGTGCCTGTACCGGTTTGCATGGCGCCAACCGTCTCGCCTCCAACTCGCTGATAGAGGCGGTGGTGTTTGCCGATGCTGCTGCACGGCATTCGATACCCCTTTTCAGGCACTATCCTCTCAGGGAGGATATCCCTGCCTGGAATGCCGAGGGCACAAGTTCCCCCGAAGAGATGGTGCTTATCACCCAGAGTTACCGAGAGGTGGGACAGCTGATGGCCTCTTATGTGGGGATAGTACGTTCCGACCTACGGTTGCACCGCGCAATGGATCGGCTTAACATCCTGTTCCGTGAAACGGAGGATTTTTTTCACCGTTCAGTGGTGTCGCGTGAGATCTGTGAACTACGTAACATCATCAAGGTAGGGTATATGGTAATCAAGCAGGCAATGGCACGTAAAGAGAGTCGCGGGCTTCATTATACCATTGATTACCCAAATCTCGACCCGGATTCGGTGTTGTAGATACATGTATATCAGATGGTTAGGTAGTTATTAAGTTGTTTGGCTTGAGAGTGAAAATTTTTAGTTATTGGTTTGATGTTCAAGATTTCTAAGTACGTTAACCAGTAGGTTGGGAAGTAGAATAGTTTGAAGAACTTCGAAGCAAGAACTAATATTTTAACAGCTTGTTGTTTTATTACTTAAACAAATTATTTTGAGGAAAACAATCAACATCGATGGAGAACTGCTGGATCTCACCACCCCAAAGGTGATGGGGATACTAAACGTGACCCCTGACTCCTTTTACTCAGGTAGCCGAAAGCAGACGGAAGAGGAGATCCTCCAGCGCTGCCATCAAATTATGGAGGAGGGTGGAACCATGATTGATGTAGGGGCACAGTCAACGGCACCTACATCATCTTTACTTACAGCAAAGGAAGAGGCTGCGAGGCTGATGCCGGCATTAAAGTTGATTCGGCGTGCCTTGCCGGAAGCCATTCTCTCAGTCGATACCTTTTATGCCGATGTGGCCAGGCAGGCTGTTGAGGAGTATGGAGTTCAGATCATCAATGATATCTCTGCCGGACAGATTGATTCACGGATGTTTTCAGTGATGGCTGAGTTGAATGTTCCATATGTGTTGATGCATATGAGAGGCACTCCGCAGAACATGCAAAAGCAGACCAACTACGATAATCTATTCCAGGATATAACATACTTCTTCTCCGAACGAATTGCACAACTCAAAAGCCTTGGAGTGAACGATGTGATTATTGATCCCGGTTTCGGTTTTAGCAAAACGGTGATGCAAAACTTTGAACTGATGGCTTATCTGAAATATTTTCATATCTTTGATGAACCCATACTGGTAGGGATTTCGAGGAAATCGATGATTTATCGGTTGCTTGGGAATTCCCCAGAGGAGAGCCTCAACGGCACCACCGTACTCAACAGTATCGCTCTGCTTTCGGGTGCATCCATCCTTCGCGTACACGATGTAAAAGAGGCGGTGGAGTGTGTGCTGCTTACAAGCCAAATTAAACAATTTGATCATCAAACTGCTCAATAGCTACTCTATGTTTGCACATTTCGGGATAAAAGACTTTATTGATGTTCTGCTGGTGGCCTTTCTTCTTTACTACCTTTTCCGGCTGGTAAAGATTTCCGGGTTGAGACCACTTTTCATCGGTATTCTTGTGTTCATGGTGATTTGGATTCTGGTGTCGCGTGTCTTCAACATGGTGCTGTTGGGTTCAATCCTTGACCAGTTTGTCAGTGTGGGGCTGTTTTTACTGGTGATCCTCTTTCAGGATGAAATACGTCGTTTCCTGATGTCACTTGGCTCAAAGAGAGGATGGAACTTCATCTCGAAGCTCTTCTTCCCCAGCGACAGACAAAAGAAAGACAACTCACACTTTACTGCAATTGTGCTGGCTTGCATGAATATGTCGAAGACCAACACGGGTGCCCTAATAGCAATTCAGGGGGATATTCACTTGGGGCTTTATGAACAGACCGGTGAGATTGTGAATGCCGAAATCTCATCCCGCCTCATTGAAAACATCTTTTTCAAGAACAGTCCCCTGCATGATGGTGCGATGATAGTGGTGGGCGATAAAATTAAGGCTGCCGGTTGTATTTTACCCATCTCTCAGAATCCCAATATTCCAACCCATCTGGGGCTGAGACACCGGGCTGCACTTGGCATCTCACAAGAGACCGATGCAAGGGTGATCATTGTCTCTGAAGAGAGGGGGAAAATCTCATTCGCATCAAAAGGACGACTTAAGGTGAATATTTCACCCGAAGATCTGCAAAGGCTCTTGCTGACAGATGAGTAGTCGGGGATGCTCCCTGAGGATTGAAATCACTGCCGGGGACATGACCTATTCCGCATTAAACAGAACTTTTAAATGATATTACAATCTCTCTCAATCATCAATTATAAAAATCTGAGGCAGGCAGAGTTGCAGTTCTCCCCCAAGATGAACTGTTTCATCGGTAACAACGGGATGGGTAAGACCAACCTGCTGGATGCGGTTTATTATCTATCGTTCTGTAAAAGCTACACAAATCCCATTGACTCTCAGATCATATGTCACGATGCTGATGTATGCATGTTGCAGGGACGCTATCACACAGAAGAGGGGAAAGAGTTGGAGGTATATAGCAGTATCCGTCGCCGACAAAAAAAACAGTTTCGTCGCAACAAAAAGGAGTATGAACGGCTTTCGGACCATATTGGGTTAATCCCCCTGGTGATGATTTCGCCAGCTGACAACGAACTGATTACAGGTGCCAGTGAGGAACGGCGAAAATTCATGGATATGGCGATCTCTCAGTTTGACAGGGAATACCTCCGTGCGCTGGTTCGTTACAACAAAGCTCTTCAGCAACGCAATGTACTGCTCAAGAACGAAGTGGGGGCAATTGATTCTGATGTTCTGGAGTTGTGGGAGGAACAGCTGGTGGTGGAAGGCAACTATATACACCGGGAGCGGAAGGCATTTATCGACGCTTTTACTCCAATATTCAACCGCTTTTATGAACGAATCAGCGGTTCTCATGAGGATGTTTCCTTCGCTTACAGCTCACAGCTTAACGTGGATGATTTTGGTGAAAGACTTAGGCGTAACAGGCAGAGAGACATGATTATGGGGCACACTACAACAGGTATCCACCGCGATGAGCTGGAGATGTTGCTGGATGGGTATCCAATCAAGAAAGTTGGCTCGCAGGGGCAGAACAAGACTTTTTTTGTTTCGCTCAAACTGGCACAGTTTCACTTTCTGCTGTTGAAAGGAGGTACCAAGCCGATACTCTTGCTCGATGACATCTTCGACAGGCTTGATGCTGCACGCGTGGAGGAAATCGTAAAACTGGTCTCCGAGCCTGAATTCGGACAGATATTTCTCTCCGATACCAACCGTGAGTCTCTCGATCGAATCCTGCAGGGTGTTGGCAACAACTCTCATATCTATACCGTCATTGATGGCGAGATAACACTGATAAACGATTAGAAGCCTATGGAGAAGAAAAATGCCCAACCCTTGTCGGAAGTACTCTCCGATTTCTTCGACAGTAACAGTCCACTAAAAATGAAACTTGCCGAACACCGCGCCGTTAAAGGGTGGTATGAGTTGCTGGGAGAGGGAGTTGCAGCTTATACTCGAAGTGCTTATTTCAGTCGTGGAGTGCTATATGTACAGCTCTCTTCATCGGTCTTGCGTGCTGAATTGCTGATGAATAAAAAGGGGCTTGTAGAGAAGATCAACCAACATGCAGGAATGAACGTTGTACGTGAGATCGTGTTAAGGTAATGAATGACTGTTCTTCTCAGAAGAAAGCCGAAACCCCGAGGTAAAAACCTTCCGGATGTGGTGAGTTAACATGCTGTACCAGGTCGTAATTCAAAGTGATATGTGATCTCCCGATACGTAGACCACCGCCTACGACTAGAGAGGGGACCATGCCTTTACTCTTTTCCTTATTCCCATTTGATTTGTATCTCAATGTTGAATGTATATAATTCAGCTCCGGTTGCGCAAAGAACGTGATGAATCGGATGGGATATAGATAACCAAAGAGGTTTGCCCCCGTGAGATTGCTTTTAATCTCATAGCTGGTTGTGGCTGCGCGGGTGTAATAGTACTTGATACCCGCACCGGCCAGCAGGTAACGGTTCAGCTGGTATCCAATCTGCGGACCTATCCCCAGGCGGGTGTAGTTTCTGCTGATTGACAATCCCAGGTCAGCTCCGAAACGAAATTTCTTACGGTCGAACATCGGAACGTCATTTTCATTTCTCTGATTGTGTGTAGATTTGAGGGGTTCTGCCGCCGTGTGATGGTATTGTGCGCCGGTAGGATAGATGTTTCGTTCATCATCAGCAGAGACCCTGATGGTGTCGTAACGAATTGTCTGTGCTTCAGTGAGGAGGCTGAATGTGAGAAAAAGTACTGTTAGGAGCTGTTTCATAAGAAATCAGACAAAAAGGAAGGAGAGAGGTTTAACTAAAAAAAAAGAAGTTGAACAACAATCCAACCTCTTTTTATCTTTTTTCTATTCCTGTATAGAATTACTCTGTGGTTCCACCTTCTTCCGGTGCCGGTTGAGTTGGTACCTCTGTCGGAATGGGCAAACCGGGTGCTACATCGGGAGCCGTGGTGGGGTTCAGGGGAGCAGGCTGCTGTACTTCTACTTGCGACTGAGGACTGTTGCTCTGAGAGGTAGTAAATTTGGCAGTCAGGACGCTCAGCACAATCATGATGCCGGCCAGTGTCCAAGTGAATTTTTCCAGGAAATCGGTCGTTTTGCGTACCCCCATGATCTGGTTTGATGAAGAGAATCCGCTTGCCAAGCCACCGCCCTTTGATTTTTGAACCAGTACGGCGAGAATCATCAGGATGGCTGCCAGCAGGATGAGAATTGTGATGAAAATATACATGTCTTATTTGTTTTTGTTCTTCTCGTTTGCAATCAATAATTCCAAGAAACGAATTTGGTCGGCAAAGTAAACACTTTTTTTTGGAAAATTCAAACTTAATCGTTTAATAATTGTGAGTGCCTGCTCATATTTATGCTGTTTAATATAAATACGAGCAAGTGTTTCGGTAAGGAACTCACCCCCATCCTCATCATTCCTGTTCTCCAATCTTCTTTCCCTAGGAGCCTGTTCAGAGGAGGTGAAAAGATCATCTGTCTCGGCTTTCTCAATAAAAGCATCGATGATGCCTTGATGTTGAAAAGGTTGACTCTCTGTATCCACTTGTTTATCAGTTTCTCCAAGTGACTCCAGGTAGGCGAAATAGTCGGTACCGGCAACTTGTAGATAGTCATCCGAGAGAGAGAGCTCATTCGTCTCCATTGAAAGTGTGCTCAGAAAGGAGTCGAGAAGGGTTTCGGTACGATCTTCCGTTTGCTCCTTATCTTCTGCGTGATTTGTCAGAAAATGGGCATATTTTTCATGGCGAATCAGGTAAAGGAGCTGCCTCCTGTCACTGCAAAGCACCGCTGTCCTTGCCAGCTCTTCTTCAAACCGGTCACTGATGTGCAGTTCCAGGCTTTTGGTGAGGAGCATCCGCGAAGTGGGAAAAAAGGGGTACTCCTCCACCACCTTCTCCACCACCTGGAGGCTTGTATCATCCATGTTGCCGGGGTCGTCCATCCATTTGTAAAGCAATTCTTTCGTCATAGACTACCAGTTAGCCATGGTTGCATTGAATATTTGGTCAACGATTTCTTCTATCAGTTCTCCCATTAGCTGATCCTGTACACTGTCGAAGACGGTGTTGCTGGAGAAGGTGCGGTTTGCGGATATACGCTCTTCAATTTGGGGAGCGTCAGTTTTGTTGTTGCGGAAACGCATTCTTACGGTCATGGTGAGCTTGGTCTCCGATGCGAAAGCATCCTCCTGTACCGCAAGAGGTGTTAGTTCATACCCTACGATTTCTCCTTCAATTTCCATGTCACCATTTTGGTTTACCAGTTGCAGACGGGTGTTTCGGGTGAACATATCTTTCATCTCCTCATTGAAACGTTGCTCCAGTGGTGGATATACCAGAGGGGCCTGGTTCACGAAATGAGCTATCATCAGAGTTTTCGTCAGTTCATAGTCAATCGAAGCAGTCCTGAAAGAGTAAGATATCCTACAAGAGCTAGCCATCACAGAGAGTATGAGAAGAAACAGGATTTTTTTCATCATCATCCTTCCAGTTTGTATTCCTTGATTTTGCGGTATAACGTTCGTTCGGAGATCCCCAGATCGGTTGCGGCCAGCTTTCTCTTTCCCTGATGCCTTTCGAGTGCTCTTGCAATCATCTCCTTTTCTACCTCGCTGATTGAGAGTGCACTTTCTTCGTACTCTGTGGCCTCCTGAATGTCTCCTCGCTCATGTTCCTGCAGTTTGATTTTCTTTGGCATTGTATCAAGTTTTACCGGTAGGGAGACATCTGCCTCTTCATGACGAATCAATGAGGAGTGCATAGCAGCTGCCTCAGTATCGTATGAAGACGAGCTGTTTCCCGTTCCCTCCATCAGATTTTTCACTACCTGTTTCAGGTCGGTGATATCTTTCTTCATGTCAAAGAGCACCTGGTAAAGGATCTCCCGTTCGTTTGCAAAAGAACGTTGGTCTGAATCGTTTTGTTGCGAAACAGGCACGGGCAGCATGCCCACTTCATTGTAGGGGAGGTATTTTTGCAGGATATCGGCGTTGATCACCCGTTCCTGCTCGATAATGGAGATTTGTTCGGTGATGTTCTTCAGTTGGCGTACGTTTCCCGGCCAACGGTAATTTTTCAGCAGTTCACGTGCATCGTCGGTAAGGCTGATGGGCGGCATCATGTATTTCTCTGCACAGTCACCTGTGAACTTGCGAAAAAGAAGAGGAATGTCATCTTTTCGGTCACGAAGCGGCGGGATTCTTATCGGCACGGAGTTGAGACGATAGTAGAGATCTTCACGGAACTTGCCCTTCTCAACCGCTTTCACCATGTCCAGGTTGGTGGCTGCTACCACCCTCACATCACTCTTCTCCACCTTAGAGGATCCCACCTTGATGAACTCACCGCTTTCCAGCACGCGCAGCAGACGTGCCTGCGTGGAGAGCGGCAGTTCACCCACCTCGTCGAGGAAAAGTGTCCCACCATCAGCCACTTCGAAGTAGCCCTTACGGCTGCCGGTAGCTCCGGTGAAGGAGCCTTTCTCATGGCCGAACAGTTCTGAGTCTATGGTTCCCTCTGGAATCGATCCGCAGTTGATGGCGAAATAGGGTCCATGCTTGCGACGGCTATACTGGTGCACAATTTGTGGAAAGTTTTCCTTGCCGGTACCACTCTCTCCCGTGATCAGTACCGAAAGGTCGGTGGGAGCCACTTGCAAAGCTACGTCGATTGCCCGGTCCAGCTCAGGAGAGCTGCCGATGATACCGAAACGCTGCTTGATTTGCTGTAGAGGGTTCTTAGCCATATCTGTTTGTTGTAATGCAAATGAACTACCAAAGATACACAATTATTCAGATTCTGCCCAACGAGTAGGTTCTAGCTTTGAGAAATCTGCCCAGTGCTTGTGTGTCATCTTCAAAGTGGCTGATTTCCTCCGGCAGGATGGGATCGCCAAAGGTGAGTATCATCTCATGTCCTTTTTTGTTATAGAGTTCGTGACAGAGTCGCAGGTTTCTTATACGCCACCCCAGGATGCGTGAAAGGTAGAACAGGGGACTGTTGTGGCCGGAGATGTGCAACGGAATCACTGGAGCCTTCACCTTGCGAATGATCTTCAGGGCTGCAGGTTGCCAATCCCGGTCTTCAATCACCATCCCGCTTTTTTTTAAGTAGAGGTTAGAGACAGCACCTGCAGGGAAGAAGCCCAGAGGATGTCCGTGACGGAGATGGGCAATGCTTTCACGGATGCCAGCATAGGTGACGCTCTTTTTCTCAGAATCCTTCATTGGATTCACTTTAATAAAGTTCTCCTCCATGGTATCTATAAGTCCCAGGAAGAAGTTGACCATCATGCGGTAATCGGGAAAACGAGTGCCCAAGGCCTCGATGGTAGCAATGCCATCGATATGGCCATAAGGATGGTTTGAAACGGTGATAAAGGGGCGATCCCGGAACTGTTCCAAAACTTCTGAATTACGCAAGGTGCGCTTCACTCCCAGTTTGTCCAACACATCACGACAAAAGTCCGGTCCCGTAAGGTGTTTGGAACGGTCGTAGATCTCGTTTGGTACATTCAGTGCAGCAATCTTCATGCCCAGGTCGATGAACCAGTCCCCATGTCTGCCACGGAAAATGGGGTGGATTCCCCGCACGTCATCGTGGCTTACAAGCATCTCTTTCATCCTTATACAATGTTTTTCCGTTTATCTAACTCAAATGCCACGTCATGGAGATGAAGTGGCATGCGAGCGGTTAATCAACAGGTTGTACAGGGCTGCTTCTATGCCAGTTCCCTGATTAGGTCAATAATTTCTTTGCCGATTTTCTCGGCCGCATCAGCTGAGGCTGCCTCCGAATAAATGCGAATGATCGGTTCAGTGTTGGATTTGCGTAAATGAACCCATTTGTCAGGGAAGTCGATTTTCACCCCGTCGATATCGGTCACCTGCTGGTCGCTGAAGCGTTCTTTCATTTGCTGAAGTATTGCATCGGTGTCTATGTCGGGTGTTAGCTCCACTTTTTGTTTGGCCATGAAGTAGGAGGGGTACTCCTTTCGGAGCTGCGAAGGTGTTTTACCGGTACGGGCCAGGTAGGTGAGGAAGAGGGCAATCCCCACCAAAGCATCCCTCCCGTAGTGTGATGCGGGATAGATAACACCTCCGTTGCCTTCGCCTCCAATGACAGCTCCCACCTCTTTCATCTTCTCAACCACATTCACCTCTCCCACGGCAGCGGTATGGTAGGAACCTCCCCTGGCCAGAGTGATATCACGCAGGGCGCGACTGGAACTGAGATTTGAGACAGTGTTCCCGGGAGTATACTGCAGGACATAGTCGGCCATTGCGACTAGTGTGTATTCTTCACCAAAAGGCTCCCCATCTTCACAATAGATTGCCAAACGGTCCACATCAGGATCGACGGCAAATCCCACCGTAGCTTTTGAACTGCGTGTGAGCGAAGAGAGCTCGGTAAGGTGCTGAGGCAATGGCTCTGGGTTGTGAGAGAAGTTGCCGTGAGGGGCACAGTGGAGCTTGAAGATCTCTTTCACTCCCAGTGCGTAAAGCAATTCGGGGATAGCGATGCCCCCAACCGAGTTGACGCAGTCCACCGCAACGCGAAAGTTCGCAGCAGCGATTGCATCAACATCTACCAGCTCGAGCGAAAGTACCGACTGTATATGATCATGTAAGAACTGTTTTTGTGTGATCTTTCCCAGATTATCCACCGGCGGGAAGGTAAAGGAGCCCTCCTCGGCCAGTGCCAGAATCTCTGCCCCTTCAGCCGCATTTAGGAATTCACCTTTGCGGTTCAACAGTTTCAGCGCGTTCCACTGTCGCGGATTATGGCTTGCAGTGATAATGATTCCTCCATGGGCAGACTCTCGTGTTACAGCAATCTCAGTGGTGGGTGTAGTTGCCATGCCGATGTCAGTAACATCGCATCCCATCGCAATGAGTGTACCTGTGAGGATGCGATGTACCATCTCACCTGATATGCGGGCGTCACGTCCTACTACAATCCTGGTTTTGCCCTCTTTCGATTGGTTCTTGATAAAGGTGGCGTAGGCTGCCGTAAATCGCACAATATCTGAAGGTGTAAGGTTGTCTCCTGGTTCACCGCCGATTGTGCCTCTGATGCCGGAAATTGATTTGATCAATGTCATGTTCTGTATCTCGGTTTTGTATGCTCTATAGGTTTAATTTTCAGTATTTTCCCTGGAGGCGATATTGTACAAAATCGTAGTAGGAGGGTTGGTATTGTGACCGATCGTTAGATGAACCCATGGTGAATGGAATGATCATCTTTACCTCCCCGTTGTGCCCTACACGCTCCAGGGGAATCATCCAACCGGGGTTGCTGTAGTAGCTTTTTGTGGTTGAGTTTACCGGGCCCAGATACTTCACTTCGACCGGATAAGCCAAATTTGAGTAGCGGATGGTATCATCTGCCATGAAGTAATGGAGGTCACGGAATCGAATATAAACAACCTGGTTCTGTGTTAGATTCGTAGTCGTGTCACCGTATGAGATGACATGGTAGTAAACACCTGTGGCAGGATCCTTGTAAAATTCTTTCTCCCCGAAGTTGCCACTCGCGGGATATTCGTCTAAGATGGTCAATTGTTGTTGTGCTATGAAAAGATCAATTGCTTTTTCCTCATCATTCAGGTAATCCGCATAGGTCTTCCGATCATTGCAGGCGGGAATGATGAGCAACATTCCTAAAAGCGCGAATATGATAAGTCTTGTTTTGTTCATATATCTCTGTCGTCTAATTGATACTGATTGCAAAAGTACACAATCTGTACTAAAAATAACTTTATTACGCCGAAATAAACATTATCTATTCTTAAAAATGGATTAATCTAGATTTATCGATTGTTTTAAGAGCTCTTCATACTTTTCAAGTCCTTCTGTAAATCTTTGCAGAGCCATTTCCAGGGAGCCGTAAAATTCTCCACCCGATGCATTCAAGTGTCCACCACCATTGAAAAAGTCTGAAGCAAACTCATTGCAAGGGAATGATTGTTGTGAGCGAAAGGAGAGCTTGATTAGCCCCTCATCCTCACGAATGAAAGTGGAGAAGATGATACCCTTGATGCTGAGAGGATAGTTTACAAATCCTTCGGTGTCCCCCTTGTTGAACTGAAACTGTGCCTGATCCTCTTTTGAGAGCCAGATAAGCGCCGCATGCAGGTCGGGATATACCTCCATACGTTTGGACAAGGTGAACCCTAATAGCCGGAACCGTTCGGCTGAGTAGTTGTGGAATACCTTCGAATAGATTGCATCTTTATTGATCTCTTTGCGCAGAAGCAAACTGATGATCTCGAAAATTTCAGGATCACTGGAGTTGTAGGTGAATCCCCCAGTGTCGGTCATCATGCCGCAATAGATGCATTCTGCCTCTGTTTTCGACATCACTTCATACTCCCCTGCCTGAAACAGGAGTCGGAAAATTAGTTCGCTAGTGGAGGAAATATCAGGGTGGGATGCCACAATGTCGAACCCGTTGCCGGGAAGGAGGTGGTGGTCGATCAGAATCTTCGTTGCCGGTGATGCTTCCAACATGGGAGCCATCAGTCCTATTCGCTTGTGAATGTTGTAGTCGAGAGAGAAAATTAGATCGGCATGAAACAAAATATGCCTGGCAGCTTCCGGATTGTACTCTGCCACGCTGATATCTCCAGCGCCCTTCATCCATTTCAGGAAGTGGGGGAAAGAGTTGGGTACGATGATCCTGGCCTGTTTTCCCTGCTTCTTCACGAAATGGTAAAGCGCGAGTGATGATCCAATGGCATCCCCGTCGGGGGAGAGGTGGGTGGTGATCACGATCTGCTCGGCCTCATTGATGGCTTGCATAATCTGATTCACTTTCCCAGGTTCAATCACGTCGGTGAGTGTTTCAGTAAACTTCATTGAGAACATTTCTTTTGTTGATAAGCGGCAAAAGTACTAAAAATTCAGTGAATAGGCTCCATCTTGTCGCACATCATGCACCGGGATACCCCTATTGAGACAGCTCTCCCTGAATCTCACAGCCGAATAGCTCGACAGCGAGCTGTCGAGCACAATTAGTGAGGGCTGAAAGAGGCGGTAAAGTTGTTCCACATTGAAACAACAATATTGGGAAAGAATTAGAATATCTACAGGGAAGGTGTTGTTGTGTGTGAAATCGTTGAATGATCCATCTGAGAGACGGATGATTTTCTTGGTGGGGTGAGGCAATACCCCATTATCCGGTATCCGTAGGGGGAAGTTATTCTCCTCTACATAAATCGAAATCTCACTGTAAGGTGAGTTGTTGATAACTACCAGCTGAGTGGAAGGGGGCTGTAAATGATCCCAAAGAGAAATAAGTTGAAACAAGAGCAGTGATGAGAGGGCGAGGATTAGTACACGGGGCCGTTTGTTTTTCATGAAGTGGCTAATCAGAAAAATGAAAATCAGCAGTAGTATAGAAGAAGGCAGTGAAATCTTTAGGCCGGTGAGTTGAGCGAAGGGAAGTGATTCGATGAACTGAACAATGGTTAGCATGAGGTTTGTCAATAATTGAACAAGGCTATGGAGAATCTGAGGTAGCCACTCAAGAAAGTTCGACAGCGTTTTTGGCAACAAGCCGGTCAGCAACAACGGTATCATCGAATAGATGATGCCTCCCAAAAGCGGTACCACAAGGATGTTGGTGATGAAGAACCAGGTTGGAAAGGTGCCGAAATGGTATAACAAGAGTGGAAAGAGGCCTAGTTGAGCCGACAGAGAGAGGGTCATCAGGTTCCAGAGGTATTTTGTTATTTTCTTTTTGGTTATGACCAGTGCCGCAATCCGAGGTTGAAACCATAGAATCGAAAAGACTGCTCCGAAGCTCAATTGAAAACTGATGTCATAGAAGCTGTTTGGTTGAAATATAAGAATCAGGAAAGCGGCTGCGGCCAGTGTGTTTACGGTGAAAGAGCTTTCTTGTCTAAGGCGCCCAATGCAATAAAGTGAAAGCATGATTACGGCCCTAACTACCGATGCTGAGAGTCCTGCTAGGAAAGCATAACCGCAAAGCATCAGGATGATTGTCCATTGGCGGATGCGGAAGCCTATTCCCCTTGTACCAAGTGGTGACAGGAGCAGGGAGAGTATCAGATAGATTATCCCTGTGTGAAGTCCACTTACTGCCAGCAGGTGAGCTGTGCCGGAGGCTTGGAAAGCCTTCTTGATGTCGTCCGAAAGGTATGCCTTGTAGCCGAGTGTTACTGCTGCTATAAAGGCATAAGTGTCCCCTACAAGCCCAAGAGAACGATAGTAACTGAGAATATTTATCCGGCATCTTTGTGCCAACAGATAAGGAGTATTAATGCTTCTTCCTGTTATACTCCATTCATTGTCAGTGATATAATCTCTGGCGGCAAATCCTTTGTTGCACATATATCCGGCATAGTCCCATTCTCCGGGATTCCCGAAGTTGCGAAATGGTTCCGGTTGTGCACTGATAACAATTTCGTCGCCAGGCAATAGTTTCATCGCACGGTTGCTTTTTTCCAGGTAGAGCATCACTTTCTTTTCCAATGGTGGAGCTGTTCGCACTGGGCATTGTACCGATCGCTCTTTCTCTTCAGGAATATCAAGTAGAACTGCGAGGTATGTTTTGCGATGTTCGGGGAAGGTGAATTTGCTGAATGCTCTCTGTTCACGGCATTGGAGCAGGGTTAAGCCAAAAAGAAAGAGGTAGGTGCCGGCACCGAAGATCCACCTGCATGCAAAGTGATTTAGGTTATGTCGTAAGAATGATAGGAAGAAGAGCAGGGCACCCAATAAAGTCAAAATCACATTCAGCAGTCCGATGTCTGAAAGGAATGGACTGGAAATGATAGCACCGACAACGGGGAGTAGAAGTCGGATAAAGGGCGTTTTACCAATCACTTCGTTCATTTCACGCGCATGGTGAAACCGATGGAAACTTCTCCGCTCTGCGAATAAAAGAGCCGAAGTCGCCTCTTTTAGAATTGTGTATTGTGTCTTAAAGCGCCTTCAGCTGTCGAATGGTCTCTTCAGGATCATCGGAAGAGAAAACGAAGCTGCCGGCCACCAGCACGTTAGCGCCGGCATCAACAAGTCTTCTGCCGGTCTCCAGATTAACACCTCCGTCAACCTGGATCAGTGTGGGAAGGTTTCTTTTTTCAATCATTTCCCTAAGCCTGGCAACCTTTCTAACAGTAGATTCAATGAACTGTTGTCCACCAAATCCGGGGTTTACAGACATCAGGAGTACCATGTCCAACTCCGGTAGAATCTCATCCAACAATGCAATCGGAGTATGGGGGTTCAGTGTAACTGCCGGCTTCATTCCTTTACGGCGAATCTCCTGAACCACCCGGTGCAGGTGATTGCATGCCTCGTAGTGAACATTCATGAAGGAGGCACCGGCTGCCCTAATCTCATCGGTGAATTTTTCAGGACTGACAATCATCAGATGTACATCCAGCTTTTTTTGTGTGACACTCTTCAATTGATTGATCACCGAAAATCCGAATGAAATATTCGGGACAAAGACACCATCCATGATATCCAGGTGGATCCAGTCTGCCTCACTTCTGTTGAGCATCTCAATATCCCTTTTGAGATGAAGAAAATTGGCCGCCAGTAGGGACGGTGCTACAATCGTACTCATTTGTTTATTTTTTCTGCTTCCAAAGGTAAAGAAAATTCTTTATTTGTGAAAATTGAGGCCTTTTCACTCCTGATTATATTAATCAGGTATTCAATTCTGAATGAACAGTTTCTCGTTTTGAGGTATTCTTTTCATAGGACAGTAGCATCTTGCATACTGACGAATGATCAGCAGTGATGTTAGGGAAGGGTGCACCTGTTCGCAGGGAGGCTTTTTTGCTGTTTTCTTTTCCTGTGGATTTTTTTTGTTCATCAGCTCTTTGGCTTCTTAAAGGTAAACGTCCGGAGGATACAATTATTGCCATGACCCCAAAAATAACCTTCTTGTTGTAGACAAATCCCACTCTTTTACATATCTTTGCCCACTTAAATCCATAAATACGACAATAATGAGAAAATTATTTTATCTTTTTATATCAGCATTGATTCTGATCTCTTGTCAGAATGCAAATGAGTATACCATCAAAGGTACGGTTGCTAATCCAGGTTTTGAAGGAACAAATGTATATCTGCAGGAGATGACTGACGACGCAATGGTCACAACCGATACAGCAGTGGTGGAGAATGGTCGGTTTAGTTTCACGGGTGCGTCAGATGCTACCCACCTGCGCTTTGTCCTCTTGGATGAGTCGGTTGATCCGCGACAGGAGAACCGTATACCAATTTTATTGGAACCGGGAAAGTTAAAAGTCGCTTTCGACAGCGTGGTGACAGTAAGTGGCTCAACAATCAACGAAGCATATACCGATTTCAGGTCAAAACAACGTGAATTAGGGATGCAGATTCGCGAAGTAGTGGAACGTTACAACAGTGCCCATGCTAACGGAACAATCACCGGGGAGATGGAAGCCGAGATTAACGCCAGCTACGACAGTATCAGTAACGAAATGACCGATTTGAACTTCAACTTCATCAAAGAGAACATCGGCAACGACTTGGGGCAGTACTCCTTCATGGCTTCTTCTTCGATGTTTGAACCGGAACAACAGCGTGAGATTCTAGCACTGGCGGATGAGTCTTTCAAGTCGAAAGAGAATATTCAACGTGTGGTGGAACGGCTGGAGAACCTGGAAAATGTAGCGGTTGGAAAGAAATTTGTTGATTTCACACTGACCGATCCCGATGGCAATGAGGTTTCCCTGTCACAATATGCAGGTCAGGGCAAGTATGTATTTGTCGATTTCTGGGCAGCATGGTGTGGTCCCTGCCGTCAGGAGATGCCCAATGTGGTTGCAGCTTATGAAAAGTATAAATCGAAGGGATTCGAAGTGGTTGGTGTCTCTTTCGACAGAAATCGTGACGAGTGGCTTGAGGGAATTAACCAGATGGAAATGAGTTGGCCGCAGATGTCAGACCTGATGTATTGGGATAGTCCGATTGTGGATCTTTATGCCATACAGGGTATTCCCCACACTATCCTGCTAGACAAGGACGGCATTATCATTGAGAAAAACCTTAGAGGTGAAGCATTGGATGCAAAACTGGCAGAGTTGATGCCATAAACTCCCTGAACAGATGAACATAAGAATGGAGCTACCGTAGGTGAGCTCCATTTTTTGTTACCACAAAATTATTTCCTATTTTTGTGGAAAAGATATGCAGATGATGCCACGCAAGCAGTTTTTGGTATTTGTATTATTGGGTGTTTTGCTTACCCTTTACCCTGGTACCTTATCATTCGCACAAAATAGACCCTTTACGGTGGTTATTGATCCCGGTCATGGGGGTAAGGACCCGGGGGCTGTTGGCGCCACCTCCCGTGAAAAAGATATAGTTCTCTCTGTTGCTCTAAAACTTGGTGCACTCATCGAGAAGCACCAAAAGAATGTGAAGGTGCTTTATACGCGTGACAGCGACCGGTTTGTGGAACTGAATAAACGCGCCGAGATTGCCAACAAAGCACATGCCGACCTCTTCATCTCGCTTCATTGCAACGCATTGGATCGGAAACGTACCTCACCACAAGGTGTGGAGACTTTCGTGCTGGGCTTGCATCGCAGTAAGGATAACCTCGATGTTGCTAAGGCTGAGAACGCAGTGATCATGTATGAAGAAGATTATTCTCTCAAGTATGAAGGCTTTAATCCCAACGAACCTGAATCATACATCATTTTTGAGTTCATGGCCAACACGTTTCTCTCACAAAGTGTGTACCTGGCTTCCATTGTTCAAAACCAACTGGTGACAAGTGCAAAAAGAGTAAACCGTAACGTGAGACAAGCTGGATTTCTGGTGTTGCGTGAGGTTGCAATGCCCAGTATCCTGGTGGAACTGGGATATATAAGCAACCCACATGATGAAAGATACCTGAAGAGCATCAGTGGGCAGAATGCACTGGCCAGTGCTATCTATAATGGGTTCAAGGAGTATAAACGAGAGCATGATAAGAAGAGTTTTGTTTTTAATGGCAATTCATCTTCTCGAGAAGTGGATGGCTTTGCTTCCACGGCTTCTATTTCAACAGTAGAAAGTGAATACCGGATCCAGTTTCTCACCTCATCACGCAAGTATGAGAAGGGAGCAAAAGTTTTCAAAGGATTGGATCCTGTTGAATATTATGTTGACGGGGGGTTGTATAAATACACCTACGGCAACACATACAATCAGTCAGAGATCACCCGAACCCTGCGAGAGGTGCGCCGTAAGTTCAAGGACGCATTTGTCATCGAGCTTGTGGAGGGAAAACGTGTGAAATAATCTATCAGATGAAGAAAACTTCCAGAAATGCGCTTATTGGTCTGGCATTTCTCGCCAGCCTGTTCATGATCTATTTCGGCATTCATTTCCTGAAAGGAATTAATGTGATGAAACAACAAAAGCAATATTTCGCACTCTTCGATGATGTTACCAGTCTACTGCTCTCTTCTCCAGTCTACGTGAAGGGATACCAGGTGGGATTGATCAGAAGCATAACAATGGCCGAAAAGGAACCGATGCGATTCGCAGTGGCCCTGAGTCTTACAGAGGAGTTCCCTATCCCAGAAGACAGTTACCTGGAGTACGGTACCGATCTTTTCGGTGCCTCTATGGCATCGCTGGTCCTTGGTCGTTCGTCGGTGCTGCTACAACCGGGTGATACAATCAATGGCAGAAAAGTGACCGGTTTGATGGATGGTGCTGCAAAGTTAATGCCTCGGGCCGACTCAATCTTCCTGCGTATCGACTCGCTGCTGCTCTCGCTGCAACGACTTACCGCCCATCCCTCTTGGGAGGAGTCCATTAACGGAATTGGTCAAACAGTGAACCAGCTGAATCAGACCAGTGTAAGACTGAACAGGATGACAGCTGCCATCGAAAAAGATTTGCCCCAGATCAGCAGCAATCTGCATGCTGTCACAGACGATTTAAGCAAGGTGAGCAGCGAACTGAGCGAGATGGATTTCAAGCGTACCTACATTGTTATTGATGAAACAGTCAACAACCTGAAAATTCTCTCTGAGAGAATTAACAGTAACGACAATTCATTAGGTCTCCTGATGAACGATACAAAATTGCATGACAGCCTTAATGTGACCATTGATGCAGCCACAAGGCTTCTGGAAGATATAAGGCTGAATCCGGGTCGATACCTTAAGGTGAAAGTGAGTTTGTTTTAATTCAATGGGGTTTCAATTGGGGATCTGTGGAATTATTTAATTAGAATAAATCTAAATAAGGCTGTGCTTGCTTTTCTGTATAAAACACGTTGATTGACTGCACTTACGTAACAAAAAAGAAACATTAAATTGGAGGAGGGGATGTTTAGCCGTTCCCTTATATCGACTTGATAATCAAATTGGTCCTCATGTTTTGATTTACATAATGCGTTGAAAAACAGATTGATGCATCTATCCTGTTGATAAATAACGTATTTTTTTTGAAAGTGTGAAAAACAAAAAAAAGTTCATTTTTTTTTCTCGTTTATTTTTCCAAAATTTGTAATCTCTTAGCTGGAACGACGGGAAAACAAAGATCATTTTAGAAATTCAATGAATAACGATTGTCAGATTTTGTGGAAAAATTGTTTGGATGTGATTCGGGATAATATTCCCGAACCGGCATTCAATACATGGTTTCTCCCAATTGTTCCACTCAATTACCAGGATCATGTGCTCACAGTTCAGGTACCCAGTCAGTTTTTCTATGAATACCTTGAGGATAAATACCTCGATCTGATTCAGCAGACACTTTACCGTGAGATCGGAGAAGGCACCATACTCAACTACCGGATCCTTGTGGAGACTGAAAGCAATACTGTCGTAGAATTGCGGGGTGAGAGTAAGTCGTTCGTTACAACCGACAAGAATTTCCGAAAAAAGGTTTCGGAGAAGGTGCCCAGCCCTTTTGACCGGGTTGAAACCACTGAGTTCGACTCACAGATCAACGGTAAGTATCGGTTTGAGAATTTCTTTGAAGGTGAAAGCAACCGACTGGCACGTACAGCAGCCGAGGCGGTTGCAAACAATCCGGCGAAAACTGCTTTTAATCCTTTATTTGTACATGGTCATTCCGGAGTGGGTAAGACGCACCTCTGTCATGCCATCGGTTCAATGGTGAAGGCTCTTTATCCTGAGAAGAAGGTGCTCTATCTCTCGGCACATCTCTTTAAAGTACAGTTTACCGACGCACGACGTTTCAACACCATCAACGATTTCATTAACTTCTACCAAAGCATTGATGTGTTGATCATCGATGATATCCATGAGTTGTCAGGACTGGAAAAAACGCAAAACACCTTCTTCCACATATTCAACCATCTGCATCAGAATAACAAGCAGCTGGTGATGACCTCCGATTGTGCTCCCATGGATATGCAGGGAATGGAAGAGCGGCTGTTGACCCGTTTTCGTTGGGGGTTATCCACTAAACTGGAGCGCCCTGACAAGGAGTTGCGGAAAAAGATTCTTCAAAATAAAGTCTTGTCAGACGGCCTTTCAATTCCAGCCAACGTGATTGATTTCATCGCCGAGAATGTAACTGAGAACGTACGTGACCTCGAAGGAATTGTTGTCTCACTGATGGCACATTCCATCATCAACAACAGGGAGATTGACATGAGCCTTGCTCGCAGGGTGATGGAACAAAGCATCCGGTTTGAACGGAAAAGGATCACAGTAGAGCGGATTCAGGATACCGTTTCTCAGTTTTTTAACATAAAGAAAGAGCTGATTCAATCTTCCTCACGCAAACGTGAGATTGTACAAGCCCGTCAGGTTACCATGTACTTCATCAAGAAACATACCGAGTTGTCGCTTTCTCAGATTGGTATTCAAGTGGGAAACCGAAATCATGCCACTGTATTGCATGCATGCAACACGGTGAAAAACTTTTATGACGTAGACAAGGGTTTTCGCTCCGACATCGAGGAGATTGAACGAATCCTCAACGCCTGATTTCCTCTTTCAAATCACCTTTCTTCAGTTCCTCCCCCATTTTCTTCCGTTTCATTCTCTGGTAAACGGAGTTTTTTTTATATTTGCCTTTTCTATCGGGCGCTCTTTGCTCCCCAATACCGAAACATCATAAGCAATGATCATTTTCCGATATTTCATTCCGCTGTTTTTTCTGTCGGTTGTGACATTTCCTCTTGTTGCACAAATCCCTCACGGATACTATAACCGGGCAGAAGGAAAGAGTGGAGCTGCATTGAAGAGTGCTCTTTGTTCGCTTGTTGGTGACCCCATGGTGCTTTCATACAGAGAGATATGGGGCGCGTTTGAGACTACTGATGCCATCAGGAAAGATAAGGTGTGGGACATTTATTCCCATAATCCGGGTGATGGAGGAGCTTATAGCTATGACTTCAGGCAGCATCGTTGTGGAACCTCCCGACAGGAAGGCGATTGTTACAATAGGGAGCATCTCTTCCCCAGGAGCTGGTTTCGTGGAACAGTTGCCCTTGAGTCCGACCTTTTTCACATCTATCCTGCCGATGGATACGTGAACAATCGCCGTGGAAACCTCCCCTTCGGTGAAGTTGGTATCATCTACTGGGAGTCAACCAACGGCTCGAAGGTGGGGCAGAATACTTTTGGCGGTTATACCCGTACGGTCTTTGAACCCATCGATGAATACAAGGGTGATGTGGCACGCAGCTATTTCTATGTGGTGACAGCCTATGAGGATGAGTTGTACAGGTGGAACTCAGATCAGACCTCGAGAGAGCGCTATCCCGGTTTTAGCAAATGGTCGCTTGAGTTGCTGCTGAAATGGCACAGGGAAGATCCCGTAAGCCTAAAGGAGGTGCGCCGCAACGAAGCGGTGTATAGGCTGCAACAGAATCGAAATCCCTATATCGATTACCCACAACTGGCGGAACATGTGTGGGGAGATGCCGACAATGACCCTTTTTATTCAGAAGCCATGCCCGACAGCTTTCGTGAGATTGAGCAGAGCCCTTTTGAACGATGGCTGGAGAGAATAATGGGTTTTATGATGACTAGATAGCCAATGAGAACACTGCATCTTTTATTCCTGTTCCTAACGGTGATTACCACCGCTTGTAACCCTGTGTCGGCTGATTCCCTGAAGATAGCCTTGCTAAGCGATATCCATTTATTATCTTCGAAGCTTTACGACAACGGTGAAGCGCTTGCGGCATACGAGCAGGTTTCCGGCAGACAATTCGATGATCAGGAGATGGTGCTTGAGCAGGTGTTGCGTAATTTGCGCCAGGAAGAACCCGATCTCCTTTTGATCTCGGGTGATCTCACCCATCATGGCGAGCAACTGAGCCACCTTGATCTGGTTGCTGTACTGCATTCTCTCGAAAAGGAGGGTGTTCGTGTACTTGTAGTGCCCGGAAATCATGACATCAACATCCCCAATGCCGTTGCTTACAGGGGTGACAAAAAGCTGCCGGTAGAGAGCGTTACTAAAGATGAATTTGTTGCACTCTACGAGTCGTTCGGCTATGGCGAAGCGCTTTACAGGGATGAAGCCTCGCTCAGTTATGTTGCCACACTGGATTCTCAGCACTGGTTGCTTTGTTTCGATAGCAATCGTTATGAAGAACATACTACAGGATCAATTACCGCTGGCCGCATCAAAGAGCAAACCCGTGAGTGGGCGCTTTCGGTGCTTCGAGACGCTGAGGAAAAAGGAATCACTGTGCTGGGCATGATGCACCATGGTCTGGTGGAACATATGCCCTACCAGTCGGATTTCTTCCCCGGATACCTTGTGGAGGAGTGGGCACATCATGCGGCCTGGTTGGCTGAGGCCAAGATGCCTCTTGTCTTTACGGGGCATTTTCACGCGAACGACGTTACCCGTTTTGAGGCTCCCTCGGGTCATAGTATATACGATCTGGAGACAGCCAGCCTCGCGCAATATCCTTACGCCTGGCGGATGATGACTCTCAAGGAGGGCAGTCTCACAGTAGAGAGCCGTTTTGTTAAACTGGCAGACGGCAACAGCAATCTGGAGGAGGAGGCCTACAAGCGATTGGAGATGGTGACCCGGCGAGTGGCAGAGCAACGACTGAGAGGAGTGGGCATTCTGTTACCGGAGGAATTGATGCCATTGCTTACCGACCTGATAGTGAAGCTTAATATGATGCATGTGAAAGGTGATGAGAAAGCTGATCCTGAGATGCAGCTTGCCCTCCGTTTGTTTGCCTCATACCTGGGAAATGAGATGGAAACGAAAGATTTTTCATTCGACTTTCCTCCGGAGGATAACAACCTTGTTATCCGCTGGGGAAAGGAGAAAAGAGAATGACACCGCGTTTGAAAAAGTGTGCCGGTTTGTTATCCTGTATGCATGAAGGAATTCTGGAAGCGGGATGTGACGAGGCAGGCAGGGGGTGTCTTGCCGGACCGGTCTTTGCTGCCGCTGTTATTCTGCCACCTGACTTCAGGTGCGACATGCTGAACGACTCCAAGCAGCTTACCGAGCGACAACGTGAAGAGTTGCGTGTTGTGATTGAACAGGAGGCGCTCAGTTATGCCGTTGCATCCTGTACACCGGAAGAGATTGACCGACTCAATATCTTGAGAGCCTCCATCATGTCGATGCACCGTTCACTGAGTCTGCTCTCCAACAAACCGCAACATATACTGGTGGACGGTAATCGCTTCCTGCCATATGAGGAGATTCCCTACAGCTGTGTCATCAAAGGTGACGCTAAATACCTGTCGATTGCTGCAGCATCGGTGCTCGCAAAGACCTGGCGCGATGATCATATGAGTAATATAGACAAACAGTACCCACTGTTTGGTTGGAGCCGCAACAAGGGTTATCCCACACTAGAGCACCGCGAGGCGATTCGAGTGCACGGCATAACACCCCATCACCGCAAGAGTTTTGCCTTGCTAAAAAGGCAACTTGAATTCAACTTCTAAACCAAATCTGTCAGGATAACGGTTCACACTTCTTTCATTGAGAGCTGAATTCGTTTTCTCTCCTTGTCCACAGAAAGCACTTTCACTTTCACATGTTGGTGTAATGACACTACCTCCGATACATTGGAGACGAACCGATTAGCCAGTTCCGAGATGTGAACAAGTCCGTTTTCCTTGATGCCGATATCCACAAAGCAACCAAACTGGGTGAGGTTCGTCACAATACCGGGTAGAATCATCCCCTCCTGCAGATCGTCTATTTGCCGAATAGAAGGGTCAAATTCAAGTGTCTGAACCGTTGACCGGGGGTCGAGTCCCGGCTTTTGTAGTTCTTGCAGGATGTCAATCAATGTTTCATCACCAACAGTCTCATTCTTGTATCTTTCCTTATCGATGGCGGTGATACGTTCTTTGTTGCCGATTAACTCGCTCACACTGCATTTAAGGTCCTTCGCCATCTGCTCTACGATGGGGTAACTCTCGGGGTGGACTGCAGAATTGTCTAGCGGATTCTCTGCCTCTGTTATCCGTAGAAAGCCGGCGCATTGCTCGAACGCTTTATCCCCCAGTCGTGGAACCTTCTTCAGTTCCACGCGAGAACGGAAAGGACCGTTTGCAGAACGCCACTCCACAATCTTGTATGCCAGCGATTCACCCAAGCCTGAGACATAAGTGAGCAGATGCCTGCTGGCAGTGTTCAGGTTCACGCCAACCAAGTTGACGCAACTCTCCACCGTCAGATCGAGTGAACGTTTCAGCTTCCCCTGATCTACATCATGCTGGTATTGCCCCACACCGATCGCTTTAGGGTCGATCTTTACCAGCTCCGCCAGCGGATCGCTAAGCCGCCGCCCTATGGAGACGGCTCCCCGGACGGTGACATCATATTCCGGGAACTCCTCGCGGGCAACCTTCGAGGCGGAGTAGACTGATGCGCCACTCTCACTCACTACGAACACATTCACCTCTTTCTCGTACCGCAATCCTGTGATGAAACTCTCTGTCTCACGGCTGGCTGTGCCGTTCCCGATGGCGATGGCATCGATATGGTAAGTGGAAACAAGCTTCACCACCTTGTTGCCTGCCTTGCCATACTCCTTCTGTGGTGGGTGGGGGTAGATGGTCTCGTTGTGCAACAGGTTCCCCTGCTCATCGAGACAGACCAACTTGCAACCAGTGCGGTAACCCGGGTCGATGGCAAGGATACGTTTTTGTCCCAGTGGAGGTGCGAGCAGCAACTGCCTGAGATTCTCTGCGAAGACGGTAATGGCGGCATCTTCAGCTTTTTCCCTTGCAATGTTGGCAAATTCGGTCTCGATGGAGGGTTTCAGCAATCGCTTGTAACCATCCTTCACCGCCTCGACAACATGGTTTGCCGCTTCACTGTTGTTCTTCACGAATACCTTTTCAAGTCGTCTAACGCAATGCTCATCATTGGGAGAGATTGAGACACGTAAGAATCCCTCTTTCTCACCACGTCGGATGGCCAGCAAACGGTGTGAGGGCAGTCGTGAGATGGGTGCGGAGAAGTCGAAATAATCGCTGTACTTCTCACCCTCCTGCTCTTTACCTTTCACGACTTTCGCGGTGATCATCGCTTCGCGTGCGAAGATCTGACGCACTATTTGTCGCGCTTGGGAATCCTCGTTAACCCACTCGGCAATGATGTCACGTGCCCCTTTGAGTGCTTCCGCGGCGCTCTCCACGTCATCATTTTTATAACGTTCAGCCTCCTGTTCAACAGGGCGCTGTTGCTGTGATATCAGCCAGCCGGCCAATCCTTCCAGCCCCTTCTTACGGGCAATTTCGGCCCTTGTCTGCCGCTTGGGTTTGTAGGGCAAATAGAGATCTTCCAAAAGGGCGCTATCGTCGCAATGACGGATCTCCATTTCCAATTTTGGTGTCAGTTTCTCCTGCTCGTTGATAGATTTCAGGATATACTCCTTCCGCTTATCCAGCTCTTCCTGTTTCTCTTTCATTTCACCGATCCGGGCGATCTGCACCTCATCAAGGCCTCCGGTCATCTCCTTTCGGTAACGGCTGATAAAGGGGATGGTGGCACCTTCCCCCAGCAGGCGGATGGTGTTCTCAACACTTCTGAGGGGTAACCCGAGCGATTGGGCAATGGATGAATGGTTCTGGGACATAAGTAGATTCTTCGATGACAGTAATGGTTCAACTGCAAATGTAAAGATTTTTTTCCTAACTTTACCTCACCAAATGCTATCGGTATGGCCAAACTGAAATCAGTCTATTTCTGCAGCCAATGCGGCTACGAATCGCCCAAGTGGATGGGCAAATGTCCCTCTTGCGGTGAGTGGTCCACTTTCGTGGAAGAGTTGGTACGCAAGGATGTCACGACTAAACAGGAGGACACACGTTCCTTCCAGAGCGTAAGGAGTGAGCCTCAGCAGTTGCGGGAGATTCGTGCAGACGAGGAACCACGCATCGACCTACTTGATGGCGAGTTGAACAGGGTTTTGGGTGGGGGACTTGTTCCTGCATCGGTGGTGTTGCTGGGTGGCGAACCGGGGATTGGAAAGTCTACACTTGTCCTGCAAACAATCTTGAAGCTGAGTGGATTGCGCACACTTTATGTCTCCGGAGAGGAGAGTGCCCGGCAGCTTAAACTGCGTGCCGATCGCATCGGGTTGCATAACGATGACTGCCTGATTGTGTGTGAAACGAACCTCGATGAGATTTTTAAACATGTGAAGAGCACCTCACCCCGATTGCTGGTCGTCGATTCCATTCAAACCATCTACAGTGAGGCTCTCGAGTCGGCCCCAGGGAGCATTTCACAGGTGCGGGAGTGTGCGGCAACCCTGCTCAAGTTCGCCAAGCAGTCTGGAACACCAGTGTTGCTGATTGGCCACATCACCAAGGAAGGAAGCATTGCCGGGCCAAAGATCCTTGAACATATTGTCGATACTGTAATTCAGTTCGAGGGCGATCAACACTATATGTACCGCATTCTGCGAAGCATCAAGAATCGTTTTGGCAGTACCGCCGAGCTGGGAATCTACGAGATGAACCAGTCGGGTCTTCGTGAGGTGAGCAATCCCTCCGAGTTGCTGTTGACGCAAAATCATGAGGGGTTGAGTGGTGTCTCCATTGCGGCTGCCATAGAGGGGATTCGTCCTTTTTTAATTGAGACACAAGCACTGGTGAGTACAGCTGCCTACGGAACACCGCAGCGCTCAGCCACCGGCTTTGATATCAGACGAATGAACATGTTGCTGGCAGTGCTGGAGAAACGTGCAGGTTTCAGGCTGGCACAAAAGGATGTCTTTCTCAATATTGCCGGAGGGTTGCGGGTGAACGATCCCGGGATGGATCTCTCGGTGATCAGTGCCATCCTCTCTTCCAGCCTCGATATGAGTGTGGAGAGCAACACGGCACTTTGTGGTGAAGTGGGTCTGTCCGGTGAGATACGGCCGGTGAATCGCATTGAACAACGCATCCAGGAGGCAGAAAAACTGGGCTTTTCCCGCATCCTGATACCGGCCAATAATCTGAAAGGGTACACCAAAAAGGTGAAAATTGAGATGATTCAGGTGAAGAAGGTGAGCGATGCCTTTCGTATTCTTTTTTCCTGATACCGCCTGCCTGTGTCAACCTCTGCCAGAGAAAAAGGAGTAAACCATTTTGTATGTAGGAAAAAAATATTACCTTTGCATCCGCTTTGTGCGAGAATGGTACCTTGGCCGAGTGGTTAGGCGCCGGTCTGCAAAACCGTTTACGGCGGTTCGAATCCGCCAGGTACCTCACAGCAAAAAAACTCCAAAACCTGAGAAGGTTATGGAGTTTTTTTTTATTTGAATAATTTCATGAATATGCCCAGTCCGCAAATTGACTGTCAGTTTTCCTGTGGGGGTTCTTTTCTAAAGGCATCCGCAACCTTCCCGTAGTTCTCCTTCCATGCTTCCGCAACAGATGCAAAGAAGTTTCCGGCACTCTCCTTCACTACATCCCATTTGCCGTCTGCCATCATGTCATACTCATCCAGTTTTGCTGAAAGGCTGTCGCGTAGCTCTCTCAGTTTCTCCAGTTGTTCCTTGTATTCCTCCTTTGCATCATCTGCAATCTCGCCTGCCCTGGCTTCCAGCCTTGAGATGGTTTCAGCCAGCTCATCAATCACCTGGTGTGTCTTTTGTTTGAATTCCTCTTTTTTCATTGTTCCTTCACATTGTTGTTGTTGGACATTTTATAAATAACATCCAAATCAGTGATTGGTTCAAATGACGATAATAACCTTTTAATGCGTCATTTCAGAAATTTAAAATTGGGAAATTGGGAATAATGGGATCAAAATGAAAGTGAAACAGATGAAAAAGCGTATCTTTGCAACTTAATTATTGTTGAGAAATATGCTGAATGTAGTGATTTTTGGTGCTCCCGGATCGGGAAAGGGAACACAAAGTGAGAAGATAGCCGAACGGTACGGACTGCAACACGTGTCCACCGGTGAGATCTTAAGAGAAGAAATCGCATCATCAACCGAACTGGGTAAACTTGCCGACTCCTATATGTCGAAGGGAGAGCTGGTACCCGACTGTGTGGTGATTGAGATGCTGGAAGAGTTAATCGCACGCAACAAAGGTGCAAAAGGATTTATCTTTGACGGTTTTCCCCGTACGGTTCCTCAGGGGGAGGCGTTGCATGAGTTACTTCTGCGGCACGATGAAACCGTGAATATAGTGGTAAGCCTGGAAGTGGCCGATGAAGAACTGATTGACCGTTTGCTGAAAAGAGGTGCGATCTCCGGTAGGAGCGATGACAATCGTAAGACAATTGAGTCGAGGTTGAGAGTCTATTACCGACAGACCGCCCCTCTGAAGGAGTTTTACCGCAATCAGGATCTGTTAAAAGAGATAACAGGTGTCGGATCGGTCGAATCGATCTTTGAATCGATTGTGAATGAAATCGACAGGGTAACAGAATTGTAATGGCTGAAACAAATTTTGTAGACTACGTAAAGATTTTCTGTCGATCTGGAAAGGGAGGACGAGGATCCGCCCATTTCAGGCGAGAAAAGTATATCCCCAAAGGTGGTCCCGACGGAGGCGATGGAGGGGATGGTGGAAGCATCATCCTGCGTGGCAATCGCAACTATTGGACTTTGCTTCACCTTCGCTACCAGCGGCATCTCTTTGCCGAACATGGTGAGAATGGATCCAAGGCGCAACGCTCTGGAAAGAAGGGTGAGAGCCGCGTGATTGAGGTTCCCTGTGGGACCGTAGCCTATGACGCCCACACCGGCGAGTACCTTTGCGACATCACCGATCACGATCAGGAGGTGGTGTTGCTCAAGGGAGGGCGCGGCGGTCAGGGCAACCAACATTTTAAGACAGCAACCAACCAGGCGCCACGCTATGCCCAGCCGGGTGAACCCTATGAAGAGCTCTGGGTAATACTGGAACTGAAGCTGCTGGCTGATGTGGGATTGGTAGGTTTCCCCAATGCCGGCAAGTCAACCTTACTCTCGGTGGTCTCGGCAGCAAAACCGAAGATAGCCAATTATCCCTTCACCACATTGGAACCCAACCTGGGTATCGTCAGCTATCGCGACGCCAAGTCGTTTGTGATGGCTGATATCCCCGGTATCATTGAAGGAGCCAGTGAAGGTAAAGGTTTAGGACTTCGTTTCCTGCGTCACATCGAACGAAACGCACTGCTTCTCTTCGTAATCCCTGCCGACGCCGAAGATATCCGAAAAGAGTATGATATCCTGCTGAACGAGTTGCGGCAATACAACCCTGAACTGATGGACAAGAGACATGTGCTGGCCATCTCCAAGTCCGATATGCTCGATGAGGAGCTGATGCACGAGATTTCTTACGATCTGCCTGAGATACCCTATGTCTTCATCTCCTCAATCACCGGTTTTGGGATTCCCACCTTGAAAGATGTCCTCTGGCGGGAACTTAACAGCGATATGGTGGTGCCAATGACAGTCACACGTGAGGCGCTGGTTCATCGCAACCTTGATTTGTCAAAACTAGGCTTTGAAGAAGATGAAACAATCCGTGACGATGAGTCATCTGTGGATGATGAATTGTGGGATGGTGACGATGAGCCATACGATGTAGATGAATAAACAGGCAGATGAGGCAGCATCCCCATTATAACAACCTGTTGCTATCCGATCTGTTCGCTGCGGAAGAGAAGGTGATGCATTTCTTCACCACACGTGTGGGAGGTGTGAGTAGCGGTGCTTTCTCCTCCTTTAACATGGGTAATTTCTCCGATGATGATCCTCTGAAGATTAGTGAGAACCGTGAGATCCTATCCAGAATGTTTTGCCTTGCCCCCGACCACTTTATCACTCCCCATCAGACACACGGTACCGGTGTACTTACCATTGATCAGGAATTTCTCTCTCTCGGCAGGAGTGAAGTGATGGAACGGCTCTACGGAGTGGATGCCACCCTTTCCGCTGAGAAGGGACTCTTTCTCTGTGCCACCACTGCAGATTGTGTTCCCATCCTCCTGTTTGATAGAGAAAAAGAGGTGATAGCTGCAATTCACGCCGGTTGGCGGGGCAGTGCGGGCCGCATTGTGGAGAAAACCATCCGTGAGATGGGAGATCGATTTGGGTCATCTCCTGCCAATCTGCTTGCTGCCATCGGACCTGCCATCTCAATGGATCACTATGAGGTGGGGGAGGAGGTGATGAACTCTTTCTCCCTGAATGGTTTTGATTTGAATGACCCGCTGTTGTCGACGAATAATGAAGCCTTGTCACGTTGGTATATCGACCTGAAGGAGATCAACCGGAGGGAGCTACTCCGCTTGGGAGTCCTGCGTGAAAACATTGAAAAAAGTGATCTCTGCACTTATGAACGGGAGGATCTCTTTTTTTCTGCCCGTCGGCAGACTGTTCATTCAGGACGGATGCTGAGCGGTATCAAGATGCTTCCGTAAGTAATAAAAAAAAGAAGGAATCCCGGTGGATTCCTTCTCTCATAGTTTAACACACAGACTGGGCTTAGTTGATGCCAGTCTATTTTTTTTTGATCAGTAACGTGCGCTCACCACATCCCAGTCGATGATGTTCCAAATCTCCTTCAGGTGATCGGCACGACGGTTCTGATAGTCGAGATAATAGGAGTGCTCCCATACGTCGAATCCGAGTACCGGTGTAAGGCCGCTGGTGAGCGGATTACCGGCGTTGCTTTCTTTCAGGATCGAGAGCTTGCCGCCTTCATCCTTGGCCAGCCATACCCATCCGGATCCAAATACCCCCACACCGGCGGCGTTGAACTCTTCCTTGAATTTATCGAATGAGCCGAACTGCTCATTGATGGCATCTGCCAGTTTTCCCTTCGGTTCACCTCCCCCGTTTTTCTTAAATGAGGTGAAATAGAGATTGTGGTTGAGTGCCTGGCCTGCGTTGTTGAAGATCGCACCGTCGCTCTCCTTCACAATGGTTTCCAGGTCTGCGTTCTCGAATTTTGTTCCTACAACCAACTTGTTGAGGTTGTCAATATAGGCCTGGTGGTGCTTGCCATGATGCAGTTCTACGGTTTGTTTACTGATAATTGGCTCCAGGGCATCGGTTGCATAAGGTAATGCTACTTTTTCAAATTTCATATCTACACTGTTTTTAGTTTGTTGATCTTTATTATTTGCGTTTGATTGGTTGCAGCTGACCATTGTCAGTGCCATCAGTCCAATTGTAAGATATTGATGAATCGCTTTCATATCTCTCATTATTTGTTTGTTGTTATAACGAGATGAAGAATCAATTTGTTCGCCACAGTTTGAAATGATTCCGGATAGTGAGATCACTTGTGTCCAACATAAAAGCCTGAATGTTGTCATTCAGGCTTTTATGTTGGAGGCCGACCGGGATCGGTTCTCTCTATCGGGTGTTGAGATTATTTATGGGTCTTGATTTCCGTCTCCTCGGTCTCATCGTTTAACTTCTCCTCATCCTGTTGCTTTAGATTGGAACCATGACCGTCGGTATCAGTGTCAATGAAAACCGAGTCGCCAGAACCTGAAGGACGTGAGGGGATCACCTCTTTTTCCGGCACGTCTGTCTTGCTGTCGAGGATCTCCTGTGAGCGCGATACCCATCTGCGTTTACCAAAAATATGTTCCAGGTCATCGGAATAGATGATCTCTCTCTCCAGCAGAATCTCCGCCAACTGATTGTGGCCTGCGGTATGATCATTCAGAATCTGTTTGGCGCGTTCGTACTGCTTGGCGATCATCGCCTTCACTTCGGTGTCGATTAACTGTGCTGTCTCATCACTGTATGGCTTTGAGAAAGTGTACTCCTGACCTGTAGAGTCGTAATAGCTCAGGTTCGCCAGTTTGTCGCTCATACCCATGTAGGTGATCATCGCATAAGCCTGTTTGGTGACGCGTTCCAGGTCATTCATTGCTCCGGAGGAGATCTGGCCGATGAATATCTCTTCGGCGGCTCGTCCCCCCAGCAGGGCGCACATCTCATCGAGCATCTGTTCTTTGGTGGTGATCTGACGCTCTTCAGGCAAGTACCAGGCCGCGCCCAGCGCCTTGCCGCGTGGCACGATGGTCACTTTTACCAACGGGTTGGCATGTTCCAGGAACCAACTGAGTGTGGCGTGACCCGCCTCGTGGATGGCAATCGATCGCTTCTCCTGTTGTGTGATGATTTTGTTCTTCTTTTCCAGTCCGCCCACGATGCGGTCAACCGCATCCATGAAATCATTCTTCTGCACGAATTTCTTTTTGCGGCGGGCGGCAATCAATGCAGCCTCATTGCATACATTGGCGATGTCAGCGCCTGAGAAGCCGGGTGTCTGACGAGCCAGGAAATCGATGTTGATCGACTCATCTATTTTGATGGGGCGTAGGTGCACCTTGAAAATCTCCTTCCGATCGTTCAGGTCAGGAAGTTCTACGTATATCTGTCGGTCGAAGCGGCCGGCGCGCATCAATGCTTTGTCCAGTACGTCTGCCCGGTTGGTGGCTGCCAGGATGATCACACCGCTGTTGGAGCCGAAGCCGTCCATCTCGGTCAGCAGCTGATTGAGCGTGTTCTCCCGCTCATCGTTCGAGCCGAAGTTGGTGTTCTTGCCACGTGCACGCCCTACGGCATCGATCTCATCAATAAAGACGATACAGGGTGCCTTCTCCTTCGCCTGTCGGAAGAGGTCGCGCACACGTGAGGCTCCCACCCCCACGAACATCTCCACGAAGTCAGATCCGGAGATGGAGAAGAAAGGTACGTTGGCCTCACCGGCCACTGCTTTTGCGAGAAGGGTCTTGCCGGTGCCCGGGGGGCCTACCAACAGCGCTCCCTTGGGGATTTTACCTCCCAGGTTGGTGTAGTTGCCCGGATTTTTGAGGAACTCAACAATCTCCTGCACCTCCTCTTTTGCCTCCGAGAGGCCGGCTACATCCCTGAAGGTCACCTTCTGGCTCGAGTCCTTGTCGAATAGTTGTGCTTTCGACTTGCCGACGTTGAAAACGCCTCCGCCGGCACCACCACCGCCACCTTGCATGCGGCGCATCATCCAGATCCAGAAGACGATCAGCAGCAGGAATGGAGCGAAAGTGATCAGGATGCCCCACATCTCCGAGGTGGTGTCGAACCGTACATCAATCTCGTAGTTCTGTTCTGTCTTTACACTTTCGATAAACTCTGCAATGGCATCGGCAGATGCTCCTTCCACCTGGATTACTGGAGTACGTCCCGCCTTGGATGCATCCTCTCCAAAGATATGGTTCACCGACTCTTCGCGTGCCATCGCCTCGGCCGTTCCCTTGTTGCTGAAAACCACGATGCTTTTCACCCGGTTCTCTTTCACATATTGTTGGAATTCAGACCATGTCACCTCCTTCACGGAGGTGTCCTGACCAAAGAACCACATTCCCATTAAGATGGCCAGTGCGATGGCGTAGATCCAATAGGGGTTGATGGGGCTTTTGGGATTGGTGCCACCCATCTTGGGGCGCATCGTAGGTTGCTTATCTTTATTGCTGTTTGTATTGCTCATGTTTGAAATGTTCTATTGCCTTTTGGCTTATACCGGCGTGGTGCATGAAGTTGATTCGCTTCGTCCGGATAAATTGTAACAAATATTCGGTAAATTAGTTTTACAAGAGTGAGGGAATGCGTTCACTCTTTGCATCGTCCCATAGGTTGTCGATGTTATAGAATGTTCGCAGTTCGGGTAGGAAAATGTGCACAATCACATTGCCATAATCAATGGCAATCCATTCTGCTTGTTGTTGTCCATGGATTCGTATCGGTTTCTCGGTTGTTTTCTTTTGAACCATCTCCTCAACCGAGTTTGCCAGTGCCGATACCTGGGTAGGGGTGTTTCCCTCGCAAATCACAAAGTAATCGCATATAGCTCCGGGGATACCTTTCAATCGTATGGAGCTGATATTTTTACCTTTTTTCTCCTGGATGCCTTCAATAATAGTTTCTACCAGTTCGTTTTTTTCTGTCATTCTGAATGATAAGTCTGTTGTTGTTACAAAGATAGGCTGTTTTTTTGGAAGGGATGCATCCAGGCACAACCTTTCTCTCTTTTAGAATATGTTTTGCAAAAACAATGCCACGATCATCCAGGCTATATCAGCACAAACCCTGTCTCGGGATAAGAAACAGGGTTTGTGATATTGATTGTTTGCGTAGAGTTTCTTTTGCGACGGATCAGAGGGTTTGAAGGCTCATGTTGCGCCATCTTACCTTGATGCCACCCCCGTCGTGGATTTGAAGTGCAATCCGTCCTTGTGCCGCACCAATCTTTTCATCGGTCAGATCCACCATCTCCTCCCCATTCAGGTAGGTTTTCACGTTGTCGCCCTTCACCAGGATACGCAGCGTGTTCCATTCACCCTCTTTCAGGATCTCCTCCTTCTCGTCGGGGATCTGTACCAGCCATCCGCGGCCGTAAGATTCGTAGATGCCGCCGGTATCATTCCCTTTGGGGGCTACTTCCACCTGCCACCCGTTTACCATGGCTACCGGTTCGATAAATGAACGGATGAAGACACCGGAATTTCCGTCTGCCTCCTGTTTGAATTCAACTGAAAAATCAAAATCATCATAGTAGGCGCGGGTGGCAAGATAGCCATATTGTTTGTCGGGACCGCTCTCACAAATCAGTTCTCCGTTTTCTACGTACCATTTCTCGGTGCCGTACACCTCCCATCCGGTCAGATCGACGCCGTTAAAGAGAGAGACTTCCTCTTCCCTACGGGGCAGCTCCCTGATCTTGATGTTGCGGAACCAGGCTGCTGAACCGTGGTCTTGCAAGCAGATCACACCCTTGCGGGCAAGACCGTATTCGGGTGCGTTCTCCCATTTGCCGCTCTCTTTGCGGGCAAACCAATCCTCGCTCCAGGCCTCAAATTCTACTACCTTTTCACCGTTAAGCCAGTGTTCCACGTGGCCGTTGTCGAAGAGGATTCTGGAGCTGTTCCACTCTCCTGCCGGTTTGATGATTGTTTTCTCCGGGTCGGTGGTGTGCATGGCATAGTCTGCTGCCGTCTTTTGCCAATCCTCAAGTGGCTCGGGGAAGTTCAGTTCATCGATGAGTTGATACTCCGGCCCGGTAACATAGGGGACCGCAAACTTGGGATTCTCCACAACATGATACAGCACGCCGCTGTTGCCTCCGTCGGCAATTTTCCAATCCCACACCAGTTCAAAGTTTTCGTAAATCTTCTCGGTAACGATGTAGCCATGTTCATCGGCACCCTCTCCCTTGGCCTGAATCATCCCATCTTCGGCGTACCAGGGGGCCGTTAGTTTTTCACCATTGTAATCACGCCATCCGTTCAGGGTTGTTCCATCAAACAGCAGTTCCCATCCCTCGGCAACCTCTTCCTGTGTGAGGCTGTTGTGCTTCGTTGTACTACTGCAGGAGGTGATTGCGGTAGCTGTTGCAATTGCGATCAGAAAATTAAATTTTGACATTTCTCTATTACTTTTATGTTGACACATTATCTTTGCAGAAGGATTTCCTTTTTGCAAAGATATTGAATAATTGTATCTTCACACCGAGTTACTTAATTTTTTTAATATTTTGCAGTCAATGACAAGCACTCTTCATCAGGATGATCAAAGCGGATGGTGAAAACCAAACAGTCTTGTAAGATGTTATGATCTCTCAAAGAGAGAAAGGGAAGAGGACTGAAAACAATCGGGTTATTTTGGAACACATTGATCTAACAAACAATCAAGAAACGACGGAAAAACGATTTGTAGCCACGGTCGGTTTTTTTGACGGGGTGCATGCCGGACACCGTTATCTGATAAAGCAGGTAAGAGAAGAGGCCGCACGAAAACTACTACCCTCGGCAGTGGTTACCTTTCCGGTACATCCCCGCAAGGTGTTGCAAACAGATTATCAACCCGCATTACTCTGCGGTTACGAGGAGAAACTGACATTGCTCGCATCAACGGGAGTGGATTACTGTATCACGCTGCCCTTCACCAAGTCACTTTCACAGCTTTCTGCAAGTGCCTTTATGCAACAGGTGCTCCAGGAGCAATTGCACGTTTCCACCCTTTTGGTGGGATATGACCATCGCTTCGGCCATGATCGGAAGGAGGGTTATGCAGACTACGAACGATATGGTGAGGCGATTGGCATGGATGTGATCCGTGCTAAGGAGTGGCAGTCCGATGGTGAGAATGTCAGTTCCACCCGTATCCGCAAACTCTTGAAAGAGGGTGATGTGATGCGTGCAAACAGTCTGCTCTCCTATAGATACACGTTGTCGGGTAAGATTGTGGAGGGGTATCGCGTGGGGCGCACCATCGGTTTCCCGACAGCCAACATCCGTTCCTGGGAGCGATACAAGGTAGTTCCTGCACTGGGTGTCTATGCCGTGCGGGTTCACTTGCTGGGAGAAACCTATGAAGGGATGTTGTACATTGGCACACGCCCTACACTGCATGCTGATCCGGAGGTGAGTGTAGAGGTGAACATCTTCAATTTCAGCGGTAACCTCTACAACCAATCCCTTACAGTTGAATTCATCGATTTCATCCGGTCAGATCAGAAGTTTGAAACAATGGAACAGTTAGTGGAACAGATACATATGGACAAAAAGAACGTACAGCAACGTTTGCGAAAAGAACGATTATGAAAACCTTTGAATTGAATAACGGAATCGCAATTCCGTCACCGGGCCTTGGCACCTATCGCCTGGGCAGAAATGATGCCGAGGTGGAGCATGCGGTTCGCAGTGCCCTTGATGCCGGCTACCGTCACATCGATACCGCCACGCTTTACGGGAATGAAAAGCCTATCGGCAAGGCACTACGCGAAAGCGGTATTCCCCGGGATGAGTTGTTTGTGACCACCAAGTTGTGGGGCAGCGACATCCTGCAGGAAAGGATCACGGAGGCTTTTGAAGAGAGTATGAAGAAGCTTGATGTTGGCTTTGTTGATCTTTACCTCGTTCATTGGCCCGTGAAGGGTAAGGTTGTTGAGGCCTGGCATGAAATGGAAAGGATTTACGCAACTGGAGCTGTTCGTGCCATCGGGGTGAGCAACCACCTGATTCACCATCTGGATGAGCTGCTTGATGGGGCAGATGTTGTTCCTGCTGTGAACCAGGTGGAGTTGCATCCTTATCTGGTGATGCAGGAGCTGCAGGATTTCTGCCGGGATAAGAGCATTGTGGTGGAATCATGGAGTCCGCTGGGAAGCAGTAAGATACCCCTGTTGACCGACCCCGTTTTGCTGAAGATTGCATCCAAAAAAGGAAAGAGTACTGCACAGGTGATCCTCCGTTGGAATCTCCAGAAAGGGTTGTTGCCCCTCCCTAAGTCATCCCACAAAGATCGACAGCGGGAAAACATAGAGCTGTTTGATTTCTCCCTGACAGCCGATGAGATGTCGATGATCGACATGCTTGACCGGAATGAACGTACCGGTGTTGATCCCGATGAGATTGAATTTTAGTAGATCCCCCGCTCGTTGAGCGCTCGTTGGTAGCGAGCGGCATTGCGTGCATGCTCGGCATGTGTGACTGCGAAGTTGTGCCGTCCTGAGAGGTCATCCTTTGCACACATGAACAGATAGTTGTGTTGCCCTGGTGACAGGGTGCCATTGATGGCTGCGATGGAGGGTATCCGGATGGGACCGGGTGGCAATCCCTCTCTCCTGTATGTGTTATAGGGTGATTCCACCTCCAGATGTTTGTAGAGGATGCGTCGCAATGTGAAGTCGCCGACGGCAAACTTCACTGTGGGATCAGCCTCCAGTCGCATCCCTCTTTTGAGGCGGTTCAGGTAGAGCCCCGCTACAATGGGGTACTCATCTGCATAGGTGGCCTCCTCTTCTACAATTGAAGCCAGTGTGGAGACCTCCACGGGTGTCAGTCCCAACGCTTCAGCCTTCTTCCTTCTTGCCTCGTTCCAGAAACGGTCGTATTCACTCTTCATCCGCTGCAACAGCGACTCTTCATCCGTGTTCCAGTATACCTCGTAGGTGTTGGGGATAAACATGGCCGGGAAGTTCTCAACGTTAAACCCCATGCGCTCAGCCGCCTCCGGATCATGAAATATCTTCAGTAGCGACAGGCTGTCGACCATGAGCTGACCGGCGAGTCGTCCGGCAAGATCCTCCCTTGTGCGGATGTTGTTGAAGGTGATGTTGACAGGGGTCTGATTCCCCGAGCGCAGCAGGCGTATCACATCGGGCATGGTCATTCCCGCACTGACTTCGTATCGACCACTTTTCACCTGCGACGGATAATTCATCTTTTCGGCCAGCAGGCGGAAGATTTTTTCGGAGGGAAGAGACGCTTTTTCCTTGAGTTGACGAATCACCTCTTCATAGTCGTGCTCCTCCTCAATGTAGATATAGGCTGTTTCGGCCGGATTTAAAGGGGCGAATACCAGCCGGTAGGCATAGATTGCTGCCGCAAGCAGCAACAGCAAAATTATTCCCGATGTCCAAAGGAATCTCTTATGGGTTTTTCGTTTGTGCTTTTGTTCCATTTTAATGCTGCTTAATGCGAAAAAATCAGCACAAAAGTAGAAAGATTCCATTGAAATTATCGCTTTTTCTTTGACAAGTTAAAAACTATCTTGTATATTTGCACCCGATTTCAGGCGAACACAGAGGGAAGTGTGGGTGAGTGGCTGAAACCAGCAGTTTGCTAAACTGCCGTACGGGTAACCGTACCACGAGTTCGAATCTCGTCGCTTCCGCAGATTGGGGAATTTTGCATTGTCAAGAATGCAAATATTCCCTTTTTTTGTCTTGAATTTTACCCTCATACTTCCTCCTCTCTTCTGTATGGTTGGGGTGGCATATGGTTAGCCAGGTATAAAAGGGTGTTTGTATCAGAAATAAACAAAATCGATGAATCTTTTGCAAAATCAATCAAAAACATGTTGTAAAACATATTTTTTGTGGTATCTTTGCAGTGATTTAAATGGCAAGCGAGTTATTTGAAATCATTTTTTAGGTTATCACAGACATCTTGAATGGCTTACAAAGACGGTTGCCGATAAATCATAACTTTTTAATTGAAAAAGAATTATGACAATCAGAAACCTTACCAAAGAAGAGATTTTGGGACAGATCAGGTATCTGGAACAAAACATCTCAAACGGGGCTGTCTCATATCGTACAAACAGATTGAACAGACTTCGTCTATTGAGAGCGAGCTTGCGCAATGCAGGCTGAATGAATGCCACATCTTCTCAGGAGCAGAAAGCAGGATTCCCTGCAAGTATGCTGATGCCCGAAGGAGTGAAAATGAAGGTTGAAGCTGAATGTCCGAAAGGGACATGAACGCTTTTTTTTGAATCAGTACGAAACAATTATACATTGGGCTGTCTTAGGACAGCTTTTTTTGTTTTTATGAAAGACATTTCTGTGTATTCTTGCCTTTTATTCAGAAAAATCAGGAATATGATGTGAAATATATATATCTTTGTGCGATTATCTAACAAAAAGAACAATTTAATTATGGATGTATTATCTGCCAGATTGACTGCTTTGTCGCCTTCCGAAACCTTTGCGATGGCACAAAAGAGCAATGAACTGAAGGCTCAGGGTATTGATGTGATCAACATGAGTGTGGGTGAACCCGATTTCACCACGCCGGAACATATCAAACAGGCAGCCAAAAAAGCGATTGACGATAATTTTTCATTTTATTCGCCCGTGGCCGGTTTCCCGGACCTCAAAAAAGCGATCTGCACCAAGCTGGAAAATGAAAACGGACTCACCTATACTCCTGCACAGGTTGTCGTTTCAGGGGGGGCCAAGCAATCTCTCTGCAATGTGATTCTCTCCATTGTGGACAAGGGAGATGAGGTGGTGATTCCCGGACCCTATTGGGTGAGCTATCCAGAGATGGTGAAGTTGGCAGAGGGAACACCAGTCTATGTATACGCAGGCATTGCCCAGGATTTCAAGATTACACCTCAGCAACTCGAGGAGGCCATCACTCCGAAAACGAAAGCGCTGATTCTCTGTTCTCCTTCCAACCCCACCGGGAGTGTCTATACGCAGGATGAGTTGAAGGCGCTGACTGCCGTGCTGGAGAAATATCCCAATGTCTACGTGATAGCCGATGAGATCTACGAGCACATCAACTATATAGGACAACACCAATCCATTGCACAGTTCGACTCTATTCGTGACCGCGTGGTGGTGGTGAACGGTGTATCGAAAGGGTATGCCATGACCGGTTGGCGCATTGGCTGGATCGCAGCACCCCAGTGGATCGCTTCTGCATGCAGCATGTTGCAGGGGCAATATACCTCCGGACCCTCATCCATCTCGCAGAAAGCAGCCGTCGCAGCCTACAACGGTGACCAGTCTTGTGTGGCTGAGATGCGTACCGCTTTTGAGAGAAGACGCAACCTGATTGTCTCACTCCTGAACGAAATTCCCGGATTGCAGGTGAACAACCCGATGGGAGCTTTCTACATTTTCCCTGAGTGCACCAGTTACCTCGGCAAGTCATTCAACGGCCGTAAGATCGCAACTGCTACCGACCTGGCCATGTATCTCCTGGAGGAGGGACATGTGGCCTGTGTGGGAGGTGATGCATTCGGTGCCCCGGGCTGTATCCGTCTCTCTTATGCCACTTCCGACGAGAACATCAAAAAAGCAATTGCCCGCATCAAAGCGACACTGGCAAAGCTCTCCTAAAGGGAGATGTCGCAAAAACCTGAAGCTGTCTCATGATTTCTCATGAGACAGCTTTTTTTTTCTTCTTACCTCGGAAAATGACCTTTTAGAAGCATATCATATGTTTTGAGAGGGTACAGGACGTGTGCCTCTCCCATACCTCTCCAATGCCCCTCCCATGCCTCTCCAAAAAATCTGGGAGGGGCACAAGCCCATGTCTTGAGAATTCCTCTCGGATTCGTTATTCCCTGAGTCTGCTATTAACAGCAACAATCACTTTTTGATCCCATCTATTTTCAATTGTCAATTCTCAATTTATTGCTACCTTTGCATCTTCAAATTTGCATGGTATAAATTCATTGACAATGAGTAATAGGTTTCCGGAATACAATCAGTTGAATCTTTCAGATATAAACAAGGAAATGCTGAAAGAGTGGGATGACAAGGATCTGTTCAGAAAAAGCCTGGAGATGCGTCAAGGGCATCCCCAATTTGTTTTTTATGAAGGGCCCCCATCGGCAAACGGAATGCCCGGTATTCATCACGTCATTGCCCGCTCCATCAAGGATATCTTCTGTCGCTACAAAACAATGAAGGGGTTCCTGGTCGACCGGAAAGCGGGTTGGGATACCCACGGTTTGCCGGTTGAGCTGGGTGTGGAGAAGTCACTCGGCATCACCAAAGAGGATATCGGCAAGAAGATCAGTGTGGAGGAGTACAACGCTGCCTGTCGTACCGAAGTGATGAAATATACCCGTGAATGGGAGGAATTGACCCGCAAGATGGGTTACTGGGTGGATATGAGTGATCCCTACATCACCTACGACAACCGTTACATCGAAACACTCTGGTATCTGCTCAAGGAGCTTTACAAGAAGGGGCTGCTCTACAAGGGATATACCATACAACCCTATTCGCCCGCCGCGGGTACCGGGCTGAGTACCCATGAACTGAACCAGCCGGGATGCTATCGTGATGTGAAGGATACCACCTGCACGGCCCAGTTTCTGGTGAAGAACCCCCTGCCGGAATGGCAAGACTTTGGCGATCCCTTCTTCCTGGCATGGACCACCACCCCCTGGACACTGCCCTCGAACATGTTGTTGGCTGTCGGGAAAAACATCGAATATGTAGCAGTCCAAACCTACAATCCCTATAGTGGAAAACCGATAACGGCAGTGCTGGCCAAGAGCTTGCTGCATCTCTATTTCCCGGAAAAGAATGCCGCGCTGTCGCTCAACGACTACAAGGCCGGTGATAAGAATATTCCATACAGGGTGCTCGACAAGGTCTGGAATGGATCGGAACTGGCGGGTATCCGTTACGAACAGCTGATCCCCTGGGTGAAGGTGACCGACAACGCCTTTCAGGTGGTGACCGGTGATTTTGTTACCACCGAGGATGGTACCGGTATCGTGCACATTGCCCCCACCTTTGGGGCTGATGATGCCCGTGTGGGCAAGGAGCATGAAGTGCCGGGTCTCACCCTGACCGACAAGGAGGGGATTCAACGTCCCATGGTGGACCTCACCGGTAAGTTTTACCCCATTGAAGAGCTTGATCCGCAATTTGTGAAGGAGCATATCAACAGCGACCTCTATGGTGAGTTCGCCGGCAGGTATGTGAAGAATGCCTATGACGATGCGTTGACAGAGGAGGATGCCACGCTCGATGTGGATCTCTCCGTGATGCTGAAACAACAGAACAGGGCTTTCCGCATCGAAAAGCAGGTCCATAACTACCCCCATTGCTGGCGCACAGACAAACCGGTGCTCTATTATCCCCTCGACAGCTGGTTCATCCGCTCCACGGCCTGCCGTGAGGAGATGATCGCGTTGAACGACACCATCAACTGGAAACCCCAGTCCACCGGTAGCGGCCGCTTCGGCAAGTGGCTTGAGAACCTTCAGGACTGGAACCTGAGCCGCAGCCGTTATTGGGGTACACCCTTGCCCATCTGGCGTACCGACGACGGAAAGGAAGAAAAGTGTATTGGCAGTGTAAAAGAACTCTACGAGGAGATGCAGAAAGCGGTTGAGGCCGGCGTGATGCAGGAGCTCCCCTGGAAAGAGTTGGATCTGAAAGATTACAAGGAACTGGATTATGAGCAGATTGACCTTCACCGGCCTTACGTAGATCAGATTGTACTGGTCTCAGACAGTGGACAGCCCATGCGTCGTGAGACCGACCTGATCGACGTCTGGTTTGACAGTGGTGCCATGCCCTTCGCGCAGATCTTTTATCCACACATCACAGAGGATGCCTTCGCAAAGGTGTTCCCCGCCGATTTCATTGCGGAAGGGGTGGACCAGACACGCGGTTGGTTTTATACCCTGCATGCCATTGCAGCCATGGTGAAAGGGAGCGTGGCCTTCAAGAACGTTGTCTCCAACGGTCTGGTACTAGATAAGAACGGCAACAAGATGTCGAAACGACTCGGCAACGCTGTTGATCCGTTTGAGACCATCGGTAAATATGGCTCAGACCCGCTCCGCTGGTACATGATCACCAATGCTGCACCCTGGGAAAACCTGAAGTTTGACATCGAGGGTGTTGAAGAGGCTAGGAGGAAGTTCTTCGGTACCCTTTTCAACACATACTCCTTCTTCGTGCTCTATGCCAACGTAGATGGGTTCCATGCGCAATATCCGCAGGTCGAGATCTCCAAACGGCCGGAGATCGATCGTTGGATCATCTCGTTGCTGAACAGCCTGGTGGAGGAAGTGGATAAGGCCTACGACGCTTATGAACCAACACGTGCAGGACGTGCCATCGCCGATTTCGTGAATGACAACCTGAGCAACTGGTATGTGCGCCTTAACCGCAAACGTTTCTGGGGTGGAGAGATGAGCGACGACAAGCTGTCGGCTTACCAGACGCTTTATCAATGCCTGGTCACGGTGGCGCAGTTGATGTCTCCCATCGCTCCCTTCTATGCCGACCGGCTCTATCTCGATTTGATCGCACCCGGAAGCAAGGAGATGGATCAGTCGGTACACCTGACCGACTTCCCGCAAGCTGATGAGACGCTGATAGACAAGGAGCTGGAGGAACAGATGTACTTGGCGCAGACGGCCTCCTCCATTGTGCTGGCGCTTCGCCGGAAGGTGAACATCAAGGTGAGGCAGCCACTCTCTAAAATCATGATCCCGGTGCTGAATGATCAGCAAAAGAGGAATGTGGAGGCGGTGAAGTCTCTGATCATGAATGAGGTAAATGTGAAGTCGTTGGATTTTATTGATTCAGCCAGTGAGATGCTGGTGAAGCGGGTGAAGCCCGACTTCAAGAAGCTGGGTCCGCGCTATGGGAAGATCATGAAACAGCTTGCAGCACACATTCAACAGCTCCAACAACAGGAGATCAACACCCTAGAGCAGGAGGGCAGGCTGCGGATGATGATCGACTCGCAGGAGGCCATCATCACCACAGATGATGTGGAGATCCTTTCGGAGGATATCCCCGGCTGGCTGGTGGGCAGTGAGGGGCGTCTCACCGTGGCCCTTGATATCACGATCACTCCCGCGTTGGAGAAGGAGGGCATAGCCCGTGAGTTGGTGAACCGCATTCAGAACCTACGTAAAGCCAAGGCTTTTGAGATCACGGATCGTATCACCATCCGACTCTCCTCACACCCTGCATTTGATGAGGCGGTAACCGAACATGCGGCTTATATCTGCAACCAGGTACTGGCCGATGAGATCACGCTGACAAATGAACCGCTGGGAGATACCATTGAGATTGATGAGCAGACGCTAACTATTGGCATTGAGAAAAACAGTTGAAAGATATCCGATTTATCGTTATCTTTGCGCAACTATGCGACAGCATGCATATGTGAACTTTATGGAAACCAAGGTTGTTGTATATAGACTCTGATTCCGAAAAGAGAGACACAGCCCATTTTATACATTAATCATTATGAGCGAAAAGACGAGATATTCAGATGAGGAATTGGAAGAATTCCGTGCAATTATCAACGAGAAATTGCAAATTGCCCGGCAGGAATATGAGAATTACCGTGCTGCGGTGACCAACACTGACGGGAACGATACAGTGGATACCTCTCCTACATACAAGGTGCTGGAAGAGGGGGCATCTACCCTCTCGAAGGAGGAAGCTGGCAGACTGGCTCAGCGGCAGATGAAGTTCATTCAGAACCTGCAGGCCGCCTTGGTTCGTATAGAAAATGGCACGTACGGTATCTGCCGCGAGACCGGCAAGCTGATTCCGAAGGAGCGTCTCCGTGCCGTACCCCATGCTACGTTGAGCATTGAAGCCAAGTCGGCAAAGAAGAGATAATCCCTGCAACCATCAAATGAGTGTTGTGAGGTTGGCATCGTGTGTGATGAGGGGGATAGTTCCCCGTTGGTAGCAAGTCTCCCCCCAAACAGTTAGATATGAACAATATAAATCACAAAGGTTGGATTCCCGTTGCGGTTGTTTTTCTGGTACTTCTCGTCGATCAGCTCTCCAAGATATGGGTGAAGACGCACATGGCGTTGTATGATGCGATACACATTACAGACTGGTTTCAGATCTATTTTGTGGAAAACAACGGGATGGCGTTTGGGATTGAAGCCGGAGGCAAATTGTTTCTTTCGATTTTCCGGATCATTGCTGTTATTTTAATAGTCATTTATCTCTCCCGGCTGGTGAAGGAGAATTACAAGAATGGTTTCATCGTCTGCATCACGCTGGTGTTGGCAGGTGCCGCGGGAAACATTGTGGACAGCATTTTTTACGGAGTGATTTTTGAAGCCAGCTATCCGGGGCATGTGGCTTCGTTCGTGCCATGGGGAGAGGGTTATGCAACGTTGCTGCACGGAAAGGTGGTTGACATGCTTTACTTCCCCCTGATCAAAGGGAATTATCCAGACTGGTTCCCCTTTGTGGGAGGGGAGGAGTTTCTTTTCTTCCGGTTCATTTTTAACCTGGCCGATTCGGCCATCACGGTGGGTGTAATATTGATATTGCTCTTTTATCGAAAGACTCTGTCTTATTCACTGATGTCTAAGAGTGAACGGGACAAGCTGGAAAAAGAAGTAGCGGAAAATAGCGTTACAGGTGAAATATAAAATTGCATCATATCTTCCTTTTTTACTCGCGTTGCTCCTTGTAGTCGCATCCTGTCAGAACCGTCCGAAGGAGGTGCTCAACAGAAAAGAGATGGAGCAACTCCTCTACGATGTCTACCTGGCGGAAGCTACCATGGAGAATGAATATCAGTTGTTTAATTCGGCTGAAAAAAAAGAGGCATACATCAACCGCCTTTTTGCGTTACATGGTGTCACACCGGCTGAATGGGACAGTTCACTCTCTTGGTACTCAGACAGGATTGATCTATATCTAAAAATGAATGACTCGGTGAAGGCCCGACTTGAAAGAGCCCGGAAAGTGACAGATGCCGAGATTTCAAGGATGGCATCACGGAAGATACTGGATCCTCGCACACTCTCCCCCTCCTATATTCCTCCTCACTACTCCTTTACCCCCTCGGCAGCAATGAGAGGATTTAACTTTCGTCTGATGGAGTCTGAACTCAATGAGCGGATCACTGACGATCAAATCAGTTTCTCATACAACGTGATTGGGATTCCCCCCAATTTTTCCAACCGACTCTCTTCGCGGCTCACCCTCGAATATGGAGATACCACCATCTATCTGCCACAGATGATTACTGAAAATAAAACATATCGTGTTACTGCCATGAAATATCTTCCGGGCGATAGCATCAATGAGATTCAGGAGGACACTCTTAAACGCATTTACGGATACCTGCACCTGCATGACTCGTTGCAGTGGAACACACTCATTCAACTACATGACATCAGACTGGGGAGTGTTGTGGCTGATTCTGCCCGAAACCCGCAAACTCAGGTGGAGGATGGCGTTCCACGTGAAAGGGTGCGTTTGCTGAATGACTCACTTATGCCTCGGTAAAATAATCACATATTGATAAAAACTATTTGCCATAAAAAAATCATTCTTGAAGAAAATGCTATATTTGCAGTAACAATCAAAAAATCAACATTTAACATTTAATTTATCATAACTGTACATCAAATGGAAAAGAAAAGAGTTTACACCTTTGGTAACGGCGCAGCCGAAGGGCGGGCGGATATGAAGAACCTGCTCGGAGGTAAAGGGGCTAACCTGGCCGAGATGAATTTGATTGGGGTGCCCGTACCACCGGGATTCACCATCACCACCGAGGTTTGTACCGAGTACAACGAGCTGGGACGCGACTATGTGATCGATGCTTTGAAGGAAGAGGTAGAGCAGGCAGTTGCGCAGATCGAATCACTGACAGGTACCAAGTTTGGAGACAAGGAGAACCCCTGCCTCGTGTCGGTTCGATCGGGAGCACGTGTCTCCATGCCCGGCATGATGGATACGGTGTTGAACCTCGGACTCAATGATGATGCCGTGGCAGGAATCGCGAAAAAATCGGGTAATGAACGCTTTGCCTGGGACTCCTATCGACGTTTCGTGCAGATGTACGGCGACGTGGTGCTTGGATTGAAGCCACAGAGTAAAGAGGATATTGATCCTTTCGAGGAGATCATGGATGAGATGAAGGAGGCTAAAGGCATTGAGCTGGATACCGATCTTACTACCGACGACTTGAAAGAGCTGGTGAAGAGGTTCAAGGCAGCGGTAAAGGAGAAAACCGGCCATGATTTCCCTGTGAGCCCGTGGGATCAGCTCTGGGGGGCAGTATGTGCTGTTTTTGATAGCTGGATGAACGAGCGGGCCATCCTCTACCGCAAGATGAATAACTTCCTCCAGGAGTGGGGTACTGCTGTCAACGTGCAGGCGATGGTTTATGGCAATATGGGTAAGACCTCCGGTACCGGAGTGGCTTTCACCCGTGATGCTGCAACCGGTGAGGATATCTTCAATGGTGAGTATTTGATAGATGCTCAGGGTGAGGATGTGGTTGCCGGTGTGCGCACACCACAGCAGATCACCCTCGAGGGATCACGCCGCTGGGCTAAGTTGCAAGGCATCTCTGAAGAGGAACGTGCTGCCAAGTACCCCTCACTGGAGGAGGCAATGCCTGATTGTGCACGTGATCTGATTGAGGTACAGCAGAAACTGGAGGATTATTTCAAGGATATGCAGGACCTGGAATTTACCATTCAGGACGGCAAGCTCTGGATCCTGCAAACCCGCAGCGGTAAACGTACCGGAGCAGCCATGGTGAAGATTGCCATCGATATGCTGCACCAGGGATATATTGATGATAAGATCGCACTGCGCCGTTGTGATCCGGAGAAGTTGGATGAACTGCTTCACCCTGTTTTCGACACAAAAGCGCTGGCAAACGCCCAGCGTGTCACCCACGGGTTGCCGGCATCACCGGGAGCTGCTGCCGGACAGGTGGTATTCCATGCCGACGAAGCCGAAGAGTGGAGCAAGGAGGGTAAAAAGGTGATTCTTTGCCGTATCGAGACCTCGCCCGAGGATCTGAGGGGTATGGCCACCGCCCAGGGTATCCTTACAGCCCGTGGCGGGATGACCTCTCACGCAGCTGTGGTTGCCCGTGGTATGGGTAAGTGCTGTGTCTCTGCTGCCAACAATCTGATCATCGACTACAAGTCACGCTCCATGACCATCAATGGCCAGGAGGTGAAAGAGGGAGACTGGATCTCACTCGATGGCTCTACCGGAAATGTGTATGTTGGGAAAATCACCACGCAGGACGCTGAGCTGGATGCTGATTTCGCCGAGCTGATGGAGTTGGCCGATAAGTACTCCCGCATGGATGTGCGCACCAACGCTGACACGCCGCATGATGCCACCGTGGCTCGTAACTTCGGGGCAAAGGGGATTGGTCTTTGCCGTACCGAGCACATGTTCTTCGAGGAAGACAAGATTATCCCGATGCGTGAGATGATCCTGGCGAAAGATGAAGAGGGCCGTCGCAAGGCACTCAGCAAGCTGTTGCCTCTCCAAAAGAAGGATTTTGAAGGTATCTTCCGTGCGATGGACGGTCATGCCGTGACCATCCGTCTGCTCGATCCCCCGCTGCACGAGTTTGTGCCGCACGATGAGAAAGGTCAGATGGAGATGGCGAAAGTGATGGGCATCTCATACAGGGATATTCACGACAGGGTAGAAGGACTGATGGAAGCCAACCCGATGCTCGGTTTGCGCGGTTGTCGTCTGGGAAACCTCTATCCTGAAATCACCGAGATGCAGACACGCGCCATCATGGAGGCTGCTATCGAACTGAAGAAAGAGGGTATCAAGGCTAAACCTGAGATCATGGTGCCGCTCACCGGCATCGTTCATGAGTTTAAGGCACAGAAGGATATCATCGAGAATACCATTCAACAGGTGTTTGCCGAGCAGAATGCTTCCGTGAAGTATAAGATCGGAACCATGATTGAAATTCCGCGTGCCGCACTTACGGCGCATAAGATAGCTGCCGAAGCCGATTTCTTCTCATTCGGGACCAATGACCTGACACAGATGACCTTCGGCTACAGCCGCGACGACGTGGCCAAGTTCCTGCCAATGTACATTGACAAGGGAATTCTGAAACACGATCCTTTCGCAGTGCTCGACCAAAATGGTGTGGGACAACTGGTGCGCATGGCTGTTGCCAAGGGGCGTGAGGTGAAGCCCACCCTCAAGTGCGGTATCTGTGGAGAGCATGGAGGTGAACCTTCTTCGGTGAAGTTCTGCCATACCGTGGGACTGAACTACGTTTCCTGCTCACCTTTCCGCGTGCCAATCGCACGGCTGGCTGCTGCACAGGCTGCCATTGAAGGCTGAGAAGCTTGATCATTCATACAAAGGGGAGATGTCCATCGGGATGTCTCCCTTTTTTTATCACTCTGCGATTGAAGGTTGTGCTTGCCGAACGCATTGCTTATA